>Ga0007882_10000665_pt1 | contig 20174 bp, 15 predicted proteins | sample CryBogCBH12Aug01_FD_71195 | JGI IMG/M metagenome (GOLD analysis project Ga0007882, IMG submission 71195) | Freshwater microbial communities from Crystal Bog, Wisconsin, USA - CBH12Aug09.1 | ecosystem: Environmental > Aquatic > Freshwater > Lake | place: Crystal Bog, Wisconsin, USA | collected... | reverse complement strand
CTTCTTCTCCGAGAGCTTTGGCTAAGGAAGAGTACAGATTCGGCAAAGATTGTTCTCCACTCTCAGTGGAATCCTTCCCGACACCTCCATCTTCGCCAGCTACTTTCTCTGAGCTATTGCTCTCACTAGCAGTATTTTGTTGTTTAGAGTCTACTTTTTTCTCATCCTCTTTGGAGGGTTCTTCTTCTATCTCTTCATCTACTAAGGCGAAATCATCGTCTAGTAAATCAAAACTTAAATCATTTAAATCCATTGCCGAATCATTTAAATTTACACAAAATTAATAAGTTCATACATATACTGTATATGTATTGTGTTATGTGAGGACATTTATAGCTAAAAGAAATTACTTAAAAATATAATGCCCAGCAACCATTCCAGCCAATGTATAATAATACCAATGATCATACCACTTTGGAGTATGTATAACTATTATTTGACTACCAGTTAGTATTCTAGCATAAGGATCACTTAATGATACCGTGACTATACTTTTATTTTTGCTTTCCTGTTCTGTTATATATGTCAAATCAATCTTATATGAATAATTGTTATTCATTTTATATCCAACAATAGTTCCCCACAATGATAAATAATTATTAGTCCAAAGATAATCTTTGCCAGTAATCTTTGATGAAATAAAAGTTGTATCATGCAGAGTAATTGTATCGTGACCAGTAGATAACAATTTAGATTTCAATACAGATATTATATCTGATTGTTTTATATTCTCGCTATTAAGCTTTTTATTTGTCTGACCCATAGATAATAATGACTCACTAAGAGCACTCTTCTCTATTAGTATCGAATTTAATTTTGCATATGCTTCGCCAGTTTTAGTCTTGAATGTTTTTACCGAATCCGTAGATAACATTATTTTTACATCAGATATTTCTTTATCTCTGCGTAAATTAATTCTATCAAAATATTGATACCATTCAGATGCTATTACAAATACAACAGCAATGACAAGAATCCATTTCCCAAAATTACTCATTAACTATCCTTTCTTAATATTAATAAATCCAACTTTTGCTCAACTCTCTTTAGATTGTCATATACTAAATTAAATTCAGACTTATCTGCCTTATTTAATTCTACTCTCTTAATATATTCAACTAGATCATCTATCCTATCTCTATGATTTGACTTGCAAGATGAGATACTGGCTAACATATCTTCTTTAAACCTAGCAAATTCTGCAAAAGAATCTTCTTTATGTTGTGCAAAATCAGATTTCACAGCGTCTACCCTTTCCTTGATTAAGGCCTGAGATATTCTTGAGGTAATGTAAGTTGATGATCCTCCAGCTATTAGCAGGACCGCTAATTCTGGTATGAACTGAGTAAAATTGACATCCATTATTGTTGAGTTTATTAATATTATTATTCATTTTATTGTGGTTTATTTATCTCCCAAAATAAGTGATATAATGCTTGAGCTATCATAACCCAATTCAATTTGCATAAGTGACTCTATGGAAATATTGGGCTTATAAAACTCAACTTCACTAGATTCAGATAGGAATTTATTAATCTCTGCATTATAAGATTTATTAAGATCTTCCTTATGTAATTTTTCATCATCTGTGAGATCTTCTCCCTTATCGTTAAGAGATTTTAAATCCTCAGGCATAAAGTCTCTAATTTCTTTTCTAAATGTTTCACACAATTCAGATATTTTCTGCAGATTCCTAGATATAATTACATTAAGAGCTAGACTCTTAACTTTAGATTCTACAGCTTCATTAACTGCAACGCGCAATCCATTTTCAATAACAAACGCTTCCCCATTAGTAATTTTCATATGTATTTAATTTAAATATTAATAATTCTGCAAATTTATATTTTATTTATAAATATTCAATAAGTATATGTTTATACCGATGTTATGGTTTGCCATGAAGTAGTAAATACACATAACTTATTTAAAGTGTAGTCGTAAACTATAGTCCCAGGAGTTGGAGATGCAATTGCATTCTTTTGTGCAGTAGAGAACACTTGAAGGACTAATGCTCCGCCCATAAAGGTTTTAAGGGTTGATAAATTACCTATAGATGTTGTATTGCTTCCTTTGCCAACTATGTTAGATCCTATAACTATTTCATTTGATCCATTATCTGCCAAGGCTTGAGAATTAGTGCCAATAAATATAGAGGTTGTTGCATTAACAAGGGCGATTGAACCTGCAAAGCTTGATCCAGCATTATACCCAATAGCAACATTATTATATCCAGTAGTATTTTGATATCCGGAATACCATCCAACATAACTATTATTATAACCAGTAGTATTTGCATATCCTGCTGCATAGCCAAAAAATGAATTATTATATCCTGTAGTATTTGAATATCCAGCATAATTCCCAACAGCAGTATTATTCATTGCAATACCAGAAGATATTGTACAGAATGATCCTCCATTCCCAATCCATATATTTAATGATGATAAATATCCATTACTAGATACCAATATCAAATCAGATCCATTGGACGTAATAATACTATTCCCTATTGTTGACCCTCCAGTTAGCCATATAGGTAATCTTCCAGCAGTTCCAGAACCAATAGGCCCAACAGAAGGCAATGTTTGCCATGATGGATCAGATGATACACCATTACTAGTCAATACCTGGTTAATAGCACCATTCCCTATAGATTTTATTAACCCAGAATCTGAATTTGTAACTATTAATGCTCCTGAGGTATACGATGGGAACTTAACATATGCATTCCCTATCCCAGTACCCCCAATAGTTGGCCCAGTACCATCTCCCAATACTATATCAGTCACATACTGACTTCTTCCAAGTAGTAATTTTTTGCCAGAAGTACCTTCAATACCAGTTATATCAGGATACAAATATGGATATGTTGCAGATCTATACAATGCTGATCTCCAGTGAGCAATCCCACAAACCTGTATCCCAGCATTACCTCCTATGAATTGTGATTGAACATTTACTCCACCTATAGACTGAATAGTGTCTAATGTTATCTTACCAATTCCAGCTGATTCAGAATAATTTAATGCGCCAGATGCACTACCTACCCAATTTATACCATTGTACCACAATAATTGACCAGTGGCTGATCCAACTATAGTAGATCCCCATGAAGAAGTACTGCCATTCGATGTTACGAGTCCTATATTTGAAGGGTAATTTATAGAACTGCCACCTGACACTGTTTCCCAACTAATGGCTCCAGAGGTAGATCCCGCCATCAAAAATTTACCATTGCATGTGCCACCTGGATTAACTGGAACGTGTAGATACCCATCGTCAGATCTATGTCCTATAGTGCCAGATGTTGTTATTGAGCCACCAGTAATAGCTCCAGAAGTATCTATTTCAACTACTGTCCCACCAGATAATATACTAGCTACATTAACAGGTAAATCAACTATTATGAGATTTCTATATGATGATTCTGTAGCAGTAGATGCGTTCCACGATATAGTTACAGTCGTTGGGGTTGCAGGTGTTACTTGTTCAAGATGATTAAATGATGTTACATTTGAGTCTTGATATACATCCTGCTCATATGTTTTTAATCTGGAACCATCTCTATTTATATAATGCCGCACAGTTTGAGCAAGTGCAGCAACCCTTACTGTAGATGTAAATAGTATTAATATGTAATTACTCTTTGGGGTAAAATTAACTGACATGTCTAGCATCTGAGACTCAATACCAGCTCCAGAATTTACTCCAATAGAATATACTTGCTGATGATTACCGCCAGCATTCTTATCTAATGGCTGCCATGATGCAGAACCAGGTGTTGGACCAGCCATTAGTACATTACCATAATTAATATATCCAGTCTGCGGAACATGCAAATGACCGTCAGTCATATTGTGAGATATAGTTCCGGAAGATGTTATTGGGCCACCTAAAATATTATTATCATCAGTATCTATTTCTAATATTGATCCTCCAGTAGAACTTAATGATCCAGTAATATATAAATTACCATCATTGTCTACCCACATCACTTTTGTCAGAATGCCATTATTTAATAGCCACCATTCCTTACCAGTATTCTCAATATTTGAACTAGATCCTATATAGGATACAAGTTCTCTATGCATTATGATTGAACTTCCAGTCCCCCTATTGTTGGATCCAGCCCAATCTATAGATGTTCCAAATCCATTAACAACACTAACTATACTAGATGAATCTGTGTCAATTGTTAGGCAATTTAATATTCCAGGAGTTATATTATCTAATGATAATGCATATAACGGGATGTATGGAGACTGTGCCGTAATTCCAATGCCATCAGAAGCTGTACTATGTCCTCTAATTGCATTAACACTCCCAGATGCATCAAGAGAGTATGTGCCAGTAGAACTAAGTGTCATTTGGCCATATATATCAATCATGGCACTAGTATCTCTTACTATATTCCCAGTTATAGCATCAAATACTGGTATTGAATTTATATTAGAAGAGTTTATCGAATATATAAAATTACCATCTGGAGCCACATAGCCAAGATCTGCCAATGTCAATGTCCTGGAAGTAGCAGTGGATACGTTGCCAAGAGCGTCTACGTATAATGCGCCAAGAACATGTGCCCCAGTTAAATTGGGAGATAATATTGGATATGATGGCGGAGTATATGACGTATTTGGAGCATCATTAAATACTATATTTTTATTTGAATCTAAAGATAACCATTTGCCGGCCATACCTTTAGATAGATTTATATTTGTAAAATGTAAGTCTAATTTCCTATCATTATCATCAATAACAATATATTCTCCATTATAGGATGACTGATTATCTCCTATCGATATTATAGATGATTTATTTAATGTTGTATTTGCTGCATAAAATGATACATTAGACCCATTTATTTGAATGGATGCATATGAACTATTCCCTCCAGAGATAGATCCTATCTTTATAAGTGATCCAACAAGATAACCATATGATGCCCCATCAGATGAGAACGCAGAATATCCAGTGGTTGATAAATTACCATCTAGATATAAAGTATTATTTGAAAATGTTGGATTTATAGATTGTGAGTAGAAATACGAATATCCAGGATCAGATAATTTCTTTGATGCATATGCAGTATATGAATTATTACTCCAAGATAATATATTACTATTTAAAGATGTTGGAGATACACTGATAGTACCATCTCCAGAGGTGATTATCCCAGAACCTATCTTGACTCCTCCAAGAGAAACATTAGATGCTATAGGAAGAACATAAGATTCTGGGAATGATACCGAAATAGTGCCATCACTAGAAACATTGATATTAAGGCCTATTTTAACCCCTCCAAGGATGCTTGATGTTGATACTGGTAAAGTATATCCACTCTGGACAATAGTCGTTAAAATGCCCTGGGAATTGATTTGAAGACCATCTCCAACTATTATTGTTCCTAGAGAACTAGTTGTGGCTATTGGTATATTTGTAGATATTAATCCATTGCTACCAACCGTTAATCCACTACCAATAATAACTCCTCCAATAGTTGATGTAGTTGCTATTGGAAGATTATAATCTAATGACAATAATCCATTGATATCAACATTTAGTCCATTGCCAATAATGACTCCGCCAAGAGTAGTATATGTAGAAGGATGCAGAGTAAAATCTGATGATAGATATGTCCATAACCCATCAGCCCCCATAACTGCAAATGATCCAATAGGAGCATTATCTATTAGATCGTTGACGTCTAATAATTGTGAAAAATTGGTATTAACTATAAAAGTGTTGAATTCTTCCTGAAGTGCCTCGCTATTTGAAATATACGAATTGAACATATTGATTATCTGCTCCATCGTGACTCCAGATAGATTCTGCGCTCCTAACCCTTCAGTAGCATCTTTTGGACAAATTAGTTCTGATCCTGCCATTATGTGTTTATTAATTGTTTTATTAAATTATATATCAATAAAACAGTAATTATTTTTTGCCAACTAATGATTTAAATGCATTCTTTAAATCATTATAAAATTGTAACAACTTATTATCTATAATCTTAAATTCTGAAATAACTTTTTCTTCATCAGACAGTAGATCTGCAATAACACTCCCTTTCCAATTAACAACCTTAGAATCTATATTTTTTACATCTGATTCAATTTCAACTGATTCTGCCTTAATGTCTAACAATGTTTGTTTTGCATCAGATGATACATTAGAAATTACTTGCTCTATACCATTTACAGCATTTTTCACCCTATCTGTTATTAATGATATTTCAGAATCTATGTGAGTCTGAATCATTACTAATTCACTTTCAGTTTTAGATTTTAAATCAATTGCTGACTGTTCTAGGCTTAATACAGTTGCCTCTGATTGTGAAATTATAGCTTTAATATTATCAATCTTTGTGCTCATAATATATTATTTTATAAAACGTGAAATTGCATAAAACTTTAATGGATCCCTCTTCTTCCTGTGGACTCCATCACCATCAAATGATCCAGTAGTTGCAGATGAATTGCCCTCCTGAGTAACTGCAAATCCGCCATCCTTATCTGGCCATAAATAAAACCCAACATGTCCAACTCTATGTAAATTGGCATGCCAGAATGTTGGAGTATCCCCTAACAATGGTTTAATAGTTTGGTTCTTTGGAGTCCATATAATATCTTTCTTTTGGGCAAAATTTGGAGAATATGCTGAATGGGGATTTGGAGCCCCTATTAATAATAAATCATAACTTGCATATGCAGCACACCATGGACTCTTAGCAGGTGCATTAACTGATTTTAATATTACATTAATTTCTGGTCCCTGATTCTCTCCCCAGGACTCCCTAATATTTAATTGACTATCTAGTATTGTTAATAACTTAACTCTTCTATAATCTCCATTAGTTTGAGCAACTCCCCTACTAATCCACACAACACTTAATAGGATTGCAATAAATATCCATAAAGCATATTTATCTTTAAATTCAGTAGCCTTATCTTTAAATGTGTGATAAAATTCATTATGTAAATGATCATACACTTGTGGAAATGCAATCCATAGGATACCGAATGAAATAGTAACTATTATTGCGCACTTATATATTAGATTAGACAAAGAATCAATCTGACTATATAAGTCAAAAGTAGATGTATGATTATCATGTAGCGTTACTAATGTGCTAACCAATACATATCCTAATAATAATATTGGGATCCATTTTAATTCTTCCTTATAATTAAGATAGAATTTAGAATTTATAAATTTTTGCCAAATCTGTTTCATGATATATTATTTTATAATTGTTTAATTCCATCCCACATTCGTACTCCTGCGATCTGATCTCCTAAACCCATAGATAATACCATATAATTTGAAGTATTGTATGATGTATCTGTGACTGGGTTGCTGCCCGATCCTCCAGTTGTACTTACCAAAGTCCAACCATTACGTCCTGCTGTTGGTGTAAATGATCCACCTTTAATTAGTAGAGTAAATTGTCCTGCTGGTGTACGCTCTATGCGGATGGTGTAGAAGGTGTTGGCTGAAACATAAGAGTTCGCAGTTGATATTAAACCTATCCCTGTTGGAGTCCTTTTTCTCAAAACTATTGCTTGACTACCATTGAATAATAGATCGTATCCAATAAATAAACTTGGATTACCTGTATTTATTACTCCTATAAAATTTATAGATAGATTATTAAGTGAATTACCTTGTAACCAATCTATCTCCCATACTCCGCTACTCATCTGTGAAGGAATTGCAATTGTACCTGCCTGAGTACATTGTAGAATCTTTTGAAACTTAGGAATCCTTACCGATCCACTTACTACATCTGTCGTAAGCTGTATGCTCTTAACCAATCCTGTTCCTTGAATCCAGCCATTTGGAACAATATTACTTCCGTCAACTGGCAATAAGCTAAAATCTTCTAATATATATGGAGAAACCCAACTATTTGCGTAGGATTTGATTTCTTGTGATGACAAAATTCTGTTCCACATTCTAAGATCAGTAATTTCAAAAGCTCCATACGTACTACCATTCAATCCCAATGTAGCTGCTGTAAATGCAACATTTGATGAATTGGTAAGAGTTACTGTCTGCCATTGATTAGCTACCATTGTAGACCCTGAAAGTCCATTGATATAGGTATTATCAAAATCAGAAGCTGTCAATGTGCCAGAATTTAGGTAAATTGATTTACTACCTGCCTGACCTTCTAATATCTTAATAGTAGAAGAAGATGGTTTGATTCGGAATGATACGGACTGAACATTACCGATATTACCTAATACAACTTTATCAGTTACTCCATTTGATTTCCATCCTTGAAGTGTTGAAGTGCCACCAGTGACAGTGCCATTTAATCCATTACCAGAAATATCAACAAATACAGAACCTTTTTTCATGCAATTTGATGCCCATACCATTCCCTGTCCTGCACCTGATCCTTTGAATTGTGATAGATCGGTAGCCTTCAGTGCTCCTGCAAACCCACGCTTTGGTTTAACCAGTGGACTTGCTGCCATAAATAAAGTTTGTTCAGCATTGATTTCTGATTGAGACAAGACGGTATCATATACTCTAATACGGGAGATATGATTTCCAGATGTTGATGAACTGCCTCCTCCAACATATGTAAATAATGACCTCGCTGTTTGTGGTGCGGTAGTTATTACCGTTGATGATGCTAATTGAAATGAATCATAATAACAGTTTGAATTAGCTACATCTGTTTGCCCTGATCCTGGAACAGTAAATACCCAGCAATGCCATCTTTTATCTAAGCCCCCTGATGGCGAACTAAATATTTTTAGATTAGTATTATCTGTTAAATTAATACAAGGTTGACTAAATCTTCCAATTTGTAATCCTTGATAACCACCTGTGCCATAACTAACAAGAGCAGTTGCGTCGGATGCAAAATTATTACTATTTCTAACTCTTACCCAAATAACTACACTAAAACTCGAATTTGGAAGTAATTGTTTATCATACGTTATATATTTCCCATTACTTGTTTCAATAGCATATCCTTTCTCTTTTTGAGAAAATGTGGCTAATGTAGGAGTTCCAATAGCTCCCATAGTATCTATTACAGATCCATTAAAAAATTTTATATCTCGGTATAAACTCATATTGCTATTTTTAAATTATAAAGATATTCTTTGAAATCATCTGGAGTAAAATAGTCTTTTCCGTAAAGAGTATGGAATTGATGTTGATGTTCCTTACAAAGAGTTACTCCATTATCTACATCATAAATACCTTCACAAGTTTTTGCATCTTCCTGAGAAGTTAAATTATATTTTTTAATATAAGCAGCTAATGGAATTTTGTGATGAACTACTATTTTTTCTGTACTACCACAAATTACACATTTGTGATTATCTCTGTCTAAACAAGCTTTCTTCCAATTGTAATTTTCAGGACTATTTCTAATATTTCTACTAATTCTTGTATAATCATCTTTCCAATTGGAGCTTTCTGAACCTTTTAAATTAAACTGTTTTCCTATAAGTTGGTGTGTTCCATTATCCCATAGTATTTTCTGATACTTACCAAAACATTTATTATCACAATAAAATAAACCATTACCATTTTCTATATTAAATCTATAATGCCCTTGACTTGTAATAATAGATTTTCCACATTCATTACAAATAACAGAAACATCTCCTCCTTTATAATTTCCATTATTTTCTACACTAAAAATATTTAATTTTAACACTCCTTCTTTTCTGCATTCTATTCCACAATAATGTGTAGTATTTCTATCTAAATCTAATTGAGATAACATTAATAATTCTCCACAATTATCACAATTATATTCAAATTTTAATATATTGAATACTCCTATTTTCTTTCTTCCATTATGTTTTGCAGAACATTCCTGACTACAAAAATGATTATCTCTTTGTGTTGTTTCACACATAGGTAATAAGAACTCTTTATTACATTCGTCACAATTATATTTTATGCTATTAAATGCAGGATTATTTTCTCCATGTCTCCATAATGCTGCACATTCTTTACAACAAAAGTGATATTTATTTTTAGCATATTGTGATTTAAAATGAGAATGTTCTTTTCCACATTGTTCACAATTAAATATTACTTGAGTTATTTTATTTGCCATCACTGATTTACCTTTCCTTTAAAACTTGTCCACAACTGTGTAATCTCAAAGGTACTCAAAATTCCACTAAAAACCTGAACTATTGGTAGTTCTCCATCAAAATAATTTGAAGAAGCTGTTGTTCCAATATAAATAGTTGATCCTGCTATTGGAGTACCACTGTTCTGATCAGCACTACCACTCAATACACTATTGATATAGAAAGAGCATTTACCATCTGATTTACGAGTAATAGCAAGATGCATCCATTGTCCTAATTTAACTGTTGTAGAAGCTGTAGTTACTGTTGTGCTTCCATCTGACGTACAATTTATAACTGCATTTGAAGAATTAAGTCCTATTTTTAATTTAGAATTATCTATTATTTTACCAACATTAGAAGTGCCAAATGAGTTAGCTTTAAAGAATACATTTACTGTAAGATCCCCCAATAAATTATGGTATGATCCACAATTAAGGCTTCCATTACTTAGAAACTTCTCACTCCAAATGTTTCCTGATCTAACTACAATTACTGATGTATTGACTATTGCAGGTACTGTTACTCCTCCTATTATACCCCCTGAAAGGGAATTACGAATTACTCCATTTGGGCATCCTACATCTAATATTAAATTAGCGGTTGAGATTACTTCTTTTACCGAGATATTAGAAATCACAACATTACATGCATATGGTGTTGTTCTTTTTACTATTATACCAGTCTCAACAGATGTTATATAAACAATTACAGTTCCTGATTGTGGTGCACTAAATAAATATTCATCATTAGTACTCCCTATTTTCCATTGCCCAGAAGTTGTTCCAACTAAATTAATGATAACTTTATAATATTTACCTATTACTTTATTAGTTCCAAAATTATATAAAGCAGAAAAAGCTCCTGTACTCGAATATAAAACTCCCACCCCTGTATTAACAGTTGATTCTCCTGCTACTGTCCAACCAGTTCCCCCATTACTAAAATTACCATTCACCACCAATTCATTCCCTAATATCTCTCCATGTGGAAGAAATGGTTTGTATTCTGCGTTATTTTTTAAGTTTGCAACCATTGATGCCGATAAAGTAGTGTTATATATCTCCCATAGATCAATAGATCCGTTAAGATAATTTGCACCACTTGAATTGATTCTGCCAATATATCCAAGAGTTGAAACAAGCGTAATCCCTGCTACAACAATTTCCTTTGAATTAGTCGATATAGTAGAAGTGGCAATACCATCCACATAGATAGTTCCTGAACTTGCAGAAACAGCAGTTGTAGAATCTATTCTTATATATCCTGTTCCACTATTTGCTCTACAATCCAAAAGATATTGTGTGGCTGATGGCGATAATGCTGCCAACCTAAACCTGACAGAATATACTCCATTAAACGATCTCGTAAATGTAGCGTAAGCAGAAGATCCATTCAATGTAGCTACTCCTTTAGAGAATGAGAGATTATAAGGAAGTATATTTCTACTCCTAATGCCATCTTCACTATCCCATGATTCATGTAGGACACAAGTCTTATCTATACCTTGTAATGACTCTTTCATTTATTCAGTAGGCGTTTGGTTAGGAGGATCTATAATAGGATCAACTGGTTCTATAGGTTCTACGATAGATGGATTCTTCTCTTGCTGAACTTCAAGTACGATTCCCCATATATCAGATATGAGATAATTTTCATTATCTCCATAAGGTCCAAATACATACTTCAGTTTCAGGTCCTGAGCCAGATCCTCTGGATACCGCCAATAGTTATATGTATCTATGATGTGCTGTTTTATTTCAGCTATTTTTGTGTCTTCCATTGTATTATGGTTTTAAATATCCTCTGTCCAATTTAAACTTACTGCTACAGTTGATGATGCTGATGCTATTGCTGTTACGGTTAAAACATCTCCAGGAGCTAAAAATAGTTCCATAGTAGTTAAATCAGCTAATGCACCTCCAGCTGCGCCACAACTTATATTATATAAAATTAATCCTCCTGACGAATATGTTTCTACAATATCTGAGGATGCCACAGAATTGGCAGATGTTAACGTATTAGCTGTCCCTGCATCACTAACAGTCCCATTGATTGCTAAAAAGGTTGGAGTGCCTGCCAGTGTTGCATTAAGTCTTAACAAGACAGTTACCACTCCATTTGCTGTCTGTCCTATAGATATAGCATTCAATCTTATCATCCCCCTATTCGCTACTCCATTATATGAAGTACAATTTTTTAGAGAGAATACGGATTTTTCTGTTGTAACATTCGCAGCATTAGTGTTAAATGCCCATTTAGGGTTTGAAGCATAATTTCGGGAACCAGAGAGAAATATCCCTACTGATCCAGTATACATCAGCTGATTAGTTGTATTGCCTGAGTTTTGAGTATATCCTATCACTTGCATTGACGGATTCCCTAACTGTATGGAAGCTGATGTATTGGCATATTGGATAGTATGTCTGAGTATCCATGCTCCAGTTGCTGGATTTTGAGAATAGAACTGTATGTCTCCAAATCCCAAAAAGGGATATTTGATCATTATAGGAGTCCCTTTTGTTGGGTCCCATGTTGTTGCATTATCTCCGTTCCATGCAGCCTGTGGAGTGAAGTTTGGAGTAGTGTTGTTTGGATAGTGGAATATTCCAAATACTGTTCCATTATATCCAAAAAAATAACCATCGATTGGAGCATTAGAAACCAATGTACCTACTCCCCATAATTGTATATTATTTACAACTCCTGATGTAAATATTGGAGTTAATCTTACTATATTGCCTTGACCTGCTCTATATCTAACAATTTTTTTAGATGTTATATAAGCATAATTAGTAGATCCTGTACCGCTTTGTAATCTAAGCCTACCTGCATTAATATCAACTATTGCCCCTGATCCTGAAGTTACTGCTGTATTCCAGTTTTGGACATTTAATCCATAAACAAAATCCACTTGAAAAATTGGGGTAAGTTCATTAGTCTCTAAGGTACCAAATGCTGATAAAACTGATGGAGTGAATGCTCCTGTATATCCTGTCTTCATATCGTTAATTTTTAATTATGCTCTACGCATATTAATTATACTTGTATTTGCTCCATTAGTGGTGTAAACAACTTTAACTCTAATCGTAGATACGTTTAAACTATCAAAACTCCAGAAGAATGTATCACTAACAGTATTCTTAATATTTACCATTGTATTATTCTTCAAATCGTCACCGTAAAGCTGTATCCAGTTTGGAGTAGCTGAAGGATCATTTGTTCCCTCTACTGTGATTGTAATGCCTCCAACATCAATTAACTGTCCAGATAGACTCATATTCAAATATCCGTCCATCTGCATCCCAGTTGACGAAGGATAATAAACTGTACCATTTGCAGTATTAGTAGCATTCACTAATACATCAACTACGAAATTTAGATTCTGTGGATTCTGAACAGTAACCTTTGTGGTATCAGTTGATATATCATAAGCTTTCTTTTGGCCTACTATATTTACATCATATACTAAGTCAGTGTTCAAAAATGGTGTTGCTCCAGCAATCGTAAGAGTACCGACAGAAAGCTGAAGACTAATTCCCCCTCTTCCATTGAAATAGCCGGTAAATACTCCACTTGCATTTTTAACCATTACTGATGTTACCCTACATACAGTATCATCAATTGTAAATTGAGCGCCAGTAAGTATCAGTGTCGATGGTGAAGCGTAAACAGCTTGAAAATCAGTTGGACTTCTGTATTCAGCTAACATTGAAATAGGTGGATTATATACTGCCAATTCTCTTGATCCTGTTATCTGAACTGCTCCTTCTTGTCCTGCACCTACTGTATCAGTAGATACTACTCCCATCATGACTGATCCTTTGCCAGAACCAACAATGAAAGATGCTTTATCTACAGCAGAACCTCCTGTACCTATATTCCCAGATGCATCAATGGTTTGAACTAAAATAACATTATCGGAACCAGATTTAGATGCAGATGCTGCAACAACCTCAGCCTGAGTACCAGTTGCTCCAACTATCTGAGTCTTCTGTGTGACATCAGTATTAGTCCCATCAATTATATTTACTAAATCAGTTAGCGTCTGTTCGGTTGCTATGCCTTTCCAAGATTCTCTAGCATTTGCCATAATTATAGTCTGTTAATTTTACAAAAATAATATTTTATTTTTAATTGTCAAGTTGCTTTCTAACCCCACTGACATTCGTCCAATATAAATGAGTCCCATCGCTTTCTATTGCTCCGGATTCAGGAGTTGCCATTACTGTTCCTGGGATAATCTTCATTGACGATGTTCCGGCAGATGATGTAGATCCTTGGAGTGTGAGATTTGATGATATTGGAGCGCCATTTACACTCAGATATCCCTTTAAAAATGTTTTAGTTGTATACCCATTCCCTATCATAGTGGAATTACTACCTGCCCCCAATGTCCCATTTCCTATAACTATTTCATTTGATTCATTGTCTGAGAATGGCTGAGTGTTATTGCCAATAAATATAGATGACGATGGATTAGTTAGACTTGATGACCCAAAATAAACTCTTCCAGAGTTTACTCCAATGGAAATATTATTAGACCCAGTTATATTATTCCCAAGAGAATACGAGCCAATTGCCGTATTATAATTTCCAGTAGTATTGCCTAATAATGAATTAATTCCAATGGCAATATTTTGAGGAATAGAACTCCCCCCAATCCCGATTGTACATCCATTAACATTTATATTTCCTAAAAAATTGGTTGTTGCAGTTGTTGAATCAATATTTATTATTGGAGTTACGCCATCTGACTTTGAAATAATTATAGATGCAACCGAATCTGTTATTGGACAAATTAATTTAGTACGAACTCCGGAAATAAATTTCTGTATTAATGAAGTCGCTCCAGATGATGCACCATTAGCTAATAAGTAATCAGATGATGATGTATAGGCTGCACTTCCAAGGACCCCTCCAGAACCAATATTTAAAGTAGATAAATCTACTCCAGATAACGTAAGAGTATTTTTAATGTATAAGGTTTTGGGCGTAATCCCGGCAGTTATTTCAAATCCAGGATTATCTGGTATTAGCGTAAATCCATTAAATGTCCCAACAGTTGATACGTTTCCACTTAGATATGTAGATACTATTGATGAATTACCAATTGTTGCAGTATTGCTGCCATGCCCATGCGCATGAGATCCTATAACTATCTCATTAGTATCTCCAGTTGTATATGGGCTGGTAAAATCACCCAAGTATAATGAACTTGATGATGTAGCATTATAAGACCCAAATGAGTCTGATACTCCAGCACTAGATCCAAGCGCAATAAGAAAATTTCCTGTTGTATTTGAGAATAATGCGTTATTGCCAATGGAAATATTGTTATTTCCGGTTGTATTTCTATATAATGTAGATGGTCCTATTGCAGCATTTGCCCAACCAGTAGTATTGCTAGTTAGTGCAAAAGCACCAGCAGCAAAATTATTATTGCCAGTTGTAGTTGCGGATAATGAATATGGAAGAATAGCTATATTCCAATTACCACTATGAATATTGGTTCCGTCTTCAATTACAGTAGAATTAGATGCCCCGCCAAGCCATAAATTACTATTTGCTCCACCCCACGAGTATGTAGATATAATTTTATTACTTCCAATATTTAAATTATGCCCAGATGAAATTGTAATGTCTCCAGAAGTTATCAATATACTATTTGCAGTATCTATTGTTACGACTGGAGTTATTCCATTTGACTTCATAAACTGTATGGCAGTTGTAGTATCAGAAGATGGATATAGTATTCCAGTCTTTATTCCAAAAGAAAATTGCTGGGCTTGAGATGTTGCTCCTATTGATGATCCAGTAGTAGTCAATACCCCAGATAATACTGGAATATCAGATGTAAATGCTATTTGTTTTCTAACGGATCCAGTGGTTATCGTTGCGTAAAATGCATCATTTAAGAATTCTATTGCCCCAACTTCTGCCGTAGACATTAATGGCCCACTAGTTAATTTTATAGGAGAGGTACCAGCAGATGACATTCCGGCAGAAATATGCAATTGTGCAGATGGAGAAATATTATTGATGCCAATTGTCGCATTATTAAAAATGGTCATTACTTCGGTAGACCCATTATTCCCAACCCTAAATTTAATCCCGGCTCCAGTTGATGCAGTTCCGGTAGTCGACTGCAGTATTAGCGTAGAAGGAGTCGTAGAACCACCGACAATCTTTGGAGTGGCAATAGTATATACACCAAGATTTAAGTTCCCTGTAGCGCCTGTATATGGTACTAGCAAAGATGTATCTGCTCCAATTCCAATTGCTGCCAACTGAGCATCGGTTACATATCTTTTATTAGTTGTATCTGATATATCAGCAGTTGTTGCGGACGAACTATATAATACTAATCCATTTGCATCATATGTAATCTTTATGCCAGTTCCAGGAGCTATTAATGTATTGGCTGCTATGCCGCCAAGACTAGAAAGGGTTTGATCTCCAGTATTAGAACCACTCAAAGTTACAATACCTAATTTAGTCTTAATAGTTGTTGCCGTTTCATCTCCAGTATTGGTCCCAGATATATTCTGTATTGTAGCCAATTGTGAATCTGTTACGTATCTATAATTAGTTACGCTAATTATATCTGATGTGATAGCCCCAGACCCATAAAGCACTAACCCCTTGGAGTCATATGTAATCTTTGTATATGTTCCACCAGTTATTGCAGAATTGGCTGCTACTGCGTTAAGACTAGATAAAGTTGGTATTATTTGATCCCCAGTATTAGTGCCACTAACTAAATCTAATGCCGACTTATTTGAATGCGTATGTGATTCTGTGTATGCTATATTCCAGCCAGAAATATTTGTGCCGGTAATACCATACGCAGAAGATGACACAAATATTGGATCAGTCTCAGTTATCCCAGGAATACCAGACTGTATAGATCCACTATTATATCCACCCAATGAGTCTATGGCGTCAATTAATGGTGATTGTTCGCTATCTATTTGACCTAATTGCATAAATAATTATTTAGTCTGACCAAACATTTTCGACGTGTCCTGATGTTAGATTGTTAAAACACCAAATTAATCTTTTTACTTTTTTTTCGTCCATTGGATACATTTCGTTTATTGGGCTGATCTCTTTCAATGTCTTAAACACCATTGCAATATATCCATCTTTCCAATGATCTCCAGTTGTATATTTACCACTCCTAAGAGTCCCACACCTTTTAGTAGAATAATCAGACATGGCAATATCTAGACTTAACTTAATCTCTCCCCAAGTCATATGATAGTCTTTTAAATATATCAAACTTCTCATAAATACCACTAGTATTTGCAGAAACAATATCTGCGCGCAAACCTTCGTATAACATATTAACCATGCATGCATATTTTATTTCCCATGAGTTAATTTCGTTAATCTGATTTACAGTATTATAGCATACATCAGATTTTGTAACCCACGTATTATAATAACATACTTCATTCGTCGTATAATTATCCATTGCAGTATTTGTAATTGCAATAGTAACTGTAAGTATATCATCTGGGATAATAATATCAACTCCAAACATTTGATATGCAGTTACATCTATATGAAAGTCTCCAGCTAAATCTGTTGATGGGGCCAATGTTTGGACATAGGATAATGTGCCTCCAGTAAATATTGGGTCTCCATCTAAAGCAGTTATTGTAAGCAATGCAGTGGTAGCATCCCCCGTTTCGATATAATTATACCAATCAGTAGATGTACTATATATCCTTAGAGTGTGTCCACTTGCTATGGTGGTAGTTGTAAATTTAAATACTGGGGTAGATGCCATTCTATTTACTATTAGTTGAAGTAGCCTTCTTCATGTTTATATTTTCATTTGCCTTATTAGATCTACGATGCTCTGCAAGCTCCATCGCCTTCTGAGTCATTGTATCTATATGCTTTTTACGATCTAAATCAATCTGTGCTTTATCCATAGTATTGTCAACAGGAGTGGGCATTTTAGATATACCAGCAATTTGCAACTTGGTATCATTGTCCCTTTGATTTAATTTATCCTGCATTGTCATCTTATCCCTTTCTAACTGTTGCTTCGCCTGCTCCATTTCTTGCTGGGCTTGAGATGCTGCTTGTTGAGCTTGTTGTTGCTGTTGCAACTCCTGCTGTTTATTTTGCTTCATTTGCTGTTCATCTCTCTCAATAATTTTCATATTCTCTGCTATGGACGAACTGGTAAATATCTTCATTATGGTAGAGAATGATAATGTTTGATTTTGTAATGCAGCATGGGCAAGTTGGTCAAGTTTTTGATCTAAATTTGCTATTACGTTAGAATTATCTATCACTATCCCAAAATCTACTTCTGCAAATTCTGAACCACCAATCTCATAACAAGCTATACTATAATCATCTGATATTGCTTGAAATTTCTTAGGATTGTTTTTTAATGCAATTTTAGCAGTTTCTAGTAAACATTCAAGACATCTCTTCTTCACATTATCATGTATTACAAATATCTCTTCTGTAATAGTTGCTGATGCATTAACTGACCTTTCTATTCCTCCAACAGTTTCAGATGATGCTATCTGCCCTTGACGTTGCTTAGATATGCCAGCTATTTCAAACATCTCATTCTTAATCCATTCTAATAAATGAAGATGAAATGTTATTGATTGTGAATTATCTAAGTTGAATACCCTACCAGTAGTATTATTTATTGACCCAGCCAATTTGCCAGTAGATTGCCCCTTATTCCCCTCTTTGAATGAATCTGTGGCAGCAATCCCATCCTGTCTTAAGAAATGAAGATATGCTTCTATATTCCAACCATCAGGGATCTTAGCAAAATCAACCTCTAAGACTTGGCCATATGAACGCATCATGGCTTTATTTAAACGATCGGCTACAATGGTATATAGATATGCATAAGGCTTCATTCTATCTACAATTGACACTGGTTTAGCATGATTAGTGTTATAAGATTGTCCTATAACTCCGAGGTGACACCTAGATGGATTACTAATACGATTATATTGTATCTTCCTTGGCCTCATGTTAACGTAAACATCTTTACCTATCTTAACTCCTTCCCATGCCTCATTAATCCAATAATCTTTAGTCTCTTCTCCTTTGGATTTGTCTGCAATATAATCTTCTGGTACAAAGGATGATTCCTCCTCTCCAGTTTGAGTATTGTAAAACTTTAACTTCTTAACCTTCCGTAATGATTTCCATCTGACTCGTAGCACCCTAATATTCCCATTCCCATCATAATAGTTAGAGAACGTTCTTCCCATTGCTCCAGCAAAATATACCATTTGGTCTATGCTATTGGCCTCATCGCCAACTGCTGGAGTATATATCATTGATGCCCTTTCATCGATATTATCCATTGCATCAACTTTCGCAATGGTGTTAGTCTTTTGAATAGCATCCATATCCTCTTCAGTGAGTTCATCAAAGAATGTATCAACGATTCTCCCAGGACTCCAATAATCATACATAATAATAAGATCAGCATCTTCTACCTTAGATGAGAAACCATTTCGTAATACAAATACTTTGCGTGGGTTTAGTCTTTCAAATGTTGGCTCTCCTTGCACAATGTCAAAATCATACATTTCCTCGCCAGCAATTGATACATCTTTCATTCCTTGGTTCCAGTTAACCTTCATATCCAACTCTTTAATATAATGAGTTAATATAAAGTTGGCGCCACGCTCTCTGGCATCTTGCCAAGTATATGTAAAAAAATCACCATTCTCTTTAATCTTTTGCTGAAAATCATTATCATTTAATGATTCACTCTTTATTAGATCTGAAAATGTTGAATCCAATTCCTGACTCTTCTGTTTTTCCTTTTCGGATATTGCATTATAGTTTGATACTATTGCCTTAAATTCAAACCTTCGCTTAGCTTCCTCACCAATGATTACATTTATAGGAGAATTAATTATAGAGTAGTATTGAATATTTTCTGGAATAAATCCATCAGAATCTATTGCATATGGATTCAATACGAGCTTCATATCTGACAAATGTATTTTGCCGTCAAATAGATCGTAATTTATTTTTTTGTGTCTAAGA
>Ga0007882_10000661_pt1 | contig 20203 bp, 18 predicted proteins | sample CryBogCBH12Aug01_FD_71195 | JGI IMG/M metagenome (GOLD analysis project Ga0007882, IMG submission 71195) | Freshwater microbial communities from Crystal Bog, Wisconsin, USA - CBH12Aug09.1 | ecosystem: Environmental > Aquatic > Freshwater > Lake | place: Crystal Bog, Wisconsin, USA | collected... | reverse complement strand
GCCGGAAAATATCGGCGACCTGCTGGCGCTAGCGGCCAGCCGTGCCAGCAAAAACGGTGCGAGCCCGGCCGGAAAGTTCACCATCTGCCCTGCCCCGGCCACGCCTTTGGCCCAAACCCCGAGCAAACCATGACCACCCATATGCTGCCCGAGAATATCGTAGCGCTGGCCCAACGGGTGGTGGAGGAAAATCAGGCAGCAGGGCGCAAGATCGTGCTGGCGGAAAGCTGCACCGGCGGGCTGGTGGCGGCAGCGCTCACCGAGATCCCCGGCTCGTCGGCAGTGCTGGATTGCAGCTTCGTCACCTATTCCAACGAGGCCAAACACCGGCTGCTGGGCGTCTCAAATGACATTCTCGAAGCCTTTGGCGCGGTCTCTGTGGCCACGGCCTGGGCGATGGCACAAGGCGCGCTGGAAAACTCCGACGCCGATGTCGCGGTGGCGATCAGCGGCATTGCCGGGCCCGATGGCGGCACCAAGCAAAAGCCGGTGGGGCTGGTGGTGTTTGCCCGGGCCACACGCGGCAACGACACGCTGGACGCCGAGGAACGCCGTTTCGACGGCCACTCACGCGATGGCGTGCGCGCGGCGGCGGTGAAAGTGGCGCTGGAATTGCTGCTGCTGCCTGAGGGGTGAATGGGGTTTTGAGTTTAGTTTAGAGCTAGACTTGGGGGTGTTACACCCCCCAAACCCCCATTACTGTCTTGCTCAGCGCATCATCTCGCCGTCGCGCCTTGCCGCGAAGCGGCCTAAAAGCCTGCGGCGCTGCGACGTAGTGCTAAGGCCGAACCGACACGCTACGATGACAGGTATGGGGTGCTGGGGTGTAACACCCCTGCGAAACTATCCCCTAAGCCTTCACTCCATACAACTGCTCAGCCCGCGTCTCAAAAGCGGCGACCATCTTACGGAAAGCTTTGTCAAAATACTGCCCGGCAAGGCTTTCAAACAAGGCATTGCGGAAGGTAAACGTCACCGAGAAATCCAGCTCGCAGCCGCCATCGGGCGTGGGGCGGAAGTGCCAGCGGTTGTCGAGATCGCGCAGCGGCCCATCGAGATAATGCACGGTGAGCGAATGCGGGCGCTGCTTCTCCACCTTGCTGGTGAACTTCTCGCGCAGCATCTTGAAGCCGACGAGCATATCGGCGACCATCTCGGTCTCGCTGTCTGATCGCACCCGCGTCGCCACCACCCAGGGCAGAAACTCGCCATAGCGCGCCACATCGGCCACGAGGTCGAACATCTGCTCGGGGGAATAGGGCAGGATGCGGGTTTCCTGAAGGCCGGGCATCGGTTCAGCGCCCTCCCCCGGTCAACGCCGTCTTGGCCAGTTGCGCCGCGCGCGCGCCTTTGTTTAGTTGCGCGTTCCGCGCAAGCCGCATCTGCGCAAAATCCTCGCCGGCGTGATACGACGAGCGGGTGAGCGGGCTGGCCGCCACCTGCAGAAAGCCCTTCGCCCGGGCAATCGCGCCATAGGCGGAAAAAGCCTGCGGGGTGACGAACTCGATCACCGAGGTGTGCTTTGGGGTCGGCCGCAGATATTGCCCCATGGTGAGGAAATCGATCCCGGCGCAGCGCATATCATCCATCACCTGATGCACTTCCAGCCGTTGCTCGCCCAGCCCCAGCATGATGCCGCTCTTGGTAAACAGACGCGGGTCATGCGCCTTCACCTCCTCCAGCAGCCGCAGCGAGGCATAGTAGCGCGCGCCGGGGCGGATGGTGGGATAGAGCCGGGGCACGGTTTCGAGATTGTGGTTGTAGACATCGGGCCCGGCGGCCACGATCGCCTCGATGGCGGAGCGCATCTTGCCGCGAAAATCGGGGGTGAGGATTTCGATGGTGGTGGAAGGGGTGGTGCGGCGCAAAGCCTCGATCACCTTCACAAACTGCCCCGCCCCGCCATCGGGCAGATCATCGCGATCCACCGAGGTGATGACGATATGCTGAAGCCCCAGCTTGGCGGCGGCCTCGGCCACATGCTCGGGCTCGGCGGCATCCACCGCGCGCGGCATGCCGGTCTTCACATTGCAGAAGGCGCAAGCGCGGGTGCAAACATCGCCCAGAATCATCACCGTGGCGTGCTTCTTGCTCCAGCACTCGCCGATATTGGGGCAGGCCGCCTCCTCGCACACGGTGTTGAGGTTGAGCCCCCGCATCAGATCGCGGGTAGCGCCATATTCGCGGCTGGTCGGCGCCTTGACGCGAATCCAATCGGGCTTGCGCTGCACGGGGGGCGTATCCGCCGCAGAGGGGCTGGCCCCGCTATCTTGAATAGATGGGGCCGGGAAAGAGGAAGTCAGCTCGTTCATTCTGGCCAGATAGGCTGATGTGGCGATGCTTGCCAGAGCCAATCGCCGCAGAGCCCCCCAGAAAACACCCCATCCACGCTTCAGCAGCCAAGGGACACAGCGCCGACACTGGCAAACCCTCTTGCGAGCGGCTCTCAGTGCGTCCAAGGATCCGCCATGTCCGAATCCCTATCCCCCCAGCTCGATCGCCTCATCGCCGGCTACCGGCGTTTCCGTCAATCCACCTGGGGCTCGAATCGCGACCGCTGGGCCTCCTTGCGCGAGGGGCAAAACCCCGAGGTGATGATCATCGCCTGCTCCGACAGCCGGGTGGACCCGGCGCAGGTGTTCGATGTCGATCCCGGCGAAATCTTCGTGGTGCGGAATGTGGCGGCGATGGTGCCCCCCTTCGAAACAGCGCCCGGCCTGCATGGCGTATCCGCCGCGCTGGAATTCGCGGTGCAGGTGCTGAAGGTGCGCGAGATCGTGGTGATGGGCCATGGCATGTGCGGCGGCTGCAAGGCGGCACTCACCCGCGAGCTGCACGGCACCGAGCCTGGCGAAGGCGGCTTCATCGCCAACTGGATCGGCCTGCTCGACGAAGTGCGCGGCCCCATCGCCGAGGCCTATGGCACCACTTCGCGCGATGCCCAGCGGGCGATGGAACACGCCGGCGTGCGCGTCAGCCTCGCCAATCTCCGCAGCTTTCCCTGCATTCGCCGGGGCGAGCGCGATGGATCGCTAAGGCTGCGCGGGGCATTTTTCGCCATATCCGATGGCGTGTTGCATCTGCTCGACGAGGATAGCGGGGCGTTTTCGCCGATTGTCTGAGGTGGGTATTTAGCAGTTTAGACAAAGGGGAAGTCTTGGGGGTGTTACACCCCCAAACCCCCATTACTGTCTTGCTCAGCCCATCATCGCGGCCTCGCGCCTTGCCGCGAAGCGGCTTTAACGCCTGCGGCGCTGCGGCGTTGCTCTATTACCGAACTGATGCGCCAAGGCTGACAGTAATGGGGTGCAGGGGTGTAACACCCCTGCTCTTGCCTCTTGCCTCTTGCCTTCCCCTCTCCAGCCCCAAACAAAACGGGCGGAGGTTTCCCCCCGCCCGCCAGTTTGGCTTGCAACGCCGAGGCTTACTTGCCAGCGGCTTTCGACTGGGCATAGATGGCCCACAGCTGCGCCAGCGGCTTGCGCTTGCCATCGACCTTGGCCAGCGTGACCTGCGCGCCAGCGTAGTCGCCCGCATAGACCTGCGCGATGCCCAGATGGTTGAGCAGCACGTTGGCATCGGCGGTGCCGGGCTTGGTCAGCGCGATCTGGTACAGCTCGGCGGCCTTGGCACCTTGGCCATAGCTGAGCAGCGCATCGGCGGCGGCGATCACCGTCTTTACCGTGGCCTTGGGCGAGAGGGCATCGGCGGCAAAGCTGGCCAGCCCGGCGCGGTCGGCGTCCACGATCTTGGAAGCGGTGGCGCGCGGCTCGGAAACCGAGATGGAGCTGGCGTCGAGCGCACCATTGGCGATACCCGCATTCACCACATCAAGCACTTCGCCGGGATAACGGCGGGCATCGGCCGAATCCAGATACATCTTGTATTCCTCGCGGGAAACCTTGGTATTGGTGGTCATCGCACCCGAGCGCCACGCCAGACGCAGGCCGTCGAGCGACTCGGGATTGTCGAAGGCGCTGTAATCGCGGATCAGGCTCTCGGCCACGAGCAGATTCTCGGGCGAGGGATTGTAGGCCGCCATCTTCAGCACCCAGGCATTGCCCTGCGCGGGAAGCTTGTCGAAATAGGCGATGGCATTGGCGCGCAGGAACCAGCTTTGCGGAACAGCCCCACCGGCGGCCTTGCGGGCATTGATCGCGGTATCCAGCGCGGCGAAGGCCTGATCGGGCTGACCAAGGCCGTCGTAGGCAGTGGCCACCAGTTCGGCGATATCGTCATCCGAGGTGTTGGCGGCGAGGAGCGGCAGGCCAGCCTTGACCACCGAGGCGTTGTCCTTGTTCTCATAGGCCAGCTTGGTGAGGTTGACCTGGCTCTGCGCGCGCTCTTCCGGCGTGCCCATGCCGCTGTCGACCTTGTTTTGCAGGGCGTGCTGATAGAGCGTCATATCGCCAGTAACCTGCGCGATCAGCGCGCCCCACGAGCCAGCGAGGAAGCGATCAAGCGGGGTTTTCATGCCCACCTCGGCGTTGGCCAGCAAAGTTGCGGCATTGGCCGCCACCAGCGCCGTCTTCACGGCGTCGAGAGCCGCTGGCTTGCCCGCTTCGGGGGCGGCGGCATATTTCTTGAGCAGCGGCTGAACATCGCCCAGCACCTTCTGGAGCGGAGCGGCGGCCTTGGCGAACTCGGGCGAGTTGGACTGCTTGGACTCCGAGGCCAGCGCCGGAGTGCTGGAGAAGGCCACCACGGCCCCACCAGCGGCCAGCATCAGCGAGAGCGCCATGACGCGCTGCGCCGGTTTGCGAATATTGCCAGTCTTGTGCATCTTCAATCCCTCCTGTCCGATCATCTGGACGGTTTTCTGAAATAAACTCTGCTCTGGCTAGTGGCGTCTAATCGCCCGATTTGCAACCATCTGGATCAAATCAGCCTTCCCGCCTGAACAGATTTTGAACGCGCCTTTTCCGCTACCCCCGCTGGAAGACGCCAAGGGCATGACGATTGTGGAAAACGCACCTCTCCGCCACCGCCGTGACACCGCAAAGCTGGCTATGCCGGGCCGCTTGGCCTAGAGCGGGGGTGATCTTGGCTTTCTGGCCAGATTTCAGGCCCTATTTCCCCCAAACGCAAGATAGAACAACAGCGTGAGCGACGACACAATTCAGACTGATCCTGTAATGCCCTCGGGCGAATACACCCGCATCGACATCGTCGACGAGATGAAGGCGAGCTACCTCGATTACGCGATGAGCGTGATCGTGGCGCGCGCCCTGCCCGATGTGCGCGATGGTTTGAAGCCGGTGCACCGGCGTATTCTATTTGCCGCACAGGAAGGCGGCATGGTGGCGGGCAAGCCCTATCGCAAATGCGCCAAGATCGTCGGCGACGTGATGGGTAACTACCACCCGCATGGCGATCTCGCGATCTATATGGCGCTGGTCCGCATGGCGCAGGATTGGTCGATGCGGGTGCCGCTGGTCGATGGCCAGGGCAATTTCGGATCGATGGACCCCGATGCCCCCGCCTCGATGCGCTATACCGAGGCGCGGCTGGCGCGGGTGGCCAATTCGCTGCTCGAGGATCTCGACAAGGACACCGTCAATTTCGTCGAGAACTACGACGGATCGCGGCAGGAGCCGCAGGTGCTGCCGGCGCGTTTTCCCAATCTGCTGGTCAATGGCGCGGGCGGCATTGCCGTGGGCATGGCCACCAATATCCCGCCGCACAACCTGGGCGAAGTGATCGACGGCTGCCTCGCCTTCATCGACAACCCCGCGATCACCGCCGAAGAGCTGATCACCATCATCCCCGGCCCGGATTTCCCCACCGCGCCGTTGATTTTGGGCACGCATGGCGCGCGTTCCACTTACCTCACCGGGCGCGGCAGCATCATCATGCGCGCCCGCCACGAGATCGAGGAAGGCCGGGGCGACAAGCGCGCCATCGTCCTCACCGCCATCCCCTATCAGGTCGGCAAGAGCGCACTGGTCGAGAAGATCGCCGAGGCCGCCAAGGACAAGCGCATCGAGGGCATCAGCGATATCCGCGATGAATCGAGCCGCCTTGGCGTGCGCGTGGTGATCGAGCTGAAGCGCGACGCCACGCCCGAGGTGGTGCTAAATCAATTGTGGCGCAACACCCCGGCGCAGTGCTCGTTTCCGGCGAATATGCTGGCGATCCGGGGCGGGCGCCCCGAGGTGCTGGGCCTGCGCGATATCATCGCCGCCTTCATCACCTTCCGCGAGGAAGTGATTACCCGCCGCACCAAGTTCGAGCTGAACAAGGCGCGGGATCGGGCGCATATCTTGCTGGGTCTGGTGATTGCCGTCACCAATCTCGACGAGGTGGTGAAGATCATTCGCGGCGCGCGCAATCCCGCCGCCGCCCGCGCCGCGCTGCTCACGCGCGAATGGCCGATTGGCGACATCGCGCAATATATCCGGCTGGTGGAGGCCATCGAGCCCGACGCCGAGCAATCCGGGGGCACTTATCGCCTCTCCGAAGTGCAGGTGAAGGCGATCCTCGATCTGCGGCTGCACCGCCTCACCGCGCTCGGCCGCGACGAGATCGGCGGCGAGCTGGAAGTGCTGGCCAGCGCCATCGCCGAATATCTCTCGATCCTTGCCGACCGCGCCAAGCTTTATGCCGTTATGCGCGAAGAGCTGGTGGCGATCCGCGCGGCCTTCGCCACCCCGCGCCTCTCGGAAATCACCGCCCCCGCCGATGGCATCGACGACGAGGATTTGATCGAGCGCGAGGATATGGTCGTCACCGTCACCCTCGATGGCTATATCAAGCGCACACCGCTCAGCACTTTCCGCGCGCAAAATCGCGGCGGCAAGGGCCGCGCCGGCATGGCCACCAAGGAAGAAGATGCCGTGGCGACGATGTTCGTCACCTCCACCCACTCGCCGGTGCTGTTCTTCTCCACCGCTGGCAAGGTCTATCGTCTGAAGGTATGGAAGCTGCCCGAGGGCGGCCCCGCCACGCGCGGCAGGCCCATCGTCAATCTGCTGCCCGCGCTGGAGAAAGACGAGACCATCGCCACCGTGCTGCCCCTGCCCGAGGACGAGGGCGAGTGGGGCCAGCTCAACGTGGTGTTTGCCACGGCCAAGGGCGGCGTGCGGCGCAACAGCATGGATGCTTTCGCCAATATCCCCTCAAACGGCAAATTCGCCATGCGCTTTGAAGAGGACAGCGCGGCCAAGAATCCGGGAGATCGCCTGATCGGCGTCGCCCTGCTCGATGCCGGAGACGATGTGCTGCTGGCCACCCGCGCCGGCAAGGCCATCCGCTTTGCCGCCGACGATGTCCGCGAGTTCCAGAGCCGCACCTCCACCGGCGTGCGCGGCATGGTGCTGAAGGGAGACGACGAGGTCATCTCGCTCTCGATCCTGCACCGCGTGGAAGCCTCCGCCGAAGAGCGCGAGGATTACCTCCGCTACGCGCCGTGGAAGGGCGAGAAGGAAGGCGAGGCCAGCCTTTCCCCAGAGCGCCTGGCCGAATTGGCCGCGCGCGAGGAGTTCATCCTCACCGTCTGCGCCAATGGCTATGGCAAGCTCAGCTCGGCCTATGAATACCGCCAGACCGGGCGCGGCGGGCAAGGCATCACCAATATCGACAACATCGCCCGCAACGGCCCGGTGGTGGCCAGCTTTGCCACCACGCAGGCCGATCAGCTGATGCTGGTGACCGATCAGGCCAAGCTGATCCGCCTGCCGCTCACCTCGCTGCGGGTGATCGGGCGCGGCTCGGCGGGCGTGCGACTGTTCAATGTGGCCGACGACGAGCACGTGGTGAGCGCGGTGCGGCTGGGTGACGATGGCGAGGATAGCGCCGAGGGCGCCAGCGAAACCGGCCCGGAGCCCACGGAGGCGTGAGCGGGGCGGCCAATCGGCATCCCGCCATCGCCTACAAAGTGCTGACCGCCGCGCAAATGGCCGATCTGCTGGCGCAAGGCCGCTTTGCCGGGGCGCCGGTGGATCTGGCCGATGGCTTCATCCACCTCTCCACCGAGGCGCAATTGCCGGGCACGCTGGCCAAGCATTTCGCCGGGCAGAGCGATCTGCACCTCGCCGCTGTCGATCTGGCGGCGCTGGGTGCGGCGGTGCGCTGGGAGGTCTCGCGTGGGGGCGAGCTTTTTCCGCATATCTATGCCGCGCTGCCTTTGTCGGCGGTGCGGGCGCATGGGCCGCTGGCGTGGCTGGCCGAGGGTGTTCCCGCCCTGCCCGCGTAATCCAGAAGCCCCGCCCTATGCTGCGCGCCCGCAAGCATTCTAGCATCTTGTTTTTCCGCATTTTCCGAGTCGTCAGGTGATACCACCTGACTAGAAAATGCTCTAAGGCCCGCCGATGAACTATGATATCCACATCATCGGTGGCGGCCTCGCCGGATCGGAAGCGGCCTGGCAATGCGCGCGGCGCGGCCTGCGGGTGCGCCTCTCGGAAATGCGCGGCGGAGAGAGCAGCGAGCGATCCCCGGCGCATCAGAGCGATGCCCTTGCCGAGCTGGTCTGCTCGAACAGCCTGCGCTCGGATGACAGCGAGAAAAGCGCCGTCGGCCTGCTGCACCACGAGATGCGGCAATGCGGCTCGCTGATTATGGCGGCGGCCGATGCCGCGCGGGTGCCGGCGGGCAGTGCGCTGGCGGTGGATCGCGAGGCCTTTTCGGGCCGCATCGAGCAGGCGCTGACCAGCCAGCCCACCCTCACCCTCGCGCGGGAACGCATCGATCATCTGCCGTCCGCCGGGCTGACGATCATCGCCACCGGCCCGCTCACCGCCGCTTCGCTCGCCAGCAGCATCGGCGCGGCCACCGGGGCGGAATCGCTGGCTTTTTTCGACGCCCTCGCCCCCATCGTCCACCACGACAGCATCGATATGGACATCGCCTGGATGGCCTCGCGCTGGGACAAGGGCGCGGAGGCCTCGCTGGCCATGGGCGGCGACGGCAAGGATTACATCAACTGCCCGATGAACCGCGAGCAATACGCCGCCTTTATCGAGGGGCTGCTGGCGGGCGAAAAGACCAGTTTCAAGGAATGGGAGGCCAATACCCCCTATTTCAACGGTTGTATGCCGATCGAGGTGATGGCCGAGCGGGGCGTTGAAACCCTGCGCTTTGGCCCGATGAAGCCGGTGGGACTGGATAATCCGCGCAGCATTTCCCCCGAATTTCCCAATGGGCGCTGGCCCTATGCCGTGGTGCAGCTGCGGCAAGACAACAAGCTTGGCACGCTGTGGAACATGGTCGGCTTTCAGACCAAGCTGAAACACGCCGAGCAGGTGCGGCTGTTTCGCACCATTCCGGGCCTCGAAAACGCCGAGTTTGCGCGCCTTGGCGGGCTGCATCGCAACACTTTCCTCAATTCGCCCACCCTGCTCGACCGCCAGCTGCGGCTGAAGAGCGCGCCGCATATCCGCTTTGCCGGGCAGATCACCGGCTGCGAGGGCTATGTGGAGAGCGCCTCGGTGGGGCTGCTGGCGGGGATTATGGCCGCCGCCGAAATCACGGGACGCCCATGGCAGGCCCCGCCGCGCACCACCGCGCTGGGCGGCTTGCTGGCACATATCACCGGCGATGCCGAGGCCGAGACCTATCAGCCGATGAACATCAATTTCGGCCTGTTTCCCACGCTGGACGATGTGAAAAAGAAGGCCCGCAAAGAGGCCTACACCACCCGCGCCAAGGCCGATCTGGCGGAATGGCTGCCGCAAATCGGCGGCTGAGGCCGGGTCGCTATCGGGCGATCAAGTGCCGTCCTCGTCGTCGTCATCATCCTTGCCGGGCTTGTTGGCTGCAGCGCCTTTGCTGCCCTTGGCCTTCGCCGGAGCCGGATCATCCTTCGCGCAGCCGGGCTTTTTCGGCTTTTTGGGATGCGCGGCCGTCCAGGCGTCAAACTCCTCGCAGGTGATGATGCCATCGCCATTGCGGTCGATATCGCGGAAACGGTCGGAGGTTTTCACCGCCCATTCCTCGAAGCTCAGCAGATTGTCGTGGTTGGTGTCGAGCTTCTGGAAGGCTTTGACGCGGGTGGAGAGCATCTCGTTGCGCGAGATTTTGCCGTCGCGGTTGCGGTCGTAGCGGTTGAAGCGCTTCTGCTCTTCGGTTTCCTTCGATTTTGCCGCGCCGGGCAGACCCGCGCCCCGGCCATGATCGGGATCAGCGCTGGGCAGCAGGATCGAGCCATCACCAGCCCCGCTGGCTGAAATATCGGGCGGCGGCGCGCCGCGCTCGACCTCGGCGCGGCCCTGCCACCAGAATACCCCCGCCGCCACCAGCAGCAAACTCGCCAGCGCCCCCACAATCACCCGGTTCATCGCAACCCCTCACCAGCCCGATGGGCAGATTAGCCTACCGCCCGAAAATGCCAAGCCGCATCCCTGCCAGCAGCGCGACAATTCCGCCAGCGTGGCCCTGCCCCCGGCGCGCCAGCCCATGCAGCACCACCAGCGGACGCAACCCGCGCGGCAGGCGCTCGACCCGCCAATCATGCGCCAGACAGAGCGCGCGCGCGGCGGAAAGCTCGTCGGGATGGGTCAGATTCGTGGCGAGATCGCCCAGCGCCCAGCCCGTTGCCAGGCGATGCGCGGCATCCGGCGGCGTGGCAGCGCCGGAAACCAGCGCCAAACTGGCCACAGCCTCCGCCCTGCCCCCCGCCAGCGCCGCCAATGCCGCCTCATCCAACGGTGCCTCGCCCAGCATCGCCTCCCAGCCATCCACCAGCGAGATCAGCCCCGCGCGATGGTCGCCCCATGGCATGAGCAGGCCCAGCAGTGGCTCACCACGCGGCGCGCCCTGATCCGCCAGCCGCTCGCGCCACCACGCAAGCCGCAGCTGCCCCAGCACCGGCTCGCGCGCAGAGCGCACCACCCCCGCCAGCCGCGCATCCAGCGCCAACAGGCCAAGCCACGCTTGCGCCGTCGTCGCAGGGGCATAGGCCAGCGCCAGCCGGTGCACCGGGGGCAGCGTGGCGATCAATTCGGGATGGAGTGGGGTGGGCATTTTCTAGCAGGGGCTTTGATAAGTTTGATAAAGGAGGGAGGTTAAGGGGAAGTCTTGGGGGTGTTACACCCCCAAACCCCCGGAACTGTCTTCGTTGCGCGCCATCTCGGCGTCGCGCCATGCCGCGAAGCGGCTTTAATAGACTGCGGCGCGGCGACCTTGCGCTTCGCCGAACTGATGCGCGAGGCCGACTGGTATGGGGTGCAGGGGTGTAACACCCCTGCGAAACTTAACCCGAATCGAAACTCAGCGGTAACACACCTTCTTCACCGCGCTAACGATCCGCGCGGCATCGATCAGCGCCAGTTTTTCGAGATTGGCGGCGTAGGGTAGCGGCACATCCTCGTTGCACACGCGCAGCACCGGGGCGTCGAGGTGATCGAAGCCCTCTTCCATGCACAGCGCGATAATCTCGCTGGCGATGCCGCACACCGGCCAGCCCTCTTCGGCCACCACCAGGCGGTTGGTCTTGGCGAGGCTGGTCAGCACGGCCTCGCGGTCGAGCGGACGCAGCGTGCGCAGATCGAGCACCTCGGCCTCGATGCCCTCGGCGGCCAGCGTTTCCGCCGCCTCCAGCGCGAGGCCGACACCGATCGAATAGGAGACGATGGTGACATCCTTGCCCTCGCGCATGATCCGCGCCTTGCCGATGGGCAGCACATGATCGTCCAGCTCGGGAAGCTCGAAGCTGCGGCCATAGATCAGCTCGTTTTCGAGAAACACCACCGGGTCTTCGCTGCGGATCGCCGCTTTCAGCAGCCCCTTGGCATCGGCCGCGTCGTAGGGCGCGATCACCACCAGCCCCGGCACGCTGGCATACCACGGCGCATAGTTCTGGCTGTGCTGCGCGCCCACGCGGTGCGCCGCGCCATTGGGGCCGCGAAACACGATCGGGCAGCGCATTTGACCGCCCGACATATAATTGGTCTTGGCGGCAGAATTAATAATATGATCAATCGCTTGCATCGCGAAGTTAAAGGTCATGAACTCGACGATTGGCCGCAACCCGCCCATCGCCGCGCCCGCGCCTATGCCGGCAAAGCCATATTCGGTGATCGGCGTATCGATCACCCGCTCGGGGCCAAACTCGTCGAGCAGGCCCTGCGTCACCTTATAGGCACCCTGATACTGCGCGACCTCTTCGCCCATCACGAACACGCGCGAATCGCGGCGCATTTCCTCGGCCATGGCGTCGCGCAGCGCCTCGCGCACGGTGCTGACCTTCATATTGGTGCCAGCGGGCACTTGCGGATCGGCGGCGGGAGCCTTGGGCTCTGGCGCGGGTTTGGCGGGCGCGGCGGGCTTTGCCTCGGCCTCGGCAGCGGGGGAAGCTGGCACATCCGCATGGGGAAAAGGATCTTCATCCCCGGCCTCCCCAGCCATGGTAGCGATCACCGTGCCGACTTTAACGCCCTCTGTGCCCTCGGGCACGAGAATCGCGCCGATCACACCCTCGTCCACCGCCTCGAACTCCATCGTCGCCTTGTCGGTCTCGATCTCGGCGAGGATATCGCCAGACTTCACCTCATCACCGGCCTTCACCAGCCAGCGGGCCAGCTTGCCCTCTTCCATAGTGGGCGAAAGCGCGGGCATTTTCAGCTCAACCGACATCAATAGCTCTCCACCAGCACGTCGGTATACAATTCCCCGGGCGCGGGCTCGGGCGAGTTTTCGGCAAAATCGGCGGATTGCGCCACCACCGCGCGGATGCGCTTGTCGATATCCTTCAGCGCCTCCTCGCTCACCCCGCGCGTCATTAGCTCTGCTTTTGCATGCTCGATAGGGTCGTGCTTGTCGCGCTGCTCCTGCACTTCCTCGCGGCTACGATACTTGGCCGGATCGGACATCGAATGGCCGCGATAGCGATAGGTGTTGAGCTCCATCAGCACCGGGCCATTGCCCGCCCGCACAAAGGCCACCGCCTGATTGGCCGCCTGCCGCACCGCCAGCACATCCATGCCATCGACGTGCATGCCGGGAATGCGAAACGCCGTGCCGCGCCGGTAGAAATGCGTTTCCGCCGACGAGCGGTTTACCGCCGTGCCCATGGCGTATTGGTTGTTCTCGATGACATAGACAATCGGCAGCCGCCACAGCGAGGCCATGTTGAAGCTCTCGTAGACCTGCCCCTGATTGGCCGCGCCATCGCCGAAATAGGCGACGCACACCCCGCCATCGCCGCGATATTTGTGCCCGAAGGCCAGCCCGGTGCCCAAGGGCACCTGTGCCCCGACAATGCCATGCCCGCCGTAAAACTTGTGATCGGTGCTGAACATATGCATCGACCCGCCCTTGCCATGGCTGATGCCGGCGGCGCGGCCGGTCAATTCGGCCATGATCAGCTTGGGATCGATGCCATAGGCCAGCATGTGGCCATGGTCGCGATAGCCGGTGATGACGCTGTCTTTCGCGGAGTCGAGCGCCGACTGGATGCCGACCGCCACCGCCTCCTGCCCGATATACAAGTGGCAAAAACCGCCGACCAGCCCCAGCCCATACAACTGCCCCGCGCGCTCCTCGAAGCGGCGGATCAGCACCATCTGCTCGTAGAAATGCAGCAGTTGCTCGTCGTTGGCGGCAAAGCGGGGATCGGCCAGATAGGCCTCCTGCAGGCTGCGCAGGCGATAATCCTCGTCGTCGATCACGGGGGTTGCGGGGGCACTGGGTTTGCCGGACTTCGCCAAGACAACTTCCTTAAATGGCAAGCTACCGCGCCTGCCTATACGACCCTGCCCCGCGACGCAAAACCGGCTTGCGCGAATTTGAGAAATTATCGCAGGGCCCGCACCGGCAAGTCCGTTACCCCTCAGTGCTTGATCTGCAGCACCATTTCATCGGGGTGGATCACGTTGAGGTTGCTCCGCAGCAATTCCCCAGTGAGATCGGGATCGGCGCGCGCGGGATCGAGCAGGTTGACGCGGTTTTTCAGCTCGTCGCGCTCGGCGGTGAGCTGGGCCAGCTGGGTGCGCCGCTGCGCGAGCCGCTGATAATTCTCGCCCCAGGCCACCAGCCCGCTTGGCCCCATCACCGCCCAGGCCATCATCGCCAGCAACAGGCACAGCGCCACGCCCTGCCGCACGGCATCCCGGCCCAAAACCCGATGGGACTGGGCGGGAGAGCTAACAAGCTGATGCGAAGTGGAAGGGCGTTTCATAGGGTTAACAGAATCATACTCGATTCCCAGTATCAAGCATTTTTTACGCCCCAGCCCCCACGAAGGATATAATTCGCACAAGATCCCCCTGAATTACGCAAAATCACAGATCCACCACGCATAATCGACCCGCCCTGAGCGCCCCCTAATCGGAGCGTGAAATCACGGCTAATCATGCTATGCCATTCCTGTCGGCCTGCTCAGGAAAGCCTGCTAGATTTATGCACCGATCAGCAAGCATCCATTCATCTTGGGATACTAGAATGGCCGGGGAAGTTTTGGAGAAACGGGCCATGCTGGGCTTGAGGCTTTTGGGCGGTATTTTTGGCGAACGTCTGGGCAGGGTGTCGGGCGCGGGCCAGTTTGGTACAAAGCTGTTTCGCGCGGCGCTGCTGGGGGTGGCCCTGCTCGGCGCCGCGGCATTTGACCATGCCCCCGCTTTTGCCCGGGGGCCGGTGCAGGTGTCGGTTCATGGCGGGCTCGCCTATTTCCATCAGGCTGTTTGCGAGCGCAATGCCGGCCCCGGAGTTGCCCGTTGCCTCGCGCATGTCCGCACCGACTCGCAGGGCAATCTGCTGGTTGTCAGGCCCCAGGCCGCGGGCCGCGGGGTGGTCATGAACGCCGCCTATACCCCGACCGATTTGCGCTCGGCCTACAAGATCAGCGCCATGGGCAGCTTCTCGACGGTTGTGGCGGTTATCGATGCCTACGGCTACCCCAACGCACAAGCCGATCTGGCGGTCTATCGCTCGACCTTCGGGCTTACCCCCTGCACCCGCACCAATGGCTGCCTCATCCAGATCGATCAGAACGGCGGCACGAATTATCCGAAATATGACTCCGGCTGGGCGCAGGAGCAGGCGCTCGACCTGCAAATGGTCAGCGTGACGTGCCCCAATTGCAAGATCATGCTGGTGCAGGCCAAAAGTGCCAACAACGGCGATCTCGCAGCGGCGGTGTCCAAGGCGATAGCGCTGGGGGCCAACGTGGTCTCCAATTCCTATGGCGGCGACGAGGTCGGTGTCTCGGGCTATGCCTCGGCCTACAGCCACCCCGGCGTGGCCATCACCGCCAGCGCCGGCGATGACGGCTATGGCCCGCTCTTCCCGGCCAGCGCGCCCGGTGTGATCGCCGTGGGCGGCACCACGCTTTCCAAGGCCAGCAATAGTCGCGGCTGGAGCGAGACCGTCTGGAGCTATACCGGCAGTGGCTGCAGCGCGGTGTTTGCCAAGCCCGTCTGGCAAACCGACAAACTCTGCACCGCCCGCATGGTAGCCGATATCGCGGCTGTGGCCGATCCGGGCACCGGGGTTTATGTGTATGGCCCGACTGGGCGCAACTCGGAGTCGGGTTGGCTGATTTTTGGCGGCACCAGTGTGGGCGCGCCGCTGATTGCCGGCATCTATGGCGCCACCGGAGCCAAGCCCAACGGAGCCGCCAAGATCTGGGCCACCCCCTCCGCGCTCAACGATATCACTAGCGGCAGCAACGGCAAGTGTGGCGGCACCTATTTCTGCAACGCTGGCCCCGGCTATGATGGCCCCACCGGCATGGGCACACCGGCAGGCACGGGCGCTTTCTGATCTTTTGCCGGCGCCCGGTTGCAACCGGGCGCCGGCCGGATTACCCCACGGCGATGACCAGCGCTTTCGCAATACACCGCCTGCAATTCCGGCACATCGGCCACCGGGGCATGCGCGCCGCCTTATGGCTGGCGCTGGCGCTGCTGGCCCTGATCCCCGGCCTGGCCCGGGCGGATGATCTGCGACCTCCTCCCACGCCCGCCACGCTTGTCGGGGTGCAGCTGGTGAGCGAGACGCCCAAGGAAACCAAGCTGCTGCTCAGCTTTGCCCCGCGCGCCAACAGCTTTGGCCCGGTGGGCACCGATAGCGGCAAATTCGCAACCGGCCCCGCGCTGGGCCTTGCCCTCACCTCGCGTGCCAACAGCGCCGTGGCACCGCCGGGCCTCAAGGGGCTGGTGCGCTCGATCAGCTTCGATCAGGTGGGCACCGTGCTGATCCTGCGCTTCGCCACCGCAGCCCCGGCGCGGCTGAGCGCAGTGTCGCTCGATTCCGCGAAGGTGGAAGTGACCATCAGCAATGGCGTGGAGCAGGCGGCCAGCGCCAGCACCGCCGCCGCTGGCCCGCTGCCCATCGCCAAGCCGCCCGTGCCCGGTGAGGATGGCTACGAGTTGGTGATGCTGCGCTATGCCGATGTCAGCGAGGTGGTCGGGCTGCTGACCGATGGGCTGACCGTCAAATCAAACGACCAGTTTACCCCGCGCGAGCCGGGCTTTGGCTCGACCAGCCTGACCGGCGGCAGCTACACCCAGATGGGCGCGGTGCAGACCGGGGCCGATGATCAGCCGCTGGGTCAATCGGTGGATAGCGCCATCGCCGTCGATCGCCGTCTCAATGCGGTGTGGCTCAAGGGCTCTGCCGCCGCGATCGCGCGCATGAAAGAGCAGATCGCGCTGATCGATGTGCCGGTGGATAGCGTGATCCTCGAAACCGAGCTGGTGGAATTGAGCGAAAGCGGCGCCAAGGCGGTGGGCATCGATTTCACCAATGCGGCGGGGCAGATCGCCGTGGGCACGGTGCAGACCGGCCAGTTCATGGCCTCGAACGCAGCCAACGGCGGTGGCCACCTCGATGCCGCGAACAATTTGGCCGGTGGCCACCTGTCCAGCCTGTCGCTGCAGGCGGCGATTTCGGCGCAGGTGCAAAATGGCCAGGGGCGCATCGTCAGCCGCCCGCGCATCGCCGCGCAAAGCGGCTCCACCGCCAAGATCATCACCGGCGATGCCCTGCCGATCCTCACCTCGATCACGCTTTCGGGCGTGAATGGCGTGTCGCAGCAGGTGCAATATGTAAATGTGGGCGTAACACTGCAGATCGCCCCGCGCGTGGCGGCGGATGGCTTCGTTTCCAGCCATGTGTTTTGCGTGGTGTCTTCCGTTACCGGCTACAGCCAGGGCTATCCCACCATCAGCCAGCGCGAGGCGGAAACCTCGGCCACGGTGAAGGATGGCGAGACCTTCATCATCGGCGGCCTCACCCAGGATTCCAGCCTTACCAACAACGCCAAGGTGCCGCTGCTGGGCGATGTGCCGCTGCTGGGGCAGATGTTTCAGAACAACAAATCCACCCGCTCGCGCACCGAGCTTTATATCGTGGTGACGCCGCATATCGTGCGCCATGCCGCCCCCGCAGAGGCCGCGCTCAGCCACTGAGGCTCGATCAGTGCCGCTCGATCCAGCTCTGCGCCTCGCGCTCTATCTCGCGCAATTCGACGGTGGTTTGCTCGATCGCGGTCTGCTGCGCCTCAAGATCGCGCAAGCGCGCACGCACCCGGTCTCTCAGTAATCGCACCTGTTCCAGATGTTCGGGGTCGGCGTCATAGAGGTCGAGGAACTCCTTGATCTCGCGGATCGAGAAGCCCAGCCGCTTGCCGCGCAGGATCAGTTGCATCCGCCCGATCTCGCGGTGTGAATAGACCCGCATCACGCCTTGCCGCGCCGGATCGATCAGCCCCTTGTCCTCGTAGAAACGCAGCGTCCTGGCGGTGATTCCCAGCAGCCGCGTTACCTCGCGGATGCCAAGGGGCAAATCGCCCGTTTCCGGCTGATCACTCATGCCGAAACGACCTCAGGCCTAATTCCGGGCCGCTGGCGGGGCAAAACCCGCCCGCGCCCTCCCCCGGCCCGCATGGGCAAGGAGAATGCGCGGGCGAGCTTGCGGCCCATTCAGAACCTCAGCCGCCCACCAATGGAGAGCACCAGCACGCTGGCATTGCTCAGGGTGCCGCTGGTGCCAATAATGGTTTGCGCGGGCGAGTAGGGATAGAGCACGGCAGGGCGATCGATGGTGGCACTGGAGACGGCGAGGTAATTCACCGCCGCATCCACGCTGAAGCCGCGGGTCACATCGTAGCTGGTGCCAGCCGCGAAGTTCCAGCGGTTGCCATCGGGCACACGGGCATCGCGCGCGCCATTTTGCGTGGGGGTTTCGTCGCGCTGCACGCCTGCCCGCAGTGTCCATTTGCTGGTTACGGCATAATCCGCACCCACCGCGAAACTCCAGGTGTCGCGATAGTTTTCGGCGATGGGCAGAGCGGTGAGCGGCGCGGCAAAGCGGATCGCGTCAAAGTCCGACCAGCCAAAGCGGACCACTTGCGCGTTCAGCGTCAGCGCCGGGGTAACGGCATAGCGCGCGCCCACAGAGGCCTGCCACGGCGTGCGGAAATTGGCCTGGGTTGGGATCACCGCGTTTTGCCCAGCCAGCAGCCCGGCCAGCCCGGCAATCGTCACCTGCCCATCGAGATGATGCGAGACACCCGATTTATAGCTCGCGCCGAGGCTCAGCGGGCCCTGATGCCACTGCACACCCAGCGTGAAACCGAGATCCCAGCCGGTACCGTGCAGGGTCTGCGTGCCATCGGGGGTGCCCGGTGCCGCGAGAAAATTGGGGAGATAGTTAGAGAGCGTGGCCACCGATCGCTCGAAATTGATCGCTCCGCCAATGCTCAGCCCCTCGGTCGGGGTCACCGCGAAGGAAGGCGCGATGTCGTAGGTGCGAAGGCGGGTCTGGCCGGCGGTGTAGGCCGCCCAGCTGCCATCGGCATAATCGGTTTCAAAGCTGTAGGGCGAGGTGATCGTCAGCCCCACGGCCACAGACTTGCTGATGCTATGGGCGATGGAACCCGAAGGCAGATAGCCCTTGTTGATCGGATCATGGGCATTGGTGCCGCCCAGCGGCACGGTGCCGACCGGAGCCGGATAAGTGATGGTTGAGCCGTTATTGTTCACTTCGCTGTGTGGCAGGATAGCGCTGAAGTTGACGGCAGCATCACCCCCAACCAGCCCGCCGATCGATGCCGGATTCCACCACAGCGAATCCGCGCCCGTATCGGCCACTTCGCCCGAAAAAGCGCGCCCCGCGCCCTTCACCGATTGTTCCTGCAAATAGAAGCCACCGGCATGGGCCAGCCCAGGCAGCGCCAACGCCACCAGCGGCAAAGGCATAGCTAGCAACCGGGTCATCCAGCGTTTGGAAAAAATGGTCCTCATCATCGCCTCCCTGTATAAAACTCAAAACTCAGCGCAGCCGCACCCACATCTGCGATTGGCACAAGGGCCAGACAATGCAGCCCTTCACCCGCAAATGCGTGCCATCTTCCATGCTCACCGTGGCATGATAGGTGCCGCCATTGCTGGCGTCATAGATCCAGCCACCAGCCCATGTGCCGGACTTCGCGTGGAAGCCGTCCAGTATCAGCAAACCCTTTACAAGCCGCGAGCGTAGGGCAGGATCATCGTTCTGCACATCGCGCAATTGCGGATCGGCGCGGATGCCATCGGATGTTTCCAGATGCCCGCAGATCGAGGAGCCGCAGCGGGTGATTTCAACAATGCCATGGCGGGTTTCGGTCTGCCAGCGGCCTAAAGCCGCATCGCCCATCACGGCACCGGCCTGCCCATCACCACTTTGGGTGAGCGCGGCGGCCAGCAGGGCCAAAGCTGCGATCATGTGCCTCTCCTCTCACCAAAGGGAGTATTTTCCGACTGTTGCCAGCTCTGGTATGGAGTCGCATTGTGGCGCAAATTCACGTTGACGTATAGGGCAATTTACCCCCCAAATAGCGCAAATGTATAAAAGTCGAGTCTGCTGGGATATCTGCCGGGAAGAGGGCTGGAATGATGGAAAACGCACTTATCGTGGGCTACGCTCGCTCGCCGTTTCATCTGGCTGGGAAAGGCGCCTTGGCGCGCATCCGGCCCGATGATCTTGCCGCCACTGTGGTGCGCGCGCTGGTAGAGCGCAGCGGAGTGGCGCAGGCCGATATCGAGGATCTCGTGCTCGGCTGCGCCTTTCCCGAGGGCGAGCAGGGGTTCAATCTGGCGCGGCTGGTGGGGCTGCTGGCGGGTCTGCCGCTCTCCACCGGGGGGATGACAGTCAACCGCTTCTGCGGTTCCTCGATGAGCGCGGTGCATATTGCCGCCGGGCAGATCGCGCTGGGTGCGGGCAGGCTGTTCGTCTGCGCCGGGGTGGAATCGATGAGCCGGGTGCCGATGATGGGTTTCAACCC
>Ga0007882_10000657_pt1 | contig 20299 bp, 18 predicted proteins | sample CryBogCBH12Aug01_FD_71195 | JGI IMG/M metagenome (GOLD analysis project Ga0007882, IMG submission 71195) | Freshwater microbial communities from Crystal Bog, Wisconsin, USA - CBH12Aug09.1 | ecosystem: Environmental > Aquatic > Freshwater > Lake | place: Crystal Bog, Wisconsin, USA | collected... | reverse complement strand
GTGGACCGGTCGTTTTGCGACGACTGCCTGGCCTGCGCGGCCCTGTGCCCGACCAACGCGCTCCATGCCTACGGCACGGAGTACAGTGTGCGCCAGGTGCTGGCGGCGGTGGAGCGGGATGCGCCCTTCTATGCCCGATCGGGCGGCGGCATCACATTGTCTGGCGGCGAGCCTCTGACGCAGGCCGAATTTGCCCTGGCCCTCCTGCGCGAGGGCCGGCGGCGGCGGCTCAATTGCGCCATGGAAACCTGCGGCCAGGTGCCATGGGAGGTGCTGCGCCAGGCCTGCGGCTCGCTGCAGGAGGTGTTCTTCGACATCAAATTGATTGATGCCGATCGCCACAAGGCGGCCACGGGTGCAGGTAACGCACGCATCCTCGACAACTTGCGCCGGCTCTTGGCGGATTTTCCGGCGATGAAGGTCGCGGTCAGAACTCCGGTTGTCCCGGGCATCAATGATACGCTCGAGGATATCTCGGCCATCCTCGATGTCCTGGAGCCTTACCCTTGGGTCCACTACGAACTTCTTCCCTATCACCGTCTGGGAACCCAGAAATACGCGTTCCTTGGCCGGGAGTGCGAAATGGGCGAGGCGGTGCTGGACGCGCGTCGCTGGAACGACCTGCAAGCCCTGGTGAACCTCAGGCTGCCGTCTCGGCGTGGATCAACCCGCGCAGATACCGTTTGAGTGCCAGATAATCCGGCGAGTCCTCGTCGCGCGGCCGCTCCAAGTCCACCGACAGCACCTGTTTGATCCGCCCCGGACGGCTGCTCAGCACGACGATCTTGTCGGCCAGCAGGATGGCCTCGTCGATGGAATGGGTAACCAGCATCACCGTCTTCGGTTCCCGGCGCCAGATGCGCACCAGTTCCTCCTGCATGTAGCGTCGCGTCTGATCGTCCAGCGCGCCGAAGGGCTCGTCCATCAACAGGACCCGCGGGCTGACCGCCAGGGCGCGGGCGATGGCCACCCGCTGGCGCATGCCGCCGGACAACTGGTCGGGGTAGCGGTCGGCGAAGCCCGTGAGTTCCACCAGGTCCAGGTGATGGTCGACGATGGCCGCGCGGGCGTCGGCCGGCAGCTTCTTCATTTCAAGGCCGAAGGCGACGTTTTGGCGAACCGTAGCCCAGGGGAACAGGGCATAGTCCTGGAACACCATGGTGCGCTCCCAGCCGGGGCCGGAGACCGGCTGATCTTCGACGCGGATGATGCCGGCGCTGGGCGTTTCGAAGCCGGCAACCATGTTCAGCAAAGTGGTCTTGCCGCAGCCTGAATGACCGAGGATCGCGCAGAATTCGCCGTCGGCAAGCTCGAAGCTGACATTGGTCAGCGCCGTCACCGTTTGGCCGGGATCGCCATATGTCTTGGATACGCCGGCCAGGGAAACCCGTCCCATGTCATCGACCTCCCTGTTGCTGCGACCAGGGCAGCAGCCAGCGGGCCAGGCCCCTGAGGGCGAAATCGATGGTCAGGCCGGCGACGCCGATCGCCAGCATCCCCACCACGACGATGTCGGTGCGCAGCAGCGAGCGGGCGTCGTTGATCAGAAAACCCAGACCGGAATTGGCGCCTACCAGTTCCGCCGCCACCAGGGCCATCCATCCGAAGCCGAGCCCGACCCTGAGGCCGGTGACGATCTGCGGCAAGGCCGCCTTCAGCACCACCCGGCGCAGCAGCACCGCTTCACCGGCGCCCAGCGACCGGGCGGCGCGGATCAGGTTGCGATCGACCTGGCGAACACCTTCCAGGGTGTTGAGCAGAATGGGGAATACCATGCCTAGGAATATGATGAACTCGTTCTGCACGTCGCCCAGGCCGAACCACAGGATGCTCAGCGGGATCCAGGCCAGAGGGGGGATCGGCCGTAGGATTTCGACAACCGGATAGAACTGCTGGTGAATGCCTCGCCACCAGCCCATGGCGATGCCCAGTGGCACCGCCCACAGGGCCAGCGCGAAGGCGACTGCCTCGCGGCGCAGGCTATCGGCCAGGTGGTGCGGCAATTCGCCGGTGGCGATCAGTTTTCCGGCGGTGGATGCCAGTTGAACGGGACTGGGCAGCAGGATGGCGATTTGGCGATCGAGCCGGGGCAGCCACAGCAGGCAGACCAGTTGCCAAAGGACGACCAGGCCGGCCAGAAGGACCAGTGGTTTCAGACGCCGATACCAATTGGCCCTGCGTGCCGGCAGGATCACCGGCACCGCGGTCCCCGCTGCCGCGCCGCTCATGCCTGATAGGTCTTCCCGCCGAAGCTCCAGGCCTTATGCAGATCACCGGCTTCGGGAAACCGCTGTGGGGTATTGGAGGTGGTCTGGTTGAAATAATCAGGATAGGGGACGGACCCGATCACCCCGGTCCAGTCCGCCGACAGGAAGACCGGTCGTTGCGGCACGGTCCAGCCCAACTTGGTGGCAGTGGCGGCGGCGAATTGCGGCGCATAGGTGGCGGCATATTCGGCTTCGCCGATTTCGCGGGTCAGCCGATTGCGTTCCTTCAGCCAGGCCCGGACACGGCCGTTCTCCGCGGCCCAGAAGCGCGGTTGAGGGATCAGCGCGGAGGGCTTGAACAGATTGTTGTTCTTGGCGATCTGGCCGGCGATGAAGGCCGGGTCGACGGCTTTCAGGGCGGGGTCCTGGCGAACCAGGTCGACGGCGTCGGCTGGCTTGAGGCGGATCCACAGCGCTGCCTCGATGAAGGAGTCGGTGATCGCCTGCACCACATCGGGAACATTCTCGATCAGTTCGGCGCGGACGAAGCCGATGCCTTCGTAAATGCTGTAGCGATGGCTGGAATCGATCAGCCGGCCGGTCTTGCGGTCGTCGGTGAGCAGCGACAGGGTATGGTCCCAGGGCACTACGGCCGCCACGCCTTTTGGCAGTTGCAGCTGTTCCGACAACGGAAGGTTCTTGAGGATGACGTCCTTGCCGATTTCCACCCCATTGGCCACGGCGGCCGCCTGGAAATAAAACTCTGCCGAGGAGCCGGTGACGATGCCGATGGTCAGCGGTGAGGCCGCGCCCTTGAGATCTTTCAGGGACTGGAAGGGGCTGTCGTTGGGAACCACCACCCCATGGGTCAGCAGGGAATAATTGATGACGCCGCGCGCCGGCACGTTGCGGTCGACCAGCGAGAGATAAGGGAAATTGCCCGAGCCTCCCACCTGGATGCGTCCGGCGGTGAAGGCTTCGATCAGCGGCGGGCCGGCGTCGAAGGGGGTGAAGGTCACCTCAAGGCCTCGTTTTTGCAGCAACTGCAGGCGATCGACGGCAATGTTGAGGGCGTTTTGTCCGGTCCATGGCGGCTGATATCCGACGGTCAGTGGCCACCACCCCTTTTCTTTCAGCCAGGCGATGGATTGCACGGAAACCCGCTCGTAAGGCTCGGGCCATCCCCAATCGGTGAAGGATTGTGCGGCCTGTGCCGGCCTGCTGGCCTTAACAATGGCGGCTGCCGCGGTGATTCCGGCGAGAACGGTTCGGCGGCTGACAGATGGTCCGGGCATGTTGACTCCAGCTTCGAAGGTGTGAGCGATAGCGGTCTATAAAACTATAGACTACTAGGTTTTAGGTTGCTCTTTCCGGCGATGGCTGTCAATATCCGCGAATGAACGCCGCTTTCCGCAAGCCGGATCCCTTTCCGACCCCGCCCAGGACCGAGGTGCCTGCGCCGTTGCTGTCAGTTGAGGGCGTAACCCTTCAGTACCGAAGCGGCCATGCGCTGGTGACGGCAACCCACCGCATCGACTTTACCGCGGCGAAGGGTGAAAGGCTGGTCCTGCTGGGACCTTCGGGGTGCGGCAAATCGACCCTTCTCAAGGCCGTGGGTGGATTCCTCCGGCCAGTGGAAGGGCGGATCCAGCTCGATGGACGGGAGATCGTTGAACCCGGTCCCGACCGCATGATGGTCTTCCAGGAATTCGATCAACTGCTGCCATGGAAGACGGTGCGCCAGAATATCCTGTTTCCTCTGCGCCAGGCGCGTCACGGTTGGTCGAAGGCGGACATCGATGAAAAGGTGCGCCAGATCATCGGCAAAGTGGGACTGACAAAGTTTGCCGAGTCCTATCCGCATCAGCTTTCCGGCGGCATGAAGCAGCGGGTCGCCATCGCCCGGGCCATGGCCATGGAACCGGCGATCCTGTTGATGGATGAGCCCTTCGCTTCGCTCGATGCGCTGACCCGCCGGCGCATGCAGGACGACTTGCTGCAGCTTTGGCAGGACACCCGTTTCACCATGCTGTTCGTCACCCACTCGATTGACGAGGCGCTGCTGGTTGGTAGTCGGGTGATCGTGCTGACACCCCATCCCGGTCGTGTCAGGGCGGTCATTGAGACCGCTGCCGAGGCCCTCGGCGGGCCGGGCAGTCCGCGGTTCCGGGCGGTCCATGAGGAAATCAGCGGCCTTCTGTTGACCGAGCGCTTTGATCAGGGGGGCGGAATATGAGCCAGGCCAACGATATTTCCTCCATCGACGATTTTGCCGTTGTCGAGCGTCCCTTGTCCCTGCCGGCGCAGGTGTGGGACAAGGCGGTCGTGCGCCGCGCGGTCATTCTCGCCGGATTGGCCCTGCTATGGCAGGGCTACGCCATGGTTGCTGGCAACCCTCTGATGTTTCCCAGCTTCGGCGAAACGGCACAGGCCTTCGGTGAGGCCTTGCTGCACGGTACCTTGCTGAACAAGGCCTGGACCTCGGTCAAAGTCCTGCTGCTCGGCTATGGACTCGGCGTGCTGCTGGCCGGCCTCCTGGCGGGATTGGCGGCATCGACCCGCTTCGGCGAGGATCTGCTGGGAACACTCACCGCCATGTTCAATCCACTGCCGGCCATCGCTCTGTTGCCCCTGGCGCTCTTGTGGTTCGGTCTCGGCACGCCCAGCCTGCTGTTTGTCCTGGTGCATGCGGTGCTATGGCCCCTCGCGTTGAATGCCTCGGCGGGCTTCCGTGGAGTGGGAGAGACCCTGCGTATGGCCGGACGCAATTACGGGCTGAAGGGCTGGCGCTATATCGGCCTGATCCTTATTCCGGCGGCATTTCCTCAGATTCTTACCGGCCTGAAGATCGGCTGGGCCTTCGCCTGGCGCACTCTGATCGCCGCCGAACTGGTGTTTGGCGTGGCGTCCGGAACCGGCGGTCTCGGCTGGTTCATTTTCGAAAACAAGAACCGGCTGGAAACCGCCAATGTGTTCGCCGGGCTGGGCACGGTGATCCTCATCGGTCTGGCGGTCGAAGGGCTGCTCTTCCGCACCCTGGAGCGACACACGGTTCGCAAATGGGGCATGCAGAGATGAGCGCGAAGCCGAACATCACAGTTCAGTGACGGCGGCCATCACTGATTACCTGCCGCAGGTAAGCATTGCCGCCGAATGGCGACCGCATTGCAAAATCCAAGGATCAAGATTTATGGAACTGACCGCTGGAATGACAAACCTGCCACCCCGCCGAACAGCAATGAACTGGCCTTCATGACCCTCATCGGCCACCTATATCGAGACACCCGGTAATAGCGACACCCGGGTCGATAGACCGTTCAAGGCGATTTTATGCAGAATCTCGCTGACCGTCGTGCAACAGTCGGACAGGATGGCCACATTGTATTTCTCAGCGGCTTTTGAGATCGCGGTGTGTGTCACGCAGTTCTGGGTCATCATGCCGCAGACCAGAAGTTCTTCGATCTCAAGCCGCGCCAGTGTCTCCTCCAGGTTGGTCTGGTGGAATCCGTCGGCGAACTGCTTGACCACCAACGGAGCATCGCCCGCCAAAGCACAAATCCGGGGATGCAACTCGACCCCCGGCGTGCCTCGATTGAAGAAGGGTGCAGGCCCCCCAGCAACATGCTGAATAACGATCACATGGACGCCCTGTTCCCTGGCCCGGCCAATGACTTGTTCGACGTTGGCAAGCGTGTCTTCTGCATTCCACAGCGGAAACTGGCCGCCTGGGAAATAGTCGTTCTGTATGTCGATGACGATAAGGGCGCGGTTGCCGACGGACATGGCGAACTCCAGGGGTCGCTTGGCGGAAGGTTCAGACGATCAATAAACTCGAATTGTCCGTATTGGCGAACCAGCCACCAATAGTCCTGGGCACGATAGCGTCATTTATAGCCTCGGAGAAGCCCAGGTTCGCGCCTTACGATCCTCTGATGGCGACCCGCCGGGACCGTCCGGTCCCCCAAACGGCAGAGGTCATCCAGTCGATCATCGTCGAGCAGGTGCAGGTCGCCCAAAGGGACCGGAGGTGGATGCGGCAGGAGGTGACGGCAAGAATCACTTCGCCGACGGTTAGGCGAACGGCGGCATCAGGCCGTAGGTGATGGTGATTGGCCACTTGAACCTCACCCAATGGAATGGTTCGTATTGAACGAAGATCCAACATACTCTTTCTGGTGACCACCCCGTTTCTGGACTAGCATTTCACCCAGACCACACGCTGGAATTGATTGCGTCTAGCCCTCGATCTTAAGGATGTCGGCTAAACGGGGGAAATGGGATGGATTCCCAGACAGGCACAAACTTAAAACAACAAGGTGAAGAAGCGGCGCGTCTCCCCCACCTTATGCTGTTGGGCGGCGGGTTCCTTATTATCGCGACTGTCGTGCTACTCATCGGCTGGACGATCCTACAGGGTCGAGACTTCGCGTATCGCGATGCCAAGATATCAACCGCCAATATTTCCCAAACTCTGGCAGATAACGTCAACAACACGATACGTCAGATTGACAACGGCCTTCTGGCGATCCTCGATGAAGTTTCCCTGCAGCAGAAACGTGGAGCATGGGACGACGAGGAAATGAGAGCTGTGATAGCAAGACAGGATGAGCGCAATCCCGAGACCCCTGGTTTCCGTATTTTTGGGGCGGATGGAAAATTACGGTACGCCGTTAGCAACGTTGTCAATCGCAGCGCTGACAATTCACAACGCGAGGATTTCAAATATCTGCGCGATACCCCCAACTGCGAACTATTGGTTACGCCACCGCTTATCGGAAACACCTCAGGGAAGCCATTGATCGCTGTAGCACGTAGGTTCAACAATCCAGATGGATCATTCGGCGGTGTGGCTTACGGAACCATCCCGATTTCGATTTTAGAAAAGAAGTTTGCCAGTCTTGATTTTGGTTTAAATGGGGCGGTCGGGCTTTATCACTCCAGTTTCCGGCTAGCCGCGAGGGTACCCCATACCGGTCGCACCGATGAACTGATTGGAACCCCAGCTTTGGGTGAGCAATTGCGTGCCATCATTGCATCCGGTGTTCAGGACGCCCATTACGATTACTTATCAGCCGTTGATAGCGTCCGTCGAACAGCTCACGTCAAACGGGTGGAGGGCCAACCCTATTACGTCTTGGCTGCGGAAGCTGAGGACGACTTCTTGGCCGATTGGCGCCGCACCCGTAATTCTTTGCTTTTGTTTTGTGTCGGCATTGTGATCGTCATTCTGGCAGGAATGTTCCTCATCGACCGCCGGATTACCGAGCGCGAAGCGGCCAACGAGAAACTACGGGTGAGCGAAGAACAAATGCGCCTGTTCTTTGAACGCCAGATAGTCGGTATGGCTATAACCTCACCGCGAAAGGGCTGGATGAAAGTTAACGATCAGTTGTGTCGTATGCTGGGCTATGCCCGAGAGGAACTTGATCATCTGACTTGGGCAGGATTGACACATCCTGACGATTTGTCTGCCGATACCGCTCAGTTCGAGCGCGTCCTGTCCGGAGAAATAGACGAATATTCTTTGGAGAAAAGATTTTTCCGCAAAAATGGGGAAGTGTTGTGGACAGAACTTTCGGTCGGCTGTGTGCGAACTAAAGATGGATCTATTGACTATATTTTGGCTTTGCTTTCTGACATCACCGCACGAAAACAGGGAGAGACGGATCTTTTAGAAAAAAGCCGTGATCTAGAGCAATTTACCCATATTCTTGCGCATCATCTTCAAGAGCCTGTCCGCTTGCAGGTCAATTTCTCCTCGCGATTGAGCCAATTGCTCGAAGGGAAGGAACTGACGACGGATATCAAGAGAACTCTGGACCACATCATTCGCGGCGGCAACCGGCTATACATCCTACTGCGGGACGTTCGTCATTATCTTGAAGTGTCTCAGGCGCCTCTGCAACCTGACCGCTGTTCCACCCAAAAGGCACTGGAAACGGCACTGGCAACACTGGCATCAAAGATCGCCGAGACGAAGGCGGCTGTCCATTATGGCGATCTTCCCAACGTCAAGATCGCCGACGGTCAAATGGCGAATGTTTTCATCGCATTGATTGGCAATAGTCTTTTTTATACCCGCGACGGCGTCGCTCCGGTCATCCTGATTGAGGCGACACAAGAGGGGCACGATGCAATAATCTCTATCGATGACAATGGAATTGGCATTCCGGAACAATTCCGGAACCGGGTTTTCAACGTGTTCGAGCGACTGCATTCTGATCAACGCCAACCGGGAACTGGAATTGGTTTGGCCTTGGTCCGAAAGATTATTGTATCGGCCAACGGGAAGGTTTGGATTGAAACCTCCCAGTCCGGAGGTGTGCGTCTCTGCCTTTCTCTGCCGCGGATCGACGATTAGCCGAACCGACCTCGTTGCCAGTTGCACACATCAGGGATCGGTCCTGGCACAGATCAGGTGACGGCCAACATTCGGCCAATGGCCCATCAGCTTTAAGGCAGACATCACTTCAACCGACCGCAATCAAGCCAACAGCGGTCGTCCCACTGAGCATCGTCGGACGCACGGTACCTTGGCCAGTTCTGGGCGAACGGGGAGACAAAGCTCCCGCCCCGGCGGATTTCGGCCGCGCTAACAATAGTGCTCATCAATCCTCAGGTGCCGGGCAGGGCGTAGATTTCGGGGAAGAACAGGTCCTTCCAAGTTTCTGGCCGTTTGCCGATCGTGCCGACGCGGGCCATGAAATCGGTGTATTTGGTGATGTTCTGGGGGGTGATGGTGTATTGGATGTCTGGATCCTTCAGCAGCGCCTCGACCTCCTCAACGCTTTGCCTTGCATGGTCGAGGCGCACATAGATCTCGGCGGCGCGATGCGGTTCTGCGCGGATGATGTCGTTCGCCTCCTGAAGGGCGGCAAGGACGGCCCGAACCGCCCGAGGGTTTTCGTCATGGAATTTCCGTGTGGAAAAAATCCCGCTGAAGGTTGCCGGACCGCCGGTCACGTCATAGGACGAAAGGACCTTGTGGATCCGGGGGTCGGCCAACTCCTGGTACTGGAACGGCGGGCTGGTGAAATGGGCGGTTATTTCGCTCTTGCCGGAGAGCAGGGCGGCCGCTGCGTCCGGATGGGCAAGGCCGACAGTTTGAGTATCGAGCCTGTCGTATCGACCAAAGGCCTGTTCAGCCGCCATTTGCAGGATTGTCGCCTGATAGGCCACCTTTACCGCCGGCAGAGCGATCCTATCGCTCTCGGTAAAATCGCGGATGCTCTTGACGTTCGGGTTGCTGCTGTTGAGGAAGGCAGGTTGGGAGTTGAGGGCCGCCAGGGCCCGGACATTCAGGTTGCCGAGGGTTTTGTCCCATAGAGTGATAAACGGAGTGATGCCGGCCACGCCGAAATCGGCGCCTCCCGACAGCAGGGCGTCGATAACGGCGGTCGGCTGGTTCAGCGGGATAACCCGGCTGGTGATGGCGTCACCGGAGTCTCTTGAGTGCTTTTCCACCAGTTTGAGGTCGTCCAGGAGGTAAAGCTGCAGGTAGCCGAGCCCCTGCATGCGGGCAAAACGCACTTCGCTGACTTCGGCAGCCGCGTTGTGCCCCATAAGCCCCGCGAACAGTAAGGTGGCCAGCAACCGCTTGAGCGCGATAATGCCTGTTATCCCTCGGCCGGGCGAATGGCGCTCTTCGGTTGCTGTAAGGGTGATGGCTCTGAACATTGATGTCTCCGTCAACGGTTGGTGATCACATCGGGCACGAAGCCGGCGTCGATGTGGACGATGATGCAAACGGTCGTCTCCATGGCATCAGACGATCTCGATCAGCTTGGTCTTGCCGCCGGTGCGTGGCAGAGAACCGAAGGGGACCATGGTGATTTGCGGGCGGATGGCGAGGATGTCACGTATCCGCTGTTCGATTTGCCGGGCGATTTCGGCCCAGCGATGGGGTGCCAAGCCTTCCCCCGCCTCGACCACCACCTTGAGCGGCGGATCGACTCTTGGCGGCGGGCCGTTCAGGCGTATGCGGATCTGGCCCGAGACTTCCGGCTGGAATCCGGCCACCACTTCCTGCACCGCCGCCGGATAGACCTTGGCACCTTTGACGTTGAGGAGATCGTCGGCGCGACCGATAATCGCCATGCGGGTGCCGAAATGGCCGCAATGGGGGCATTCGCCCACGTGGATGCGTAGAATATCGCCGGTGGCGCTACGGAAAGCCGGTGCCGCTTCGTATTCCAGCGCCGTATGGATGGCTTCGCCGACGGCGCCGTCAGTGATGTCGATGGGCAGTTTGGTCTCGGGATCCACAAGGTCGTAGCGGAACACGTAGTCCTCGCCCAGATGATGCATGCCGTGGTATTCGGCACCCCCGCAGGAAATGGTGCCGTTGTGCCAGGCTCCGCCGGTGACGTCGTAGACCTGTGCGCCGAAAGCCTCGGTGACCCTGTCGCGGAAAGCCTTGATGCCGACCCCCGGTTCGCCGGTGCAGACCAGGATGCCGATCCCCAGATCTCCGGCCGACTTGCCGATTTCGTAGGGAGCCCGCTCGATAATCTGGGTCAGCAAAGACGGCGTGGCGAACAATGCCTTTGGCCGGGTGAATTCGATGTAGCGGAGGATCTTGGGAATCCCGCCCTCAGCTCCCACCGCGATGGGGCGGGCTCCATAGGCTTCCAGGGCCTGGACATAGGTAATCCCGGCCAGCCACAGCGACAGGCCGAAGGCGTGGAAGGTGGTGTCGCCTGGTTGGATGCCGGCGGCGGCGAACAAGCGGCCGAGGATGATATTGGTAATCTCCTGGTCCTTCCGCGTGAAGGCGTAAAAGGTAGGTTGTCCGGTGGTTCCCGAGGTCGCGGCGATATGGACAACTTTCTCCAGTGGTGCGGTCAGATGCAGGCCGAAAGGATGGTTGTAGCGCCGCAGCGATTCTTCCTGCGATGCGCGGTGACTGGTCTTGTCGAGGAAGGCCGGCAGGCGGCGGAAGTCATCGAGGCTGCGGATATCCTCTGGCGAGGTCACGCCGGCTTTGAGGAAGCATTGGCGGTAATAATCCTCGTTGCCCCAGACATAGACAATCTGACGTTTCAGCTTTTCGAAACGGCGCTTGCCGAGGATGGCGATGTATTCCTGCGGGTCGCGGGTGTCTACACGGAAGTCATGCATGGGTCCATCTTGCGGGCTGGGGAAAACGGGGATAGGCCTGCAACTGTTCGTCGGCAATTCGTTCGCGGTTCTCGTATGGGACGCCTTCGTCCTTTCAGAGGATGTTCTTCGTGGCGGCCGGAATGTCATCGTGAATGACCATCCCCGTTAGCAGCAAAGCGAAGCCGGCCAGGGCAAGGGCCGGCCCAGCCGGCTGCAGCGACATGGCGGTCGAAGGCCACATTCCCATGATCGCCAGGATCACCACCCAACTCGGGCTGGCGCAGCAGGCAAGCCAGGTCAATGCCGAGGTTGTCAGCGCAATGCCCATCAGGCCAATTGCCGAAATCACCGGGACTGGCCGGCTGAGAGAGTTCGTCTTCCGCCAAAGGCGGCAAAACAGTAGGGAGGCAAGAGCTCCAACCAGCAGGTTGAAAGGGATAACCTGCAAGCTCCATTGCGCCAGCGGCAGACCCGGCACGGAGCGGCCGATTTCCAGCCATGGCTCACGCAAGGCTACCGGCAACGCCTGCGCCGGAGACGGGAATCCGGTCATCACGCTCCAGACATTGTCCGCCCAGGGGTGGATCCGGACATAGTCAGGCCATTCACGGAAGCGCAGCATCAGGGCCAGCAGCAGAGTAAAGTGGTACCCCACGATCATCACGATGCTGCGCCATGCCATCATCGGCGTGCCAGAAAGGCTCGGGTTTCCTCGAACAATCGAAGGCGGCCGGTTTCCGCCGGAATGAAATGGCTGGCCCGGGGAACTTCGACCAAGCCGCGCAGTTCGGCGCCGGTCAGCCGGGTGAAAAGACCAATAGACATGGATCGCGGGGTCAATTCATCCCACTTGCCGCGAATGATCAGGGTGGGCGCCGTGATGAGCGAGGCGTCATAGGGCATATCCCCTCGCCAGGCGCCATCCGCCATAACCCCGGTGGGTGAGCGGAAACGTTCGGGCACCCGGCCGGCGGCCTCGGGCTGGCTTTCGCGGACCGCGCGCTGAAAAAGCTTCAGGGTGGTGGCGGGCAGTATCCGGTCCGCTTCCCCGGCGGGAACGCCGGTCTGTGATCGCGCCCGCGACTCGGCCAATGTCCATTCCTGCCAGGCACCCGTCGGTTGCGACGGAACCGGGATGGTGTTGTCGTTGGCCCATAGCGGGGTGACCAGCACCAGCGACTGGACCCGGTCGGGATGGGCGGCGGCGAACCGTCCTGCGATCACGGTCCCCCAGGACCAGCCGATCACCTGGATACGCGGCAACCGCCGATGGCCGAGAATGAAGTCGACGGCCGAGGAAAAGTCGGCGACAGCCTCCTCGGTGGTGGCGACCGGGCCATTGTCTCCGGCCGGCTCCCGCATGGCGCGGGGCCAGGTGGAACGGCCGTAGCCGCGGATGTTCACCATCCACACATCCCAGCCATGGCGGGCCAGATCATCGGCCCAGGACGTACCGTCTATGGGCAGGTCGAACACCACTTCCGACGGCAAGGTCGCCCCGTGGACATACAGCACCGTCCGTTCGGGGCTGAACACGGTCCTCCCGAACGGTTTCTTGTTGCGCAGGAACAGGCGGATGCCCTCGGTGCCGGACGGGATCTGATGATCATGGGAGACAATCGATAATTCGACGTTCTCGATGGATGCCGGGGCAGTGTTAACCTTCATCGGCGGCTCCTCTACCAGTTCGATCCAAGGCCCAGCAGGTCGAGCAGATGATGGCGCAGTTCGACCAGATACTGGTCTCCCCGTCCCCTCGGATATGGCCGGTCCACGCTGACGTCGGCCACCACCCGCGCGGGTCTTTCGCTGAGGACGATGACGCGATTTGCCATGTAGAGAGCCTCCTCCACGTCGTGGGTCACCAACAGGGCAGTGAACCCGGCGCGGCGCCACAGCGTCACCAGTTCCGACTGCATGGTGATGCGGGTCATGGAGTCAAGCTTGCCCAACGGTTCGTCCAGGATCAGCAGACGCGGGTCATTGACCAGGGCGCGGGCCAGTGCCGCCCGCTGGGCCATGCCTCCCGACAGTTGCTGGGGGTGGGCCTTGGCGAAATGGGACAATCCGACAAGTTGCAAAGCGGTCCCGACGCGATGCCGGTCTTTATGCAGGCGGTCCTGGGCTTCCAGACCGAGGGCCACATTGTCGAATACCGTTCGCCAGGGAAACAGGGTCGGGTCCTGGAACACCACGACACGAGATGGATCGGGGCCGGTCACGGGGACCCCGTCCGCCAGGATCTCGCCGGAACTCGGTTGGTCCAGACCCGCCACCAGCCGCAGCAGGGTGGATTTTCCGCAACCGCTGGGGCCCAGGAGCGCCACCAGTTCGCCGGGTTCGACCTCGATGCTGATGGTGTCGAGGACGGGCAGGTGCTCGCCGTGCAGGGCGAAATGATGGTTGATGTTGCGAATGGCTACGGCCATTCCGGGATTGGCCGGCGGCTCCGGCCTAATCGCAACGGCTACCATCTGACCAGTCCTTTCTGCCAGGAAAGGACCTGATTACGGACAGTAAACAGCAGGGTGACCAATCCCGAGCAGAGCAGCGCCATGACCAGCAGCGCGGCATACATATTGGCATAGGCCGCCCAGCCCTGGGCCCATTGCAGGTACCAGCCGAGGCCGGCCTTGACACCAAGCATTTCTGCGACAACCAGCACCACGAAGGAGGCCGACATCCCCATGAACAGGCCGACGAACACATGCGGTAGCGCGGCCGGAACCGCGACTTTCAGCACCAGGAATCCCTGTTTGGCGCCAAGCGTGCGGGCAACATCGTAATAGGAGGCGGGAACGCTGCTGACGCCCGACCATGTCAGGATGGCGACCGGGATGGCAGTCGCCAGTGCGATCAGGAATACGCTGGCGCTCCAACTGCTGGGGAAAAGAAAAAAGGCGATCGGGATCCAGGCGGTTGGCGGCAACGGCCCAATGAGCCTTAAGACCGGATGCCCCCAATATGCCGCGGCCTTCGACCAGCCGATGGCCAGGCCGCTGGAGAAGCCGACGGCGGCGCCGATCAGGTAGCCGGTGCCTAAGAGAATGCTGGAGTGCAAGGCGCATTCCAAGAGGCGCGGCCAATCCTCAAGATAGGCCTCCAGCAGGGCCTGGGGTGGAGCGAAGAACGGCGGCGGCAGCCATAGCAGTTTGGCGGTGACGGCTTCCCAGATCGTCAACCCAGCCGCCAAGGCCAGGGCCCAGGGCGAACCGCGGCGGATCCGGATGGCGATCGGGTCGTCGGGACGGAACGCCAGGGCGAGAGCCACCAGGACAAACCCGATGATGGTCTCGATTATCGACAGGAGGTGAGTATAGGACCATTCGTTGATATCCGGCCAACCGGCGGTGACCACGGCTGCCAGGGCCCAGGCGGCACCGGCGGCGACCCCTCCGCCCGAGCCGAGATCCAATAACGACCTCGGCGAACCCTTCGTCTGCCCTTCTTTGGCGGTAGTTGGTTCACTTGTGGCATGTTTCTGATGAATGGCTTCATTAGACTCCCCCGGTGCGACATCGCCAGGCGCGTTGGGTAGAGCCGCGGCATCCGCTGTAGCCATGTCAAAAGCTCCCTCAGGCGACGTCAGCATAGACCCTGTCGGCGAACTTGATCGGATCAGTGCTTGGTTTAATTACCCCGATCTGTTTGAGTTCCTCGACCCAGGTGGCGATTTCCGTCTTGAAATCCTTACCCACCTGATGGTGGTCGTGGGTATGGCTCTTCAGCATGTTAACCAGTTCTTCGACACTGGTTTTCGGCGAGTAGGGATAGAACGCCTCGGCCGTGCGCCTATAGTCCTGGACAGTCAGGTTCTGTGCCTCGATGAGGGCGCGGGTCAGGGATGCCGCTGCCGGCCTGTCCTCGCGCAGAAGTGATCCGCGGACGCCAATCACGCAGCAGACCCGATTGCGGTATTCGTCGCTCAGGTTCGTCGCCACCTCAAAAAGGTTCGGGTAATTCTTCAGAAAGTGCCAGGTCAGAGGGTCGGAATGGCTGAGCGCATGGGCTTCACCCTTTTGAATGACGGTTGGCAGCAGGTCAGCCGGATATTGGCGCCACTCGATGTCCTTCACCGGATCGAGCCCGCGCTTCTGCGCCAGTAGGGAAAAGAAGTTCTTGTCGGGGCCGCCGAGATCGGGCGTGGCGACGATCTTGCCCTTGAGGCTGCGGATATCGTTGGTAATGCCGGAGTTCCGGTCAGCCAGAAGGCGAAGGCAACCGCCGTGGGTGGCCCCGGTCAGCTTGACGTCGAAACCCTGTTCAAGTGGCTTGAGCCAGCGGAGCGCCATGCCAACTCCGGCGTCGGCCTTGCCTGTGGCCAGGCTTTCCAGGAGCTGATCGGTTGACCCGACGAAGTTGATCAGTTCGACGTCTAGCCCATGCTTGAAAAACAACCCGGAACTAATAGCCAGAGGGATCGGGGCAAGGCAGGCGGCGTTAGCATTCCATGCGAGTTTCAAGGGCTTCGGCGGTGCATCTGGACGGCCGGCCGGTTCGGCCAGTGGTCGGCCGGAAGTGAAAGCGGCGCCCAGGCCAGCCAGGGCGATGGTGCTGACGAAGGTTCGCCGGGTAATCGGGGCTGAAATGCGGCTCATGATTGCCCTCCTGGGCTGCGGGAGAAGAAGGCAAGTATGGCCCCATCCGCATCCAATAGTCAATAGACTACTAGATTATAGACTGCTGTATCATGACGTTCGGTTCCGCATGAAATTTGCGCAAACAGAATGGCTCTGACCCTTGCGAACAAAAACTCCATAGTCTACTAGTAAATAGAAATTATAATTTAAGGAGATGGGGTGATGGGCATGGGCAAGCTCATATCTCTGGCTGAGGCTGTCCGCCGTTTCAGCTGGGATGGCATGCAATATGCCAGCGGAGCCGCCTTGCCGGTGGGTTCGGACGCGGTGGTTTTTGGCAGGGAACTTGTGCGCCAGGGTCGCAGAGACCTGCATGCCGTGTTTCATGCCAGCAGCCAGCAGTTGAACCTGCTGGCTGCCGCCGGCGCCGTGGCCAAGGTCGAATGCGGGTTCTCGGGACTCGAGGTGTTCGGCTTCGCCAACGGATTGCGCCGGGCCGTGGAAACCGGAAGGCTTCTGCTCGAGGATTATTCAAATCTGGCGATGGCGCTGCGCTTCCTCGGCGGCGCGCTCAACTGGCCATTCGTCCCCGCCACCACCAACATCGGCTCCGACCTTCAATATCGCAGCGCTTTTTCAGGCGAAGGCCGGCCAAAGATACCGCCGGTCCGCGATCCCTTCAGCGGCCGCGAAATCGGCGCTTTCTCACCTCTTCGGCCAGATGTGGCGGCAATCCATGTGACGCTGGCCGACGTCGCCGGCAATGCCATCATGCTGGGGACCGAGTGGAGCCGCTTCGAACTGTCGCGCGCGGCCAAGCGGGTGGTGGTCATCGCCGATGCCATCGTCGACCAGGACTGCATGAGGCAGTTCCCCAATCTGGTACGCATCCCCGACATCATCGTCGAGGCCGTGGTCCATTGGCCGTTCGCCGCCTGGCCGCAAGCTTCACCGGGCATGTATGACGTGGACGAGGAGCACATGGTGCTGATGAACAAGGCACTGGCGACCGATGAGGGAACGGCGTCCTATCTGCAGACCTATGTGCGTGGCTATCAGGATCTCGACGGTTATCTCGACATGATCGGACGGAACCGCGTCGAGGTCCTGTCGCGCAGTGAAACCTCTTTCCTCGTTGATCCGTTCCGCCGCTGGATCGTGCCTCCGGAACACCTCGCCGGCCTGCGGGGAGAGGCTGCATGAGCGCCGCGGGCTACAGTCGCCAGGAAATGATGGCCATTGCTACCGGGCGGGAAATTAAGGATGGCGAACTGGCCATCTTCGGGGTCGGTCTGTCCATGCTGGCCGGCTATTTCGCCAAGGAGCACCACGCCCCCAATGTCCGTGCGATGACCGAAGGCGGCGTGTTCGGAGCGACGCCGGTGGGCGGCCTGCCCTGGGGCATTGAATGCAACCGGATTTCCGCCAACGCCACCAGCTTCACCAACGCCCTCGATGCCCTGGGCTTTTTGGTGGCTTCGGGTCGCTGCGACGTCGGCATCATCGGCGCCGCGCAGGTGGATCGCTTCGGCAATGTCAATACTACCGGCATTTGGGAGGGCGAGATCGGCGCCGACTACCGGCCGCCCAAGACCAGGCTGCCGGGTGCCGGTGGCGCCAACGACATCGCCTGCGGCGCAAAACGCACAGTGATCATGGTCACTCATGAGCCGAAACGGTTTGCGGAAAGAGTGACCTACCTGACCTCGCCGGGATATCTGGACGGCGGCGACAGCCGTGATCGCTTTGGGTTCCAGGGGGGAGGTCCTTCGGCGATTGTGACTACCCTGGGGATCCTCCGGCCCCATCCGGATACCCGGGAATTCTGGCTGGACTCCTGGTATCCGTTCTCCAGTGCGGACGAAATCAGGGCCAACACCGGTTGGGACCTCAAGGCTTTCGATCACGCCCGTGAGGTCACGGAACCGTCGCTGGCCGAGTTGGCTGCCTTGCGCCGCGTCGACCAGACCGGTGCCTTGCGGAAGGAAAAATGAGCGAGACGATTCCCTTGCTGTTGGGTTTCCTTGTGCTTCTGGTGGTGCCCGGGCCGACCAATGCGCTGCTTGCCGCCGCCGGGGCGGCGAGCGGTGTCCGCCGTTCCTTGGCACTGATCCCGGCGGTCGTCACCGGCTATTTGTTGGCCATTGCCACTTTGGTCATGCTGCTGTTGCCCATGGCGCGGGCCGACCCCCGGCTTGCCCTCCTGCTGCGAACGGCCAGCGTGATGGTCCTGCTGCATGTCGGGCGCCGGATGTGGAGCGAGCCGCCTGGGCCGACCGGGGCCGGCCGTTTCGGCCAGATCCTGGTGTGCACCTTGTTCAATCCGAAGTCCCTGGTTTTCGCCATGGGGTTTCTAGAATTGATGGACGCCGGCAGGACCGATGGGGTGTGGGCCTGCGCTTTCGGCCTGGTGGTTGAAATCGCGGTCGCCGCCGGCGGCTGGATCGCACTGGGTCATCTGGCCGGGTTAGGCTTCGGTGCCAAGGGCCGGGGACGTATCGTACAGCGGTCCGGCGCACTCGTGCTTTTCGGCTTCGCGCTGATCATCGCCGGCACCGCGCTGCCTTTTCTCCGCGGGGTGCTGGCCAGATGATGCAGGGAGGTGGCAATGGGCTTTGATGCGGCGCTGCTTGAGGACTGGGCCGGCCGGGTGCTGCAGGCGGCCGGTTTGTCGGCCGAGGATGCGGCTTTGGCGGCCTTCGAGCTGGTGGCGGCCGACCGTCGGGGTCAACTTACCCACGGTGTAGCCCGCTTGTCCGGCTACGTCGCCAACCTTCTGGAGGGCCGGGCCAACCCGGCGCCGAGGCTGGGGATCGAGGAAAAATGCGGGGTGCTCTGCATCGACGGCGACCTTGGGTTGGGACAGGTGGTTGCCATCCGCGCGATCGAGGCGGCGGTCGAGCGCCTGCGCGATCGGGCGATACAGGTTTTCCTTCTGCGCCGGGTCGGACATCTTGGAGCGCTCGGTGGCTATGTGCGGCACGGCGCGGCCCAGGGCAAGGTGGCACTGATCAGTCAGGCCGCGCAGCCATGTATGGCGCCCGAGGGTTCGCTCTCCGCCGCTATTGGCAACAATCCATTGGCTTTCGCCGCGCCGGTGCCGGGCGGCCTGCCATTAGTGGTCGATCTGTCATTCAGCAAAGTGGCGCGCGGCAACGTGCTGTTGGCCGCCCGCACCGGCCAGTCGATCCCGGACGATTGGGCGATCGGTCCCGACGGCCACCCCACCACCGACCCGGTCAAGGCGGCGAAGGGCGCCATGTTGCCGGTGGGGGGGCACAAGGGTCTGGGACTGGCGATGATCGTGCAGGTTCTGGCTGGCGTGCTGACCGGTTCGTTACCGCAGGCCAACGCGTTGCTCGGGTCGGCCGCCGAGGTGGGGGCCTTCGGCCTGATCGCCGATCCCGCAGCCATCATCGGAGCTGATGCCTACGCCGAAAACATGCACGCCTGGATTGGGCGTTACCGTGCATCGGTGGGGACCCATGGCCGATTGCCCGGTGAAGGTGCCGCCGAAAAGGAGTTGGCCGCCGCCCGCGACGGCATCCCGCTGTCGGCAGCGATCCGCGCGGAACTTGCCGGCCTGGGCGACAGGCTGGGCGTGCCGTTACCCGTCTGAACAAAGACGCTATGGCTCTCCGAGGATGGCGATAACCCGCTCGGCGATCATGCGGCTGACGCGCAGATGGGCTTCTTCGGTCAGGCCGGCGACATGGGCCGTGAGGATGACGTTGGAAAGCCCGGCGAAGGGATTGCCGGCGGGTAAAGGCTCATCGGCGAAAACGTCGATCAGCGCCCCCTTGAGGCTGCCGGCGGCGAGGGCGCCTGCCAGGGCATCCTCATCGACGATGCCGCCCCGAGCGGTGTTGATCATTACAGCGCCGGGCCGGATGGCCTTGATCGCGATGGCGTCAATCATGCCGCGCGAACTGTCGTTGAGCGGGCAATGCAGCGTGATGAAGTCGCTTATCGCCAACAAATCCACCAGTTCGACGCTGCGGATGTCCAGTGATCGCCACACCGGATCGGCCGGGTCGAGGAAAGGGTCGCAGGCGATCAACGACAGGCCGAAAGCGGCCGCCCGCCGTGCCACCTGCCGGCCGATACGGCCCAGGCCAACGATACCCAGCGTCTTGCCGAACAGTTCGCTGCCGACGTTCTGAGTGCGTGGCCATTCGCCGGCCGCCACCCGCTCCGAGGTGAACAGCGTATTGCGGGCGAAGGCCAGCAGGCCGGCGAAAACGTGCTCGGCCACTGAGATCTCGTTGCCGCCATCAGCCGCCACCACGGCAATGCCGCGCCCTTCACAGGCCTTGAGGTCGATGTTGTCGAGGCCGACGCCCAGTCGCCCCACCACGGTCAGGCGTTTCAGAGGGGCCAGCAGGTCTTCCCGGACCTGGGTCTGGTTGC
>Ga0007882_10000655_pt1 | contig 20308 bp, 15 predicted proteins | sample CryBogCBH12Aug01_FD_71195 | JGI IMG/M metagenome (GOLD analysis project Ga0007882, IMG submission 71195) | Freshwater microbial communities from Crystal Bog, Wisconsin, USA - CBH12Aug09.1 | ecosystem: Environmental > Aquatic > Freshwater > Lake | place: Crystal Bog, Wisconsin, USA | collected... | reverse complement strand
CCTCCCCCCCATAGCCCCCGTCCTGCACGACCCCGCAGCGGCGCAGGCCCCGGCCCCCATCGGCGCCAAAACTATCGGGGAGCGCGAGTTTATCGTGCTGATGGGGCTGATTCAGGCGCTGCAGGCGCTGGCTATCGATGCCATGCTGCCGGCGCTGGGCAAGTTGTCGCTCGATCTGGGGGCGACCAGCGCCAATCAGCGCCAGCTGGTGGTGGGCGTGTTTCTGCTGGGCGCGGGGCTGGGCGCGCTGATTCCCGGCCCGCTGGCGGATCGCTTTGGCCGCCGCCGGGTGCTGCTTACCTGCCTTGGCCTCTATGTGGCGCAATCGGCGGCCTGCGCGCTGGTGGGCAGCTTTGGCCTGCTGGTGGCGCTGCGCTTCACGCTGGGCCTCGCCAGCGCCGGGCTAACCGTGCTGCCCGCCGCGATCATCCGCGACCGCTTCGAGGGCGACCGCATGGCCAAATTGCAATCGATGGTCGGCATGGTGTTCATGATCGTGCCAATGATCGCGCCCAGCATGGGCCAAGCGGTGCTGCTGGTGGCGAGCTGGCGCTGGATCTTCGGGGTGATGGCGCTGCTGGGGGCCTGTGTGGCGCTATGGACGCTGCTGCGCCTGCCCGAGACGCTGCGCCCGCAATACCGCGCGCCCTTTCATCCCAAGGCGCTGGTCGGCTCGCTGATCACCGTGCTCTCGCATCGCGGAGCCGCGGGCTATATGCTGGGCCTCGCGCTGGTGATGGGGGCCTTGTTTGGCTATATCAATTCCACCCAGCAGCTGGTGGCCGAGCATTTCGGCGCGGGCAGTATGTTTCCGCTGATCTTTGGCGGGATGGCGGTGGCAATGGCCAGCACCAATTTTATAAACTCGCATATCGTGATGCGCTTTGGCGCGCGGGCCGTGTCGCATTGCGCTGTGCTGGCCTATATCGCGGTGAGCACGGCGCAACTGGCGCTGGCACTGAGCGGGCGCGAAACCTTGTGGAGCTTCGTGCCGCTGATGGCCCTCAACATGTGCCTGATGGGCTTCATCGGGGCCAATTTCAACGCCATCGCCCTGCAGCCCTTTGCCCGAAACGCCGGCGCGGCAGCCTCGGCGCAGGCCTTTGTGCGGATGGTGCTAGCCTCCTGCATCGGCGCGCTGGTGGGGCAGGCCTATGATGGCACCGCCAGGCCGCTGGCGTTCACGCTGCTGCTGGCCGGGCTGGGCGCGCTGGGGCTGGTGCTGGTGAGCGAGCGCGGGCGGTTGTTTCATCCGGTGGCGTTGCGGGAATAGGGGGAAGGGGAAGCCTTGGGGGCGTTACGCCCCCAAACCCCCGGAACTGTCAGCGTGGGTGCGCGGCATCAGCGTCGTGCCCCGCCGCGAAGCGGCAATAATCGCCTGCGGCGCTGCGTCGTTGCTCCATGGCCGAACTGATGCGCCCACGCAGACAGTTCTGGGAGCGCGAGGGGGTAACCCCCTCGCATCTACCCCTAAACCCCAATCAAACCCCTTCCGGCCCAATCGTGCAAATCGGCCGATGCGGTTCATGCGCCGCCATGCGGTCGAGCAGCAGCTCTAGCTCGTGCTCGGCGAGGAGGATGCCGCGATGCGCGGGGCGGATGAAGCCGACCTCGACCATATGCTCATGGAAGGCGACGAGCTGATCGAAAAAACCGAAGGCGTTGAGCAGGCCCACGGGTTTGGCGTGATAGCCCAGCTGCGACCAGCTCACCGCTTCCCACAGCTCATCCATGGTGCCCACGCCGCCGGGCAGGGTGAGGAAGCCATCGGAGAGGCGGGTGAAGGCGGCCTTGCGCTCGTGCATTGTGTTCACCACCACCAGTTCGGTGCAGCCGTAGTGGGCCACTTCGGCCTCTTCCAGCGCCTTGGGGATCACGCCGATCACCTCGCCGCCCGCGTCCAGCGCCGCATCGGCCAGCGCGCCCATCAGCCCCAGCCGGCCCCCGCCATAGACCACGCCAATGCCGCGTCCCGCCAGTTCGCGCCCAACGCTGGCCGCCAGTTCGATATAACGCCCATCCTGCGGCGAGGCCGCGCCACAATAAACCGCCAGGCGCTTCATACCCGTCCCCTTCCGCCCGGCATCATGGTCATACCCGTCCTCTTCGTATCACCGGCGCAAATCCGCGATCATCAGCGCGGCGGTGGCCTTGGCCCCGTTTACCACCGCCGGGATGCCCGCGCCGGGGTGAATCCCCGCGCCCACGAAATAGAGATTGGGGATGCCGTCGTCGCGATTATGCGCGCGGCGCCACAGGCTTTGGCTGCGGGTGGGTTCGAGGCTGTAGGCGCTGCCCTTGTAGGTCGAGAACTCGTCGGCCCGGTCTTGCGGGGTGCGGTGCGCGCTGGTGACGATGCGATCATGGATATCGGGAATAAAGCGCATCCCCACCTCGTCGAGCACGCGCTTTTCGAGCAGCGGGCCCACCTGGCTCCAGTCGATCGGCAGCTTGCCGAGATGGGCCACCGGCACATGGGCGATAAAGCTGCTCTTGCCGGGCGGGGCCATGGCGGGATCGGTAATGCTGGGATGCTGCAGCGCGATGACAAAATCGCGCGGCAGCACGCCATGCTCGAAAATATCGTCGAGCAAGCCCCGATAGCGCGGGCCAAACAGCAGCATCTGGTGCGGCAGGCCCGGCCAGCTGCCCTCCAGCCCGAAAAACACGCTGAACACCCCCGGCGACCAGCGCCGCCGGACAAGCTTTTGCGCCATCGCCTGCCCGCGCTGGGTGTGGCCCAGCAGCTGGCGATAGGTGTGCATCAGATCGGCATTGGAGGCCACCGCGTCGAAGCGCTCGCGCCAGCCGCTGGCCGTCTCCACCTCGTGGGCGCGATTGCCGATGGTGTGGATCGCGGTGACGGGCTCGCCCAGCCGCAGCGTGCCGCCCAGCCGCTCGAACAGCGCCGCCATGGCAGCGGGCAGGGCTTGCATCCCCCCCATCGGCCACCACACGCCGCCATCCTTCTCCAGCTGGTGGATCAGCGCATAGACGGCGCTGGCACTCAGCGGATTGCCGCCCACCATCAGCGTGGGAAAGGAGAGCGCCTCGCGCAGCTTCTCGCTCCGCACCAGCGAGGCCACCTTGCCATAGAGCGAGCGCCACGCCTGATGCCGCAGCAGCCCCGAGCCAACCTGCGCCATGCTGGATAGATCGGTGATCGCGCGGTGCCCCAGCCGCACATAGGCCTCGGCCAGCACTTCGGCGGAATAGCGGGCGTAGTCTTCATAACCGGCGAGATCGGCGGGGGCGATGCGGGCCACCTCGGCGCGTAATTGCACCTCGTCGCTGGAATAATCAAAGCTGGTGCCATCGGCCCAATGCAGCCTTGTGAAGGGGTTCACCGGGCTGAGCGTCAGATCCTCGGCCATCTTCTGGCCGGAAAGCGCCCACAGCTCTTCAAGGCTGGCGGGATCGAGGATCGCGCCCGGCCCGGTATCAAAGGTGAAGCCATCCCTGGCAAAGCCCAGCGCGCAGCCGCCCACCTGCTCGCGCGCCTCGACCAGCGTGGTGGCAATGCCGCCCGCCTGCAGCCGGATCGCCAGCGCCAATCCGCCAAAGCCGCCACCGATCACGCAGGCGCGTTTCATGCCCGCCACTCTTTCAGAACAAGGCCGTTTTCAGCGGGGCCGGCTATCATGAAGCCGCCGTGCGAGCGGGGTGTCCATGCGCTGAATCGGCCTCATCGAGCGGAGAAAGCGCCAAGCCGGCATCCAGCGCCGCCGAGAGCCCACGGCTCAGCCCCACGCGCGAGCCGAGCAGTATTCTCGCCCGGTCGAGCAGGGTGGAGGAATTGGCGTGAAAACGCTCGACCACCGCCTGATCAAGCCGATATATCGCCTCAAACAGCTTGTAGCGCCGCCGAGACCCCGAGGCGGCAAATAGCAGCCGCACCAACATTCGGTCAAAGCCCGTGCGGCGCCAGTGCCGAACCGCGATATCCCGGCTGACACGGGCAAAGGCCTGACCGGAAGGATCGGGCAATGCGGCCAACTGCAGCGCCGCGCTCACCGCAGAGCCGATCTCCGATCCGACAAAGGGATGCAAAAGCCCCGCCCATGCGCCGATCCGCGCCACGCCCCCCTCGCCAGAAACCCAGAACGCATCGAAATCGCCCGCGCCCACCAGCGGCAGCACATCGCTTTGCTCGTGCAGCACCTCTGCCGTCCGCCAATTGGCGATGCGGCAATAGTCCTCGATCCTTGCCGACTGCTCCGCCGGATCGATCCCGTCCGATTCGGAACAGGCCGTTTCGGAGTAGAGCGTTTCGCAGATATAGGCGGTATCCACGCTGATCGGCACGCAGGAGATAAAGCGGCAGCCATCGCGCTGGCTCACCCGCAGATCCATCAGCAGCGGGTGGGCGAAGGGATGCTTGTGCTCGAAGCGCAGCAGCTTGCCATGGCTGACCCGCCAGCCCCCGGCGAGATGGGGGAAAATCGAGCCCGCGCGCGCATCGATCACCGCGCGGGCGTGAATCCGCCGACCATTGCCCAGCGTTACCCCGCCCGCATCGAGGCCAGCGATAAATTCGTGGGTGAGCAGGGCATCCTCGCCCAGCGCCCCGCGCAGCGCAGCGTCGATTTTCTCGCCGGTAATCATGCGGCAGGAGCTGTTTATCACCCGCATAAAGCGCGGAAAACGCACCTCGTATTTGCGCCAGGCCCCGTCAAACAGCGGCTCGACCAGCCAGCGATCGGCCGCCGGGATATCGCCGAGAAAGCAGGGCCAGATCCGCGCGGTAATCGCCCGCTCTCCGGCATCAATCAGCACCAGCCGCAGATCGGGGTGCGCCTTTTTGAGCGCCAATGCCGCCAAAACGCCGGAAAGCCCGCCGCCCGCGATCACAATATCGGCATATTCGCCCTTCATCGCACCCGCTTAAGGGTTAACCAGAATATCTGCAACCGCCCACCCCGGCTCTTTCCCATATCAGGGTGCCCCATATCGGGCCGGACACATCGGATCGGTATCGCCGCAGACTGCCCAAAACCGGCCCGCCCGAAAGCGCCCGCTTGCCTTCCTTGACGCATGGCTCTAGTCTTGGCGCATTCCCCGGGGAGCCAGCTTGGCTGAGAGGTATGGGTAAGCGCCATACGACCCGCTGAACCTGATTCCGTTAGCACGGACGTAGGGAGGGCTCATGGATCTACTGGATATTGCCGCCATTCCCGCTACACCCCGTTTCAAACGACAAACGGGAGAGTGGAAAATGGTACTACAGCCGCATGATATAGACGCGACCGGCTGGTCGGGGTTTCTGCTGGGTCTGGCGGCACTGGCCGCCGGGATTGGCGCGCTCCGCAAGCCGGGGGTCTGGCGGATTATGATCGACGAGGTGGTGGGCTCGCCCGCGCTGCAATTCGTCTGCGGCATGCTCGAATTGCTGGTTGGCTCGCTGGTCTATCTCGCCAATCCCTTTGCCGCCAGCGACCCCTTGGCCTGCGCAATCCGCATTCTGGGCGGTTTCATGATGGCCGAATCGCTGGTCATCCTCGGCTTTGTCGACATTTACACCCAGTTCTGGCTGCGGAACCTCGCCGGGCTGCATCGCGGCTGGGCGATGTTTACCGTGCTGGTCGGGCTGATCCTCACCCTCGCCTCGGCCTGGCATTTCACCCTCAATCCCGTTTCATAAGCGAAAGTTGATACCCTCATGTCCGATACCAAAACCCACACCGAAATAGGCGTTACCACCGGGCCAATCCGGGGCTCCGCCAAGGTTCACGTGGGCCGGCTGGGGGTCTCGATGCGCGAGGTGACGCTGGAGCCCACGTCGGGCGAACCGCCGCTGCGTTTGTATGATACCTCGGGCCCCTACACCGATCCGGCACAGACCATCGACATCGCCGCAGGGCTTGCCCCGCGCCGCGCCGCATGGATCATGGGCCGGGGCGATGTCGAGGAATATACTGGCCGCGCGATCAAGCCCGAGGACAATGGCCTCAAGGGCCCGGATCGCAGCGCCGGGGTGCCCGCCTTTCCGCGCGGCGGCATCGCGCCGTTGCGGGCCAAGGCCGGGGCCAATGTTTCCCAGATGCATTATGCGCGGCAGGGCATCATCACCCCCGAGATGGAATATGTCGCGCTGCGCGAAAACCTCGGCCGCGAGGAGCTGAAAATAAAGCCCCCGCGCGACGGGCAGGACTGGGGCGCATCGATCCCCGATTACGTCACCCCCGAATTCGTGCGCGATGAAGTGGCGCGCGGCCGCGCCATCATCCCCAACAACATCAACCACCCCGAGAGCGAGCCGATGGCCATCGGGCGCAACTTCCTCGTCAAGATCAACGCCAATATCGGCAATTCCGCCGTGGCCAGCGATGTGGCGGCGGAAGTGGACAAGATGGTGTGGGCCATCCGCCACGGCGCCGACACCATCATGGACCTCTCCACCGGCCGCAATATCCACGACACCCGCGAATGGATCATCCGCAACAGCCCCGTGCCCATCGGCACCGTGCCGATCTATCAGGCGCTGGAAAAGGTCGAGGGCATCGCCGAAGAGCTGACCTGGGAAATCTTCCGCGACACGCTGATCGAGCAGGCCGAGCAGGGGGTGGATTATTTCACCATCCACGCCGGCGTGCGCCTGCCCTACATCCCGCTCACCGCCAAGCGCGTGACCGGAATTGTATCGCGCGGGGGCAGCATCATGGCCAAGTGGTGCCTCGCGCATCATAAGGAGAGCTTCCTCTACGAGCATTTCGACGACATCACCGAGATCTGCAAAGCCTATGACATCGCCTATTCGCTGGGCGATGGGTTGCGCCCCGGCTCGGTGGCCGATGCCAACGACGAAGCGCAATTCGCCGAACTCTACACCCTGGGCGAGCTGACCAAGCGCGCCTGGGCGCAAGACGTGCAGGTGATGATCGAGGGCCCCGGCCACGTGCCGATGCACAAGATCAAGGAGAACATGGACAAGCAGCTCGCCGCCTGTGGCGAGGCTCCGTTCTACACGCTCGGGCCGCTCGTCACCGATATAGCGCCAGGCTACGACCACATCACCAGCGGCATCGGCGCGGCGATGATCGGCTGGTTCGGCACGGCAATGCTGTGCTACGTCACGCCCAAGGAACATCTCGGCCTGCCCGACCGCGACGATGTGAAGGTGGGCGTGGTGACCTACAAGCTCGCCGCCCATGCCGCCGATCTCGCAAAAGGCCACCCGGCAGCGAAATTGCGCGACGATGCCCTCAGCCGCGCCCGCTTCGACTTCCGCTGGCGCGACCAGTTCAACCTCTCGCTCGACCCCGATACCGCCGAGCAATACCACGACCAGACCCTGCCCTCCGAAGGCGCGAAAACCGCGCATTTCTGCAGCATGTGTGGGCCAAAGTTCTGCTCGATGAAAATATCGCAGGAAGTGCGCGAATTCGCCGCGAAGCAAAACGCCGAGATCGAAACCTTTGTCGCCGCCGAAGACCCGGAAGCGGGAATGGAGGAGATGAGCAAGGTGTTTAAGGAAAAGGGCGGGGAAGTGTATCTGCCTGCGGCAGAGTAGGGGTGGTTTTGAAGGGTTAGTCTTGGGGGTGTTACACCCCCAAACCCCCATGACTGTCTAGCTTGGCGCTTCCCTCTCAGCGTCGCGCCTTGCCGCGAAGCGGCTTTAATGCCTGCGGCGCTGCCACCTTGCGCCAAGGTCGAACTAGCGCGCGACGCCGACAGGTATGGGGTGCAGGGGGTCACCCCCTGCGACTTCATTCTTCCCCCTTTTCCTCATTGTTCCACACTGTTCCACACCATTCCACGCCCGTTTCACACCTGTTCCACGCGCAGTCTGAAGCTCGCCGGATCGCCCGCCACCACCCGCCCGCGCATCTTTGGTGCCAGCCGCGCGCGCAGTTTGCCGAGGCCCTGCGCCACCGCCAGCTCCACCTCGGCGCGGAAACGGTGCGGGCTGAAATCGGCTGCGCGGGCCAGCGCGTCGGCGGGGTGGAAGGAGGGTAGCCACGCCTCGAAAGCATCCAGCGCCTTGGCCAGCGCCGCCACGCTGTTCTCGCTGTAAAACTGCCCGGTAACCCCCGGCACCACCGTTTCCAGCGCGCCGCCGCGCCCCAGCGCCAGCACGGGCCGCCCGCTGGCCATCACCTCGATTGGGATCAGGCCAAAATCCTCCTCGGCGGTGAACACCAGCGCCCGGCATTCAGCATAGGCGCGGCGCAGGGCATCGAAGGGCAGGCGCGGGCTGAAGCGCACCCCCTCGCCCGCCATCTTCCGCAATTGCCCCAGCATCGGCCCCTCGCCCACCACGTGCAGCCGCCGCCCGCTAGCCACAAAGGCCGCCACCGCCACATCGGGCCGCTTGTAGGGCACCAGTTGGCCCACCCACAGATACTCCTCACCGACATCAGTCGATGGCGCGAACAGCTCCGTCTCCACCGGGGGATGCACCACGCGCGCCTCGCGCCCCCAGGCCTTGGCGATGCGCGCGGCGACATAGTGGCTGTTGGCCAGCACCACATCGCTGCGGGCGGCGCTGGCCATGTCCCACTGGCGCAGGCCGGGGGCAAACAGCGGCATCAGCCAGCGCGCCGCCCAGCCGCTTTGGGCGCGATACTGGTGATACTGATCCCAGATATAGCGCATCGGCGAGTGGCAATAGGTGAGGTGCAGGGCATCGGGGCGGGTAATCACCCCCTTGGCCGGCCCCGCCTCGCAGCTAATCACCAGATCGTAGTCCGAGAGATCCAGCCCCTCCAGCGCGCGGGGCATCAGCGGCAGGTATTTCTGATAATGCCTGCGCGCGAAAGGCAGCCGGGCGATGAAGCTGGTATGGATCACTCGGCTCTGCAAGATCGGCGAGAGCACGGCATGATCGACCACATGGGTAAAAATCTCGGCTTGCGGAAAAATCTCGCACAGCTGCTCCAGCACGCGCTCGCCGCCGCGCATATTCACCAGCCAATAGTGCACGATCGCAACGCGCATACGTTCCCCTGTCTTGCCGGGGAAGGCTAGACGAGGCGGCCCCCGCGCGATGCAGACGACCGCTCAGCTTTCGAGGCAACTGGCCGCCGCGCGGGGCAAAGCACCTCGACTTCCGTGCAAACTCGTAGTTTTTGGGGGCCTCACGCCGCCCCCTGCGCCACCGCGCGCCATTCCTGCGGCTCGCCGGGGGTCTCCACGCTCAGCCAGCTATAGCCCGCGCGGTGCCAGGGCTCGATGTAATCCACCCGGCTATCGAGCACGACATCGCCCTCGCTGAGCCGCGCCACCAGCACCGTGTGCAGCCCCACGCCTAAGCGATAGACCACCGCCAGAAACAGCCGCTCGGGCGGGAAATGGCTGGCGAGCAGCTCCACCCGCTTTTGCAGCGCCAGATCCTCGCAATCGCCCGCAGCGCCAGCCTTGTCGCCGCTGGGACGCCAGAGTTCGCCAACGCCATAGGTGGCCATGTCGCTCTGCTGATAAACGCGGGCATTGACCCGGCCATTCACCCGCCGCAGCAATTTGCGCCAATCCTCCCCTGACTCTGGCCCGGAAGCGGGCCCCTCGACCGGAGCATTGGCGATGGGGGTGAGGGCTAAGGAAGCTTGCTCCGGTGCACGCCCTCCCGCCTCGACCCGGCAGTTGGGCTCCAGCACGGCAAAGCCATCGGCCCGGCAGACAAGGCGCGGGGGTGGCGCGAGATCGAGGCGAAGGGCCGAAAGCGGCGCAGTGGGAACGACAGGCGCATCCAGCCCAAGCAGGCTCGCGGCCCCACTCTCGACAGGCTTGGCTCCCGGCCCGGCAAACGAGCGGCATAGCGCGGGCTGCGATCCGCACATTTCGATGAAGCCCCGGGGTGGCTCGGTCGGCGCGCCCACCGGCAGAAAAGGGTTGGCCGCCTCATGCGCCATAAGCGGGCACACCCCGAGGGCCATGCCCCCAAGGACGCTTGCCGCCAGCAATAATGCGATAGATCTGCCCGCCATGAGACACTCCCGATTGCGGGAGAGTCATGCGGCCACGCGGGCTCACAGGCGGTTTCGGGAGGTGGTTTAAACCAGTATTATTACGGGCTGCGGGAAAACCCGGAGCCCCGCCTTCATAGCCGCCTTCACACCAGCCCAAGGCTCCACCCCAGCAGCAGCCACCCCGCGCCCGCGCCCGTGGCGTGGATGGCCAGCCGCAGCGGCAGCGGCCAGCGATCGGGCGCGACGGAAGCATCATGGCTGGAGGGGGCAGGATAGCGCGCGCGCCACCCCCGGGCAGACTCACGCCCCGCCGCATACTGCGGGCAAGCCAGCCGCCCAAAATGCGAGGGGTTTCGACGAATCGGCGCGGAATAGGCCCTATGCGCAGACCCGTTAGCGAGGCTGGCAGGAGGAAAATCAGCGAAAATGGTCATGTGTGCGGCCCCGGGTGAAATGTGCCCTCCGCTTTTCGCCCGGCTCGGTAAATGCCCGGATAAGCGGCACTACGCAGGATTGCCTAGCACTGGGGCGGGTATTGCCGGGGTACGGCGCGGCACGGGCGCGGGCCGATCCGGGGCGCGGAAATACCCGTATTGGATCGGATCGCCGGGGCCGGGCGATTGAACGCCTCAGGGCTCACCCGTAAAATCGCGGCAAGCCCACACCGCCATGCCCGCCCCAATTGGCGCGGCGCGGCCGGTTTCGGGCGAGATCTAAAAGGAATGCCGCCCATGCGCCGGATTATGCCTGTTGCCCTGCTCGGCTTGCTGCTGCTCAGTTTCGCGCCACTATCGGCACCGGCGGAGGAAATGGCCGGGGCGGTGCAACCGGCAGCCAATAGACTAGATGGCGTCGAGGATTACCAGCTGGGCGTGGCCGACAAGGTGCGGATCATCGTGTTCGACGAGCCGACGCTCTCGGGCGAGTTCACGGTGAATGCCAATGGCGCGCTGTCGCTGCCGCTGGTGGGCGATGTGCCCGCGCGCGGCCTCACCCCCACGCAGCTGGCAGGGCAGATCCGCCAAACGTTGAAAGGGGGCTATCTGCTCAATCCGCAGGTCAGCATCGATGTGCTCACCTTCCGCCCGTTTTACATTCTGGGCGAGGTCAACAAGCCCGGCGAATACCCCTATTCCAGCGGGCTGACGGTGGATGCGGCGGTGGCCATGGCCGAGGGCTATACCTACCGGGCGCAGAAGAAGAAGCTGCTCATCCGCCATGCCGGTGAGGAGCAGGCGCAGAAGATGGTGCTGACCCCCGATCTGCGGGTGCGCCCCGGCGACATTATCCGCATTCAGGAACGCTATTGGTGAGCAGGCTGGCGGGGCGCGAAATGGCGCGGATGGCCCGCCCCAAAGCGCAGGATGGATCGATCCGATTCCGCCATTTTATCGCGAAGACGGAACGGGTGTGGCGGTGGCAATTGCCACCACCGCAGGCTGGATAGCCGCCGGGTTAGCCTAGAGAAATTTGCCTATATTACGATTTATTACAGCCATTTATCCTGTTTTTAGCCAACCTCGCACCAGCCCGTCTGGTGAAGGCCGGGCCAGCGATGCGGCGGCAGCGGCGGGGGCCGACATCTAGGGGTTTCCCGAAAGGTTCATTTCTGAGTTTGTTGCAGTTGCGAAAAGGCCGCCAAGGTGAAAACCCGGAGGCCTCGACACAGGACACGAGGTGGAACATGACTGCCCGCAATACCCATGACCTTGCCAAAGCGGCTCCGGGCAAAACCGCCGCCTGCTTCGGCGTTGCAGGCCGCTCCGGTGCCCTCGCGCGGCCACGCCCGCTGAGAAGTGCCTTGGATATCGCTATCGCCCTGTTGCTGGGGGTGGTGCCTTTGACGGGTGCATCGGCCAGCGCATCGCCGGGGGCCAATCCCGCCACCGGCACCCCAACGGCCGCGCCCAATCCGCAGCAGATCGACGCGCTGGTTCGCCTCATCCTCGCCACGCTGCAGGCTGGCAGCGGCCATGGCAGCGCGCAAGCCCTTGAAGGCCAGCTGACCTTCGCCATCGATCAGGCGCAGGCCAATTGCTCGGTCACGCAGGCGGCGCTGGTCGATGTGCAGGCGATGTCGGGCTCGCTCTCGCCGGTGGCGCGCCAGGCGCTGCGCGCGGTGCGCGACACGCTCTCCCGCTGCCAAACCACCGGCACCGCCGCCTTGCGGGGCACACAGGGCACGCTGGGTCAGGGCACCACGCTGGGCCTTGCGGGCGGCACCTCGAATTATCAGGGCACAAGGTGAGGATGCAGGGCATGAGGACTCCAGGCATGGCGCTCCCCCTCGCATCCCCCCCGGCCCGTGGCGCGACCAGAGAGCCGAGGCTGGCGCTGCGGCTGGCGCTGGCCCGCGCCCTACCTGTCGTTTTGGCCGTGGCTTTGCCCACCGCCGCCCACGCGCAGAATGTGGGAGACAATTTCGTCACCCCCAACCTGCCGCTGGAATATGATCGCGGGCAGAATGTCGGCGTGCTGGATCGGCCCCGGCCCGAATATGAGGCTGCGGGCATTCGCGTGGGGGCCTTCATCCTGCATCCTCGTCTGGAGCTGGCCACCGGCTTTACCAGCAACGTCTACGAAACCACCGCGCGCACCGCCGACGAATATGCCAGCATCGCCCCCTCGCTGCAGGCCACCAGCAACTGGTCGCGCGATATGCTGGCGGTGGATGGCGGGGCCAGCCTGATGCGCTATTTCGCGCAGGCCCGCCGCGATCAGGACGATTGGCATATCGGCGCCTCGGGCCGCTATGATATCAGCGGCGACACCGCGATCGCCATCTCCGCGAAAACCGAACGCGCCACCGAGCCGGCCACCTCGGCGGCCTATCCCACCGCCGCGGCGCAGGCCTCGCAATATCAGGTGACCACGGCGCAGTTCTCGCCCAGCACCACGCTGGGGCGGGTGAAGCTGCAGGGGGCGTATAATTTCACCACCTATTCCTTCGACCCCTACGCCACTTTCGCGGGTGCCGTGGTCGATCAGAGCAACCGCGACTCCACCAGCCACAGCGGCACCGCGCGCGCCGAATATGCCATCACCCCGGATACCTCGGTGTTCCTGCAGGGTAATTTCGACCGGCTGACCTATGCCTATCCGCTGCTGCCGGGCGTGGCCAACCGATCATCCGACAGCACCAGTTTTCTCGGCGGGCTCAATTTCGATATCGCCACCAAGCTGCGCGGCTCGATCGGGCTGGGCTATATGGCGCGCCGCTATGATTCCGCGCTCTATCAGTCGATTTCAGGCCTCACCGCCGAGCTGCGGGTCGATTACTTCCTCGATTCGCTCACCACGGTCACGCTCACCGGGCGGCGCATCCTCGAGGATTCGCCCTATGTGAACACCAGCGGCTTTGTGAACAACTCGGTGGCGCTGCGGGTCGATCATGAATTGCTGCGCAACCTGCTGCTCGATGCCCAGGCCGCTTACGAACACGACAGCTTCTCCGGCGTGAGCCAGACGGTGGACATTCTGCGGTTCTCGGCGGGGGCCCGCTATCTGATGAGCCGGGCGCTGGGGCTGGGGCTGTCGGTCTCGCATGATTCGCGCGCCGCCAGCGGTGCCCTTGCCCTGCCCACCTATGCGGAAACCCGCGTTGTGGTCTCGGTCGTTGTCCAGAAATAGCCTCTTGCACAGGAAATACACCAGCATGGATGCGGTAGCCCTCTCGCCCGTCACCGGCCTCTCCAGCCGGTTTGACCAGACCCGCCATATCGGTCGCCGCCCGGTCACGCTGGGCACCCTCGGGCAGACCCTGCGCTGGCGCTGGCGGCTGGTGCTGGGGGTGGTGGTGGCGTCGCTGTTTGCCGGCGCGGTGGCCTGCCTGATTATCCCCGCGCGCTATGAAGGCGTGGCGCGGCTGCGCATCACCCCCACCAACGCCTTTCCCGTCTCGGGCGACGACACCCGCGAGCAGCCGCTCGATCAGGCGCTGGTGAATACCGAGCTGGGCACCATCCGCTCGCGCGATATCGCCCGCAAGGTGGTGCTGCAATTCGGGCTGGAGAAGGATCCAGAGTTCGTGAGCAACCGCCTGCTGGTGGGCAGCGCGCCTATAAATCACGCGCGCGCCACCGAGGCGGCGATCACCGCCGTGCTCGACCGGCTGAGCGTGGAGCAGCAGGAGAAGAGCTATCTCATCTCCATCGGCTTCACCTCGGCCAATGCGGTGAAGGCGGCGCGCGTGGCCAATGGCTTTGCCTCCGCCTATATCGACAATACCGCCGATGTGCTGATGAGCACCGCCGGGCGTCAGGCCGCCACCGGCGAGGCCGCGCTGCAGCGGCTGAGCCAGCAGGCCGAGGTGGCCGCCGCCAACGTGGCGCAATATCGGGCGAGCACCGGCATTGTGGAGGGCAGCGGGGGCACCACCATCAGCGATCAGCAGATCGGGCCGCTGGCGATGCAGCTGGCCTCGGCGCAGGCGCAGGCGGCGGCGGCGCGCTCCAATGTGGATGCCGCCCGCAAGGAGCTGACCACCGGCGGGGCCGATGCCGTCTCGGCGGTGCTCAGCTCCAGCGTCATCGCCGATCTGCGCCGCCAGCGCACCGAGGCCGAGACCCAGCGCGCGCAATATACCGCCCGTTACGGCCCCAAATTCCCCGCGCTGATGCAAAGTGGCGAGCAAATCGCCTCGCTCGACCAGCAGATCCGCCAAGAGCAGGGCCGCATCATCGAGGGCCTGCAAAACGAAGCCCGCGCCGCCGACGCCCAGGTGGCCAGCCTGCGCTCGCAGCTGGGCGAGCTGAAAGGGCAGATCGGCGCGAATAATCAGGCCGCCGTGCGCGCCGAAAGCCTGCAGCGCAACGCCGATGCCGCCACCGGGGCCTATAATCACCTCGCCTCTTCGGTGCAGCAAACCGCGCAGGCCCAGCAAAGCAACGAGCCACAGGCCCGGCTGATCGAGCAGGCGGTGATCGCCGCCCATCCCTCCTTTCCCAATCAGCCCGCGATCATGGCCGCCAGTATGCTGATCGGGCTGATCGCGGGCTTTGCCGCCGCCTTGGTGACCGAGGGGATGCAGGCCACGCTGCGCCATGCCGACGATGTGGAAACGCTGCTCGGGGTGCCGTTTATCAGCGCCATCCCGCAGCTCTCGCGCCGGGCCTTGCGTGGCCCAAAGGGAGAAGGCGACGATGCCGAGGAGGCCCAGCCCGCCGATACGCTGCTGCACCGCCCCGTCTCCGCCTTTTCCGAAAGCTTTCGCGCCATCCGCACCACCCTGCGCGGGCAGCACGATCCCTCCGGGCTGGTGGTCTCGATCAGCTCCACCCTGCCTTCCGAGGGCAAAACCACCAGCGCCCTCGCCCTTGCCCGCGTGATGGCGATGAGCGGAGACCGCGTGCTGCTGATCGATGGCGATGTGCGCCGCGCGGGCCTAGCCGGAATGCTGAAGCTGGCGGTGGGCTGCGGCCTGGTCGAGGTGTTGCTGGGCGAGGCCGAAGCCGAGGCCGCCATCGTGGCCGACCACATCGCCGGGCTCGACCTGCTGCCCGTGCGCGAGCCGAGCTTTACCCCGGTCGATCTGTTCAGCGGCAGCGCGATGAAGGCCGAGCTGGCCAAGCTGCGCGCGCGCTATGACTATATCATCCTCGACACCCCGCCGCTGCTGGGCGTGGCCGATGCGCGCACCCTGGCAAAGCTCGCCGATGGCGTGCTGGTGATGGTGCGCTGGGGCCACACCCCAATCGCCGCCGTGGATGCCGCCCTCGCCGGGCTGGAGGCGGATGGCTCGCCCATCATCGGCGCGGTGCTGACCATGGTCGATCCCGCTTCCGACGCGATGGGCGGGGCCTATTACTCGTCGCAATATCACGCTTATTACGCCGCCTGAGGCTCGCGGAGAGATGCGCTCTGGCGCACGGCAGCGCATCCATCGCCATCCGGCCAGCATCGAGCGGCGGCTGACCAAACTGGCGGCGCTGGTCTGCCTCGCGGGGCTTGTGGCCAGCATCCCCATGGCGTTGGGCGAATGGCGCGTGGATGCAATCGTCGCGGCCATGCGCTCTGGCGATGCCTCGCAGCGCGGCGATGTGCTGGAGCGCACCGCCGAAGTGCCGCCCGGTGCCCTGCCCGATCGGGGCGAGGCCGCGCTGGCCCAGATCGCACTGGCCAGCGCCAGCGAAGCGCAAGACCCCGCCCTGCGCCAGCTCTACCTCGCCCGCGCCCGCGATCTGGTGGCACATCTGCGCGCCGCGCGGCCGGATTGGGCCCCCAGCCTGATCCTCTCAAGCGCCGTCGCTCTTGCCAGCGCCAACACCCCGCTGCCGCCAGAGGCTCTGCGCGATTATGCGGCAAGCTACCGCGCGGCACCCTTCCTGTGGGCTGAGGCGCGCTGGCGGATCGCGCTGGGTAGCCTCGCCTGGCCCGCGCTGGACCACGCTACCCGCCAGCATATGATCGACGAGGCCGTGTGGCTCACCCGCTTCGATAATGCCCAAAGGCCGGATGTCGAGGCGATGCTGGGCGATACACCGGCGGGGGTGGCCTATCAGCTGGCGATGGCAAGGGCGGTGGGGCTTTAGGGGAAGAGGGTAGACTTGGGGGTGTTACACCCCCAAACCCCCGGGACTGTCAGCCTTGGCGCTCCCCATCAGCGATGCGCCTTGCCGCGCAGCGGCGTTAATCGCCTGCGGCGCTGCGACATTGCTCTGTTGCCGAACCGGGGCGCGACGCTGACAGTATTGGGGTGCAGGGGGGTAACCCCCCTGCGAATCTTCACTCTACCCCGGCACTCCTCCGCCCCGCAGCGCCCTTCCCCAACCCAATCCGGCAAGGATGCTGGCCAGCAGCGCGATCCCCGGCACATTGAGCGCGATATCCACCATCCCCGCGAGCAGCGCCACCAGCGCCGCCAGCAGCAGCGCCTGCCCCAGCGGATCGGCCCCGCCGCGCAGCAGCCGCGCGCAGCCCCGGCCCACCAGCGCCGCCACACCCGCCAGCAGCGCCAAGCCCGGCCAGCCGCTTTCCAGCGCGATCTGCAGCGGCGCGGCATGGGCGGCACCAAAGCTCCACAGCTGTGGCGCGGAGAGGGGGGTGAGGTGCCGCTGGTTCAGCTCGACAAACGAGCCCAGCCCATAGCCCGTCAGCGGCGCTTTTTCCGCCAGCGCGAGGTAATAGCGCCAGATCCCCAGCCGGCTGACGCCATCGGCCTCCAGCGGGGCAAGGCGATCGAGCGTGGTGCCCGCGACAAGCAGCAGGCCCAGCATTAGGCAAACCGCCACCCCGCCCATCGCCACCGCCCGCCATCCGCGCCAGCGCCGCGCGCCCGGCTTGCGGCTCAGCCATTGCACCGCCAGACCCGCCATTAGCAGCAGCAGCGCCGTGCGCGATTGGGTGAGGCCCACCAGCGCCATGCTTGCCAGCGCCACCAGCAGCGCGCCCAGCGCCAGCAGCAGGGCACCATCGCCGGGCTTTTTGACCCAGCGCGCCAACTTCACCCGCGCCATGGCCACCGCCATCAGGCTGAGCATGGCATAGGCCACCCCTGCGGCATTCGGGTTGCCAATCGACCCGGCAAAGCGATGCAGCCGGTCATCCTCCAGCAAAAAGGGCGCGGTGCCGCCCGCTCCTGCCAGCCGCAAGCCCAGCGTGGCGAGGATCAGCAAGCCGGTAAAGCCGGTGAGCCACAGCGCAAAACGCTCGACATTGCCCCGCCGCAGCCCGGTGGCCGCCGCCGCCAGAAACGCCGCCACCAGACTGGCAGCCTCCAGCCAAGTGGGCCAGAAGCGGTCGGGCGCGAGCGGGGGCGCTCCCTCCCCCATACCCGGCAGCGCCGCCCACACCAGATAGGCCAGCAGAGCCCCCACCACTGGCAGCACCGCCGTCGGGCTCAGCCTAGGCAGGCGGGCGCTGAGAAAAATTGCGGCGGCCAGCAGGAAGCTGGCCTGCGCGGCCAGCAGGCTCAGGAAAGCGCTGTTCGCCCCGCCCAGCCCGCAGGCCATGATCGCCAGCAACGCCAGCAGCGGCGCGGGCCAGCGCGGCACGGCGGGCGGATCGGCGCGCAGCCCCAGCCGCGATACCCGACGCTTGCCCCCGCCCTTCACCCCGCTCCACAGCTTGCGCCTAGGATCGCGCCCAGCCTCGGCCTCGGCGACGAAAAACACCGGGCCAGCGGCCGACGATGACCCACCAGATGATGCGGGAATGGGCCCGGTGCGCGCCATCCCTCTAGCACGAGCCGCGCTGCAGCATCACCGCTGGCAGGGTCTTGAAGATAATCATGCCGTTCAGCCGCAGGCTGCGCCGCCGCACATAGAGCACATCCATCGCCACCCGCGCGCGATAGGAGGTGTCGCTACGGCCATTCACCTGCCACAGGCCGGTGATGCCGGGGCGCACCTTGCAGTAATCGGCAAAGCGGTTGCCATAGCGGGCCACCTCGCCCGCCACGATCGGGCGCGGGCCAACGAGGCTCATCGAACCACCCAGCACGTTGAACAATTGCGGCAGCTCATCGAGGCTGCTCTTCCGCAGGAAGGCACCGATCGGCGTGACGCGGGGGTCGCGGCGCAATTTGTGATCCTTTTGCCATTGCGCGCGGGCCATGGGATCGCTGGCGAGCAGATGGTGCAGCCGTGCCTCGGCATCCACCACCATGGTGCGGAACTTGAGGCAGGCAAAGCCGCGCCCGCCCCGGCCGATGCGGCGATGCGCATAAAACACCGGGCCGGAGCTGCTGAGCCCCACCGCCACCGTCACCACCAAGAGCAAGGGTGCCAGCGCCACCAGCGCCAGCAGCGCCATGGCGATATCGACCGGGCGAAACCAGTCTACCCCCGGCTTCTCCGCGCGGCTTTGCCAGTCGTAGTGGATGGAGATGGGGGTGATTGAAGCTTTGCCGAGGGAGAGTGCGCCAAGGGAAGCAGGGCCGATTGCCGGAAAGCCGATGGGCACCCCGATGTCTGGCGCTTGGCTGTGGAGTGCGGTGCTGAAGGATACGCTCGCCATGGTCTGCTCTGCCCCCGGATGGAGGCGGCAGAATAGCCTTCATGACGCGCTGCAAAACGCGAGGCACCCCGATATCCGGTGCATCTGGCCCCGGATTTGCCCCTATTGGCGTCAGATTGGATCAAACGTCGGTTGCGCTGGGCGGAACGATATATTGCAGCGCAACATAGGCCGCGTCAGGGTGGAGAGGGCAGCGCCAGAGCGCCCGCATGGCGCTGCGGTTTGGCGAAATAGGAGCGGGGCTGGTCGTTCGCCGGGGCTGGAGCGGGCTGTGGCGCGGGCGCTGCCGGGGCCATCGCCCGGCCATTTGACTCTGCCCCGCTCGCAGCGGCCACGGGCGGGGCACCCCCCACCGGGGCCTGCGGGGCGGTAGGCTGGGCCGACCCGGCAGGCGTGGGCATAGCCGGTGTCGCCGCGCCCAGCGCCGGATAGAGGCCGTAATCCACAGGCGGGCGATAAAACACATGATGCCCGAGTATCGCCACCTTGCGCATCTCGTGGGCCCACACCGGCACGATCCAGATGGTGTGGTAATGCGTGGCTTGGCCCGCAATCGGCGAGATCAGCCCGTGCAGCGCGAGATCGGCGATGCGCCGCGCCCGCGCCATGCCGGTGGGATCGGGCCGCCGCGCCAGCGAGCCATCGCAGGAAAAGGTGAACTGGCAACCACTCGTCTGCTTTGGGCCGCGATCCGACCCCTGATAGACTACCCCGCACACATCCTTGGGAAAGCGCGGATGGCGCAGCCGGTTGAGAATCACCTGCGCCACGGCGATCTGCCCGGCGTCGCTCTCGCCGGCGGCCTCGTAGTAGATGGCGCTGGCCATGCAGTCGCTGGCGCGGGTCAGCTCTGGCGCGGAGAGCCAGCTGGCGTGGAATGGCGGCGGGGCAGGATTGCGCGGGGTGAGCGGGCTGGCGAGGTTTTCGGCCAGCGCCTGAGCGGGCGTGAGATCGCGCTTTTGCCCCGGCAGGAAGGTTTCGAGCGGGATATCGGCGGCGGGCGGGGCGCTGTGCCAGCCAATCGAGCCCTCGACCACGCCCAGCGGATCATCGCCCGTCAGCCATTCCGGCGCCAGCATCACCAGAAACGCCGCCAGCGCCAGAATCGCCAGCCCCAGCAGCAGCAACCGCGCGCTATGGGCCGGGGCCAGCCTCACCAGCAGCGGACTCACACTTCGGCGTTAATCGGGCCATCGGCGCGGCCATCGACGAACTGGCGCACGAAGGGATTGTCGGTGGTGTCGAGCTCGTGGGCATCGCCGCGCCACACGATGCGGCCCTGATGCAGCATGGCGATCTCGTCGGCGATGGTGCGCGCCGAGGCGAGGTCGTGGGTGATCGACACCGCCGTGCAGCCGAGCGAGCTGACCCTATCGCGGATGAGGGCGTTGATCGCGCTGGCGGTGATCGGGTCGAGACCGGTGGTGGGCTCGTCGAAGAACAAGAGA
>Ga0007882_10000654_pt1 | contig 20318 bp, 19 predicted proteins | sample CryBogCBH12Aug01_FD_71195 | JGI IMG/M metagenome (GOLD analysis project Ga0007882, IMG submission 71195) | Freshwater microbial communities from Crystal Bog, Wisconsin, USA - CBH12Aug09.1 | ecosystem: Environmental > Aquatic > Freshwater > Lake | place: Crystal Bog, Wisconsin, USA | collected... | reverse complement strand
CTGTCCTTCAGCGAAACCGACGCCGTGGCCCCCAGCTGGGGGCCACGGCGTCGGTTTCGCTGAAGGACAGACCGGAAGAGCGCCGCCGCCAGATCTATGACCGGGTTGGCTCGAACGGGCCCGATATTGTGGTGGAGGCGGCTGGCGTGCTGCAGGCCTTCCCCGAGGGCGTCGATATCTCGGGCAAGCACGGGCGCTATGTCATCCTCGGCCTGTGGGGCGCGATTGGCACCCAGCCAATTTCGCCACGCGATCTGACCTTGAAAAACCTGACCATTGCCGGCGCGACCTTCCCTAAGCCCAAGCATTATCATGCCGCCCTGCAAACGGCGGCAAGGCTGCAGAATGAGGTGCCGCTGGCGTCGCTGGTGACCCACCGCTATGGCATTTCCGGTGCCGCCGCCGCGCTGGAGGCCACCGCCAAGGGTCGGGTCATCAAGGCGGTGATCGATCCGACAATCGACTGATCAGGAGAAGATGGATGTCTGAAGTGATCGCAATCGACAACCGCGCGCGTGCCCCGCGCCCCGCGCATGTCCCGGCGGAGTTGGTGCGCGAGATCGACATGTACGACCTCGATGGCATCGAGGACGGCATGGCCGACGCGTGGAAGCGGCTGCAGACCCCCGACATGCCCGATCTGGTGTGGACCCCGCTGACCGGCGGCCACTGGATCGCCATGCGCGGGGCGATGGTGCGCGAAATCTATGAAAACCCGGACCGCTTCTCCAGCTATGTGATCTTCCTGCCCAAGGAGGCTGGCGAGAAATATACCGCCGTGCCCACCCGCATGGATCCGCCCGAGCATACCCCCTATCGCAAGCTGCTCGATGCCGTGCTGAACCCCGCGCAGGTGCGCCGGATGGAAGTAGCCGTGCGCCAGACGGCGGTGGAGCTGATCGAGGGCTTCGTCGCGCGGGGCGAATGCGATTTCGCGCGGGAATTCGCCCGGCCCTTCCCGGTCCGGATCTTCGTGACCATGGCCGGTCTGCCGATGGCGGATGTGCCCGCGCTGCTACGTCTGGTGGAGGCCATGATGCGCCCTGCCGGCAATAGCCCCGAGGAAATGGCCGTGAACTTCGCCGCCGCCAATCAGGGCTTTTGCGATTACGTGGAGCCGGTGATTCAGGCCCGGCGCGGCGGCAACGGCACCGATCTCATCAGCATGCTGATCAACGGTAGCATCAATGGCGAGCCGATGGAGCATGAGAAGGCCGTGGGGCTGATCCTGTTGCTGCTGCTGGGCGGGCTCGACACGGTGGTGAATTTTCTCAGCACCATGATGGCCTATCTCGCGCGGCATCCCGACAAGGTTGCTGAAATCCGCGAGGATGGGGTGAAGCTGCAGCGCGGGGTGGAGGAATTGTTCCGTCGCTTCCCGGTGGTGGCCGAGGCGCGGATGGTGGCGCACGACATGACCTATCACGGCGTCGAGCTGAAGCAGGGCGACATGGTGCTGGCCCCCACCCCGCTATGCGGGCTGGACGATGCCGAAAACACCGATCCGCTGGCCCTCGACTGGGATCGCAAGCAGATCAGCCACACCATGTTTGGGGCCGGGCCACACCGTTGCGCCGGAATGCATCTCGCCCGGCTCGAGGCCATTGTGACGCTGCAGGAGTGGCTGAAACGGATTCCCCGCTTCACACTCGCCCCCGGCAGCGCGCCCATCCATCAGGCGGGTATCGTGGCTGGCGTGGAAAACGTCCAACTGGTCTGGTCGCCAGACTGACCGCATCGGGCCCCGCCAAGGGCCTAATTTCAACGCTATTCGAACAACGATGACCAAGGAGATGAAAGTGAGCGAAGCGCAAGTAACCCGGCTGCTCGAGGAACGGGCGATTGAACGCATTCTGTTTGATTATGCCTATTATCTCGACATGAACATGCCCGAGAAGATGTCGCCGCTGTTCGTGGATGATTGCGAAGTGAGCTATGCGCCCAAATTCGGCGCGGTCGGCATCGAGGCCTACAAGCTGACGCTGGATGGCATCGGCACCTTCTTCAAGGGCACCTCGCACCATGTGTCGAACATCGTGATCGATTGGGTCAGCGACAGCGAGGCCACCGTGCGCGCCGCCGTGCTGGCGATCCACCGCTACACCAAGGAGCGCCCCGACGGCATCCTCTATGGCCAGTATCACGATGTGGTGGTGAAGCGCGACGGGCAGTGGAAGTTCAAGACCCGCATCCTCAAGACCGTGATGACCACCGATTATCACGTGCGGGCGTTCAACCCCATCGGCCGCGTGGAGTAGGCCGGGTGTCCGGCGACTATTCGACGATCCGGATAGAGCACGAGACAGCGCTGAGCTGGATCGTGCTCGACCGGCCCGAGGCGGCCAATGCGCTTTCGCCTTTGTTGCTCGAGGAGTTCGCCGATGCCTTGCGGCGGCTGAGAACCGAGGGCGGCCCGGTGATCGCCATTCGCGGCGAGGGCAAGGGCTTTTGCTCGGGCATGGATCTGAGCAGCTATGGCGCGGGTGATAAGGGCCCGCCCGATCCCATGGCCGATGCCGCAAGGCTCCGCGCCAATGTCGAGCGCTGGCTCTTGATGTGGGATCACCCCAAGCCGGTGATCGCGGCGGTGCATGGCTATTGCATGGCCGCCGCCGCGCAGATGTGCGTCTTCACCGATATCACGGTGGTGGCCGATAATGTGCGGATCGGCGAGCCGACCATCCCCATCGGCGGGGGCTTTATCGCGCCCACCTGGGTCAGCCTGGTGGGGGCCAAACGCGCGAAGGAGTTTTCCTTCGTGCCCGGTAACACCATCGATGGCCCCACCGCCGTGGAGTGGGGCTGGGCCAACCATTGCGTGCCTTTGGATGATCTCATCCCGGCGGTGCGTTCGCTGGCCGAGCGTATCGCGACGATCCCGTCCGAGGTGCTGACGCTGAAGAAGCTGGCGATCAACCGGGCCGCCGAGGCGGCTGGTTTCCGGCAGGCGCTTTCGGGCATTGCCGAGATCGACGCGCTGCTGCACCTCGCGCCCGCCGTGCTCGAACTGCGCGCGCGGATGAAAGAACAGGGCCTCAAGGCCACTATCCAGCAATTCAAGGTAGCGCCAACGAGCCCGCTCGTCGCGCCGCCAAAAACCGCGCCAAAGGAGTAATCATGGCCGATGTAGAGTTCACCCGCGATTACTCCTTTGGCGCGGGGCCTGAACGCGATCACGCAGGAAATGGACGATTTGCTGCTCGACGCCTGGAACGCCATCAACGCCGATCCCGATATCTGGGTGGCGGTGCTTTCCGCCGAGGGCGAGAAGGGCTTCTGCATCGGCGCGGATGTGTCGGGCGGGGCCGAGCGCAAGACGCGCATGGCGCTGGGCGGCGGTCTCACCGGCATCGGTGGCCCGCTGGTCACGCTGAAGAAGCCGTTGATCGCGGCGGTGCAGGGCTTTTGCGTCGGCGGCGGCTTCGAGCTGGCGATGTGCGCGGATATCATCGTGGCGGCTGAAACGGCGCAGTTTGGTCTGCCCGAAACCAAGGTCGGCATCATCGGCGAATGTGGCGTGGTGCATCGCGCCATGCGCCAGCTGCCGCACCACATCGCCATGGCGATGATCCTGACCGGCGAGCGCATCAAGGCCGATGCCGCCGAGCGCTATGGTCTGGTGAACGAGGTGGTGCCCTTCGCCGATCTCGCCGCCACCGCGCAGAAGTGGGCCGACAAGATCGCCGCCGCCTCGCCATTGGCCAATCAGGCCGCCAAGGTGGCGGCGCTGGGGCGCCTCGGTCATCCGCTGGAAGTGGCGCTGATGACCCGCTTCGAGGAAATCGAGCAATATGCCGAGAGCCACGACAAGCGCGAGGGCGAACTGGCCGGGGCCGAACGCCGCAAGCCGGTGTGGACGGGGCGTTGACATGAGCGGGGCCAGCGAACCCAATATCCAGCTGGCCTGACCCGGCATGGCGCGCAATCTCAACCATTATCCTGCCAACCCCAGCTATGGCAGCGGCACGTTCCGGCGGCGCTTCATCCTCTCGCGCGAGGGTGAGCGCCGCACCGTGGCCTTGCTCGACGATTACCACACGATGTCTGCCACGCTCACGCTGAGCGATGGCGTGGTGACGGATGTCTCGGCCAGTATGGAGCGGTTTCCCAAGACCACCTGCCCCGGTGCGGCCACCGCCCTGGAGGCGCTGCGGGGAAAGCCGGTATCGAGCCATTCCGCCCTGCTGCGCGGGGTGGATCGTGGCGGGCATTGCACGCATCTGATCGACATGGCGGGAATAGCGCTGTCGTGGCCGGTGGAGGATGGGGAAACGCGGGTGATCGAGGTCGCGGTGCGCGATAAGGATCCCGAGCAGCGTCAGCAGGTGCAGATCACGGTGGATGGGATCAGCGCCCTCAGCCTGGAAATGCGCGAGGATGCCATCGAAACCCCCGCCGCCCATCGCGGTCGCAAGATCTTTGGCGGCTATGCGCGCTGGGTGGAGGAAACTTTCCCGCCGCAAGAGGCGAGCCTGTGGCTGATTGCCCAAATGGCGATGTTTGTGGCGGTGGGGCGGGGCTATATCGTCGGTGGGCCTATTGCGCGCACCACGGGGCTGGAGGAGGAGCGCAAGGGGGCCTGTTTCAGCTATAGCGACCCGTCTTTCGACATTGCCCGCGATAATGTGGGCTATGTCCGGGATTACAGCGGCGGATTGCCGCCACCTGTCGGCGCTGCCGGCAAAGCTGCACAAGGGATTTTAAAATGACCGGTATTTCTCCAATCGAGGAGATCATCGAAGAGGCGCGCAATGGCCGCCCCTATATTCTCGTCGATGCCGACGATCGCGAAAACGAGGGTGACATTATTGTGCCCGCGCAATTCGCCACGCCCGAACGGATCAACCAGATGGCGGTGCACGCACGGGGCCTGATCTGCCTCGCCCTGAACCCGCAGCGCGCGCGCGATCTGCAGCTTTTGCCGATGACGCGCGATAATCAATGTGGCCATGGCACGGCCTTCACCGTCTCGATCGAGGCGCGCGAGGGCGTGACTACCGGCATTTCCGCTTTTGACCGGTCGCGCACCATATCGGTGGCGATCAACGCGGCTTGCGGGGCAGACGATCTGGTGACCCCGGGTCATGTTTTCCCGCTGGTTGCCCGCGATGGCGGGGTGCTGATCCGCGCCGGGCATACCGAGGCGGCGGTCGATATCTCGCGCCTTGCCGGGCTTTATCCCGTCGGCGTGATCTGCGAGATCATGAACGACGATGGCACCATGGCGCGCCTGCCCGATCTTGTGCCCTTTGCGGCGCGGCACGGGATGAAGATCGGCACCATCGCCGATCTCATCGCCTTTCGGCGGCGTTCGGAAAAGCTGGTGGAATGCGTGGCCAGCGGCCCGTTTGATAGTGTTTATGGCGAGGGTTTTTCCATCCGCGTCTATCGCGATCTGGTGGATGGCGGCGAGCATGTGGCGCTGGTGCGGGGCACGATAAATCCGGATGAGGATACGCTGGTGCGGGTGCACCAGTTTGATCTGACCTACGATCTGCTGGGCGATCGCAATGCCCGTCCTGATTATGTGCCCGCTGCGCTGCGTCAGCTTGCCAGCCACAAGGGGCCTGCGGTGGCGGTGTTCCTGCAGGATGCCGATCCGCGCTCGATCTCGCAGCGCATCAACGGTGGCCGCGAGGATTACGCCAAGCGGATGAGCGAGCGCGATTATGGCATGGGCGCGCAGATCCTGCGTGATATCGGGGTGGGCAAGATGATTTTGCTGACCTCCAGCGTGCGAAAGATGGCGGCGCTTGAAGGTTTCGGGCTGGAGTTGAGCGGCCGTCTGCCGATAGGAGAAATGGCATGAATGATATCAGCGGCAACAAGGCGATCGTTACCCGGTTTTTCGAGATATTTTCCCGTGGCGATGTGCCGGGTTTGCTTGATGCCATGGCCGATGGCTCCAGCTGGTTGGTTCAGGGCAAGCTGGAGGGCATGTCTGGCCGCTACGACAAGGCGAGCTTTGGGCCGCTGCTGGAAGGGGTCAAGGCGATGTATCGCGGCGGCGCGCTGGTGATAAAGCCGACCTCGATGATTGCCGAAGGCGATCAGGTGGCCGTGGAGGCGCTGGGCCATGCCGAGCTGACCGATGGGCGGATCTATTGCCCGCAATACCACTTTCTGGTGACGCTGCGCGGCGACAAGGTGTTTGAAGTGCGCGAGTATATGGACACCCAGCACGCCAAGGAAATCTTCTTCGGGGGCTGACAAGCATCGCGCCAAAAAGTGGGCACCGGTTTTTGGCTTAAGCGATGCGGCAACGGACAAGCATCGCGCCAAAAAGTGGGCACCGGTTTTTGGCTTAAGCGATGCGGCAACGGACAAGCATCGTTGCACCTGGCTTCGCCTCCCTTCACCCCAAGGGAGGCGAGGGCGCGGTTAGGGTGCTTCCCGCGCCAGGCAGGCCGAGGCCTCTTCTGCAAAAGGCGCGGATAGCGCCGCCACGATCTGGCGCATGGTATCTTCCACCGCGGTATCGAAGCGCTCGGTATCGTCACGGTTTCCGCGGATGTGGATCACCAGAATGTTGAGGAACATGAAGCAGACGGTGACCAGACGGCGCTGGGCCGCGGCCTCGGGCAATTGCCCCAGGCACTGGCGCAGAAAACCCAGCGTGCGATCGAGGTTTGCCGCCGTGCGATTGCCGACAAACTGGCCAACGCGGCTGGCCTGATACCGCAGCAGATAGGCGCTGAGGAACGCGGCATAGGAGTGATCGCCATAGGCATCGATCAACTCGATTTGCGGTATGAAAATGATCTCCACAATCCTGCGAAGATCGCCCAGCTTGCCGTCTGCCTCGGCCGCAGCCAGCATGGTGCCGCGCGCCGCTTCCATCTGCCCCATGCGGTAATCGAACACCGCCTGAATGAGCGCGTCCCGCGTGCCGAAGTGATATTGCACGGCATGATGGTTGCGCTGACCGGCCAGAGCCGCGATTTCCCGCAGCGATGCGGTCTCGATGCCATCGCGCGCGAAGATCACCTCGGCGGCAAGGATCAGCGCTACCTTGGGGGCATCGGGCGGCGGGTTGGCGACGAGGAAGGGGCCGGGAGGCCTTTTTTGTGGCATTTAAGCCGCTTGGCACGAGAAAAAATGCTCGTCAATCCTAGCCGGGGAGGCTTGCGGCCCAGCCGGGGGAGGTGGCGCGACCGGGCCGGGCCCAGCCGCGCCGCCGTCTTAGAACTTCTCGCCCAGCTTGATGCCAAATTGCTGCGGCTTGGTGGGATAGGCCCGGCCATAGGCCGCGCAGGCCGAGGGGATGCAGACCGAATTGAGGCTGAGGATGCCGCGCTGGTCGAAGGCGTTCTCCACGTAGAACTCCCATTTCCACGATGACACTTGCGCGCCCAGCGAGAAATCGACGGTGGAGAAGCCACCAATCGGGCCGAATGCGGCAGCATCGGTATCCACCAGCGCCGAGCGCACGCCCGACTGGTGGTTGACCACGCTCTGCACATAGGCCTTCGCCTTGCCCACATCGAACTTGTAGCGCAGCGTGAGGTTGCCCTTGAACTTGGGCTGGATCGGCAGCGGATCGCCACTGAGGGCGGCATAGCCTTGGGTGCAATCCGGATTGCCGCCAGCGCCAATATTGCAGACATTGCTGGTCAGCTTGCCATCGGTATAGGCGCCACTTCCCGAGAAGGTCACATGCCCGAGGTTGAGGTTGAAGTCGCCCTCGGCGCCGCGCACACGGGCGCTGCCGACGTTGTAGGTGCTGAGCGTGCCGTTGGAGCCGGGCGTCGTCACCTGGAACTGGGGTTTCTTCCATTCCTCGTCATACACCGCCAGATTCAGCGTAAGCTTGTGGTGGAACCACGCGGTTTTCGCGCCCAGCTCATAGTTGGTCAGCGTGTCGGGGGCGTAGGGAATGACCTGCTGCAGACGGTTGATGCCGCCGGGGCGATAGCCGGTGGAATAGGTCGCATAGATCATATGCGTGCCGTCGATCTTCCAGCTGAGATTGGCGCGGTGCACCTCGCCCGCCTGGCTCGCGTCCTTGTTGAACATGGTGCAGGGGCCGAAACCGCCGTTCGAGGGTGAGATGCAATTCGAAGTGCCTCCCGCTGTCCCCGAAAAGCCATAGGCGGAATTGTTGGCAATGAAGGCGCGAACGCCGCCGGAAAGCGTCAGTTTCGAGGTGATGTCGTAGGAAGCATCGGCGAAGGCGGCATAATCGCGATCAACGCGGTAGACGCGGGTGCAGAATACATCATCGCCGCAGCTTGGCACCGCCGAGTTGAAGGTGCCGGCACCGCTGGTGGCAAGGCCCGGGATCACATAGTCGGCAATAATCTTGTCGGTCTGGCGCTGCATGAACAGGCCGGCGGTCAGGCGGAAAGCATCGGTGGAGGGCGAGGAGACGCGCAGCTCGTTGCTCAGCTTGGTGTAATCGTCGTGGCCGTGATAAATTTGGCCCGGGTTCTCGTTTGCGCCCGCGGAGGTGAAGACGTTGTTGTAGTAGAAGTGGCTGGGGTTGTGGGTTTGGTAATTGACGGAATAATCGGAATAATCCTGAACCGTGTCGAGATGGCGGGTGAAGTAGCCGCCAGAATAGGTCACATCCCAGTTGCTCAGCTTACCGTGGATGGTGAGCGCTGCCTGCGTCCATTCGTCGCTGCCATAATCGGGGGAGTAATCCTGCACCTGCAGATCGCCCACGGCCGGCACGATGGCATCGCCATGCCCTGGCAGCGGGCCATAGAGGAAGGTGCCGTGGGTCTTCTGGTTTTGGTAGATGACGGTAGGCGTGGCGGTCCAGTTGTCGTTCAGATCGATGCCCAGCGCCGCGCGGCCACCGAAGGTCTCGACATCGTTGAAGTTCTTTTTCACATAGGCCGCGTTGTTGACGCTCAGCGTGGTGACGGGGCCGTTGATGTTGGTGTTGGAGGCATTGGCGATGTTGTCGACCGTGTAGGTGCGCGTGCCCGCAACGTTGCTGATATAGCCGCCATCGCGCTGGTAGAAGCCCGAAACGCGCAGGGCCACGCCTTCGTGCAGAGGCAGGTTGACGAAGGCATCGACGCTGCCGCCTTGCGAATTCGCGCCCTTGGCAAAGCTGGTGCCCGAGACGTCAAAGCCAGCTTCAAACTTGTCGGGATTGGGCTTGTTGGTGATCAGCCGCAAGGTGCCCGACAGCGAGCTGGCGCCATAGAGCGTGCCCTGCGGGCCGGAGAGGGCCTCGACGCGCTGCATGTCGTAGATATGCAGATCGACCGCGCCAGCGATGGTCGTCAGCGGGATTTCGTCGATATAGAGCGCGCTGGTCGGCTGCGAACCGGAGTGGCTGCCGTTGCTCTCGCTGCCCGAGGAAATGCCCCGGAAATAGATCTGCGACTGCCCCGGCCCGGCGAAGGACTGGTAGCTGACAGAAGGCAGCATCCGGGCGTAATCGTCGAAGCTGGCAACGTGGTTGTCTTCCAGCTTCTTGGCGGAAAGCGCCTCGATGCTGATCGGCACGTTCTGAAGGGTTTCGGAGCGCTTTTGCGCGGTAACGATGATTTCGTTACCCTCTGCCGCCAAGGCCGGGACAGGGGCTGTGGCGGTTTGTGCCAGCGCTGGCGTGCCGGCCAGAATAGTGCCCGCCAGAAGCGCACCCGACGCATAGCGATGCGCCCGCAGCATACGATTAGAACCCATGGGTTGACCCTTCCAGTTGCCGTAATGCAATTTTGTTACATCAACCGCTGGCGCTGGCCAAGTCCTGTTTGCTGCAGTGCGGAATGCGCTGCGCATTTGTGGCATTTTCGCTTCAGCTAGTTTGGGGATAGCCCTCCAGCACATCGCCCAGCGCCGCTTTCAGCGGGCCGAGCCATGGCTCATAGGCCTGCCAGTTTTCCACCCCGGCGCGGAAGATCGGCGAGCGCACCTGCTCGGACGAGGGAGTGCGCACCGCCCGTTCGGTCTGGTGGAAGTGCAGGCAGGCCTCCTCGAAGGGCAGGCCGAGCGCGGAGAGCAAAGCGCGGATCTCCTCTTCGGTGTTGGCCACCATGTTTTCGTAAACCACCCGATGCACCCCGCCGGGCACGCTGGCCGCGAGGCTGGCCATCAGCGCGACATAGTCTTTGTAGTAGCGGCCGATATCGGTGAGATCATAGGAGAAGTTCTGCCCTCGGGCGTAGTGCTGTTTGAAATTGGAAAAGCCGCAAGACAGCGGATGCCGCCGCGCATCGACGATTTTGGCGTGGGGCAGGATGGTCTTGATGAAGCCGACATAGCGCCAGTTGTTGGGCAGCTTGTCGATGAAGTGGGGGCGGCTGGTTTTGCGCTGGGCGGCCACGCGGGAGAGGTATTCCTCGCCGAGGCGGCGGGCTTGCTCCGCATCCAGCGCGAGGCAGGCTTCCAGAGGATCCTTCCCCAATGCGTTCCACAAGATGGGAATGTCGGGCAGCTCGTTGATCGGCTCCACCGCCGAATGGCTGGCGAGGATCTGCTCCACCAGCGTGGAGCCCGCGCGCGGCATTCCGACGATGAAGATCGGGTCCTCCGCCGGGCTGCCATAGCCTTGCCGGGCGTCGAAATAGGCGCGGTCGAAGGCCTGTGCGGCGCGCTGGCTGGCGGCGTGGATGGCGGCGGCATCGTAGTGGATCAGCGCGCGACGGTGGCGGTTGGCATCGGCATAGCAGGCGAAGGCCCGCGCCGCCTCGCCCTTGTCCTCCAGCGCCTTGCCCAGCGCGAATTCGAGGTGGAAGCGATCCTCCTCGCCTAGCGCGGGCGTAGCCAAAGCCGCTTCCATCAAAGCCACATCCTCCGCGCTGAAGCGGAAGGTCTTGAGATTGGCGAGGCTCCACCAGGCGTCGCCCAGCCGTGGGGCCAGCGCGATGGCCTGGCGATAGGCGGCGATGCCCTCCTCCAGCCGGCCCACGGTTTTCAGCACATGGCCATACGACAGCCACAGGCCGGCCTGCGCGGGCTGCTGTTGCAGGATCAGCTCGTAAAGCTCCAGCGCCTCGTCAAACTCGCCCAGCCGCCCCAGCACCGCGGCGCGCAGGTCGCTCGCCTCTCCGCCCTCCTCACCCGCCACCAGCGCCAGCTCGGCCAAGGCCTCGTGCAGGCGGCTGGTGCGATAGAGCAGCATCGCCAGATTGGAGCGCGCCGCCGTGAAGGAAGGCGCCAGCTCCAGCGCCCGGCGCAGCAGCTTCTCGGCATCGGGATAGCGCGCGATCCGGCCCGCCAGCTCGGCCAGCATCCGCATCGCGGCCACGTTGAAGGGATTTTGCTTCAGGTGGTTCCGCAGCAAGGGCTCGGCCACATCCAGCTGGTTGCGGTGCAGCGCCAGCGCGGCCCGCATCAGCTGCGGATCCCCGACGGAATCGCGTATTCTGCGCTGAACATCGTCGTCCATGACGGGCTTTCGTTCTGTGTCAGGAAACCAGCGTCCGTCATGTCGGGATGGGGCGGCGCGATCAAGGGGGCAGTTGCAGTGCGGGGGGATTCATGCGTGGTCGCCGGGCGCAGGCCTCAGCCGAGAGGGCGCTCCCTGCCCGCCCAATGCGGCGCGCGCAGGGTGGTTTTCAGCACCTTGCCCGCGCCGGAAAGCGGCAGCGCCGCCAACGTTTCAAAGCTGCGCGGCAGTTTGTAGCCAGCGATCAGCGCCCGGCAGTGCGCCTGCAGCTCCTCTAAATTCAGCGCGTGCCCCGCGCGCAGCACGATGGCGGCGTGGACGCTCTCGCCCCGCTGAGCGCAGGGAATGCCGAAAACCGCGCAGGCCTGCACGGCGGCATGGCTGGCGATGGCGTTTTCCACCTCGGCCGAATAGACGTTCTCGCCGCCCGAGATAATCATGTCCTTGGCGCGATCGACGATGAAGACGTAGCCCGCCGCATCCATCATGCCGACATCGCCGGTGTGCAGCCAGCCATCGCGCAGCGTTTCGGCGGTGGCCTCCGGGTTGTTCAGATAGCCGATCATCACATTGGGCCCGCGCGTAATGATCTCGCCGATCTCCCCGCGCGGCACTTCGCCACCGCTGCCGTCGATAATCCGCAAGATGACATCGAAGGTGGCCCGGCCAGCCGAGCGCAGGCGGTTGGGCTGGCCCGGCTCCACGATATGCTGGTGCCAGGGCAGGGCGGTGATGAGGGCGGCGCTTTCGGTCATGCCATAGCCCTGCGTCAGCCGCGCTTGCGGGAAAGCGGCGATCACCTTGCCGATCAGCGCCTCCGAGGCGGGCGAGGCCCCATAGAGGATGTTGCGAAGGCTGCCGAGCGCACGCCCGTCCAGCGAGGGATCATCGACCACCATCGCCAGCATCGAGGGCACCAGTAGCGTATCGGTGACATGGTGCCGCTCCACCAGATCCAGCACCGCCTCCGGGCTGAAGCGCGGCAGCATGACATGGGTGTTGCCGCGCATCAGCAGGCAGGTGGTCATCAGCATATCGGCGAGGTGAAACATCGGCGCGACGTGAAGCCCGCAGCCGCCCTCCGCAAACACCCCCTCGGCCAGCATCGACAGCGCGGAGAAGCAGAGATTGCGATGCGAGAGCATCACGCCCTTGGGTAATCCGGTGGTGCCGCCGGTGTAGAAGATGCCCAGCAGATCGTCCCCGCCCGCGCCGATGTCGTCCATCGCGGCGCTCTCGGCGATGAGGGCCTCCAGCGCGATGGTGCCGTGCCCATCGCTTCGCGCCCCGCAGTGGATACTATGCCGCAAGCCCGGACACAGGCCGCGCAGCTCGCCCACCAGATCGAGGTGGGTGTCATCGACGACCAGCGCGGCGCATTCGGCATCGTTCAGCGAAAAGGCCATCTCCGCCGGGCTCCAGCGGAAATTGACCGGCACCATCGCCACCCCGGCCCAGGCCAGCGCGAGATAGGTTTCCAGCAGATAATCGCAATTGAGCGACAGCACCGCCACGCGCTGCCCCCGCCTGATCCCCAGCGCGGCGAGGCCACCGGCAAAGCGCGCAATGCGCTCCCGCGTCTCGGCAAAGCGCCGCACGCGCCCCTCGCAGATGGTCGAGATCGCATCGGGCTGCTGCTGCACCGCGCGCAAAAGACCCTGGGTGAATTGCATGGCCCCTCCGCTCCATTATTGGCCTTTATCGGATGGCCATTGCGGGTGGTTTTGGCCATATCGGTTGCGGGGTCAAGGCCGCGCTGCCATAGCCGCCAGCCGCCTGGCCTTGAGAGAACACCCCAAACCCATGCCGACCAGCATACCCACCATGCGCGCTGTCGGCATCGACTTCGGCACCACCAACTCGGTCATCGCGCGCACGGCGGGGGATGGGCAGGCCGATCTGGTCGGCTTTGCCGCGCCCGATGGGCTCAGCTCGGTGTTCCGCTCGGCCCTGTGCTTCTGGCAGGACGAGGCGGCGATGAAGACGGCGGGGCGCGGCGGGCTGGCGCATGAGGCCGGGCCCTGGGCCATCGCCGAGTTTCTCGACTTTCCGCAAGGCAGCCGCTTCCTGCAATCCTTCAAATCGGTGGCGGCCAGCGCCACTTTCGAGCACGCTAATTTGTTCGAGAAGCGGCTGCGCTTCGAGGAGCTGGGCCAGATCTTCCTGACCCACCTGCTGGCCCATGCCGGCGCGGCCCTGCGCGATTTACCCGAGCATATCGTGGTGGGGCGACCGGTGCGCTATGTGGGCGCGCGGCCCGATGCGGCGCTGGCGCGGGCGCGCTATGACGCGATGTTTGCCCTGCTGGGGCGCGAAATCCATTATGTCTATGAGCCACTGGGGGCCGCCTATGGCTTTGCGGCGGGCCTTGGCGATCCGGCCAATCTGCTGGTGGCCGATTTTGGCGGCGGCACCAGCGACTTTTCCATCGTGCGCGTGGCCGCCCCCGGTGCCGCGCGCCGCTGTGTGCCACTGGCCTCGGCGGGTATCGGCATCGCCGGCGACCGGTTCGATTATCGCATTATGGATCATCTGGTGCTGCCGCTGCTGGGCAAGGGCGGCACCTATCGCTCGTTCGACAAGGTGCTGGAGATCCCGGCGGGGCATTTTGCCGATTTCGGCGATTGGTCGCGGCTGGCGCTGATGCGTAATCGGCGGACGCTGGAGCAATTGGCGCGGCTGCAGCACAGCGCCACCGATCCCGCCGCCATCGCCCGGATGATCGCGGTGATCGAGCACGAGCTGGGCTATGGCCTGTATGAGGCGGTGGGCCAGCTGAAGCGCAGGCTTTCCAGCGAGGCCCATGCCTCGTTCCACTTCGCGGGCGCGGGGCTGGAGATCGAGGCCGAAGTCAGCCGCGCCGACTTTGAGGGCTGGATCGAGCCCGACCTGCGGCGGATCGGCGAGACGCTCGATACGGTGCTCGCGCAGGCCGGTCTCGCAGCCTCTCAAATCGATCATGTGTTTCTCACCGGCGGCTCCTCGCTGATCCCTGCGGTGCGTGCCCTGTTCGAGGCGCGCTTTGGCACGGGCCGCATCGCCAGCGGCAACGAGCTGACCTCGATCGCCCACGGCCTCGCGCTGATGGGGGCCGCGCCCGATCTGCACGAATGGGTCGCGCCCGAAGGAGATCGGCCATGAGCGTCGCCTTTCGCCGCGATGGCGATGAAGAGCATCTGGAGCCCAAATTCGAGCTGCCGATCCCGCCCGGCCCCAATCTCGTCACCGCCACCGGGATGGCCCAGATCCGCGCCAAGGTGGTCGAGCTGGAGGGTTTGCTCCCCAGCCACACCGAGGAAACCGCCATCACCGCCGCGCGGCGTGAGTTGCGCTATTGGCGCACGCGGCAGGCCACGGCGCAGCTGGTGCCCGCGAGCGATGGCAGCTGCGTTGCCTTTGGCTGCACCATTGGCTTTCGGATGAATGGCCAGCAGCGATCCATCACCATCGTTGGCGACGACGAGGCCCGACCCGCCTCGGGGCTGCTCGCCTTTTCCGCGCCGCTGTGCCGGGCGATGATGGATGCCGAAGTCGGCGAGAGGGTGGACTTCGCCGGCAAAAGCGAGGCGATTGAAATTCTCGCGATTGCGGTGGCTGCGGATTGAAGCTGCGGGGGTTTTCACCGGATCGAGCGCGAGAACCGCCGCGTTCGATCCGGCTCGCACCTCACATATTGTTCAAGCCACGCCACGCCAGCGCGCCGCCATCGATGGCGTAGACCGAGCCGGTAATGAAGGAGGAATCCTCCGAGGCGAGGAAACAGGCCAGCTTGGCCACTTCCTCCGATTTGCCCAGACGCGGGATCAGGTGGCTGCCGCACAATAGATCCATGGTGGCCTTTTTGTCTTCGGCCACTTCCAGATATTTCTGCATCATCGGCGTGTCGATCGATCCGGGGCAATAGCAGTTGCAGCGGATATTATATTTGGCGAGATCGACCGCCGTGGCCTTGGTCAGCATGACAACGCCGCCCTTGGCCGTGCAATAGGCCCCCGATTTCGGAAAGGCGACGAGCGCGCCGGTGGAGGCGACATTGATGATGGAGGCCCCGCGCGTGCTGTGCTTGAGATAGGGCGTGGCGTGCTTGGTGCCCAGCCACAGCGCGCGCAGGTTCACCTCATACACCGTGTTCCAGATCTCTTCCGACATCTCGTCGATCGAGGTTTCGGTGGTCAGGTCGGTTTCATGCACGGCGGCGTTGTTGTGCAGCACATCGATGCCGCCGAAATGGGCCGCCGCCTTGTCCATCAGCGCCTTGATGGCCTCGCTGCTGCGGACATCACACTGCACGACGATGGCCTCATGGCCTTCGCTGGCGATGAGCGCCGCCGTCTCGTCGGCGCGTGTCGCGTTGACATCAGACACGACGATGCGCCCCCCTTGGCGCGCCATCTCGATGGCGCTGGCACGCCCCATCCCGCTGCCCGCGCCCGTGATGACGCAGACCTTGCCGTCCAGCCGGTTTCCCATGTCTATTCCTTCGAAATTACTTGACGGGCCAGACCAGCGGCACATTCGCCACATTGGCAACCATGCCGCTGCTGTAGCCAATGGGTTCGCCCGGCTTGAGGCTGAACTCGGGGATGCGTTTGAACCATTCCTCCAGCGTGGTCACCAGTTCGAGGCGCGCGAACAGTGCTCCGGCGCAGCGATGAACACCGCCACCGAAGGTGAGGTGCGGGGCACCCTTGCGATTGAAGTCCACCACCCAGGGATCGGGGTAAACGATCGGGTCGAGCCCGGCGAGCGCGGTTGGCATCAGCACCATTTCGCCGTGCTTCAGCTGCACGCCGTCATACTCAAAATCCTTGGCGATCATGCGGCCTTCCGAGATCACCGGGGAGCGGCGGAACAGCTCTTCCGCGCCCTGCACGATTTTCTTCGGATCCGAGCGCAGTTCGGCGACCTTATCCGGATTGCGCGCCAGATAGATCATCGTGAAGTTAAGAAACGCCACCACGGTATCGAGGCCCGCCAGCAGCAGCAGACCAACCAGGCCCAGCGCGTGCTCATGCGAGATGGGTTCGCCGTTGATATCGAGATTGACCATCAGCGAGATCAAATCGTCGTTCTTGCTGCCCCGCCGCGCCTTGATGATCGGATCGACATATTCGAAGAAGCCCTTGTTGCCTTCCTCGAGAACCGCCGCGCGCTCGGCGGGGGTGTCGCCCTCTGGCCGGGTCATCAGATGGGCGAAATGGGTCAGCTTGGGCACATCTTCCATCGGAAGATCGGCCAGCGCCATGAAGATCAGCACGGGGAATTGATCGGAATAATCCTTGGCAAAATCGCAGCTGCCCTTTTCGAAGAAGCCGTCGATCAATTGCTTGGAATAGAGGCGCGCCTTCTCGTCGAAGCGACGGACCATGGAGGTGCCCAATGCGCCAGCCAGCCCCTTGCGGTAGGGCGTGTGCTCGGGCGGATCCATGCGGGTCGGCACCATCTCATACTTCTCGCCAGCCTCCTTCGGCATGAAGATGACTTCGCTCGAGAAGCGCGATGGATCGCTATAGATCTCGCTGATGGTGCGGAAATTGGTGGCAATCCAGTGGCCGCCATTGCGCGGTGTCCACACCAGATCGGGCATATTGGGCGTTTTAATGCTCACCCATGCCTCGTGATAGCCCTTCTCGATCCCATCGAGGGCATACATATCCACATCGACAACCCGATCCCGGGGGACATTGGGCGGAAGGGGTATGCCATCCAGAGCGGCAGGAGCGTGCACAGTTGCCATCATATCTCTCCTCAATTCGTTTATTTCGAAACGGCTGATGTTCAGCCCGCTACCGTGCTTTCGAGCCCGACTTTGGCGCCGCCGGGCAGGCTGATGCGGGGGGCCACTTCCTTGGCGATCAGCTCCAGCGAGTAGAACCAGGGGGAGGGGTCGTCGGAGTAATCATGGGCTTCCACCTGCATGGTGCCCCATCCGCCGCATTTCTCGAACAGCGCATTCAGCTTTTCGACCACCGTGTCGGGGGAGCCGACGAGGAAGACGTGATCGACGAGAAATTCCAGATCGGCCTTGTCGGGATCCACCCCGGCATCGCGGGCGAAGCTCTGCAACATCCCGAACTTGCGGAAAATCGGAATGAGATAGCGATTGAAGCAATAGCCAATCGGGCCTTCCATCACCTGCCGCTTGGCTTCCGCATCGGTATCGGCAACGAAGATGGTCTGGGTCACGGCATGGCGCGCGCGATCGGGGGTGAAGCCGGCATTGGTATTGGCCTCGGCATAGGTGTCCCAATGCCGTCTCAAGGCTTCAAGGCCCGAAAAGATCGAGATCGGCTTGAAATTGCGTTCACCGGCCAGCTGCATCGAGGCCGAGTTCGGGCTGAAACCCGCCACGGCGATTTCCGGCATCCCGCCCACGGGCGAGAAATTGGCCATGCGGTGTTGCTCGTCGCCTTCCTGCACCGTCAGCGGTTCCTCGGGAAAGCCCGCGTTCCAGAACTTGCCCTCGTAGAAGAAGGGCTCGCGCCTCCAGATCTTTTCCATGATGGAAAGCGATTCCCGAACCATCTCGTTTAGCAATTCGCCGTTGCCGGTGTCCTTGATGCCATGGAGATAGGTGGAGCGCGGATAGGCCCCCGCGCCAATACCCAGAAAATAGCGGCCTTCCAAAATCTGCGACAGCCAGCCGATCATCACGGCGAGCTTGGCGGGGTTATGGTGTGGCAGAATATGCGCCATCGGCGCGAATTTGATCCGCTTCGTCTGCAACCCACCGGCAAGGATAATCAGTTCGGGATTGGGAATATTCTGCCACACTTCCGAGGCGTGCTCGGAAATCAGCATATTGGTGAACCCCGCCTTGTCGCAGGCGATGGAGTTCGCGACACCCCAATCGACCGTCTGACGCGCCGTGCGCCCGGGCCGCATATAGGGGTGAAATATCAGACCTGTTTCCATCGCCATGGCGGCTTCTCCAAAATGCTATTCGCTTGTTATTATGCTAAAATTTGTAACGCTATCGGGCCGATTTAGTGCGACGTCATGCCGCCATCGATGACATATTCCGCCCCGGTGGCGAAGGAGGACTCATCGGAAGCGAGGAACACCACCAGATGCGACACCTCGATAGGCTGGGAAATGCGGCGCAGAGGAATCTGGGCCAGCGCATCGCCGCCAACCTCGTCCGTGGCTTCCACCATCATCGGGGTCATGGTGTAGCCGGGGTGCACCGAATTGCAGCGAATGTTCTGGGGCCCATATTGCACGGCCACGGTCTTCGACATGCCGCGCACCGCCCATTTGCTGGCGGAATAGGCAATGTTGGGGGTGCCATAGATGGCGGCGATCGCGGCGTTTGAAGAGATGTTGACGATGGACCCACCGCCAGCCTTCAGCATCGAGGGGATCACGGCTTTCATGCCCAGAAAAACGGCGTCCTGATTCACGGAGATGACGGCGTGATAGTCTGCCTCGGTGCAATCCAGCAGCTCGTTCACCGGGCCGAGAAGGCCAGCATTGTTCACCAGCACGGTGACCGGGCCAAACGCCTTTTCCGCCGCGGCGATGACCTTGTCCCACTCGGAGGCCTTGGTAACATCCTGCGCCACGAACAGCGCATTCTCGCCCAGTTCGTCGGCGATGGCCTGACCGGCTTTCACGTTCATGTCGGTCATGACGACCTTGGCACCCTGCCGGACGAACTCCCGGGCATGGGATTCGCCCATGCCGCGCGAAGCACCGGTGATGATTGCTACTTTTCCATCCAGTCTACCCATGACACTCTCCTTGTTTTTTGGCCTTTTTGGGGCCTTTTTATTTTTGGTTGGTCGGTCGAGATTTCAGAAAGCCTCGACCCCGGCTCTCAAACTATTGTGCGCAAGCATCGTATAAACCGCGTCGCTGCGGTCGGAGCGGCGGCCCCAGGTGAAGCCGTCGAGCGGCACGGGGGCTTCGCTATCGGGCCAGGTTTCCACCTTGGTCCAGTCGAGCACGACGGTGCGCTCCTCAATCTTCCACACGCCGTCGCGCTTGGAGAAACGGTCGATATAGCGCCCGCCCATCACATCGGCGACGACGGGGCTGGTGTCGCGGCGAACCAGCGTGGCCATCACATGGGATTCGCAGCGGGCAATGCCGTTTTCATCGAAATCGATCATGATGTTCATGATGGCATGGGTGGTTGCGGAATTGGCATTCCACACCCGGTTGACGACGAAGGACGCGAAATCATGACCCCGCCCCTTCCAATAGCCATGATCGTCGTAGCTATCCTCGTGATAGGTCGAGCGGACGAGGTCGGCGTCGCAGCGATCGACGCCGCGACAATAGGCGCACAGCACCTCGTAAATCTCTTGCTTGTCGATCAGCTGCCTAAGTTTGGTTTCCATGAATCTATCCGATCCTCGTCAAATGTCTTGGTGCGGAATGCGGACAACCAGCCCATCGAGGCTGTCGCTAACCCGCAACTGGCAGGACAGGCGGGAGTTCGGCTGCACCCCTGCCGCGAAATCGAGCATGGCGTCTTCCGCATCGGATTTGGGCTCAAGCTTGTCTTCCCAGCCCGCATCCACATAGACATGGCAGGTGGCGCAGGCGCACGACCCACCGCAAACCGCCTCGATACCCGCAACGCTATTGGCCACAGCGCCTTCCATGACCGAGAAACCCTCGCTCACCTCGGCCACGGTTTCAGTTCCATCCTCGGTAATATAGGTGATCTTGGGCATTCGTGATCTTCCGTCTTGGTATTGGGCGTTGGGAGAAGGCTGAGCGCCGTTTGGTCAGGCGTTTATGCCGCCATCGGCCGCGAGCACGCTCCCGGTTACAAAGCTGGCCGAGGGCGAGGCCAGGAAGGCGACGGCGGCGGCGATTTCCTCGGGGCGGCCGAGCCTGCCGAGCGACATTATGGAGCGAAGAAAGTCGGCGAACTCGCCCACGTCGGGGTTCATGTCGGTCACCGTCGGGCCGACGGCAACGCAGTTGGCCGTGATCTGCCGCGGGCCAAGATCGC
>Ga0007882_10000652_pt1 | contig 20350 bp, 33 predicted proteins | sample CryBogCBH12Aug01_FD_71195 | JGI IMG/M metagenome (GOLD analysis project Ga0007882, IMG submission 71195) | Freshwater microbial communities from Crystal Bog, Wisconsin, USA - CBH12Aug09.1 | ecosystem: Environmental > Aquatic > Freshwater > Lake | place: Crystal Bog, Wisconsin, USA | collected... | reverse complement strand
TGACATTGAACCCTTTGCAAAATGTCCAACCACGCACCGACGACTGATATGCAAGCCTCGGCCGTCTCGGCACTGGTCTCCCTCGTGGCGCTGGTTTTGTCCTTCTTCGATCATCCGCACATCTGGTTGCAAAATCTGACACTTCTTGTGTCCCTTTGCGCCGGGGCCTTGGCGATTTTCGCCGGAATTCGCAAGTGGCTATGAAAACGCTGATTTCCTTGTTTTTGCTCGTGGCGGTCACCGGCTGCGCCACCCGTCCGGTAATCGTGCAGAAAGACGCATCCCTGACCCAAGCCGCCGCGATTTCCGACCGGATCGATGCGAAGGCCGTCGTGGTTGAACAGTGGCTGCGTTCAAGAAAATGATCTGTCGATTTCTTAAACACGTTCTGCCGGTCATGGTCATGATTTGCGGTTTTGTGAACATGATGGGGGCCGATCTGTCCAAGGTCACCAAGGCCGACATCCTCGCCACCGTCGAACACATTGAGGCCCTGAGCCGTCAGCAAAAGCTGGATCTGGTCAAGGCACAAAGCGACTACAACGGCGCGATCACCGCGCTCAAGGAACAGACCATCCTGACCGAACAATTCCGCAAGCAGGCCCATGACAATGCGGCCCAGCGGGATGTTTTCCTGATCGGGATCGCCATTCTCGGAGCTTTGTATCTCGGTACGCTCATCAGCGGGATGATCTTGCGGGAATTTCCGATGCCCTGGTCGGTGATCTGCGTGGTGCTGGTCTATGCGGGAACGTTTTCCGGGATCTATGCCCTGGGCCGCACTTGCGTGGCCTCGCTTGCCCACCTGATCCCGTGAACTTCCTCGCTTGGGTCAAGGAACTGTTGGCGGAAGACAACGGGCTGGCCTCGGCCATGCGGTTCTGTTTCGTCCTCTCGATCCTCGTGTCGCTCGGCATCTGCATCGCCGTCGTGATCAAAGCGTGGGACACCACCCACGATATCCCTGGCAACGTGAAAGAATTTTTGGTCTGGCTGGTGACGGCCCTCGGCCTCGGGAAGGTCGGGCAGAAACTGATCGAATCGAAAGATCTGCCTCCCCCGCCCTCTTCGCCCACGGCATAAAAAATTTATTTTTTATTTACGGCAGCATCCAGGTGCGTGCAGACCCATTCTGAGAGTTTTTTTTTCTCTGCCACGGCCGCGCGAACATAAGCAGCTTTTTGATCTCGAGTCACCCTCATGTGAAGGTGACTTCCTGCAATTTCTGCGCCTGATTTTGGCGGCCGTCCGCCTTTTGAAGAAAAAACTGTCATGAAATTATGATTGTTTCGTTTTCTTCAATATCTTGAATACTCCATTTTAAAGGACTTATTTTCAAAATATCTTCTTTTGAAAATCCTTTAACAATAAATGGAATCTCTGTTTTTGCTTCTTCCAAAGAGTCGTATCCTCCATGAAAATATTTTCCATTCAAATACAAACGAAATCTTTTTAAAAGTTGAGGAATTTCTGAAATTTCGTTGGCTAAATAATTTCCTTCTTCTCCGTCGGAAAACTTTAACTCATAACCGTATCCTCCATTTGAACTTGTAAAATGATTTAATATGGTTGCAGTGGTTTTTTCTTCTGGGACGAACACGAGCTTTCCAATAGGAAGTGGAATTTCAATTTTAAAATCACTTACAAAAACGGTGTAATCGTCTTCGCGTCCGTCAAACGCAATTACAACTTTTCCTTCTTTTTCAAGAATTTCAGTAATAGTTCCGTTTTCTCCAACAACCCAATTTGAGTTTTCGGAGGTCATTTTTACTCTGTTTCCAATTTTCATTTTGTCGTTTTTTCGTTGTTCCGGATTCCCTCCGGCGGGAGTTCAGAATTCATTCCGATCTGCGTGAATCATTGCGCGGCCTGCGTATATTGTCAACACAAAACCTTTTAAATTTTAAAAAAAGATTTTTGACAATCGCTTTTTTAAAAAACCATGACGAAAAGCGAAATCCTCATGGCGGCCCTAGCCAACGGTTACCCGGCCGGATTTCGGATCGCCCTAAAGCTGGTGCTCGATTGGGAATGCGAACTGAATCATGTCACGGGGCAGATCGAATGGGAAAATGTCGCCGGAGACTCGGGGGGCCCGACGTTTGCCGGACTCTTGCTCAAAGATGGCGAAGTGACCGAATCGCCCGATCCGCATGCCGTTGCACGGGTTTATTTTTCCAACTATTGGGAAAAACTGACCGGGCTTCCGGTCCTCGTGCAAGAAATCGTGTTTTTTGAGGGGGTCAATGTCGGCATTGCCACCGCGATCCGATACCTCCAACTGGCCTGCAACGACTACGGAGCGCGGATCGCGGTCGATGGCGCGCTCGGGGACCAGACACGGTCAGCCGCCTTTGCCGTCCATGACACGACAGGGCTCTGCATGGCGTTCCTTGCCAAGATCCGGCGTCATTACGAAGACCTCGTGGCGGAACACCCTTCCCAAGCTAAATTCTTGGCCGGATGGGAAAACCGCCTCACGGTCGCCAAAAGCCTTTTGGCGTAACGGGGTCACAAACGATTTTTGACAGGCGATCCCTGTCATGCCCCGGATCGTCGCCCTCTGCGGATCTGCTGGCAGCGGCAAGTCGACCGCTGCCGAATTCCTTGTCCGAAAGCACCACTATGCGCGGCTGAGCTACGCGGCCCCGATCAAGAAGATGATCCTCTGCCTGCTGACCGAGGCGGGCGTCGGGCCGCTCACGGCCAAAGAGATGATCGTTGGGAAATTCAAGGAAGATCCGCACGACGCTCTTGCCGGGCATTCCCCTCGCTATGCCATGCAGACCCTCGGAACGGAATGGGGGCGTGAACGGATGGCGCAGGATTTTTGGCGCAGGATTCTCCTCCGCAAAGCCAAGCAACTGCTGGATTCCGGCATCGACGTCGTGGTCGATGACCTCCGCTTCCCCGACGAAGCCGAAGCCCTCAAAGCCCTGGGCGCGCTGATTGTCCGCATCGAACGCCCCGTCGAGGCCGTCGAGTCCCATGCTTCGGAACAGCAGGATTTCCCTGTGGATGTCGTGATCGACAACACGGGGTCAATCGGCGAACTGGAAAAGAACGTTTGGGGAATCGCGTGATGGCTTCGGTGACCTCCAGGTGGACGCGCTTTCTGGCGGTCGGGTGTTCCCATGGAAAGCACATCGATGCGGAAGCAAAAAAGATCGTCCTGGAAGTGAAAAAGCAATGGATCCGTTCCGGCGATCTGACGCTGCATCTCGGGGATGCGGTCGATACGGCGGCCTTCCGTAGCGGAGCCCGCGGGATCGATGCCGACAGCGCGGAGCCGGTCGCCCCGGATATCGATGGGGGATTGCAATTTCTCAGAGAATTGCGGCCCGATGTGTTCCTTGCCGGGAACCACGAGGCGCGGCTCTGGCACCTGCGCGAATCTCCGAATGCCGTGATAGCGTATGCCTCTCACCGCGCGGTCGAGCACATCGAAGAGGGCTGCCGCAAGATCGGGTGCCGATTGATTCCGTATGATGGCATCAATCAGGTGTATCAGCGCGCGGACATCACATTCTTGCACGGCACCTGGTATGCCGAAGCGGCCACGCGGGACTATGCCGAAGCCTACGGAGGAACGGTCATCCATGCGCACACGCACCGCCCGTTTTATGCTCCCGGGAGGACGTTTTCCCGGTCGCAGGGATTCTGCGTCGGCACTCTGACCAGGATGCGGTCGATGGGCTATTCGCTGAACCGACGTGCCACGATGGCATGGGGTCAAGCCATCGTCTGTGGGGAATTCCGCGAAGGGAAGAATCCTTCCTCGGTGACCTGGCTTTTCACGGGTCCGAACTCGCAACAGGACCACGGATGGCGACTTCCCTTTTGATCATGGCCAAGAAACCCGCCAGCACGGCAAATGATTGGGCCTCGATCATCGCCAAGACGATGAGCAAGGAAACCGATGAGGTCCCCGAGGGATTCCAAACCGTTGAAACCATTGCGCAGCTGACGGGGCGCTCGGAGACGATGACGCGCGTTTTCCTCCGGAAAGCCGTGGCTTCCGGCCTTGTCGAGGATCGAAAGTTCGTCATTCGCGCGGGCGAACGTCTCTATCCGGTGCGTCATTTCCGGCAGATCCGGCCATGAACAAGAAAAAAGCCCGTGTACGCATCCGTGGCGCCTGGTGGCGGATCCTGATCGCCGCTCCCCCGAATGCTCCGGAAGCCCTAGGACTGTGCGACTACGAATCCAAAACGATCTATGTCCGCCCCGGGGCCGATCTCGTCGAAACCCTCGTGCACGAAGCCACGCACGCGGCCTGCCCCGATCTGGACGAAACGGCGGTCGAATACATCGAACTTGCCATCATCAACAGCCTTTTTGCGATGGGCTGCCTGGAGAAACTCTAAAATCCGCTCGTGCTGGCTTTCGCCGCCGCGGTCGCTTGCTCGTTCTGTGCGGCGGTGAGCTTTTCCAAAAACGACGTGAATCCGATCACGAGGTCTCCCTGGGAAGCATTCCACGAATAAAGGATCGACCCGTCGGGGGATTTTCTCATCTGCAAATGGGGGTCCTTGCTGGGGAAATCCGTGGCGCGTTCGCCGTCGTTGGCCCTGATGATTTCCTCGATTTCTTCAGGCATGAATCGGCCATTCCATTTCCGGATCGTGAGAACGGTGGCGATGCCGTCCTGGAACAGGATCGTGACTTGAAAATCCCCTTTCCTGTGGACGCAGAGATATCCTCCGGGGACGACCTGGGTGGAAAGGGGTGATCCGTAGCGTTCGGCGCATTTCACCGTGCTTTCGCCAATTCTTGCCTGGGAACTGGCCACCATCGTCAACGCCAGAACAACCGTCAGGATGCGATGTGTCATGCCTTGGTTGAATACCTTTTTTGAAATTATGAAAAGCGGAAAATCAATCCGTGTATGAAATGATTCATTGACGGAAATCAAATGTCGTCCGACCGTTGACGCATGGATACGAAATATCCCCTCGGAGCCATCGCGTGCTCCTGCGTCGGTCAAAAAAGTTCGGATCGGATTTTTTACCGGATCACGGAACGAAAAGGCGACAAAATCGTTTTGTCCCCGTTAAAACCTAGCTTTACGCTGAAAGGGAATCTCGTTCCGGGCGAGATCGACCCCCATGCAAAACCGCTTCGCAGAACAATCACGCGCCTCTATGGCGGGGAGCTTTTGGCCCCGGTCGTGGTCGGTCACTTTGTGGCGGGCATCAAGCCGTGGGGATATCCCCGTCCGTTGATGCCCAGGGGCGGAAAACGTGTCGGGGCCGGTCGCAAAAAAGGCAGCGGCAAGGGTCGAAACGTGGAATCCAAATCGGTCACGCTGACGCACGAGGAATGGCTGCAGATCGAGAAAATAAAAGGGTGCGCGGGTCTTTCGGAATTTTTCCGGGCCAAGATTTTCGGGCCGAAAAAAGATTTTTGAAAAAATCTCTTGATTTCAAAGAGGGATATGCACGAGTCTCTCGGCGTTCCCGCTGAGGAGGCCTCGTCAACGCCTCATGAATATATGCCGTAGCATATATGTCATGAATAGTTGACGGGGGTTTTCAGAGGGGATTCATCCCAACCCCATTACCCGTCATCAATAATGAGTCATATTCTGATCTTAGGTCTAGCCTTGGTCTGCTGCATTGTAAGTTTTGCCCTGGGCCTTTGCGTGGCCTGGTTGGCTTCCCTTCGTTTTGACCGTCTGCAGGAGGAGAAGGAACTCGAGGCGCTTCTGAACATTCACGCGGAGGAGGCTCTATGATTTTCTGGGCGTTCTGGTGCTTGATCCTGCTGGCGGTGTTGCTGGTGGGTTTCGAAGAATGGGTTGAGATCATCGCCACCGCCCTGGAGCGGTTCCGCAAATGATCCGCCGTTTGTGGTCGTGGTATCGCCGGGCCACGGGCTATGACCGGCACGTCCTGCAGTCCCGCACGGGGCTTAGGATTCAGTCGAGCTACATCCCCGTCCCTCACCGATGAACGGGACGCTGAAGCTGGCGACGGGGCTGTTCGCCTCGTGTGATGAATCCTCCTGTAAGGAGACGGCCTGCGTGGTGGTGGGTCCGCGGCATCTTTGCCCTGCCCATGCCTGGGAGGAGGAGCAGTTCTGGAACTCGGTGGCCCATCTGGGGCTGCGTCCGATGTCCCCTGCCGAGGATGCGGCGCGTAAGGAGGACCGATGAGTCCGGACGTTCGCCGAAAGATCGAGGAGCGGATGCGGGAGACCGGTCAGGACTGGTGGACTGTCTGTGGCTTTTTCGGTCGGCGTGGCGGGGCCGTTTCCGGATCCCGTCGTTCCTCAAAGGTCCGCGCGCTGTCCCAAGAGCACCGCAAACAGGAGGCGCAGGGACTCCGATGAGGCAGACGCGTCCTGACGATGCGCTGGTGGGGCTGGTCTCCTCGATCATCCATCAGGCGATGCTGGATTTTCAGCTTCTCCAGAAAAACGGGGTCCTCGATGCCGATGGCGAGGTGGTGGGCATCCTTGGCCGGATCAAGACGAAGAAGGTCCGAATGTACCGCGTCCTCGATGGGATGGGCGATATGCGCGAGGTGATGGATCTGGTCTCCTTTCTGAAGGGATGGGGGCTGGATCTTCTCTGTGACTTTACGGGCATCCCCGCTTGCCGGATCCGGCGGAAGCTGGACATCAAGAAACTGGAGGTGCTCTGATGTTCCCGAATCACGGTCTCTCGGCTTCACCTGACGGCGCTTTCCGTGCGTGGGTCGGCGATTCCCTCGAGGGGGCTTATGAGCCCGATTTGGCCGCGGAGATCGATCGGGAGGAGGAGATCCTCGCCGATCTTCTCGGGATCACGCCCCAGCAGGCGCTTCGGGTGCTGGCATGGCACCAGGAGGAGTGCAAGAAGGTCGCCGGGGAGCATCGGGAGGCGTTCGGCCGTGTGATCGGGTTCCTCCTTCAGGGGAAGAATCTGCCGGTGATGGTCCACGCGCTGGCTTTTGCCGCGGGCCTCGATCAACTCAACGGGAAGAAGTCCCAGGCGGAGATCGCCCGGGAACTGAACTGTACCCGCGCCCTGGTGAGTCACTACGTCGTGGGATTCGCCGACATTCTCGGGGTGACGGTCACGAAGTTTCGAAAGTCGGAGAAGAGCCGGGAGACATTCCGCGAGGCCCAACTCAACCGCCGTTCTCGGGCCTGACGGCACAAACACGCATAGGAGGAGAAACGATGACATTGGAAATTCAACAGGAGGGAGAAGTGTCCCCCACCGATCTGACGCCTGCGGGCTATTTCCGGCCCGATGGGCTGGTGCTTCCGGAGGTCATGTCGGGTCAGGAATACTTCGAGGTCGGCTACCGGATCAAGATGGCCAAGAAGTGTTCGTCCATTTGGATGCGGCACTGGCGCGAGTACGGTGAAAAGGAATATGGCGAGGAATTCGTCGAAGACACGGAGAAGCAGATCGACGATCAGCTGGTGCTGGCGCTGGGCCTCCCTCCGGAGGAGGATAAGCCGAAGCTGAATGAGGGCCTCGGCAAGGGAACGGCCATCGTGACCATCGAGGGGATAAGGCAGTCCTTTGATCTCTGGCGTCGCAAGGTCGCGGTCGATAAATGGACGAGCGCGGACCGCAAGAAGGCCTGCGAACTGCTGCGACCGATGGTCGAGTTTTACGATCACCTGCTAGGGGAGGAGGCGAAATGAGTCCTTTATTTCTTAAACAATTAAAGAGCTTATGCTCTACACCAGATCTGATTCACTCATTTAATGTTTTCTTCCCTAATAACGAGACAACCAGTTGTTCTGATTTTATCCCATGGTTAATTGCGTCTAACCAGCAAATTGTCGATGAGAGATTGGGGGTTGTAGTTTCAGTAGAAGAAGTTACTGCGCGAGCAATTAGAATTTCAGGAAAAACATATTTAACTTTTCCTGACTCTCTGCTTTTTAAATTGGGGCACAGTGAATTTCTCCAGATTTTCCTATCCCTACTATTTCCAGAAACCGTTTTTGAAAGGGGTTCTGAATATTTGGTCAATGATGAGGAGGAGGCGGAATGAGCGAAAAAGACTTTGAGGCCATCCGCCGGGAGAAGGCCATTAAGACAGACAAATCCACGATCCCATTGGATTTCTCAGCTCCAGTACGGAACGAAAAGACATCTCCACGACTTGATTTTTACGAGGCAGATATGCTCGCTTTTTTTCTAAATCTTTATCGGAAGGAGTTCCGAAAAGAGTGCAAAAAGTTTGGCGATTATTCAAATGAATACATCGACGGGATTATTACGAAAGTTGCCATTATTTGTCAGATGGAGGCTACAAAATGAAACGAGGCAAAAAATTAGATGGGCTCGAGCCGAATAGGGTTGAAGTGAGGGAAGTATCAATCCCCTGGGGTAATCCCCGTTGGTGTCGTCACCAGTATCAATTCGTATTTTCTTGGAGGAGATTTCCTCCGAATAAGGAATGCGTAAATAATAATTATTATTTTTGCAATAAATGCGGAACTCGCTGGGGGATTGCAAAATGACCTTTGAGATCACCACAACCGATAAGCCGGGAAACTTTGCCACGGCCAAAATCAGTGTGGTTCCGGAGGAACTGAAGGATCTATTCCCTAAGCCTCTCCGCGCCACCTGCACGGCCGGGGAGGAATATGCAGCGAAGTCGTTGATCGTAAAAATCCTGAATGTGATGAAAAGGCATCTTCGTCACGAGTTGGTTTGCCTGAATCCGGGCGATCATTATCCAACGCAGCATCGGTGGAAGGTCATCTTTCGTAATTAATGGCCATTCCGATCACAGAACGGGCGTCCCGTTACGTCGCCCGGATGGATGCCGCTGTCTCCGGCTCCGGGGGGCATGATGCGACCTTTGCGGTGGCCTGCGCCTTGATCCATGGCTTCGGTCTCGGGGAATCGGATGCGATGTCCCTGATGCACGAATACAATCAGCGGTGTTCCCCGCCCTGGTCGGAGCGGGAGCTGGCCTACAAGCTGCGGAGCGCGGCGAACTCCCCCTCGCCCCGCGGGCACGGTTATCTGCTGGACTCAAAGGGTCCGCTTCCTGTCCAGGAGTGGAAGCCCCTTCCCTCGGTGGAGAAGGTGGAGTTCGATCCGGCGGCGCTGGCCCGTGCGGCGGGGGATTTTCGGCCGCGGTTGGACTGGTTTGCCGCTCGGTCGTATGTCGATCCGTCCCTGACGTCGTCGGAGGAATTCCTCGCGCTCCTCTATGTCGGGGAGAAGGTGCTGATCTTCAACGATAGTCGCTCCCAAGGGCAGGCGGTCTGGCCGGATGAGCCAATCCCCTCCTGCGGGCCGGACGGGATGTGGTATCTGGCCAATCCGGTCGATGGCCGTGCGTATCCCAATCCTCGGACGGGCAAGATGTCGCGCCGATCGGAGGAGTCGGTGACGCGCTGGAAGTATGCCCTGCTTGAGTCGGATGAGGCGGATCCGTCGCTCTGGCTGGCGGCCCTGGCGAAGTCGTCCCTCCCGATTTCGGCGATCTACTCCTCCGGGGGTCGGTCCGTTCATGCTCTGATCCGGGTGCCAGGGGCCGGATCGGGGATGTCGCGTCTCTCGGGGCCTGCCTCGAAGGAGGAGTGGGATGCCTGGGCGCGCTCGATGAAGGCTCCCCTCGCCCGTCTCGGCGCCGATCCGAAGGCTCTGACGGCAGTGCGTCTGACGCGGCTGCCGCAGCAGTGGCGCGGATCGGATCCGAGGAAGCTCCAGAAGCTGCTGTATGTGAATCCGATCCCTCCTTTCGGGGATCGTCTGATCGATCTGCCTCCGCGGCGCGATGCCCTGGCCGATGCGGTGAAGGCGGCCGAGGTGGCGATCCGATCGGAGGATCTGGCGGCGATGGCTGAGGCTGCGGAGCGTCTGCGCTACTACGCGGTCTGCAATGCAAAATTCCCCAGGATGATCGCGGAACTCGAGAGCGATCTGACGGCGCTGGCCGATCTGGCGCGCTGAACTTGACACCTTTTTTCTCTCACCCAATGAATGATGAACCAATGCTGGGCTCGTCCGAGGACGCGCCCCTGCCGCCCGCACCCGAGAAGTCCTCGGATCCGGCGAAGCGGCCCGAGGAGCCAATCTATCCGCAGGTGGAGCTGCCGCGTGTGGGGCGCGTGCTGGCCGATTTTGCCCGCGACATGGGGGCGATCCTGTGCACGAACGGGGTTTTCCTGCAGGACGGGGAGCCGGTCGTCCTGGAGCCGAAGACGGACCGGATGTCTCCCCTCACCCCGGCGTGCTTTCGCACTTATGCCGAGAAGTCTCTCCGGACGGTGAAGATGGTGAAGGTCTCGCGCTCCAATCCCGACGGGACGAGTGCGGTGGCCTATGAGTATCGCCCCGATTCGATGAACAAGATGCAGGCGGAGGCTGTGCTGACGTCGCATCAGTTCCGCGAACTGCTGCGGCAGCTGCGCCGGATCTCGCGGATCCCTGTGCCGATCTTCCGCGCCGGGAAACTGACGCTCCAGGGGCCCGGCTACGATCCGGAGACAAAGATCCTCGTGAAGGAATGAAGACGGCCCAGAACGGGAAGGGCTCCGCGCCCAGGAATCTCTCGGAGAAGTTTCGGAAAAATTACTCGGCCATCAAATGGCCGAAGACAACAACAACAACAACAACCAAAGGAGGAAAGTGATATGACTGCGGAGGAATACTGGAACAGTGAGGGGATCCGTTTCCTGAATGAGGACGGAACCCTTCCGACGGTCGAAGATCGGGTGAAAGAGGGATATGTAAGAGGATGGGAAAATGGCTGGGATGTGGCCTGGAATACCCGTGATGAAATGGACAAACATCGATGCAACCCAGAGGCTGGCTTTCTGAGGCAGGAAGTGAAGTTCCTAAAAGCTGAGATCGAAAGGCTCCGTGAGGAAGCTAATAACTGGCATCAGCATTACCGCGACGAGCGAAGGAAAGCCAAAAGCTGGAAGGAATGGGGATTCAAGCAACAAGATGAGGTCACACGGTTCCGTGATGCTCTTGAATTAATAGCCAACGCTACTGGTGGAGATGATGCAAGATATTACCAAGATATTGCTCAAACTGCATTAAGTGAAGTTGCGCTCATCACCGCGCAAAATGACCCCCTGACGGAAGAACCCGTCAGTTTAGATCCTGCACCGAAATTCACCCATGAGGGGAATACGGATGTAAAAGTCAAACAACCCGAATGGCGAGAGCTTGGCCCTGACGAGGTGATCTGCGATGGGGATGAGGTTCAACCGAACAAGACCAAAGGCGAATGGAAGAAGGCATGGTCGTTTGAACTAGGCGTAAAAGCTGGACACTTCAAAGCCATGCGCTTCCGCACCCGCCGCCCGTTGCCAAAGCAGGAAAGGACTTTACCAAGGTTAGACGCTGAAATCGAAGTCATCGGCACACCTTCAACTTACTCTGCTACAGAAGCAAGATACGCCACCGCAGATGCCATCCGCTTCCTCCGCGACGAGATCCAGAAGATTAAGGAGGCCAAGTGACTTACGATTTGATGCCTAAGGAGGCGGCCGTGGATTTCCTGAAGGATTTCCTTCGGGAGTTCCCTTTTGCCGAGGATGGGGGAAGGTCGCTTTCCTGTCAGGTCGCGGCGATGATGAGTCGCTTTGCCTCGTCCCTTCTTCCTGAGCAAGCCCAGATGCCGATGTGTGTCTGGAATGCCAATGGACCTGCTGCGGGAAAGTCTCTTCTGGCGATGGTGGTGGAGGTGCCGGTTCGAGGTTATGCCTCGATGCGGTCGTTCCCGGAAGAAAAGGAGGAACTTCAGAAGGTGCTGGATTCCGAGGTTCTTGCGGGATCGGACTCGATCATTTTCGACAATGTGAAGGATCGCGTCGACTCAAGCTATCTGGAGCAGTTCCTGACGTCGTCCGTGGTCTCGGTGCGTCGTCTCGGGTCGTCAACGAAACATGAGATCGCGAAGCAAACGATGGTGCTTTTGACGGCGAATCAGGCGGAGTGTTCGGCCGATTTGGCGCGTCGGTCGATCTTCATCGATCTTTTCAACAAGGAGGCGGATCCCCAGGCGCGCAAGATTGAACGGCCGATGGGCGCCGAGTACCTGGCTCGGCCGGAAGTTCGGTTTCGGATTCTTTCCTCGCTCTGGTCTTTGGTCGTGGCCTGGGATCAGGCCGGTCGTCCGAAGTGTTCCTCGAGGCTTGCGGGATTTGAGGACTGGGCCGATGTGATCGGCGGGATCGTGGAGTTCTCAGGATTTGGAGATCCGCTGCGGAGGCCGACGAGTGAGGAATTCGGAGATCCGGATGCCGTGGACATGACGGAGCTGGTCAAGGTGATGGCCAATGGGCTTTTCCGCGATGGCATTGAATTCCGCTGTCGCGAGGGGATTTCCTTTGATGAAGTGATCTGGATTTGCCGTGACAAGGGATTGTTTGAGGAACTGATTAAGGGGAAGGTGGATCGAGAGACGAGGGAATTTGAAATCTATGCCAACTCCAGGACAAAGATGGCAAAGCTCTTTGCTCGGTATGCAGGGAGGATTTTCCGGTTCGGCGATGATCTTGGGACGATCAAATTTGAGCGAGTAGGTGGGAAAGATAACCGTAAGTGGAGAGTTAGTTAAAATTATTGAAAGTTGATTTTTTCCCTCTGCGTGCGGAATTATCCAATCGCAGGGGGATTTTTTTTTGCTTTTTGTTATGGGTTCCCGCGCCCTTTTAAGGGCACGAATGGTCGACTATCGATAGTAGGAGAAAACCAAAAAGTTTGCCCGAAAGGGTGTGGATTAACGCTATGGGAAGGTTTTTGCGACTATGATAGTCGGTTGACCGATTGTGCTTCCGCACCATCGTCGTCCTATTCAATCAGGATTCCATCAGTGACTTGCGTATATTGCTCCGACTATAACGACTATTTTTTGAAGTATCCTTAAGATTTCCGTATGAGATTCCCAAAGCAACCGCCTGGAAAAATTGGATTGATAGTCGTGAATGGGTATTTCAAATAAGTCCCCCACCCCGTAAGGAATCTTTTTTTGGTCTGTTATTAAAACCCGGTCCCGCCGCGTTCGAATTTTTTATGCGCGCCAATCCGTGACATTTAACGAACAGTCGATTTCGCCTGTTCGCGGATGATTCGTTTGACAGTTTCGCCAAACGAAAAAGCTTTTCATGAGAAGTTCGCGAACAGATTCCGCTGCCATCCGCGATTGCGCCGAAAAATACGGCATTTCCGTCCGGGCGGTGCAGATCTGGAGAAGAAACGCCGATCCCCGCTGGCAAGCTTATCTCGAAAACAGGAGTCGCGAGGCCGCGGTCGCGGCTCAGATGAATTTTATTCCGACCCCGGTGGAAACGATGACGCCGGAACAGGAGGAACAATCCTCGGCGGCGCGGTATGCCAGGATGAGCGCACTGGCCGATCAGGCGGTGGCTCGCGGGGATTTCGGTGTGATTTTGAACCTCAACAAAGTCGCCGTCGATTGTCACAAAATCCTCACGACGATCCGCGAAAACAACGCCCGGCTGGCCGAGACGACGCACAAGCTTGTTCCGGTCGAGGAGGTTCGGGCCTTTATCACGGGCAATCTTGCCCTAGCGCGGCAGCAACTGGAAAACCTTCCCGAAGTCCTCGCGGCGCAGATTCCGGGGCCCGAGGTGATAGAAATCGTGCGCCGGGAAGTCGAGGTCATCCTTCGCGAACTTTCGGAAAGCGACCACGCCGCGCCCTGGTCGGCGGCTCCATCATCCCACAAGGGGGCGGGGCATGACGCAGCTTGAAGAGCTAAAAAACGACTTTCGGGGCCTTTGGAAGCCGGTGGCCCGGAAAACCCCTGTCGAATGGTGCGAGGATCACATCAGTCTCGATCCTCGATTCTCGCCGCGCCCTGGTCGGTTTTCCTTCGAATTCACTCCCTACCTCAAGAAGCTCCATGAATGGTATGGCGACCGATCCGTCCGCCAGATCACGTTTGTGAAAAGCGCCCAGGTCGGCGGCACCACGCTGCTGGCAAATCTTATCCAGTATTCGGTCGCGGCCGACCCCGGTCCGATCCTCTACGTCACCTCGACGGCGGAAAATGCCAAGTCCTGGAGCGAGCGCGAACTCATTCCGAGGATTCGTTCGTGTTCGGCCATCCGGCCCCTCATGCCGGACGATCCTGATCAGTTCAAAAAGACGGAAATGCAGTTCAAGGGATCGGTCGTGAAACTCGTCGGTGCTCAGTCCGTTTCCGCCATCGCGTCGCGTCCGATTCGCATCCTTCTGTGCGACGAAGTTTCAAAGTGGCCCGATTCCACCGCCACGGAGGCTCCGGCCCTCGAGCTTGCCATGGCTCGGACCATTCAGTTTCGTAACATCAGTAAAACCGTCCTGGTCAGCACACCCACGGTGGAAACCGGCGCCATTTGGACGCAGTTTCTGGCCGGATCCCGTCACCGCCTCCATGTGTCCTGCCCCGATTGCCGTCATGAGCAATGGCTTCGTTTTGAACAGTTAAACTGGAGCTACGACCTCCGGGATGATTCGGGCGCGTGGGATCTCGACGGAGTCCGGGAAGCCACCGTCTACCATTGCGAGCAATGCGGCAGTCCCTGGGATCAGGATACCAAGCGGGCTTTGATTGCGGAAGCAGCCGCCTCCGACCGGTGGATTTCTGGGAATCCTGCGGCCCCGGCCGACCATCGCAGCGCACACGTCTCGGCTTTGTATTCCCCCACCCTTTCCTGGGGAGATTTGGCCGTCCTGTTTTTGCAAAAACGGAAAACGCCGGGCGGCCTCCATGATTTCTACAACACCTACCTCGGATTGCCTTTCACGCCGCGGGCCGCGACCGTCGAGGAAGAGAATGTCCTCGAATTGCGCGGATCCTACCTGACCCGCCAGATCCCTCCGGAGGCCATCGTCGATGGCCGCCCGCCGATCCTCACACTGTGCGCCGATCCCGGATCGGCCACCCGCTCGCGCACTCACTGGACCGTCGAGGCCCGCGCGCTCACGGGGGAATCCTGGGTCATCGATTACGGCGTCCTCGAGGAAATGGACGATCTCGTCTCGGAGGAGTTTCTCCGCGCGCGCATTTACGTTCTGCCGGACGGATCGAGCGTCCAGCTGGCGGCGGGCCTCGTCGATTCGGGCTGGAGCGCCGAGCGGGTGTATAGTCTCTGCAGCCGCTCCGGGGGAGTGCTTTTCCCTTCGAAAGGCACCGATTCCGGGTTTCGCACGTTCAACAGCAGCCCCGTCCAGGGATTTTCCACCACGCTCTTCAGCTATTCTGACTTTGTCTGGAAATCCCACACTTACTTGGACCGCATCGCCAAGCGCCTCCCGCCGCTCCTCCATTTCCCGGCCGATGCCTCCAGGGAGTTCCTTGCCGGTCACTCGGGTCAGGCCCTCATCGAAAATCGCGCCTCACGCATCCATCCTTTTCGGTTCAAGGAAGTGGAAAACGATCACTACGGCGACTGCACGAAGCTTCATGCCGTCGCTTGGGCCATCCTTCGGGAGGAATTGAAAATCCCGTCTTGACCTTTGACATGACGCGGGTCACATGGCCTTCGGATCCTCCACGACGCCCGACCTTCACAAGATCGACGGTCTGAAAAGCTACCTGCGGCGGAACAAAAGCGTCGCCGAGTTAAAGGCTCTGGCCGATTCCACGTTCATGGCATCGACCGACGAGGTCGTCATCACCAGCACCTCGAGCGATGGAGCCATCGTCACCGGCCAGGTCAGTTTCCCGAAATGGCTTCTCCTCACGGCCGTGGAAGGCGTTCTGAAAGATCTGAATGTCTACCCGGTGGCCTCCGACGGATCCATGCCATCGCGCCAGTTGTGCACTCGTCCCGATTTCTCGAGGACCTGGAGCACGACCTGATCGGGTTTGAATTCTTTGATTTTTTGACAGGGGCGCGCCTCCTGTGAGCGCACCTCTTCCGAAAAAATCAAAACGCGGCGGGGCTCGTCCCGGAGCGGGCCGTCCCAGGAAATCCTCCGAACCGACCAATTTTGCAGCCTATGAGGGCGCCTGGAGGTTCAATCCGCAGCGCGCCTGGATCTACACGCCGACGCTCGACGCTTCCAAGGAATTCTCGCAGGGAACCCGGGAGGAATTGATCCGCAAGGCCTGGTGGTTGGTGAATAATCTGGGGACGGCAGGAGGCGCCGTCGACAAGGTGGCCCGCCTCGTCGGCCCTCTCATTCCGCAGGCTCGGACGTCCGATCCCGATTGGAACATGATGGCCGAGCAGTCGTTCCATGCCGCCGTCAGTTGGGCTCCGGGCGTCGATGCCGGGGCCGCCGTGAATTTCTATCAGGCCCAGACCCTGCTCGTCCGGCAGATGGCCATCGCGGGCGATGTCTTTTGGCAGCGGATCACGAGCAACAGCGGCCGCGGGATGTTCCGCCTGATCCCCGGGGAAAATGTTGGGAGCGTCCTGGGGGATGAAAAGGACGGGTTCCGCGACGGCGTCCTGGTGAACAAATACGGGCGCCCGCTGAAATACCGCGTCCTGAAGTCTCCGGCCGCCCAGCTGGACTACACTGATGTCTCGGCCAACGACCTCACGCAGGTCCGCAAGGCCTACCGTCTCGGCCACACGCGCGCCCCGTCATGGCTGGCCCGCGCGGCCAATCACCTTCAGGACATCAGCGAGATCGTCGGCTATGAGAAAATGAGCGCCAAGCTCGGCGCCTCGATGGCTTTTGTCATCGAGAGCCCCGAGGCCGGGCAGGTTGGGTTCGGATCGCAACTGGTCCGAGGTCAGTCCACCAGTTCCGCAAGCGACATCACGGTGGACGCCATGATGAACGGCTCGGTGATCCCGCAGCTGAAGCCAGGCGAAAAACTGACCAGTTTCAACAACCTCCACCCCTCGGCGAACTTCAAAAGTTTCATCGAGTTCCTCCAGCAGGACATCGCCGTCGGTTTCGGAACGTCGAAGCAGTTCCTCTTCGATTCCACAGACGCCGGTGGTGCGAACCAGCGCTGGATCCTCGTCGAGGCCCAGGCCTTCATCCGTGAGATTCAGGATATCATCCGTCACAGTTTTGCGGAACCGTTTTGGAAATTCTGGGTCTGGAACGAGATCGAGGCGGGCCGCCTGCCCATGCCGGGGAACGGCGAAGATTGGTTCCGTGTCGATTTCTGCCCTCCGGCCGACCTTTCGGTCGATTTTTCGAGGGATGGTCGCCTCCTGAGCGACCTCATGCTGCGCGGTCAGATCAGTCCGCAGCGCTACTTCGCGTTGCAGGGACTCGATGCCGACCGCCAGGAGGAGGATATCGTCCGCTTCGCGGCCCGTCGTAAGAAACTGGTCGAACGCATCGGTAAGGAAGAAGGCGTCGCGCTGACGGTTTCCGAGGTGTTCCCGCCCGCGCCTGGCACGCCGATCGCGTCGGGCGCCATGTACGAGGGAGAGCCTCCAGAGGATGAGGAATCGGAGGAATCCGAGGACGCGGACGAAAAACCTTCGGCGGCGTCCGGGCGCAAGAAATCGGCGTGAGGGATTTGACACCCCGGGGAATTCTCAAATGAGCAAGCTTGTCCTTTTTGCCGCCGCCTCCGGGTCCAATGTGGACCGCGACAACGGCGTCCTGCGGAATGTCTCGATCATTTCGAAGGGACCGGCCAAGGGGCACACCGTCATGGGGCAGCCGCTCATCGTCGACGACGAAACGCTCGACCAGGTCGTCACCGAGGGAACCTCGTTTCAGGACGGCATTCCGGTGAATTTCGACCACGGCACCGGCATCAGCGATCTCGTCGGATCGGTTCGCGACGTCCGCCGCGACGGCGACCAGGTCCGCGGCGACCTCTATCTGCTCAAAAGCCACGAGGCTTTCGGAACGATCTGCGAGATGGCCGAGACGATGCCGAGCAATTTCGGCCTCTCCATCAGTTTTGCCAACGAGCCCGATCCCGTCTTCGACGCCGAGGATCAGGGGGATGAGGATGCCGAGATCGGCGAAAACGACGTTCCGGATTCCTCCGTCGTGGGGAACGACATCGTGGCCTATGCCGCCCGCATCGTTCCGGGACAACTTTTCGGCGCCGACCTGGTCAAGTCCCCCGCCACGAATGCCGCGCTTTTCCAAGCTTCCATGAGCGAACCCACCACATCCCTGCCGGAGGGACAGATCCTTCCGGAAGCCGTCGAGGAGGCCGCGCCTCCTTTGATCGAAACCGTCATTTCCCCGGAACCTTCCGCGGCCGTGGTCACCGAGGTGTCCGAACCGGTCGGTTCGGCTTCCGCCGAAGGAACCGTGGAAGAAAATGCTGAAGCCGAGGTCGCCGAGGAAGCCACTCCGGAAGTGGTCGAGACCAAGCTTTCCGCCATCCATAGCGAATTTGCGTCCAACAAGACCGAGCTTGCCGCCGTCCGGACCGAGCTTTCGGCGCTGCGCACGGAACTCGCCGCCAAGGATGCCGAGCTTTCCAAGCTTCAGAAAGTGCACCTGGCCGCCAAGCGCGCGTTGGGTCTGGCTCCTTCCGAGGTCCTCGCCGAGATCGAGGACTCCACCCCTGCCTCGACGCTCGTCGAGCAGTACGAGGCCCTGCCGAAAGGCAGCCCCGAGCGCCTCGCCTTTTTCAACGCCAACCGCTCCGCCCTCTTCGAGGCCGCGAACGGCCGGTCGCGAAAGTAACACCAACCAAACCCAACACCCGTCATGTCCAACACGTTCAGTTCCAGTTTGGTCGTGGATACCGCGACCAGCACGGCGATCACCGTTCTCCAGAACCGGCTCGCCCCCGTCAAGACCTTCACCACCGATTTCAGCAAGGACGTCGTTTCCGGTGCCGGTCTTCGCAAACTCCAGGTCGGAGTCGTGGCCAACGCCGCCTCCGCCGTCTCCAGCCCGACCTCGTTTGAAGCTCAGGGTCAGACGGTCAACTCGACCGCCGTCACGATGACGCATTACTCGGCTCAGTTCGGCCTTTCCTCGCAGCAGCTCAACCAGGGGTTCCGCCTCGAGAAGCTGATGAAAGCCAACCTTCGAGCGCTGGCCAATGCCATTCTGGACGCCTCGTTTGCGCCGATCAGCACCTCGACCTTTGGTGCTTCCGCTTATTCCTCGGCGATCACGACGGCCACCGGTGGCAACATCGGCAACAGCCTCATCACGGCCGCCCTCCCGACCCTTTGGTCCGCTCTGAAAGACGGTACCGAGCGGTACCTCGTGCTGGATGGCAGCTACTACAGCTACCTCCTGCCCGCGACCGGATACTCCCTGGACATCCAGACCAAGGGGGCCTACGGATTCGACGGCATCTTCTACAACAACCGCTGGGGTGGAACCGCGCAGACCGGCATTGCCGGCGATGCACAGTTGAACGGCACCACGAAGACCATCAAGGGCTTCGCGGTCTCTCCCGAGGCCATGGCCGTGGCTTCCGCGATTCCCTATGTGGATCCCGCCATCGCCGGTCTGCTCCAGATGAGCGAGACCATCGACATCGCGGATCTGGGTCTCTCGGTCCAGTTCAATGTCTGGGGATCGCTCTCCAGCCGCAGCCTCCAGGCCAGCTTCGACGTCCTCTTCGGGGCCGCGGCCGCCGACACGAGCGCGCTCAAGATCATCAACGCCTAATTCCTCCGGGCGTCCCGCAACCGGCCGGTCCCCTTCTCCTGGGGGACCGGCCTTCTGCTTTTGCGGGGAGGAACTTTGACAGGAAGCTCTTGGTGTGAATCCGCTCCGAGTCTCCGCCTTTCAGCAAAAGGCCGCCGCCGCCCTTCAGACCGTGTTTGGCACGATGATTTCGATTAATGGCGGCGCCCAGTTTCTGGCGGCCGTCTCGATGCCGCAGCCTTCGCTTGACCTCGAGATGGGCGGATTTTCCACGCGCCGGTCGATCCGGCTGCGCTGGCCCCTGGCGGCCGCGCCGCGTCCGTCCGTCGGGGCACAGATCCTGCTGGTTTCCGAAAATGTCACCTACCGGGTCGAGACGGCGGTCACGTTGGCCGGTTCTCCCGTGCATGGCCATGAGGTGACCGTGACGGCCGTGCGCGAATGATATGAACCCGCTCCGCATTGAATCCGCCCTCCGGGCCGCGCTGGCTCCCTCCTTTTCCGGAACGACCATTTACCTCGGCACCGATTATGAGGAACTGACGCCGGAAAGCCTCAACCTCATCGTCGCCTGCACCCAGACCACGCACGAGGTGGGCGGGATCTTTCTGGCCGATGTCCTGGTGAAAGTCTCCGCCCCGGCGTTGCTTGGGGCGTCGTCGCTTACCGGGTTTCAAAACACGCTCGACACGGTGTACGGGGCGCTCACTCCGGACGGGCTCTCGGCTGCGTGGCCGACCGATGCGGGTGTCCCGGCGTTTGCCGGTCTCTGGATCAAGGGGACGAAAATGTCGACGAGCAAGGAACTCTGGGTGGCCGAGATCGAGACCTCGGTGGGTGTGACGGAGTGATTTGACACGGGGA
>Ga0007882_10000651_pt1 | contig 20353 bp, 15 predicted proteins | sample CryBogCBH12Aug01_FD_71195 | JGI IMG/M metagenome (GOLD analysis project Ga0007882, IMG submission 71195) | Freshwater microbial communities from Crystal Bog, Wisconsin, USA - CBH12Aug09.1 | ecosystem: Environmental > Aquatic > Freshwater > Lake | place: Crystal Bog, Wisconsin, USA | collected... | reverse complement strand
GTCACATACGGAATGCCGCGCTCCACGAGCCGCCGCGCCACCAGGCAGGACTGCCCGAACTTCGACTTGCCGTAGCGGTCCCGCAACTCCGGCTTTTCCTGCGACAGGTCAAATGCCTTGGCGCCGTCACCCAAAATCATGTCATACGCCATGTTCTCCGCCTGCGTGGCCGCCACAATCTGCGGATCCGTCGGCAGCTCCTGAGCCAGGGTGTCCAAGTGGTGCAGCAGGTCGCGGCGATCCTTCTGGCGCTGCGTGGTGATGCCCGGCTCGATGATGCCCTCCACGGCAAAGGGCGTCTGCGCCGGATCGCCGCCAGTGGCGAAGGGCCGGAACCGTGGCCCGAGAAAGCCCGCCTCGTCAAAGCGCCCCTGCGGCTCGGTCAGCACGATGTAGGGCGGAATCAGGCCCTTGTAACCCGCGTCATAGCCCTTGAACAGCGTCGTCACCGCGCCCGCGCACGGAAACACCTGCCGCCCGCCGGGCTGGCGTCCGGTCTGCACCATGTAGGAGGCCGTCTCGTGCCCGTTGTTCCCGTGGGTTAGGCTGCGGATAATCGAGTATTTGTCCGCCTGCTTCGCCAGCAGCGGCAGCAGCTCGACGATGCGCGTGCCCGGCACATTGGTCTCAATGGCCTTGAGCGTGCCGGTGTAATCGTTGCCGGCCTCCGGCTTGGGGTCGAACGTGTCCAAATGGGACGGCCCGCCCCACATCCAGATTTGAATCACGGCCTTGGCCCGGGCTTTTGCCGGCACCGCATACGCGTGAAACGAGAGGTGTTCGGCGAGCGTGAGTCCGCCGGCCGCCAGCAGCAGCCGCCGCACGGCTTCGCGCCGGCTGATCCGCGACCGCTGTTGCTCAAAGGCGAAACATGGAGTCATAGGGTTGCTTGGTTAAATTGTTACATCGTTACATCGTTACATCGTTACATCGTTGCATGGTTGCATGGTTTTATCGCTGCATCCGTCCGACCTGTCCTGCCGCTGGTCTTTTCCAACGGCGGAAACCGTTTCCCCCTCTCCCGGGGGAGAGGGCCGGGGTGAGGGCGGGCTTCCCACCAAATCCGCCCCCGCCCGTCAATGGTGATACAAAAACTCTGTCGTGTTGATCAGTGCCCAGGCCAGATCCACGGTCGCCCGGTGGCGGTTCATATCGCTCCGCTCAAAATACGCCCCGGCCGTGGCCGCCTCCGGTTCCGTGGGGAACCGGGACAGGATGCCCAAGTAAAGGTTCGCCACCACCTCCGCCGGGGTTTTGCCGGACTGCGACTGATATTGCACCATCCGGCTGCCCTCCAGCTTGCGCTGCATCTGGCCCGAATTGAGCAGCCACAGCTTTTGCGCGGCCGTGATGCGGTTGTTGCGCTCGGATTCCCGTCCGGTGTCGCGCGGCGCGCGCCCGAACATCTCCAGAAACGAACTGCTCACGCTGCCATCCGGCAACGCGATGGAACGCAGATTGTCGGGAATGAACGTGTAGGGTTCCGGGATTTGGCTTGAATAGTTTTCGGTGGAACCCGTGATTTGGTCAATGGCGTCAATCAGCACCTCCGCCTCCAGCCGCCGCAGCGGGTAGCCCGCAAAATTGGCCGCCGCCGCCGGTGAGGCGTTCCGGGAAATGGCCGCGAGCTGGTAGGTCCGCGAATTCAGGATGGCGCGAAACAGCGCCTTCATGTCGAAGCCGGACGCGGCAAACTGCTGTTCGAGCTGCGCCAGCAACTCGGGATTGCTCGGCGGATTGTCCGGGCGGATGTCATCCGGCTCCTGGATGATGCCCCGGCCCAGCAGCCACGACCACACGCGGTTCACATAGTTTTGCGCGAACCACGGGTTCTGCGCCGTCACCAACCAGTCCGCAAACACCTGGCGCGGGTCCCGCTCCGGCTGCAGGGTCACGACCGTCCCGTCGGGAAACACCGCCGTCTGCGGCGACCCGTTCAGCGCGCCTGCATTCGTGGAAGCGGGGGTAAAAAAAACGATTTCCTCCTTCCACTCGGCCGTCAGCTTGTAGCCTACATTTGCGAAAAACACCGCCATGCCCGCCAGTTGGTTGGTCGGCCAGTTCTCCGCCCGCTGCCCCAGAAAGGTCAGCGCCACCGCCTGCGCGATGCCTGTCGGCGTCCGGTTCGGGATGGCCCGGTAAAAATTGACGGGCGGCTTCTCGAAGTTGCTGCCGCTGGCCGTCAGCAGCTCCCGCACCATGCGATCGTAGGGCACGTTGGCCCGCAATTCCTCCCGCACCCAGCGGTGATACGCCTGCGCGGCGTTCGGCCACAGGTTCACCGGAAATTCCGCCTTGATGCGCAGCAGGTCGCCCCATTTCAGCGCCCAATAGTCGGCGTATTCATCCCGCGCGAGCAATTGGTCAATCAGCCGTTGGCGCTTGTCCGGGCGGCTGTCCTGGAGAAAATCCCGCGCCTCGAGAGCCGTTGGCAGCGTGCCAATCACATCCAGATAAACCCGCCGGACAAAAACGGCGTCCGAACATACGGGGGCGGGCGATATTTGCAACTCTGCGAGCCGGGCAAACACCGCCTGGTCAATGGCCGACGACGGCGTCCTCGCCTGCACCCGGCCGGCGCAACCTGCCAGCCCGAGCCAGGCCAGCAACCAGCCCAGCCGGTGCCACCGTCCCAAAACATGTCGCAAAGTCCGCATAGCGGTAAAAAGATTCACGGCGACCGCCCGGCCCGAACCGGCACGGCGTCTCATTAGTTTAGACGAACCCGGTTTGCGGAAGATTCATACATATCTTGTCAATCGCATCGCAATTTATGCCTACCTCCGGCATCGCGCCGCACCAGACCTCCCCGGCCACACATTTCTTGTCATTATAATAACAATAATTGCAAAGCATTTGTATCAGCTATTGTTGTAACGTCGGTAAAGTATTCCACGTCAAATTTGTTATGACAACCATTGCTGCCCCGCCTGCGCCGACCCGCCCGGCCGTTTGCGACCGGGAATTCTGCCTGACGCTCCGGCCCCGGCCCGGCGAAAGTTTGGACGACCTGTTTCAACGGCTGGCCGACGAACTGCAAGGAGCCACCCTGCTCAAGCTGATGATTTTCGGCGCGCTCGACGCGGGCCCAGCCGCCGCCGACGCCATGCACCGCGCCTTGGGCGGAACCGACTGGCCGGTTTCCTGGCTGGAAGGCGGCTCCTGCCATGGCCACCCCATAGCCGGCCTGCACGCCTTTGCGTTCACCAGCGGGGACGTGGACCGCATCCGCATTGACGGCCATGTGGTCGGCAGCGTCTTCCAAGATGCCAGTGCGCGGCATTGCCTGCTGGGCGGCGTGGTGCCCCGGCGTTGTTACCCCGCGCGCGCCGACCAGACCCGGCACACGCTCGCCCAATTGGAGGGCGACCTCGCGCAGGCGGGCTTCGCCCTGGGCGACTTGGTTCGCACCTGGTTTTACCTGGACGACATTCTGTCTTGGTATAATGAGTTCAACCACGTGCGCACGGAGATGTATGCGGGCATCCAGTTCCGCACCGGTTCGCTGCCGGCCAGCACCGGTATTGGGGCGCGCAATCCCCGCCACACCGCGCTGCTCCTCGGGGCGCGCGCGCTGCAGCCGCTGGCTGGAGCCGTCGCTGCCCAGGAAATCGGCTCACCGCTGCAATGCCCGGCGCCGGCCTACGGCAGTTCCTTCAGCCGCGCCATGGAAATCCCGGCGGTTGGCCAACGTTTGCTCACCATCTCGGGCACCGCCAGCATCGCCCCGGCGGGCGCGACGCTCTGGCCGGACAGCATCCACCGACAGGTGAATCTGACCATGGAAATTGTCGCAGCCATTTTGCAATCGCGCGGTGCTTCCCTGGCCGATGTCACCCGCGCCGTGGCCTATTTCAAAGACCCCACGGATGTCCACGTCTTCACCGACTGGTGCGCGGACAACGGCCTGGCCGAAATGCCAGTGATCTGCACCCACGGCACGGTTTGCCGCCCCGACCTGATGTTTGAACTGGAAGCCGACGCGGTTCTCGATGACGCTCCAGCAACGGTGTAAAACGGACGGCGAACAAGAAGTGCCAACGCACCGGAGCGCAGAGCATTGCTCTGCGTGTCCCGTGTGAATTAAACCGATAATGCCGAGGGAAAACTCGCGGAGCAATGCTCCGCGCTCCCCAGGTCAAAATCAGTTCGCGGGAATCAGCCGGAAAAAACCGAGGTTGCCGGTCATGGCGTTGGTGACGAGAGTTTGCACATTCACGGTAGTCGGCACATTCGTCAGCGTCACCCAAGAATTGGGATCTCCCACATTGGTGGTGGTTTGCACGCTGAAACTGCCAGTGGAAACCGGCCAGGCCAGAACCACCCGCCCGGAAGCCGCCTGTAATTGCAACATCGAGGGAACATCCACTGGCAACACTGGATAGTAATAGCTTGCCTCCAGACTGCTCGCCAAACCCAACCCGGTGCCAGCCGCCCACTCATAATACTGGTAGCTGGCCACCGGCGACAGAACCCCTCCGCTGGTCAGGGCCGCCGTGTTGAAGTTTTCAGGGTATTGATAGCTGGCCACTGGGGAAATGACACCGCCTAGCGAGAGCGATTCCGCAGTCAAGTTCTCCGGATAGTGGTAGCTCACGACGGACGACATGAGGTTGGTAATTGTCTCATTGGCCAGCACCGGTAGCCCTGCCGCCAGCAACACCGCCAGTAACCCGATCGACTTGGGTGTCCTCATACAATCCATTCAGTTTGAAACAGTGGCCGTGGCATAAATCAAGCCGCCGCCACGCGGCATGACAATGGGAATGGTGGCCGTGCTGGCGGAGGATGTGCCTGTGTTGTTATAACCCGTCGCACTGATGGCTGAGCCATTGGCCGGCTTGACGCTCACGGTGATGAGCGAATTCAAAGGCAAGTTGACGCAACTCACCACAACGGGAATGGGATTAGTTTGCGATGCCGAAAGGACGGCATCCGGCGTGGTCAAAATGCCTGTGGGCGACGCGGAAACAGACACACCACCCACGCCCGTAACCGTCAATTGCGCCCCTTGGCCAGAAACGGGAATGATGACAAACTGGGAACCGATGGTGTAACTGCCGGACATGGTGCCAGAAAAAGTGTTCAAATAAGTGTCCACGCGGATTATACCTTGTCCGCCGCCTCGGGTTCCCCCGTTGGCATTAATGCTCCCAGAACCGGAAAACTGCGTGGTGACTAATCTAATGCCACCACCACTGCCGCCTCCTGCTATATCAGACCAACCGATATCGTGGTAGCTGTTACCACCACTGACATTTATAGTTCCGTTTAAATTCAATAGACCAGATGTGGCAATTAATATTGCGCCACCGCCACCGCCACCACCGTAATCAGAATAACCCCCATATTGTCTTGGATAATGGCATCCTCCGCCACCAGAACCGCCTAGTATCGGAATTAAATAATTATTGCCATAGGAGCCTGCGTAAGAACCGGAGCCTGCCCAAGTGGTTAGTGAGGCTGAACCACCCCCAGGTCCTTGACCAGCAGTTGCAAACTGTCCGCCTAGCCCTCCTGCATATCCCCCTGCGCCACCTATTCCTGGGCCATTCCCGATTCCATTTTGTCCCGACACATCCACCGTCCCACTGATGGTGACATTGCTTTGCACAAGCCAAGTCACCGGCGAGTTGGCCGAATTGGGAATGAACGTCACCGTCACACCGCTGGGAATGTTGACGTAGGTATAATTATAAATACCGTTCGGATGGTCGGCCATGTTAATGACGATATTCGTCGCGTAGGTGATGCTGCTGAAATCCAGCGCGCCATCGCTGCCGGTGCTGCCGGAGTTGACCTGGGCTTGGACACCGGCGCAAAGGCACAGCGTCAGCACGGCGGAGAGAAGTTTTGTTTTCATGGTTTCTGATTGCTGTTTTGTGAATAAGTTATGTCCGGCTCAACAACCCGGGATATCCGCCATTTCGTCGCTGGCACATGACTTGATGAGTTGCCAATGCCTCGCCCAAGCCTCTTTTATACTTTCTCCCCGCCTCCCCCAAACAATCCAACCAGATTTTGAAATTCTGCCCACCAAATTTGCCAAAAACGGAGGCATGTCCAACGCGCCGGAGCGCAGAGCATTGCTCTGCGTGTCCCTGTGAATTAAACCGATAATGCCGAGGGAAAACTCGCGGAGCAATGCTCCGCGCTCCGGTTCAAATGGTGGAACCCGCCTACCCCGGCTTCGGCACGTTCGAAGCCTCACCGAGTTGACCGTTTCCGGTGCGCCCGTGATTTTCCGCGAGGCGCGGAAAATTGCGCCCGGGGCGGGCGCGCTCCCCAGTCAAATCCCGCCTAATAGCTCTTGGCGTTGTGATCCACCCCGTGGCAGGTCAGCGAACAGACGCCCCGGTATTGCCCCGTGCTGAGGTATTCCAGGCGGCCGTTCGAGGATGGCGTCACGTAGGTGGTGTTGAAGTTGATCAGATGCGGCGCATTGACCACGCCATGCGAATCGTGGCAGGTGGTGCAGGCCGTCTGCTTGTCGGCCACATGGGAGCGGTGCCAAGGAAAGCTCTGGTTTGCCAGAATGCTGTCGCGGCTGTGGCATTTGTAACACAGCGCGTAGGCGGCGGCACTTTCCGGTTGAAAATCCGTCACCGCCAGGTTGCGTTCCAAGATAGGCGCATAAACGGAGCCATGCGGACCGTTCGCCCCGGTGCCGCCAGCCTTGGTGCTGGAGTCGCTGTTATGACAGTCCGTGCAATAGGTGAGGCTGGAGGGCGTCCACGGGGAAATCAGGCTGGGCACGCTACTGGGATTGCGTCCGGCGGCTTCCACCGGATGGTAACTCTGGTTGGCGGTGGAAAATTGCAGGCGCGTGTTCGTCTGCACAAACTGCCGAGAAACCGTGGCTGGACCGCGCGCCAGGCTGTCCGCATGGCAGCGGAAACACAGCTCATATTCACGCAGGACAGGCTTGATGACGCCGCCCGCCGCCGACACGCCGGTGACTTGGTTCAACGCGCCGGACACATTCGGCGCGGTGGCCGGGGTGGCGTTCGCCGCGTGGGCGTTGTGGCAATCTGCGCACACCACGTGGCGCTCCTTGGGATTCACCGGATCTTCGGTGGACAGGTGCGAGGTGCTGTTGATCGTGATGGGATGGATGCTCGGTTTCTGGAAGTCAGCCGCCACATTCTTCTGAGCCGTGGCCCCGTCGTGGCAGACCAGACAGTTTTGCTCCAGGGTGCGGTTGACCAGCAGCTTTTGCCGGGTGCCGGCCTGATGGTTAGCGTGGCAGCTTTCACAGGCCATGGTGGCGATGGTGGCGACCTTGGCGCGCACCACATTGGGTTTGGCGGTCACCGCCTTGGAGGTGGTTCGGTTGGCGAGAACCAACGGCACCGCCGTAGTGGATAGCGCATGGGCGGAAGACCCCCACGCGCCGGGATTGTGGCAGGTCAGGCACAGTGCGGAACCGGTGTTATCCATCACCAGAAAATTGCCGTTGTTGTTGTTATGCGGATCGTGGCAAGAGGTGCATTGCACCTGGCTCTGGCTGTCGAGCCGGGCCTTGACCGCCGGCAGCGTCGGGCTTTTAACCTCGGTATCCACCCCCGCCAGGGTCGCATCGTAGATGAATGAAATCGGATGATCCCCGGATAGGTCGGTGCCGATGTAGTCGGGATCCGTCTTTGACAGTTTGGTCACGCCGCCCTGCATGGCAATGTCCGGCGCCCCGCTAGTGACGCTGCCCAGGGCCACCGTGCCATCGTGGCAACTCAGGCACAGGCGCGAAGACCCATTGGGTTGGGGCACCGTCACCCCCAGGCCGGTCAGCCGCGCACTGGAATAAACCACATAATTGGACACGGAGGACATCGAATGGTTCCACAGCGGCGTTTCACCGCCCGCATGATGGACCGTGTGGCAAAACACGCACACCGCCGTCTCCGAACTGGCCTTGACGGTGCCCGGCCCGTTGACCGATAGATTGTGCACCGTGCCGACCACGCCGCCGAGGGCCGGTAGGGCGGCCACCGCGAGCAGCCAAACCAAAACCAGCCAGCCGGCGACCTGCCCCAGGCCGGGCCACCGCCATTGAGGGTAAATAGATTTATTCATGGCTCGCCTATGTATTGAAACTCCTGCACGCGGTGGTTGAAACTGTCCGCGACATAATTCCGGTTGTCCGCGCCAATGGCGATGCCGCCGGGCAGCGCAAAGCTCCCCGGTTGGCTCCCGCTTTCGCCGACATTCAACAACAGTCGACCGGTGGCGTCAAAAATCTGGAAGTTGTCAAACACCGCGTCCACCACATAAATATGCCCAACGGCATCCACCGCCACCCCTTTGGGCCGGGCAAAATGGCCGGAGGTGTCCCCGTTGCTGCCGAACTGCGAGAGAAATTTGCCCTGCAAATCAAAAACCTGCACGCGACTGTTCAGCGTATCGGAGACCAGCAGCCGGCCGGGGCCGCCGTCGGCAATGCCTGTGGGATAGTTGAATTCTCCCGGCCCGGTGCCGCGCATCCCAAACCGGAACTGATACTTCCCGTCCAGCCCATAGACCAGCACCGCCTGCGCCAGGGCATCCAGCACATACAGCCGCCCGCCCGCAAGAGCGACCCCAACCGGCCGCTGGAGCGGTGCGCCCAGCGCAAACACCAGCCGGCGGGCGTCCGTGAAGGCCAGCACCCGGCCCAGCCGGGAATCTGCCACATAAAAAACCCCCTGCCGCCGCGCCACCGCCACCGGGCTGGCGAACTGATACTCCCCGACACCAGTGTAACGCGTCCAACGATGACGGGTGAAATCACAGTAGCACAGCAAGTTGGCATCCGTGTCCGTGATGCACAGGTTACCCGTCTCATCCAGCGCCAGGCCAAAGGGTTTGCGCAGCCGCCGGCTCTCCCCGTGGTCGCCGGTTAGCCAGTTGCCGATGGTGCCGAAAAATGAGGCCCGCTCGCCAATGTCCTCCGGCCCGCGCAGAAACCGCCGGAACACAATGCGCGGCGCATCCGGCGGCGACGGCCAGACCCGGGCCGACACGGGCACCGGGGCAACCGGGCGGGGCCCCCCGGCGCAGGAAACCAGCAGCCCGGCGGCCAGCAGAATGAATGAGCCTCTCCAGTTCATGGCTAAAAGTTACGGCGCAGCCGCACAAAAACATAGTCCCGAGTGCGGGTTTCGCCACTATACTCCTGATTCTCGTGTTCGTAGCCCAAGTGCATTTCCAGGTATCCGAGCGTCCAGTTCAGATAGGTGCGTCCGGCCAGAAACAACTCGTCGCTACCCTGGCCGGTCTGCTGCTGCACTCCCGCCTCGGAGCGCCAGCTCATCCGGGGCAGCGGCCGCCATTCGTAATGCAACATCACATTAAAAAAGGTGGAACTCTCGGCCTGATTGGTGGAACTGCCGCTGCCCGCCGGATACGAGTTCCACTGCTGGCTCAAACTGATGCCGGCGGTGGAATGCACGGAGACCGGATGCGAATAATTCTCCGAGGCGGTCATACTTTGATAGTCATACAGTGTGGAATGATGATCCGTAAACGTTCCCTGGACGTTGAAACCATGCTGGTTGTAATTGGCCCCGACCGCATATTCTTGCTCGTCTTGGAGCACAAAATCAGCTGAGCTGGACTGGTTCTGGGTCAGGCTGAACCGGGCAAAAACCTCCGCCCGTTCATGCCAGAAGCGCAGGCTGATGCGGGCATTGTCGCTGAATACCGAATAGCTGCCAGACGGGTTGGATTGCACGCTGTAAGAAACTTCCACCGCATCCCCGGGCTGGATGTTGTTGGGGCCGGCAGGGATGAAGGTGATGATCCACGGATCGGCACCATAACTGACCGTGTATTCGCCCGGGGCGAGTTGGATGTTGTTCTTGGTAATCACGGGCGCGCCCACGTCGCGCGGCGTATTCAGACGAATCTGCATCGCCCCCGTGGTCGGCACCGTGTAGCCCTCGTTGGCAATGTAGGTATCGGAACCGGAATTCTGCTGGTTCACCAGGTCGTAATTGATGTCGTTGCCCAGCGAGAGCCGCATTCCTGCCCCCAGCCGCTTCGTGTAGTTTTCCCCATAGCCGGCCCCCACCGTGGTCGAGTCCTGGCTGCTGCCCAGGCCACTGCTGCTGAGGGTGAAACCGTGCAGATTCACACTCGTGGTGAGGCTTTCGTAAAGCTGGTGCGACAGGCCGATCGCCCCCGTATTCTGGACGGTGTCCTGGCCGGTGCCGGAGTAGTCGGAAAGCCCGTAGTTGCAAGAACTGCTCACATTCGGCGACAGGGCCCGCTGGTAGTTCAGCCCCAAATTTAAATCGGACGATTGCTGCTTCGTCGCGCTGATGTCGTAATACAGCAGCGTGGAGTTCAGCGAACTTCTTTCAAAATGCTCCGCATCCGTCACCGACACCCGGTTGTAGCTATTTTGGTTGGCGAAACTCGTCAGTTGGTATTGCGTGTTGTAATCCAACTGGCTGAACTGGTAGGTCAGGTCGGTGGCATCCAAATCCCGCCGTTCATTGCGGGCATGCAGGGTCACGCCGGTCTGATCCGTCACATTATCCTGGGTCAGTGCCTGACTTTCCGAATGCGCCTGCTGGAACGAGATGGAAAACGGCACCGGCCCGGCCCGGTAGCCGGAAGAAACCGACCAGCCTTGGGCATCCACCGTGGCGGAATTGAAATAATCGTAGTGGAAGTCGTCGTGCGTCCGGGCGTAGGTCAGTGTGGTTGCATATTCCTTTTCCCGCAGCAGTTCACCGTTCAGCGCACCGTTCAGGAGCAGTGCGCTGGTGCTGCTGGAATTGCCGTTGCCCTGGTATTGATCCAAGTTGTAGCCGGGCTCGGCCAGCAGCGAATACGACAGCAGGTCGGGGTGGTAGAGAAAATAGTTCCACCCGATGCCCACCCCGGGTGCCAGATACAGCCGCTGAGTGTTCAGCGACGCAGCCCCCCCCGCCTTGGAGGTATTCTTGTTTTGATCCAACTCCGCGTCCATCTTGAAGTAGCGTACCTGCGGCAAGGTCAGTGGCGGCAGTTGCACCGGATCGGCATAACCCGACTGGGCAACCGCCCGCTCGGACTGCGCAGCAACCACTGCCGTGGCCAGGGCCATCGGCAGTCGGAAATGCTTCTTGTGGGATGGGGTGGCCATGGCGTCATTTCGGGCGGGCAGCCGGTTTCAGCAGGTTCTTGTCCGTGCCCACATGCGGGTCATGGCAGACGGTACAGGCTTTGCCAACTGCGCCGGCATGGCCCTTCACTGCCTGCAAATCCTTGTCGTCATGGCAATCGCCACACAGTTTCGCCACATTCTTTAGCAGCAGCGAAGCCTCCTTGGACTGGTGCGGGTTGTGGCAACCGGTGCAATCCTCCACCACGTCATGCTGGAATTTGGCCTTCTCGAGGAAATTATCATGGCAGTCCCAGCAGAGCGTTGGCGCGGTCTTCTTGACCAATCCCTTCGTGTTGGTGGCATGGGGATTGTGGCAGGCCAGACAGTCGCCATCATCCACCGGCTGATGCACTGACTTCATGCCCTTGGCCGGCAGGCCGTCATGACAGTCCGCACAGGTTTCCTTGACCGGGCGTTTCAACAGGCCCTTGATTTTGCCCGCGTGGGGAACATGGCATTCGAGGCAATCGCCGTCACCGACCGGCGGATGCACCACCTTCTTCTTGTCCGTGAGATCGGCATGACAGTCGGCACAGGTATCCTTGACCGATTTGTTCAGCAACCCCTTGAAGTTGGAGGCATGGGGCGTATGGCAGTCCAAGCACTCACCAGCCTCGACCGCCTGATGTGTGAACTTGCCCGCCGCCAGCGGATTGTCATGGCAGGTCAGGCAGAGCGCGGTGCCGGTCTTCAGGAGCAATTTGGGGTTGAGCGATTCATGCGGATTGTGACAGCCCGTACATTCCCCCTCCGCCACCGGCTGATGCTGCGCCTTGCGGCCCACGAGAAAATCTTTGTGGCAGCCAAAACACAGGCCCGGCATGGGTTTCACCAGTTGCTGCCCAAAGGTGGATTCATGGCACCGGGTACATTGGTTGGCCGCATAGGGCGGATGCTCCTTCGGCTCCACCGGCTTGGGGCGGACTGGTTTGGGGGTCGGAGCCGGAGCCGGGGCCACACCCTTGCCCGGGGCCGATACCGACGCCACCCGGTTGGTGACAGTTTCCTCAGCCGGCACACCATCAAAGAAAACCACCAGCCATTTGTGACGGTTGGCGGGACTACAGCCCCCGAGTAACAGCACCGTGGCGGCAGCGATCAAAACCCAGCAGTATGTCCGGTCAAACTTCATGAGGTAGGTGGGAACATTCGGTCACTTTTTGCTGCCGTAACCATAAACGCCCACCTTGTTCGGCCCAAGCTGGTTGCCCACGATCACCAAATATTCAATCTTGAAGCCGGGCGCGGCGTATTGTTGGAAATAGCTGACGTCATCGTAATCCACCATGACCTTGGCCGGGAGGTTCTGGGTGGCCTTGCCCGCCGTCGGATCGGCAAACCACGTCAGCAACCGGCTCTGCTCGTCAAACACCTGGATGACTTGCGACATGGCGTCCACAGCGTATAAGCGGTTCTCCCGATCCAAGGCGATGCCCTTCAGCCGGGCAAACTGACTCAGCCCGTCGCCGAATTCGCCCACCGTCCGCAGATATTTGCCATCCGCATCATACACCTGCACATGAAACGCCCCCGTGTCGGACACATACAGCCGCCCTTTGGCATCAACACCCAAGTTCGTGGGGGTGAACAACTGGCGGTCGTGCTGCTTGGCGTCGTCGCCACGCGGAATATTAAAGAGCGGTGCCCGCGTGGCCTTGTCAAACACCCGCACACAGTGGCCCTTCAGGTCAGCCACATAGATCCGGTTGGTGCCCACGGCTACATCGCGCGGTTTCATCTCATCCACCTTGCCCAACGAGGCCACAAAATTCTCCGACCGGTCAAATATTACCACTTGGTCGCGCATGGAATCCGCCACGTAAGTGGTGCCATCAGCATCCACGGTCAGGTTCAGCGGCATTTTCAGCGCTCCCTCGCCTTGGGCGGCCAGCACCCGCATCCGCTTGGTCGGCAAATCCACCACCACCACCTCACCCAAATCCGTATCGCAGATGTAAAGCTTGTGGCCATGGGCCGCGAGGCCATACGGCTTGGCCAACTCCCGCCGCAGCGTCTGCGCCCCCGTCAGATAGTTCATGAATGACTGGCTCTGGTCGCCGGAAAGATCTTTCTCGGAACTGAAGGAGGTCAGATATTGGAAATGCGGTTCATCCGGCGGGGCCGGAAAATAGTAATAGACGGTCTTGGTGGGTTTCGGAGCCGTGGCGCAACCGGCCGCCAATGCGAGCACAGCCACCGCCAACAGGCGGGCACCATGGTTGATTAGAAGGAGGTTTTTCATAAATTGGTTCAACGGTTTGTGTTGGAAATTCATGGCAGTTTCATCACCGCCGGTCATGCCACCAGTCTGCGGATATCGCCTGACTCCAACTACACATATTTTGTCCTACTATTCGCATTTTTTAGCTTGTTTAAGACTGCTGGAACCTACGGTAGCGGCCGCGCCCCGGTGGGGATATTCGTTCCACCACTGTTTTCTCCAAATCATGGAAGAAGTTCATTTCTGGCTTGAAACAGCATCGTCCGATTCCCACGGAGCGCGGGCTTAAGCCCTAACAATTCAGTTCAGCACCGGATGGACACAGATGGACACGGATAAAAACCGGGGTCAGCGGCGGTTTTAGCCCGCTGGACATGGGTCACTCTTGGGTTAGCCAGGGATGCCCGTTCGGAATTGCCTTTCCATCCGTGTCAATCCGTGGCAATCCGTGGCAAAGAAATGTTTCCAACTGCATGGTTTTGGGCGTCGAAACGGCGGACAAAAAAAGCGAGGCTCCGGAACCCGGAGCCTCGCTGGTCAACTGAGCGGGATTACTTGTTGTGGCAGGTCAGACAGAGCTGGCCGCCGTTCAGATCCACCACCAAGTTGTGGCTGACCGTCGCGGAGGCACCAATCTGGCGATGGATGTCATGGCAGGAGGCGCATTCCACCGTCTTCTGCTCGCCTTGCAACATACGGGGCATGGTCGTGCCGCTCACCGGTTGCAGGTCGGGATCGGCCACCAGGGCCGCGGTGTAGCTGACACCGAGCGGATGCATCTTGGTCAAATCCGTGCCGCCGATGGCTTCAACGGAGAAGCTGGGCGCAAAGATCGCCGCACTGGAGTTACCGTTGGTCGAAGCCTTGCCAGTATAGCCGGCCGTTTCATTGATGGCCACCGAGCCGTCATGGCAGCTCAAGCAGGCCACGGAGGAACCCAGCGTGACCGACAGGCCGAGGGCCTTGAAGGTGGCGCTGTTGCCCTTGTCATACGTCAGGTAGGTATTGCCAGACAGAGCATGGTTCCACAACGGAGCCTGGGATTTGGTCGGATCCTGCGCCTTGTGCGGAATATGGCACACTTGGCACGGATTTTGGTAGGTCGTGGCGGCTCCGCCCCAGGTGAAGGTGGCGATGCCGAGGTTCGTTACGGAGCTGTAGCCACCGGTCGAGGTGAAATCGTGTTCACTGCCGATGATGCTGGCCTTGCTGGTCGTGGCCACAAAGGCCACCACGGCTCCCAAGGCGAGGAGCGCTGTTAGTTTTTTCATAGTTTTATTTATTACTGCACGTGCTTGTTGGTTTTCAGGTTTATTTGAATCCGGCACCGGCCGATGCCGGATCATTCCAGCGAAACATCGTGCACTGAGCTCTTGGCCCGATCTTTCGTTGAAAGTGTGTTGCATGGTTGCAAAGGGTTGGTGGTTTAAGCCGTGGCCAGCGCGCCCGCCCACTGCCAGTCCGGCAGACGGGGGAACTGCGGCGCCAGAATCCGGCCCGGGGCCGGCGAAATCCGCGCCAGCAACTCCGCCGCGCGCCCGGCGATAATCGTCCGGCAGCGGGCCAGCTCGTGCTCGCGGCACTTCGTGTTCTCGCGCACGATGGCTTCGAGGTCATCAATGTCGTAAAGGAAAACGTTCGGGAGCTTTTGGATGGCGGGGTCCACGTCGCGCGGCACCGCGATGTCCACCAGAATGAGCGGGCGGTTGCCGCGTTCCGGCAGCAGTTCCGCAATGTCCACCGACTTCAAGACATAGTCCGGCGAACTGGTCGAAGTGACGACAATGTCGGCCGCGATGAGCGCCGCCCGGGATTCGCCCAAGCCCACCGCCCGGCCGCCAAATTCCGCCGCCAGCTTCTCGGCGCGTTCCGGCGAACGGTTCGAGACCAGAACTGACTGCGCCCCGCGCTTGGCCAGATGCTTCACGCAGGCCTCGCCCATCTTGCCCGCACCGATGATCATCACCGTCTTCGCGCTTAAATCCGCATCAAAAACTTTTTCCGCCAGTTCCACCGCCACGCTACCCACCGAGGTGGCCCCGCGGCCGATGCCGGTTTCTGTGCGCACCAGCTTGGCCACCTGCAGGGCCGACTGGAACGCGCGGTTCAGACGCTTGCCGGTGAGCTTGGCGGCCTGCGCCGACTGGTAGGCGTGCTTGACCTGGCCGGTGATTTCCGTCTCCCCGATCACCAGGGAATCCAGCCCGCTGGCCACCGAGAAGAGATGTTTGGCCGCATCCAGACCCTCTTTCACGTAAATATGGGGGGCAAAATCCAGACCGGTGTCCTCCGCGAGTTCCTGAAAGAGCCGGGCCAGGTCGCTGTTCTGGCGGTGGGTCACGCCGTAGATTTCCACGCGGTTACAGGTGGAGAGCAGCACCACTTCGTCCAGGCCGCCGCGCAGTTTCAGGCGACAGCCGCTGCATTGGAGCCGCGACCGATGCACTGCGAGCCGCTCGCGGAGTTCCACCGGTGCCGTCTTGTAACTCAAGCCTGCCACAAATAGTTTCATAATCGTTCTAGCCAGCCTGTTCTTGTCTGCCTTGCCGACAATTTCTAATTGTCCGGCGGTTTTGTTATGAGCAGCCTAGATGCTCTTGCCCAACCACGCTCACCATTACTTGCGGAAGGCTTAACAATAATTGTTTCGCCGCCCGCCATTTTCGGAGGTGTTTTCACAATTAATGACCATATCGCCCTCAATGCCCCAGCCGCGAGGTCATCGCGTAGATGATTAGCCCCAGCAGCACCAGCCCGAGGCCAAAGGCGCAGTAGCCGAAGGTCCGCGCGATATTCTTCCAGCGAAACCACTCGTCGCGCACGCGGTGCTCGTCCAGCCGGCCTTCCTTCACCAGGCGGTCATACCAGCGCCGGCGCTCGTGCAGCAGCTCGGCCTTCGACACGCGCCCGGAGAAGATGACCGTGTCCATCGGGAACTTCTCAATCCGGAAATGCGTGTTGAAAAAATGGATCGAGAAGATGAAGCCCGCCGCCAGCAGCGCCTCGTCCGAATGCAGGATGAGCGCGATGTTGATGGCCCAGCCCGGCAGGAACCGGGTGAAGAATTCCGGGAACCACATGACCAGCCCCGACAGGCCGATGATGGCCACGCCCCAGAACACCGCGAAGTAATCGAACTTCTCCCAATACGTCCAGCGGTCAAACTGCGGCTTCGGCCCCTTGCCAAAGAACCATTTGTTGTGGTCAATCAGATCGCGCAAATCCTGGAACGTCGGGAACATCGAGTCCGGCCCGAACAGCACCGACCACAGTTGCTTTAGGGTGAACTTGCCGTCCGCCCCGCGCAGTTTCTTGCGCCCGCGCCAGGCTTTGCCCACCAGCGACGACAAATGCAGCGCGAAGTAGAAGAACGTGATGACCGCGCCGAACCGGTGCAGCACGCGCGCCGTTTCCGGCCCGCCGATGATGGCGAAGATGAACTTGGCCCAATCCGTGTAATAGAACTTCAGCGGCATGCCCGTGACCACCAGCAGCAGGAAGCTGGACACCACCAGGAAATGCAGGAACCGCTCAAACGGCACAAACCGCGTGAACCATTCATCGCCTTCCTGCGTCTTGATCTTGGCTTCGCGGAATGTCTTGGTGTCGTTCAGATACAGATAGACCGCGCGGAAGAGCCAGGCCAGCGTGTGCAGGCCAAAGAAGCTGAACGTGCCCACCAGCAGCCCGGTCATGGCCAGGAACACGACGTGCAACACCGGATAATGCGCCGCATCCATTGGGTTCGCGTGCGGCTGGTATTGCGTGAATTTTGGCGTCGCGCCCGGATGGCACTTCTGGCACGTCGCCAGAATGTTCGTGGTGGACAGGTGCGAGGCTGGGTTGGCCGGCGGCAGCACATCGTGGTAGCCGTGGCAGTCGTAGCAGGCCGCCACCTCCGCCGCGACGTTCGGCTTGCCCAGCGCCATCGCCTTGCCGTGGTAGGTTTCGCGGTAATGCTCCAACCGGTCCTGATGGCATTTGCCGCAGCGCTCGTCGCTCAGCTTCTTGAAATGCCCGCTGTTCGGCGGCTCAATCTCATGCGCGCTGTGGCAGTCCGTGCAGACCGGCCCGCGCCCGTCGCCCTTCGCCAGCAACTGCCCGTGGACGCTGGCATTATAGATGCCCTCCACCTTCACATGGCACTTGCCGCAGGTCTTGGCAATGTTCGCGTGGTTGATGGGCGAATTGCGGTCCACATTGCGCTGAATGGTGTGCGAACCGTGGCAGTCGTTGCACGAGGGCGCCACAATCAAACCCATCTTCAGCAGCGCGCGCCCGTGGATGCTGTCCATGTATTGGTTGGCCGCCTCGGGAAATTCAATCTGGTATTCCTTGGTGAGATTCGTGTTGCTGTGGCATTTGGCGCAGGTGGCCGGCAGGTTCAGCTTGTAAACCGGCGAATCCACGCTCTTCACCGGCATGATGGCATGCGATCCGTGGCAGTCCCAGCATTGCGCCGCGCCCGAGGCCCCCATGGAATGGCTCATGCCGTGGATGCTCGACGTGTATTGTTTCTGCTCCTTGTCGTGGCACCCGCCGCAATTCGGCGCGGGGATTTTGCTATCATGCACCAGCTCCTTGATGCCGTCATGGCAATCCACGCAGTCCAGCGCGCTGTGCACCGAGGCGGCGAAGGCGTTCGTGGGAAACAGCGCCAGCGGGACGGACTGGCCGTTCACCATCCGCTTATTCGAGGGATCGAGATGGCAGTCGAGGCAGTCGGTGCTGGCAAACTTCGGAGCGTCATTTTTGGCCGCCGGCGTGGCGGCCAACCCCGCGCCCCCGCCGAGCAGTCCCGCCGCCATGATTAATAGATAAAAACCAGTGTGGCATTTCTTGTAAGCTGAACTCATGCCAATACCATCGGCGGAAACGGCCATGGGCGCTTACCCATCCTTGCGGATTGCTTCGCATTTTTGGCTGCATCGGTGGGAGTCGGCCACGGCGGCCGTCACCGACTACGGCCCTCCGTTGTGGCAGTCAGTGCAAGAACCGTCGTAGTCGCCGCCCGGATGCTTGAACTGCTGGCCGGCCGGCGCGAGCTGATCCAGTTCCGCGCCCGCGCCCTGCGCCAGGATGGTGTGGCACGCGTTGCAGTCATTCGCCTTGATGCTCAGCTTGCGGTCCTCGGTCTTGTGCTGGCCGTCATGGCAGCGGAAGCAGCCCGGCCAGATCATGTGGCCAACGTTGTCCGGATAGGAACTCCAGTTGGCCTTCATCTCCGGGAAGAAGTTGTCTGCGTAGATCTGTTCCACGGCCGCGAGGGCGTCCGGCAGGCGCGGGTCGTTGCCATAGCGCGCCACCAGCAGATTGGTGATGCCGGTCTGGGCATCCGCGTCGTTGGTATATTTGCGCGTCAGCACAAACAGCGCGTTCGTCTTGATCCACGGCATCCCCGGGTCAATCCGCTTCAGCGCCATCGCCTGATTTACCGCCCGCTCCGGTGAGAGGTAGCGGTGCGACGGCCGGTTGTGGCAGTCCATGCAGTCCATCTTGCGGATTTCCATATTCGCCACGTCGTTCGTGAAATTCTTTTCTTTGAACACCGTCACCTTGCCGGCGGCATCCGTCACCCGCACCCAGGGAATCTTCTGGCGCGCGGCGTCCGTGGCCACATATTCCACCGTGTTGCCCGGCAGGTTGTGCCAGTGAATGCCCCCCACCGGCCCGCGCGTCGGGTCGCTGCCACCAATCTTCAGCAGCAGCCGGATGGAATACGGCGTGTTCGTCGCATCGCTCTGGTAATAGGTGAACGTCCGGTCCAGGTTGCCCACGAACTGCTGCGGCCAGTGGCACTCCTCACACGTGTCGCGCGACGGACGCAAATTCTTGATGGGCGTGCCGATGGGCGTGGGATATTTCTTGAACGCCACCGAATAAAGTTGGTAGGAGCCGGAAATCTTGGACTTCACAAACCACGACACCCCCTTGCCCACATGACACTCCACACACGCCACCCGCGCATGCGGACCGTGGTCGTGCGTCACCTTCTCCGGCTTCATTACCTTGTGGCACACCTCGCCGCAGAACACCGGCGACTCTGTGAAATTAAACGCATGATACGACCCCACCGCCGACAGCAGCAGAAACACCACCCCGCACGAGATGAACGTGACTAGCACCCGGCGGTCGCCCGGGCGGTTCAAATCCAACCGCAGGTTCGAGACCGCCCCGCCCTTCAGCCGCCGACGACGCTCCCACCAGGCCCCCGCAAAAAACAGTCCAATGCCGCTGATCAAAAACCCCGGCACCCCCATGTAAGTCAGCATGCTGACATACGGGTTGGAAAATTTGGCCATCGCGTCCAGCACGAACAGCAGCAGAAACGAGAACAGGGCGCCCACCGCCACAATCAGGCCGGTGAAGCTGACCCAGTTGCGGAACAGGGACGGAGCGGAGGGGGCAGGTTGATTATTCATGTCAGGACATCAGGAAACACAGCGAACAGGGAAATGGTTGCCGGCCGGGGCGGTGAAACAACGGCGTCGCCCAGGGTTGAATTGGGTCCGGCCGAACCGGCCGGCAACCGGAATTGATTACTTCTTCAGGGTGTGAACGTAGGCCACCAGCGCCTTGATTTCGTCGTCGGACAGCGTGTCGAACGGCTTCATCAGGGTCTTGCCTTCGTCATTCTTCAGGCCCTCTTTCAGCGCCTTGAACGCGGCGTCATCCTTGATGTCCGCCTGCACCTTGGCGTCGGTGAAATCCTTGCATCCGAGCTTCGTGCCCATCTTCGTCTGGCCCGCGCCGTCCGCGCCGTGGCACTTCGCGCACAGATTGTCCCAGTTTTCCTTGGGTTCCGCCGCCGTGGCCGCATACGCCCCGGCCAGACCCAGCACCGCTGCGAGAATCATCGTCTTTTTCATTGTCTGTTCCATTGGTTGGTTGGTTATGGCGCCTGCGCGCCTGGTTCAACCTTAGTTTTGCCGATCCATACTTTTCGACCAACCCATTCTTGTCCAACCCTTGGCATATTTTGATTATTCCCTCGCTTTCCC
>Ga0007882_10000648_pt1 | contig 20394 bp, 11 predicted proteins | sample CryBogCBH12Aug01_FD_71195 | JGI IMG/M metagenome (GOLD analysis project Ga0007882, IMG submission 71195) | Freshwater microbial communities from Crystal Bog, Wisconsin, USA - CBH12Aug09.1 | ecosystem: Environmental > Aquatic > Freshwater > Lake | place: Crystal Bog, Wisconsin, USA | collected... | reverse complement strand
TATTTCCCTCGCAAAATGTTCTTCAAACATTTTTCTTAATCTTATTTCCCTACTGTCCCAAAATTGAAGACCATTCACATTAAATAATGTATCCATTTAATACTCCCATAATCCATTTTTCTGTGTAATTTCTAACGTTTCATCTATTCTATTAGACGCTATTTTAAAATATTCTTCATCTAATTCTACACCAATAAATTGTCGTCCCAACAATTTACAGGCAACACCTGTGGTTCCACTTCCCATGAATGGATCCAATAAAACATCATTTTTGTTGGACGACACCTCAACAAGATGCTTAAACAAATCCAAGGGTTTTTGTGTTGGGTGTATTTTATTTTGTCCACTCGGAAAATCCCACAGTGGCTTTTTACAATGGGCATTAAATGCAGCATTTGATTTCCTTCCAAATACAGCAAATTCTAAACCACTAAGCCATAAATGTTCACCATTTACAGGGGTGGGGTTTGATTTATTCCAACAACCAAGCCTCGTACTTAATCCTGAGTTCCTCATAATAGCATCGATTTCACTTATTTGTCCAGTCCCGCAGAATATATAAATTGACCCTTTTGCAACTCTAATAAGTTCAAACATTAAAGTTTTTACGTCAATATCAACCATAACATCTGCTTTTCCTTTGTCAAATATCCTCAACCCTCCAGTTGGTCTATTAACTTCAGCATATGGAATATCAGTTAAAACCATATCTACACTATTGTCTTCAAGTGTTTTTAATATGTCAATACAATTTTTATTATATAAAGTAATCATTCTTATATAATACAATTTTATATCTTGACATTCAATAATATTTTAATCATAATTATTCTTTTTTAGAGGATTTAAAAATATGCGTTGTACAGTTTGTGGAAAAGATATTTCAGATAAAGATTTTTTAAAAGATAATAAATTATATCCTTTGTATTGGACGTCAAAAGATAAAACATCAATACCTTTTTGTGGAGCTGTTTGCTCCAACGAGTGGAGCAAACAATCAAAAGTAGAAAAAGAAGTAGAAATCAAAAACCAATTAACCTAAAATTTTATTTGAAATATCAATTATTTCATCAGTAATAATTGTATCGTGATCTTTTTCAAAAAAAGTATTCAAATCTAATTCTTCAATTATTTTACCATCATCATCTAATACGATGACTTCCGCATTAATAATATTAGAATACAAATCCTGAATTGAATTAAAGGTTTCTGTAATTGCACAATGTTGGCATTCGCTAACAATATTAGTTGCCAAACAAATTACATTTTTTAATACTCCGTTTTCATCGGTTTCATCATCTAGAACATAAACAAGTTCAGACGCATATAAAGTTATTTCTGATCCATCTTCATCAATTTCACTGACTGCATGTATTGTAATTGATACAGATTCCGGAACCAATGTTGTCCAGTATATATTTTTATCAGACATTTTATCTCCTTGTGTTAATAATTAAATATAATTCATTTGATTTAAAATGTCAAAAATTAACTTTTCCACATCCAGACTGAATTTCCACAATCCCATATGCGATCATATCCTTTATTTTTCATTATTTGAATTTCAGTTAATAAAGGATCATGCCCTTCTTTAACTAAAATATCTTTACGATATTTAAAGCGATATTCTCTTATTAAATAATTTTTCATATACCAATAATTAGGGGAAGATATATGCTTTAATTCAAATCCCATTTGTTTATATAAATTACCTGTCCCCCAACGCAAATCACAATAACTCGTTACTTCAATTGGTTTATATTGCTTAATAAAATAACTAAATAATTTTGATGCAATCCCAGGAATATTACCAGATGTGGCAAATCTTAATAATTCATATTGACCATCAATTGCATTTCTACCCATTGATTTGCGTAATTTACCTAAAGCCATTATAGCAACTAATTGATTATTATAATATGCACCTATTTTTATACCTGCAGCAATATATCCTTGAATATGATGGTTATTAATATATTCTTTATATTCGAGTGTAGATATTTCTCTAATATGTGTTTGTCTGGCGTAACATATTTTATTAGATATACCTAATATATGTTTAAGTCTATCTTTAGATATATCTTCATGATTTAACCATTCGTCTTCAAATATTGTTATAAGACGAATACCCTTATCATTACATAATTTTAATTTATTTAAATGATAATTTTTATTTTTACCATTTGCTTCTGAATGCCAATATAAACCGCAATATTCTATTGCTATTTGTTTATCTGGTAGGTATATATCTAATTCAAGTGGTGATATGACGGAACGATTATTTTGTTCAATTGTTCCATTATATATTGATGATATGTAATCATATATTTGTTTCTGTGCAAATGATGTATGATGGATTTTTGCTTTGGTGTTATTTTCTTTGAATTTATGAGCAATTGCTGCTGGTGTTACTCCAAGTTCCAACGCAATCTCTGTTAATGTTTTTGTTTTATTTTGTTCAATTAACCAATTCATATCATTCATTTTAATAATATTTTCTGGAAGAATATGTTTTAATGCTGGATTTTCTACACCATATTTTTCTAAATTTTTTTGTTTAATTTTTTCTTTTATTTCTTCAGATTGTAAAATATTTTCTACACCATATTTTTTTAAATTGGTTTTCTTTATTTTTATAAAACTTTTAATTTTTATATCACTGTTTTGAATTGGATATTCTACACCATATTTTTCCATATTAGTTTTTTTTATTTGCAATTGTATTTTTTTTAATTGAAAGACATTTTCCACTCCGTATTTTTCTAAATTGGTTTCTTTTATTTTTTCTTTTACAATATCAGATTGTAGAACATGTTCTACACCATATCTATCCATACAAGTTTGTTTTACTTTATGGATATATTCATTGGTTTGCGAATAATATTCCACACCGTATTTTTCTAAATTGGTTGTTTTCTTTTTTTCTTTAACCACAATATTTTGATTGTGACTTTCCACACCGTATTTTTCTAAATTGGTTTCTTTTATTTTTTCTTTTATAATATCGGATTGTAATGCATATTCAACACCATATCTATCCATACAAGTTTGTTTTGAAATTTTCTTAAAATCATCATGTTGGAAAACATTTTCTACACCATATTTTTCTAAATTGATTGTTTTCTTTTTTTCTTTAACAGTATCCAATTGTGATGGATTTTCCACACCATATTTTTGAATGTTTGTTCGTTTTCTTTTCGCAGATGAATCCGCCGAAGCAGCACCATATATTTTGCATTCTTTATTACCGCAAGTTTTTCTATGAATGATATTATTAATTATATTATTGCAGTTTGGATTAGAGCATTTAATATCTTTATTAGTTATGAAAACATAAACACGTTCAAATTCTGAATATGTATCCGGTATATAGATTGTATCATCAATAATAAACTGTTTAATATCACTATTATTATTTAAAAATTTATAAAGTTTTTCATTATGAATTCTATTATTTTTATCACTACATTTTTGCTGTATCAAATCGATAATTTGTTTTTTGTCCATTTTTGTCCTTAATATTATAATTATTATAATATTATTTATCATTATTTACAAAAATATTCTCCAGTATCCACTATTATATAATCCATCAATACTCAAAACCCATTCAAAATCAATATTATCCCATTTAAGTTGAACACCAGTATATGAGTTTGTTACATAATATGTTCCAGCATTATTTTTAGCAATAAATGTTCTATACCACTGGTTTGTATTATATTCAATGATGTCGCCAGTATAAGCCTCTAATCCATTCCAGCCATTCTCTTTAATACAGTCACCATCCAATAAATATCTTTGTCCATTTGTAGCAATAGGCAAACCTATACCAGGCGCACATTTAGATGGTGTTATTATTGCATTTATATTTGGTAAATTATTTGATTTAAGTGTGTCAGCATCAATCGTCCATATTAAAACATTTTTCTTTCTTGGATGGATTTGAATTGTTCCAACCAAATCACCACTAGAATCATCAAGGCAATCATTTGTTTTTAAACGAATTTGCGATATTGATGGTCTGATTTCTCCGTAACTCGACAATGCAGTTTTCCAATCAAGCATGACGCCATTTGAATCATATTCCAATCCACCACTACTCAATAATGTTATTTCTTTTCCGCAGACATTTATAGAATAGTCACCAGGAGAAACGATTATTCTTGTATACAAATCTTTCTCACTCCAAAACGAACCAGTTCCAGCATGACCTTGTGGGATATCACCACTATCTATTCGCGGCATTAGTGATCTTTCACCAATATTTGCTACAATTTGATTAATTATATTTTGTTTTTTTACTTTAGCAGGAGGATTTAAAAATACAGGAAGTTCAAATTCAAGTGTAGCAATATCGATTTCAGATGTTGCTCCAATAGGTATAGATTGGCTACTATATGTTATACCTGTAAGTCGCAATGTTGTAATAGCTGTCCAATCAAGTGGATTTGTTGATGTTTGAATATCAAGACCAGGATTAAACAATACTAATATTTGCTCAAGCAGTTGATCTTTTTGTAATTTGTTTGTGGTCCATATGTCTATTTGAAATTTCATTTTATATGGAACAGGCATAAATCGCTCAATAGTATAAGTATTTCCTAGCTCTGAAGTGTAATCTCCTGTTACTGGATCTATTGCTCTTTCAAAAACTTGTCTTACATCTACACCATTTGGTTGACGTCTTCTGTCATCGTCCATATCTAGGCCAGCAACCCAAACAGATATTCTAGGTGCTGATAATGCAGCATTTTCTGAATTGTTATTAAGAATTACAGCAACTTGTCTGTCCGGAGCGGCCCACATAACAGGAACTGCTGTTAAATATGGATTACCATCGCTATCCAATGCAGAATACTGAAATCCTGTAAATACAGCAGAAACTTGAAGAATATAAGTTCTGAATTGCGCATCAAACCAATAATCTAGTTGCATATTAATTCCTTTTAATATATAATATATCTTTATTTATCAGAGGTTTAAATATGAATCTGTTCACACCACCACAAAAATTACCATCAAATGGATTAAAGTCAGTATTTTTAGCAGGAACAATCGATAAAGAAACTGGATCAGAAAATTGGCAGAAAGTTTTTTATGAAAAATTATCCGGATATGATATTAATATTTTCAATCCGCGCAGAATTGTATTTGATGAAAAAGATATTCATGAACAAATAACATGGGAATTAGATGCACTGGAACAATCAACATTAATTGCCATGAATTTCGAATTAAATTCAAAATCAGTGATCACATTACTTGAATTTGGTTTATATGCCAAAACAAATAAATTAGTAGTTTGTTGTCCAAAAGAATTTTATCGTTATGATAATATTTACATCACATCAAAATATTATGGTGTTAAATTATTTGATAATAAATCTGATTTATTAAACGAAATAATAAAACATATTTAATTATCATCCGGAGTATTAAACAATGTTTGTTCTGCAGTTCTTCTGCGAAGAAGTCCACTTACAACTTGTCCACCGGCTTTATCCCATTTTAAAAATTCATTTGATGCATTATCATAATCGCCTTGATTAACCAATTTTAATAAAGTAGAACTTTTTAAATTTCCACAACCAACATTGTATGCAAAATCTAATAATGCATCAAATTGATTTTGTGTTACTGGAACAGTTAATAATCTATTAACTTCATCTGCTGTTTTTTGTAATTGTTGTTTTAAATAATCTTCTGCTTGATCTTCTGTTATTGTTAATCCTTCATAAATATTTACTATTCCTGAAGTTGATGCAGTTCCATATCCAATAGTCCATATACCAGCAACATCTTCATATGCTGTTAAACGACAACCTTCAAATTGTTTAATTAAATCTATCGCACTTTGACCTATATCCATAATTATCTCCTTAATATATTTTTAATTATTTATCATTAAGAAATATCGGCTTTTGGTTTAATTTTCTTCCTACGAACTTTTGTATCTGTTTCTGTATTCGAAAATGATTGCTGTTGCAGTGGCGTTTCATCGGTATTAATTGGTGTTTGTTGTTTGAAATCACCTGTTGGAGTTATTGCTTTTGATAGATATTGTTGTTCGGGAAATTGATCAGATTGAGTTGTAAATGGGTTTCCAGGTAAAGTAGTAATATTTTTATTGTTAATAAATGATTCCAGTATTCTATGGGCTGATACATAATTTCTACTGTAGTCAATTTCTTGAACTTTCCATACTGATCCGTTTTTACGATATAATATATTCGGATCAAATCCAGTATGTAGAAACCATGAACCATCAGGAACATTTTCTGGGAATGAATTTCCAGTTGCAGCCAAAGTTGCTCCATCCGGCGGAACACCGTCGCCAGCATATATCCAAGGATATTCGCCAGCCATTTCATCACCAGGAATTATATAAAAATGCTGTGTTTGAAAATTTCTGTGAGGAACATCAGCCAATGCTTCCTGCGTAATTTCATCTGACACACCCATAGCATTATTGAATGTCGAAATAATATCATTAAGGTTAAATCCTGTTTGATCATCAATCATCCCATTTAAAAATTGGTTTGTTTCTTGCGATGCAACAAGAGGCTTCAGTTTAATACGCCATGCATGATAATACCATGTCGGTCCAAAACTATCAGCCGCTCTTAGTGAATCTGTAACTATATATAATTTTGGAATAGATGGGGCATTTTCATCCAGAGGGTTATAATCTCTGAGGTTTGGAAATTCTATAATATCATCAGTCATTATTTTACGACCAAGTTTTCGGATCATATCATTATAATGAACAGTTATATACATTGTATCATTATCAAGAAATATTCCAAATTGCCTTAGATCAAATTCAGCATCCTGTGGTGTATAAATCGCTCTTAACTCATATGCATCTAAATTCCATTGTTTATCACGATTTTCAAGATATAAAAAATCCTGAATTGTCGTTGCATTATTTGTATTTGATGCCGATTTGCTTTCATTTTCGACTGGTCCAATATAAAGATAGGCCAATACTCCAAGACCATTAACATCATAATATTCAGATATGACTTGGTCATGAAAATAATAATCTTCGTTTCTTTTACCACTCGAATCCCAAAATGAAAATGGGTTGTTATTTAAATCTGTCATTATATCTCCTAATAAACATATTTATCCGATGATAAATATTAAAATAAACAGGAGATAAAAATGAATAAGCCATTTAGTCAACCACCAAATAAATTAAATGCTCGTCAAAACCTAATGAAACAAATTCGTATTTCGTTGGGAGAGCCAAAAATTCGTCTGGAAATCACACCAGATCAGTTAGAACTTGCTGTTGATATTGCCCTCGAAAGATATAGATATAGAAGTTCAAATTCAGTAATGGAAAAATTCACATTTGTTGAATTGCAGGTAGAACAGACAGTATATCAATTACCGGAAAGTATATCTGAAGTAAGACAAATATTAAGACGAGGAACATCAGGAACAATTTCAGGCGGTGGATCACAATTAGATCCTTTCTCACTCGCTTACACAAATCAATATTTATTACAAGCTGGAAGAGAAGGTGGATTAACAACATATGAATTATTTGCAGGGTTTCAAAAGACAGTAGGCAGATTATTTGGTGAAAATATTACTTTTCAATTTAATAAAGACACAAAAGAATTACATATTGATCGTGATGTTCGCGCACCAGAATCTGTATTGCTTTGGATTTATGAACATAAAGCTGATGAGTTTATTATTAAAGATCAGCAATCAAGAACTTGGATAAGAGATTATTCAATAGCAAAATGTAAAGAATTTCTTGGAGAAATTCGCGGGAAATGGAGTAATTTTGCTGTTCCTGGAGGATCAAGTTTAAATGGAGAAGCTCTTAAACAGGAAGCCCAAGCAACTATGGAACGTTTAGAGGCAGAATTAATGACAAATACTGATGGTGATATTGGATATTTTGGGGTTATTGGTTAATATCGATTATTAAGTATATATTAAAAACGGTTATTTATATTATAAATAATATATAATATATAATATATTGTATGTGAGTAATAATTATGAATATGAGTACAAAAACTACATTAGACACAATGATATTTGCATTAGATGAGGCAATTAAATCTGTTTCTGCATTTGAAGATTCAAAAAAACGATCAGATTATATATTAGATATGGTGGACGAATCTATCATAACAACAGACGAACAGGGAATCATATTATCAATAAATAGTTTCTTTGAAAATCGTTTTGGCTACACACATAAAGAAATGGTAGGGAAATCAATTTTATTATTCTTACCGAAACGATATCAAGAAGAATATAAACGTTTGATGACATATAAATTTGAAGGTATATTTTTTAATAATGAAGTATATCATTTAATTACAAAAGACAAAGAGATAGAATGCAATTTATCTATTTGTCGTATGACTCGCAACGATAATCAAATACGTTATATACTGATATTCAAATAAAAAAGTGGGATATTTCTATCCCACTTTCTTTTTAAACTACTTCTGCTTCTACTACATTATCATCTGGCGTTTCACCATCATTTGATGCATCTGTATTTTGGGCTTGTTTATAAATTATTTCGCCCAACTTCATACTCTTTTGAAGTAAATCAGTTGATGCTGTATTAAGTTCTTCAGCAGACACATCTTCTTTAGCAAGAACTTCTCTTGCTGCAGTAATAGATTCTTGAATCGTTGTTTTATCAGCTTCTTCAAGTTTTTCACCATGTTCAGAAAGATTCTTTTCTGTATCTTGAATGATTTGTTCAAATCTATTTCTCGATTCGATAAGTTCTCTCTTCTTTTTATCTTCTTCTGCGTGAATTTCCGCATCTTTAGTCATTCTTTCAATTTCGTCCTTGGACAAACCACCAGATGCTTGAATGCGAATATTTTGTTCTTTTCCAGTTCCTTTATCAACTGCACTAACATGAAGAATACCATTATTATCCAAATCAAAAGTAACTTCAATTTGTGGAACTCCTCTTGGAGCATTTGGTATTCCGGTTAATTCGAAATTTCCAAGTGATTTGTTATCATTTGCCATTTCACGTTCACCTTGAAATACACGAATAGACACTGCTGGCTGATTGTCCTGTGCAGTAGAGAATACCTGTGATTTCTTACATGGTATTGTTGTGTTACGGTCGATAAGACGTGTAAATACGCCCCCTAGTGTTTCTAGACCTAAAGACAATGGTGTAACATCAAGAAGAAGAACATCTTTAACTTCACCCTTGAGAACTCCACCTTGAATAGCAGCACCACCTGCAACAACTTCATCAGGATTAACTGATTTATTAAGACCTTTACCAAAGAATTTTTCTACTTCTTCAGCGATTTTAGGAATACGAGTTGAGCCACCAACCATAATAATTTCATCAATATCTGATGCTTTTAATCCAGCATCTTTTAATGCTTTCTTAACTGGTGTCATACAACGCTTAATCAAATCATCGCATAATGATTCAAATTTAGCACGTGATAATTTAACTGCTAAATGCTTTGGACCAGTTGCATCTGCTGTAATATATGGTAGATTGATTTCTGTTTCTAAGGTAGAAGACAATTCGATTTTAGCTTTTTCAGCAGCTTCTTTTACACGTTGTAACGCCAATTTGTCTTTACGAACATCTACGCCGCTTGATTTCAAGAATTCTTCAGCAACATAAGTTGTAATTTTTTCATCGAAATCCGCACCACCAAGAAGTGTATCGCCGTTTGTTGCTTTAACTTCAAATACGCCATCACCCAATTCAAGAATTGAAACATCATGTGTACCACCACCGCAGTCAAATACAAGGATCATTTCGTCCTTTTTCTTGTCAAGACCATATGCCAAACAGCTTGCTGTTGGTTCATTAATGATACGAAGAACATTAAGACCTGCGATTTGACCTGCATCTTTTGTTGCTTGTCGTTGCGAATCATTAAAATATGCGGGAACTGTAATAACAGCATCAGTCACTTTATGACCAAGATATGCTTCTGCAGTTTCTTTCATTTTAGTAAGTACCATTGCAGCGATTTCTGATGGTGAATATTGCTTACCATTTACTTCAATCCATGCATCGCCATTTTGTGCTTTTACAACTTTATATGGAAGATGTTTAATCAATTTTTGAACTTCTGGTTCATCGAATTGACGTCCAATAAGACGCTTTGCTTCGTATATAGTTGCTTCAGGATTAGTTATTGCTTGACGCTTTGCTACAGCACCCACTAGTCTTTCTGTTTCTGATATTGCTACGATTGACGGTGTTGTATTTCCACCTTCTGAATTTGGAATAATTTTAAATGTTGAACCATCCATTACCGATACACAGCTATTTGTGGTTCCAAGATCAATTCCGATTACCTTGTTACTCATATTTTTCTCCTTTAATAAGCAAGATTATAATATCGAAATCCCTATCAGGCGATTTCGAATTTATTTATCATTTATACCATAAATTATGTTCAAATGTCAAATTTAATAGATAAATTTATCCATATTTTCAAAATGAGCTAATTCATGCTGTTTTGTAGCATCTGTATATACAGTTCCACTTTCAGCAGCAGTTCCAGTTAAGGTCAGTGTTCCATGAGCATTCGCAGCAACTGAATGTCCATTTCCAGTTCCATCCTCAATATACAATGATGTATTCACAGTGGTATGACCACTAAAGTCCATAGTATTTGTCCAGTTTGTTCCATGTGCAGCACCACTGATACTGTCAACCCCGTGACCAGCAAAATCCATATAGAATGTTTCTGCACCAGCAGCATCAGTTGGATGTGAAACATTTACTGTTGTTCCGCCTGTAGTCGATGACAAATCAACATATAAATTTCCACCAGTCATTGAAATATTTTCAGTACCACCCGTTCCAGTTAAAGACACAGTTGTATTATGACCCAATCCCAAATTAAGTGTGTTATTACCATCGCCAAGAGATATATGATCTGTTCCTGTTGATCCAGTAAGTGATATTGAATTATTACCATCACCAAGTCCAATAGTATCATTGCCAGTCCCGGCTGTTATGGTATTGTTGCTATCATAAGCATATATCGTATCATTACCATTACCAACATTTATTGTATTGTTACCTGCTGCGCCATATATAGTATCATTGCCATCACCAGCAGTAATATTTGATGTTGTTCCCATAAACGATGTATCAACAACTAAAGAAGATTGTGATGATATTACTGTTCCATCATGATTAGTTAAATTTGCAGTAATGGATAAATCAACATTAGATGCAACATGATTATCAGGGAATTGTAGATAAATTCCTGAATCTACCTGTGAATCAGTCAGTGCAGATGCATTTAATATATTTCCGTGACTATCCACAATCGAAGCATGTTCTGGTAGATTACCAACACTGTAACTCATTGATCCTCCATACACTTCACCAGATTCTTGAGCATGAATATGTAATTGTGTTGAATATACACCAGTCCCAGAATGTGAATTCGATCCATCATTTCCATAGATAGTTTCAGAAGTATTTCCTATGCTATAATTAAAATTATGACTGGTATTACTACTAAATACTTCTGTTCCAGCAGTTCCATATGTTACATTTTGATGGGAAATACCTTCATGTGAAAATGCTGTAAATGGATTTTCAACATTTACTGTTTCTGTTTGTAATACATATCCACCATGACCATCAGATACTTGAACCTGAAACTTATCTGTTCCACTAAATCCGGCTGCTGCGGTGTAACTAAAATCGCCATTATTATCAAATGTTACTGATCCATGTTGCGGTCCTTCGCCAGATTCCAAAGCATAACTTAATGTGTTACCAGTTGCACCTGTTACCCCAATACTTTCAGTTAACGTATTTCCCACCATAATATCAAAACTCTGCGAATGATGCTGGACAGTTGGACCAACATCTTCAATATTAAGTGTAATTGTCTGTGATGTTGTTACTGCTGCTGCAGTTCCGTTTTGAGCAGTAGCATTTACTGATAGTGTTATTTCACCAACATAACCTGTCGGAGGCGTTAAACTAAATTCGGCATTAACTTGTGCAGCAGATAAATGAAATACTCCAGATGAATCAGCAGTTATTGTTGTTGTTCCTGTATGTAATATTGATCCAGCAGGCGCACCAGAAATAGTTACACCAGTTACGCTTTCATTCGTATGACGATCATATACTTCTACATTTAAATTAGTCGTCTGATTTTCATGACCAACAACAACATGATCAGGAACATAAACACTTGCTCCCTGTGTTACTTGAGCAACATTTACACTCATTGTCTGGGTGTTAGTTTCAGTTACACCAAGATTATTAATTGCTGTTGCATTAATAGATAATGACATTGTGCCATTATAATCATGTGGAGGATGGATTGTTAAACTCGCACTATTTGCTTGTGCCGGTGTTAATGTGAATACTCCATTGACTGCATGAATAATATGACCATTATCATTTATATATGTTCCAGTTGGGGCGCCAGTTATTGTAACAACAGAAACAGACTCATTCACATGAACATCTGATACATTTAATGTAAATGCGTTTGATATATGATTCTCTGCAACAGATAAAGTAGTTGGTGCTGTTATTGTTGCGCCAATTGTAGGATTTGAAACCGTTACAGGAATAACAGACGTATTCGTTTCCGTTCCTCCTGACGCAGTTTGAACTGTGGCATTCACTTGTAGATACATAATTCCAGTATAATTTAATGGTGGCGTAATATGTACAGCTTCACCTCCGGTCAATGCTGCATTTGCAATTTGTGTAGAATTTAATGTAAATACACCAGCAGCATTTGCTGTTAATGTTGTTCCACCAACAGTCATTGTTGATCCTGCTGGCGCACCACTTATTGTAATTGCACTAACATTTTCACCGGCCATTGTATCTGTTACTGATAATGAAACTGACGCAGTTGCATTTGGTAATATAATAGCTGAATTTGGAGTGTCTACAATCGTTGCTCCATGACTTACTTGAGCAACATTAATATTCAATGCTTGGGTTCCACTGTGATTATTCTGATCTGTAGCATGAACAGTCATAGCCATAGTACCATAATAATTAGTTGGTGGAGTAATTTGTAATGTTCCATTAGTATATGCTGTGGAAGGTACAGTAAAAGTTTCTGTGGTGGTTGTAGTTTGTGACGATCCCCATCCAGTTGTTGTTGTAACAGGTGTTCCAACAATAGCAACACCATTAACGCACATAGTTGTTCCAACTGGTGCACCTGTAATAGTAACGGTCTTAATTGTTGTGTGTGCATCCTGAGTATTAAGAATAACTGTCGATGCATGATTTTCAAATCCAGCGATTGTTCCACCAAATGCTGCAATTTTTGGTGTTATAGATGTTGGAGCAGTAACAACATCCATAGTGATAGATTGTGAAGTAGTTACTGCTGCAGCGGTCCCATTCGCAGCAGTAGCATTAACATGCATCGTAAATAATCCAGAATATGTAGTTGGTGGAGTTATTTTCAATGTTTCTGTACCAGATTTCAATGCTGTTATTTGTGATGATGTTAAAGTATAAGTTTCTGTTGTTCCACTTACAACACCAGTTAGAGTTTGACCTCCAAGAATAATAGTTGAATTTGCTGGTGCTCCAGTTAATGTTACAGCAGTTACAGATTCATTTGTATGCGAATCACCAATATTCAAGCCAAATTGTGAGTATCCACCTTTGAACATTCCAACTGCTTGAGGGGCTGTAATTGTTGCTCCCTGTGTTGCAGCAGCTACTGATACATTTATTGTTTGTGTTTGTGTTACATTAGTTTCATTCAATGCCGAAGCAGTAGCATTAACATGTAATGTCATCGATCCGCTAAAATCTGATGGTGGCGTAATAGCAAGACTTGCACTTGATGCTTGTGTTGGTGTTAAAGTAAACGAACCATCGCTATTTTGTGCAATAGTTTGACCACTTATTGTCAATGTAGATCCAGAAGGTGCTCCAGTTATGGTAACTGCACTAACATTTTCGCCAGTATGCACATCACTTACTTGTAATGAAATCGAAGCATTATGATTTTCTACTGTTGATACCGAAGTAGGTGCAATAATTGTTGCTCCCTGAACTTGACCAATAACATTAACATCTACGATTTGTGATGTCGTAACAGATGCCGCTGTTCCATTTGAAGCAGTAGCGTCAATTTCAAGGACAATAGGACCACTAAAATCTTTTGGAGGATTTAATGTGGGTGTTCCCGCAGAAACTTGCGATGGCGTTAAATTAAACGTTCCAGTAGAATCAGGTAAGTATGTTGTATGTCCAATTGTTAATGTTGATCCAGATGGTACACCAGATATAGAAATCATACTAACATTTTCGCCTGTATGTGTATCGGATATTGTTATAGGTATGGATGCTGCATTATTTTCTGTCGTATTAACTACGGAAGGTGCTATAATCGTTGCCCCTTGTGTTACAGCATTTACATTTAATGTAATAGATTGTGTTGTAGTTACCGCGGTTGCAGTACCATTTTCAGCAACCGAATTAACACTTAATGTAATAGTCCCACTATAATCTGTTGGGGGTGTTATAGTTAACGTAGGATCATTTGCTTGTGTTGCTGTCAAGTGAAATATTCCTGTTGAATCTGCAACAATTGAATGCCCTGCAACTGTTAATGTTGATCCAGATGGTGCTCCAGCAATCGTTACTGCATTAATTGTCTCGCCAGTATGTGTATCAGTAATAGCCAATGGAACAGCAATTCCATTATTTTCATTTGTCACCAATGATGCAGGAACAACAACGGTTGATCCTTGTGTTACTGCTGAAACATCAACAGTTATGTTTTGTATATTTGTATGACTTGTTGTTCCATTCAACGTTGTTGCTTGAACCTGTAGTATCATATTACCAGAATAATCTGTTGGAGGATTAACAGTTAAACTAGCATTACTTGCCTGTGATGCTGTCAAATTGAAGTGACCGCTAGAATCAGCAGTAATTGTTAAACCATCTACGGTTAACGTTGTTCCTGTAGGAGCGCCGGTAATTACTACTCCAGTAATGGATTCACCAGAATGCGAATCAGCAATATTTAAATTAAATGATGCTACATGATTTTCAGACGTGTTAACTGTCAACGGTGCTGCTATAGTTGCACCAACTGCGGTACTTGCAGTTACATTTAAACTTATTGTAGATGAAGTTGTTACTGCAGAGGCCCCTGCTAAATCAGACGTTACATTAACTGATAAATTCATTGTTCCGCTGTATGTTGATGGTGGTGTAATTGTTAAACCAGCATCTTCAGCTTGCGATGGTGTTAATGTAAATGATCCGTCTGCATTTTGTGGTATAGTTGTTCCATTGACAGTGATAGATGTTCCTGTGGGAGCACCCGTAATAGTAACTCCTGTTACAGATTCACCTAAATGACTATCAGATACATTTAATATCAACGGTGTGGATGTCCCTGCTATTCCACCAACTGCTTGCGGTGCGGTTATCGTCGCACCTTGCGTTACGCCGATAACATCAACTGTAATTGTTTGGACATTAGTTTCTGATGCTGCACCTGTCGCATCAGCTGTTGCATTGACTTGTAATGTAACAGTTCCTGTGTAATCTGTCGGCGGTGTTAATTGTAATGTTGAATTCGATGCTTGTGCAGGTGTTAATGTAAATGAACCATCTGAATTAGCTGTTATAGTTTCATTACCAACAACCAACGTAGAACCTAATGGTGCACCAGTAATATTAACACTCGTTACGCTTTCATTTAAATGTGTGTCAGAAACATTTAATGAAATTGCAGTCGACGCATTTTCATTTCCTACTACTGACGTTGGGGTTGTAATTGTTGCCCCTTGTGTTACAGGATTTACATTAAATTCTACAGTTTGAACTGTAGTAGCAGATGCAGCTGAACCATTTTGAGCCGTTGCATCTATTTGAAGTGTCATTGTTCCGCTATAATCAGTTGGTGGAGTAACTGATATATTACCACTTGCAGCTTGGGATGGTGTCAAAGTAAATGATCCGTCAGAATTTGCATGAATAGTTGTTCCACCAACATTCAATAGTGTTCCTGCTGGTGCACCAAAAATTTGAACTGAACTGACACTTTCACCAGTATGTGTATCAGAAACATTTAATGCAAAACTCGTTTGTGAATCTTCATTTCCAGTAACTGTTGTTGGGACTGTAATTGTTGCTCCTTGTGTCACAGCACCAACATTTAATGATATGGTTTGTGTTGTGGTTACTGCACTTGCACCAATTTCCTGTGCAGTTGCACGAACAGTCAATGTCATCGTTCCACTAAAATCTGTTGGCGGCGTAATAGATAATGTTGATGATGCAGCTTCTGCTGGTGTTAAACTAAATGAACCATCGGCATTTTGCGGAATAACAGTTCCATCAACTGTTAATTGTGATCCTGATGGTGCTCCTGTTATAATTGTTACACTCGTAACTGCTTCATTGATGTGTGTATCACTAATATTTAGACTAAATGACGATGCGTTGTTTTCTAATCCCATAACTGTAGTTGGTGCAGCAATCGTTGCGCCCTGAGTTACGGCTGTTACCTCATATGTTGTATTAACAGTATTAGTTGTAGTATTACCGTTCAAATCCAATGTTTCCGCTGATATAGACAATGTCATATTACCAGAATAATCTGTTGGCGGCGTGATAACAACATTCGCTGATACCGCTTGATCTGGTGTTAAATCAAATGATCCATCTGAATTTTGTGGTATATTTACACCATTGATCGTCAAAACTGTTCCAGTTGGCGCACCATCAATACTAACACCAGTCAATGTATCTGTACTTGCATTGGCCGATAAATCAACAACATTTAATGAGAAACTAGATGAATTATTTTCGCTTCCACTAATAACAGTTGGTGTATCTATTGTTTGACCTGCTGTTGCTGCTACAACATGAACATTTTCTGTTGCTGTGGTTGTGGTAGTAATACCATGACTGTCAGTTGTCGTAAATGTTACAGTATCAGTGCCAACAAAGCCGCTGTTTGCATTATATGTATATGAACCATTTGGACCTAAAGTAACTGTTCCTTCAGACGCAGTTGCAGTGGTTACAGTTGATAATCCTGCACTATCGCTAACAGTAATTGTTCCTGTTATTGCTGTTCCAGAATAACCAGTTCCATCAGTTGCAGTATCAGTCAATGTATCACTTACAGTAACATTAGCAGTTGTTTGAATACTATTTCCTGCACTATTTGTAGTTGTAAATGTAATCGTATCAGCACCAACAAAACCACTTGCTGCTGTGTATGTATATGTACCATTCGCCCCTATATTTACAATACCATGACCTGCACTACCAGTTGTTGTGTCAACTAATCCTGCAGCATCATGTGTAGTAAATGTTCCTGTATAACTCGTTGCCAATGAACCAGTAGCATTACCTGCATTTGCCGATACTGTATCTGTCACAACTTCATTTGCGGTTGCAGTAGAAACAACACCATGACTATCAGTTGTAGTAAATGTTATAGTATCCGTTCCAACAAAACCGCTATTAGATTTATATGTGTATGTTCCATTTGGTCCCATACTAACAGTTCCGTGGTCATCAGTAATATGTGTTGTAGTAGATAATCCCGCAGAATCAGTTACATTAAATGTTCCAGTAGTGATTGCTTGTGCAGTTGCCGAACCTCCCGTAGCATTTGATGTCAATGTATCAGATACAACGACTTGGGCTGTATTTGTAGTAATATTACCTGCACTGTTTGTTGAAGTAAATGTAATCGTATCGGTTCCAACGAATCCACTTGCTGCTGTGTATGTATATGTTCCATTAGCCCCTATATTCACAGTTCCATGTCCAGCACTACCTGTTGTTGTATCAGTTAAACCAGCAGCATCATGTGTAGTAAATGTTCCATTATAACTCGTTGCTAACGATCCAGTGGCATTCGATGCCGAATTACTTAATGTATCAGTTACAACGATATTTGCAGTGGTTGTTGTAACAGTTCCCCGCGTATCAGTTGTTGTAAATGTTACTGTATCAGTACCAACAAAACCAGAATTCGATTGATAGGTATATGTTCCATTTGGACTCATACTAACAGTTCCATGTTCTGCACTACCAGTTGTCGTCATGGAATATCCAGCAGAATCCGATACTGAATATGTTTCTGTTATTGCATGCTGTGCCACTGTTGTACCACCAACAGCAGAAGAATTTATTGTAGACCGTCCTGTTTCATGAACTATATTTCCATCAACATTAATCGAAACATTCTGGAAATTAACTGCAGTTGTTCCACCCAAAGTAGTAAATGTAAATGTTTGACCATGATTAGCAGGATTTGAAGAGAATGCTATAAATTGTGAAATTTCCTGTTGAACTGCTGGAGTATATTCGGAAGCTGTCAAATTTAACTGTAACGTATTATTTGATCCGCCACCACCATTCAATGAATCCTGACCAGATGTTGCAACATTCAATACAACAGTATCATTTCCTGCACCACCCCAAACAACATCGGTTCCATTTCCTGTTATAATCGTATTATTTGATCCACCACCATATAATATATCATTGCCTGTACCGCCTTTGATAGTTAAATTATCTAAACTATATTTGGTACTGGTCATATCAATTACTTGATTACCTGTTCCAGCATCAATTTCCTGAATGTCTTGCAATCTAGCCACTGTTCCATAAGCACTATATTGATCTTCAAGGAATACAGCTTTATTTCCATCGCCCATTTCAAGAACATTGTTTGTTCCCGAACCAATAAAATCTTCTTCTGTTCTAGTATCGCCAGCGATTGAAATTAATGAATTTGGACCTGGAGCACCTGGATTTCCAACATTTTCTGTATACCAACCACCTCCCCATGTACTGTCACCAGTAAGCTCAAATACATTTTGACCTTGACTTGTTGAAACATGAACAGATTGATCAACCATACCACCATGACCATCAGCTGCTTGAACAACAAATGTATCATTTCCAGTATATCCAGCATTTGCAGTATATGTATATGTTCCGTCTGTATTAACAGATACAGACCCATGTTGCGGACCTTCGTTTTGTTCCACACTGTATGTTAATGTTGATCCAGTATTATCTGTTGCCAATACCTGACCCGAAACTGTAGGTGTGTTTAATCCAGCCTGTAAAACACCAATTCCATTCGGATTTGATAAAGTTTCACCAGTATTTTCAGTTAAGTTAACGGTTGGATTTGAAATTGTTGGGGCAACATCAGTATCAGTTACAGTGATATTATGAGAACTAACTCCACCATGTCCATCATTTGCTGTTACTGTAAAGGTATCAGTATTTCCAGCTTGCCAATTTGCATTTGTATCAGTATATGTATATGTCCCATTAGCGTTTAATGATACTGTTCCATGCGATCCGCCAGTTACAGATAATGTTTCAGTATCATTTGCTATATCACTTGCTGATATAGTTCCTGTGATAATTCCAGAACCAGTATGTGTTCCTGTATCAACAATAGTTGTTGGGTTTACATTAAGATCAACAGTTACTGTTTGTGTTGTTGTTGTATGCCCATCATTTACAACGACATTAAATGTATCAGTTCCTGTATAATTTCCAGTAGGCGTATAAGAATATGTTCCATCAGCATTCAAGGATACTGTGCCATGTGTTGCAGAATTATTATTGTCCAATGAATATGATATAGGGCTATTGGCTGTATCTGTTGCAGTTATCGCACCAGATACAACATGCCCTTCGTAATTTGTTCCACCTGTTGTAGATGAAGATAACGCATCACTCACCGTAACATGTGCGGTAGTTTGGACTTCATTTCCCACTGAATTCGTAGATGTAAATGTTATTGTATCAGTTCCAGTAAATCCAGAACCTGCAGTATAAGAATATGTTCCATCTTGATTTATAGCAACAGTTCCATTTGTTGCACTTCCAGTTGTTGTATCCACTAATCCAGCAGCGTCATGCGTTGTTATAGTTCCTGTAAATGACGTAGCAAGCGATCCTTGTGCATCACTGGCGGTATTGCTTAATGTATCTGTTACAACTACATTAGATGTTGTTGTTGTCACAACTCCATGAGTATCAGTTGTTGTAAATGAAATTGTATCTGTTCCAACAAATCCACTATTAGATGTGTATGTATATGTCCCATCTGCATTCAATGATACTGTTCCATTTGATGCATCTACAGCAGATACTGTAGATAAACCAGCAGAATCTGTTATATTCAACGTACCAGTTATTGTATGTTGAGCAGTCGCAGAATTATTTGATGCTGAATCTGTTAATGTGTCAGATACAGTAACATTAGATGTAGTTTGAACTTCATTTCCTACACTATTTGTAGATGTAAATGTAATGGTATCTGTACCAACAAATCCACTTGCTGCAGTATAAGAATATGTTCCATCAGAATTAACAGTTAC
>Ga0007882_10000647_pt1 | contig 20399 bp, 16 predicted proteins | sample CryBogCBH12Aug01_FD_71195 | JGI IMG/M metagenome (GOLD analysis project Ga0007882, IMG submission 71195) | Freshwater microbial communities from Crystal Bog, Wisconsin, USA - CBH12Aug09.1 | ecosystem: Environmental > Aquatic > Freshwater > Lake | place: Crystal Bog, Wisconsin, USA | collected... | reverse complement strand
TGAAAACGAACTTTGACCAATACCTCGCCGAGCAGATGAAGGATGCCGGTTTCGCCGAACGCTTTGAAAAAGCGGGCGAAGCCTGGGACGTGGCATTGCAAATTTCCGCGTTGCGTGAAGACGCAGGTTTCTCCCAAAAAGAACTCGCTCGTAAGCTGAAGACCTCGCAGCAGCAAATCAGCCGTCTCGAATCCCCGTCTTACGAAGGCCATTCTTTAAGCATGTTGCGCCGTGTCGCCGAAGCGCTCGGCGCAAGTGTCCATGTTGTTTTCGAGTCCGGTGCCAAAGCGGGTTCTCGCCTCGTGTCTCAATCTCCGGTGTCCGCTCGTGTCGGGAAAAAATGCCGCGCTTAATGCGCCTTGATTCTGGCGGATCGAAGTGTCGCCGCTGATTTTCACCGCCACCGACCGCAAAACCGTCCGCATCCGTCACCTTTGCGGATAAAAAAGACGCCTTAAATCGAATCCTAGCGCGCCCACTTTTGGGATTTCGTCGGCAAAAAATTGGAATCGCCCCATTTTTTCAAGTTGGCATCACTCGGCAAATTTCCAACCCCTTGACTTTCAACGTGCCGGTTTTGGCGATGTTGATTGCGGGAGATTATTTCTTGGAGATTCAAGAGCGCGAGTGTCTTGGTGTTTCGATTTTCTGTTTCCAGTTCGCGGTGTGAGATTTTAATGACGGTGAGGCAATTCAATTTCGTTTGCTTGATCACCAGTTGTGGGGCTGATACGGAATTAAAAACTGCTTTTACTTGATGATGTCTCTCGAATCATCTTGGAAATCCATTGGCGTCGTCTTAATCTCGTGTGACAGTAGCTTGAATGAAAAAAACGGCCTTCATAGACCTATTTTGCGGCTGCGGTGGATTCAGCCTTGGCATGGAGCGCGCAGGCTTCCGCTGCCTAGCGGCGGTTGATTTCAACCCCGAAGCCGTCACCGTTTTTAGAAAAAACTTTCCTGAAATTCGCCACGCCCTCGAAAAAGATTTAACTCAATTCACGCCCAACAAAATGGCGGCGCTTATCGGCGACGAGGTGGTTGATGTCATTGTCGGCGGCCCACCGTGTCAGGGATATTCAACCGTGCGGCAGCGCGACGGTGCGAACAGCGGGCCGCGCATGGTTGAAGACAAGCGCCGACATCTTTACCAGGAATTTTTGCGTTATGTCGGTTATTTCCAGCCGAAGTTGTTCGTGATGGAAAATGTTTTGGGCATCAAATCGGCGGCGGGTGGAAAATACTTCACGCGCGTTCAGAAGGAGGCGCGAGCGTTGGGCTACCGTGTCCATCCGCAGGTTGAAAAGGCGTTTGACTTGGGCGTGCCGCAGAAACGCCAGCGCCAACTTATCATCGGCACACGCCTCGATTTGCCGGAATACTTTCCAGGGGAGTTGAAACCCGCGCCCCGCGCCGTCGAATGGCCGACGCTCGGCGAAGCCATTTGCGATCTGCCGACCGTCCGGGCCGGTGGCGGCGACGAAGAAGCTGATTACGACATGGAGAAACGCAAAAGCCATGTTGCAAAATACGGCCGTGGCTATCTCTACGAAACGCTTGAAGTGCAGCTTGCGCAAAAATTGACGGCTCATCGTGCCCGTCCCCACAGTGAACGCGACTTGCGCGACTTTGCAAAATTGCGCGAGGGCGAGCATTGCGCGGCGGCAATCAAGCGCGGCGAGGAATTCGAGTTTCCCTACGACCGCGAATCTTTCAAAGACCGTTACACCCGGCAGCATCGCAACGAGGCTTGCTCCACCATCGTCGCCCACTTGAGCAAGGACGGGCTGATGTTCATTCATCCAACGCAAAACCGCTCGCTTACGCCGCGCGAGGCGGCGCGCGTGCAGAGCTTTCCCGATTGGTTTCAATTTCCGGTGGCTCGCACCCATCAATTCCGCGTCATCGGCAATGCCGTTCCGCCGCTTGTTTCGGAAGCCATCGGACTGGCTGCAAAATCATATTTGGAGAAAACCATGAAAAATAAAAAAGGCGTTCGATTCGGATTATCACCGCTTCCGTCCGACCAACAGGAGGCCGTCGCGTGGCTGCTTGAGCTTGTGCGCGCCGGAGAGAGCAAGACGCTTCGCCAAGTCACCTCGGCTGAATTCAAGCGTGGCTGGTATTCTGTCGGTTTCCTTTATCCCGGCCTTCATCCCGACAGCGCCTTGGAACACGGCACAGAAATTTCCAACGCCGCAGAAGATTTTCCTGAAATCCGCAAAATTGAACCGCGCTTGCTTGCGCCATACTTCGTGGATAGCGGCTGGCCGGTGGTTCTTGCCCCGGTTGCAGCAGAGGCATGGCGGCGCTATGAGGCTGGCGAATTAAAGGACGACGAGTTTTATTGCAGCGAGGCGGTAATGGCTGGCATGTGCCATCGCAACCCAGACCTGATCGAAGAAGTCAGACACGAACGGGAAAAAGTATTGGCATAAGGGGATTGTGAAAAAGGGAGGCAGCCAAAATGCGGAAGCATTACTCGACATTGTCGAGCCACGCGCGGCGGCAATGGTCGAATCACTTCGTGCGTTTGGGTATGATTTGGCAACGGCCTTGGCAGACCTTGCCGACAACAGCCTTTTTCACAACTCACGGCACTTAACCATTCATTTTCACTGGGCCGGTGAAAATTCTGCCATCGCCTTGGCCGATGATGGCGACGGGATGGACGAACCGACTCTTATCAATGCGATGCGACTCGGCAGTCGCAACCCGCGCGAACTTCGAGACCCAGGAGATTTCGGGCGCTTTGGCTTGGGACTCAAAACAGCTTCATTTTCGCAATGTCGCCGTGTAACAGTATTCACGCGCCAGCGCCGGGGAGAAATGCTGATTCGTTGCTGGGATCTTGATCACATTGCGGACACCGACAAGTGGCAGCTCTTACGAACGCCATCCCCACTCGCGGCGAAGTTGGCGGAAAAACTCGCCGACCCAAAACAGGGAACCGTTGTCGTCTGGGAAAAACTTGATCGGCTGACCTCTGAAACGGCCACGGAGAACGACGCCGACGAAGACGCATTTTTGAGACGCGCAGAACACGTCGGGGATCATTTTGCAGCCGTCTTTCACCGTTTGATGACTGGCAGAAGCGCGGTCAAATTTTCCCTTAACGGCAAGCCGATTACGCCTTGGGACCCATTTCTTGCGGACGAACCCGCCACGCAGCGGCTCACGGCTGAAAAACTTCGTTTCCAGGGACACATTATCGAAGTTGAGCCGTTTGTTCTTCCGCATCTGTCGAAGCTGGACGCCGAATCGCATCGGTCAGCCGCCGGATTGCGCGGATGGAACGCGCATCAGGGATTTTACATTTATCGCAACTGCCGGCTGCTCGTTCCCGGCGACTGGCTTGGAATCAAAGGTTGGCGGCAAGAAGAGCATTACAAACTTGCGCGCATCCGGGTTGATCTTCCCAACGCATTGGATCACGAATGGGAAATTGATGTCACCAAATCCCGCGCAAGGCCGCCTGAAAAATTACGCCGGGAACTGGTGCGTATCGGTGAGAGCACGCGAAGCGTGGCAAAAAGAATTTATTCGCATCGGGGCGCTAAACTTATTCCAAAAGACGGCCAGGAACGGGTTTTCCTTTGGGAACAGACAGCAAAACACAATCAGGTGTTTTATCGCGTCAATCGCGAACACCCGCTTGTGAAACAAGTTCGTGCCGCGTGTGACGACGTGCCGAAATTTAGCGCCATGCTTCGGCTTATCGAAGAAACCATTCCAGTCCCGCTTATCACCATCACGGATCGCGAGAAGCCCGACCAGACAATCGGCCCGTTTGAAGGCGCAAAAGAAGCCGAAATTCTCGAAGTCATGCGGCAGGTTTTCGCTTCGCTTCGCGTCAGCGGACTTTCCAGAAAAGACGCGCTTTTGCGACTGGCTCATTTTGAACCGTTCCCGCGTTTTCCACAACTGCTTCAAGCCATAGCCGAGGAGGATGAAAAATGAGCGATGCTTTAAACCATGCCCGTTCGATTGCGGTGACACTGCTAAATCTTCAGCCAGTGCGAACCCAGGAAGTCATTCGCGCCCAGGTAGCCCTTGCAGTTCAAACCACGCGCGCAGCGGGAATGGGTGAAGTTGATGCCGATGCTCTTGTCGCTCAACTCATGCACGAGGCAAACGTGTATGTTCCTGACGCAACCCTGATGGACGACCCAGCCGACCACATCGAGTGGCTTCCGGCCCGCCGTGGAAGTATTGAGTGGAAATTTTGGAGTCGCTACAAAGCCTTTCTTGAACAGGAAAAAAAACTGCCGGAGCCGGTGGTCGCCTCGCTTGGAAAACTCACGGACGAAATTCTCGGCAAGTTGGAAGACCCCGAACGCAACCCGCCGTGGGACTGTCGCGGCATGGTGGTTGGAAGCGTGCAATCCGGCAAAACCGCCAACTATTGCGGCCTAATCTGCAAAGCGCTTGATTCGGGCTATCGCCTCATTGTGATTCTGGCGGGGATGCACAACAACCTCCGCAGCCAAACCCAATACCGGCTGGACGAAGGCGTGCTTGGCCGCGACAGCCAAAAAGACCGAAATCTTGATCACGCAAATAGCCTGATTGGTGTTGGCAAATTATTCGGGCAATTATTGCAGGTAACAACGCTAACCAGCAGCCTTGATGACGGCGACTTTCGCGCGCCCAAGGCTGATACGAGTGTGGATATAGGCGGTCACCCGGTCATTCTCGTTGTTAAGAAAAACGGGAGCGTCCTGAAAAATTTGCTTAAATGGGTGCTCCATGTTCGAGGTGAAGAAATCCCCGGCCAGAAGGGCAAAATAATTCGCGGAGTTCCGCTGCTGGTGATTGATGATGAAGCGGACAACGCTTCGATTAACACCAAGGATCGTAAAGGCAAAAAGGCTGATGACGATGATGTCACAGCCATCAATGGGCGAATCCGCGAATTGCTCGACGCTTTCGAGAAAAGCGCCTATGTCGGCTACACCGCAACTCCGTTTGCAAACATCTTCATCAATCCAGATGCCGAAACACCAAAGCACGGCGAAGACCTTTTCCCGCGCAGTTTCATCCTCAATGTTTCGCCGCCGTCGAATTACGTCAGTCCGGCGCGCGTGTTCGGCCTTGATGGTGATCCTGATTCTGGAATCGAAACAAAGCAGGAACTACCCCTGTTTCGCCTAGTTGATGACCATGAAGATATTTTCATACCCAAGCACAAAAAAGATCTGCCTGTCCACGAGTTGCCTGACTCCTTGATTCGTGCGCTGCATTGTTTTGTGTTGGTCTGTGCCGCGCGGCGCGCACGCGGCCAGACGGAAGTTCACAATTCCATGCTGATTCACGTCACGCGATTCGTGGACGTGCAAAGCCAAGTCGCGCAGCTTATCCAACAACAGGTGGACTCCATTCGGCGGCGGCTTGCCATCGGCGAGGGGGAGCGGCGTCAGACGCTTCTTTCGGATTTGAAAAAACTCTGGCAGGAAGAATTTGAACCGACGAGCGCCCAAATTCGGGGAATGTCGTCGGATGAAAATTTGCCCGAAGTTTCATGGGCGCAAGTTGCCGCTGAATTGCCCGAAGCGGCGGGGCGGATTGAAGTTAAAGAAATCAATGGGCACGCGACCGACGCGCTGGATTATGTGGCGCATCGCCAAGGTTTTAATGTCGTGGCTGTCGGCGGCGACAAACTTTCCCGTGGTTTGACGCTTGAGGGGCTTTCGGTCAGTTACTTTCTCCGCGCTTCACAGATGTATGACACGCTGATGCAAATGGGGCGCTGGTTTGGCTATCGTCCCGGCTATTTGGATTTGTGCCGTTTGTTCACTACGGAAGATTTACGCCGGTGGTATAGGCACATTGCTTTGGCTGAAGTGGAGTTGCGCCGCGAATTTGATCGGATGAAAGCGGCCGGGCTGACACCACGCCGTTACGGGTTGCGAGTGCGCGAGCATCCGGGCGGTCTGCTAGTAACCGCCATGAATAAAATGTCGCACGCGCAGACCCAGCGACTATCGTATGCAGGCGATTTAGTCCAAACACCGACTTTCTCGACAGACCTAAAGGTGGTGCAGACAAACCGGAAGACTGTCAGCAATTTTCTAAATACCCTCGGGGGAAGCGGCAAAGCCGACCCACTGCCGGCAGCCTGGCTATGGAAAATAAAAGCTAAACAACTTCTTAACGATTTGATGCCAGCATTCTCGATTGCACCTGAATGTTGGCGACTTCAAAAACCGGAACTTTGTGAGTTTATTAGGCGACAGGCGGACGATGGTGAGCTGACTGATTGGACAATTGCCGTCATCAACAAGCAGACGGCAACTGCGTCGGAAAGATATGACCTCAGCGATTTACGAGTTGGCATAACTACGCGGACGCCAGAAACAGACACATGGCCCAAAGGCCCAAAGCCACCACAACTATTCCGAGCGCCTAATTCTAATATTCAAGACCCGGCCCATCACACCCTTGACCTGATAAAATGGAAACTGGATGATGACACCTTGGCAGCATTACTAGAAAAGCGCGCCGTCGAGGGTGGAGCGCCAGTATTTAATTCCGATGAGGCAGCGTTACTAGCTTCTTGGCGGGGAAGAACGCTCCATGAGATCGCTGTAGATTTGACAGCAAGGCGACATCCCCGTGCCGAAGGAGCAACGGGTAAGCAAAGTATTCGTGGCGACATTGCCCGCCAGTTGCGTCCAAAAACACACGGGTTGCTTACAATTTATTCTCTTTTGCCAAAGGACGTTAGTAATTGGCCGATGGATGAGGTTTTCATGGGCTTGGCCTTCAGTTTCCCGTCAAGCCATACGGCTCGCGCAGTGGACTACAAAGTCAATAAAGTGTGGCAAGCCACATTCCACGACGAAGATTATGCAGATTGAAGATTTTTGGAAGGCACTTGAAACAGACGCCGCCGCCGGCAAAACCGGCGCGAGCGGGTGGCTGATTCGTCTGACACAACCCGCTGCGGGTTGCCCGTTGTTTGTCGGTTTGGAACTTGCAACCAAGCGACGCGCGGTTTTGCTACGGTTGCCTTCAGCGTCCGTGCCAACGCGTCGTCACTGGCCGCGTTGTAAAGGGCTTGAGCCGTTGGCCGTCTCAATCGGCGGCAGCGCCCATTTCGGCGTGGCGTTGAAAGAAGTGCGTTTTGCCGACGTGTTCACGGCACTCGCGGAAGATTTGGTTCGCCGGGTGTCCGATGCCGGCGATTCTGCCGCCCAAGCCCGCGCATTTCTCGGCCAGCTTGCGCGCTGGCAGAAATTTCTTTCCGCCTCGTTCGAGGGCTTGAGCGAGGAATCGCAGCGCGGCTTGTGGGGAGAACTTTATTTTCTCCGCGAGCATCTGTTTTCAACCGTCGGCGCAGCCGCAGTCCATTCGTGGAAAGGCGGAGAGCGGGCGCACCAGGATTTTCAATTTGAAAGTTGCGCGGTGGAAGTGAAAACCACGCTGGCAAAACAACCGCAAGTGGTGCGGATCACCAGCGAGCGTCAACTGGACGACAGCGCCTGGGATGCGCTATTTCTCAATGTCATCGCGCTCGATGTTCGAGACGGCAGCGGGGAAACTTTGCCGGACATGGTTGGTTCGTTGCGCAATAAGCTGGGGTCAGACGCGGCGGCGCTGGAGCAATTTGAAGACGAATTGCTCGCCATCGGCTACCACGACGCGCACGCAGCGCGTTACGCGGATCGCGGCTATACCGTTCGCGCGGTTGGATTTTTCAGAGTCGGCAAAAAATTTCCAAGTTTGGTGGAAGCCGATATGCCGCCGGGCGTTGGCGACGCCAACTACGCGTTGAGCGTGGCCGCGTGCGAGCCGTTCAGAGTTCAGCCCAAAGAGGTTGAAACCACTGTCGCCGCCAGCCCGAAGCCCAATTTCAAAAGGAAAAACCGTGCCTGAATTGGATCAATTCGCCCAAGACCTGCACCAAGAGGTGCTGGTGAAATGCGCAGACGACGCCTCGCCGCAAATGCGGGAGGACGCATTTACTGAATGCGTCTTGGAACGGCTCGCCGAGCATAACGAAGCCGACAACGCGGAAATGATTTGTCCCAGCCTTCGTTGGGAATCACGCGGGCGCTTCCCCGCCGCGAAGATTAACGCATGGGCGCTGTCCGGCGACGGCGCGACGCTCGATTTGTTTGTTACCCTGTATCACGGAACCGGCCAGCCGGATGTCGTTTCAAAACCGGACGTGGCAAAGTTTTTCAGTTTGGCGCGCGGATTTCTCCGCCGCGCCATTGACGGTTTTTATACGCAGTTGGAAGAATCGCACGACGCATTTGAGGCGGCTCGCCAAATCCATGAAGCGAAGGAAAACTTGGCCTCTGTCCGGCTTTTCTTCATCACCGACGGCGTTGTCGGCACACGCGCAGCAGATGTTGAGGAAGAACAGTTGCCGGGATTGGATGTTAAGTATGTGCTTTGGGATTTGGAAAAGTTAAGCCGGTTGCAGGTTGGTGAGCACAAAATCATTGAACTGGATTTTTCAAAGATAAACGGCGGGCCTATCGGCTGCATAGCCACACAGGACGCCACCACCGAGTATCGGACATTTCTGGCATTCCTGCCCGCCCCGTTGCTGGCAAAAATTTACGGCGAATATGGGCAGCGCTTGTTGGAGCGGAATGTCCGGGCATTTCTCCAGGCTAAAAACAAGGTGAACAAAGGGCTTCAGCAAACATTGCGCGACGAGCCGCATCGGTTTCTGGCATACAACAACGGCCTTTGTTGCACGGCGGCGGAGGTTGATGTTGAGATCGGTAAGGACGGACATGGGCGGCTAAAGAGCGTGAAAGATTTTCAAGTCGTCAATGGAGGCCAGACCACGGCGAGCATTTTCCACGCTTTGAAGAAAGAGCGCGTGGATGTCTCGAATGTGGTGGTGCAGATGAAACTGACGGTGTTGACCGACCCGGCCAAAGTCATTGAGATTGTCCCGCTCATTTCAAGATACGCCAACAGCCAGAACAAGGTGAACACGGCGGATTTCTCAGCCAACGGCAAATTCCATCACCAGCTTGAACAGCTTTCCCGTAACGCCTGGGCGCCGCCACAGGGCGGCTTGGAGCGCGGCACGCATTGGTATTACGAGCGTGCGCGTGGTTCATACCTTGATGACAAGGCACGCAAACCAACCCAGGCAAAGCGCCGCGAGTTCGAGGAGGAAAATCCGCCGCATCAGAAATTCACCAAGACCGACCTTGCCAAGTTTGAACACGCTTGGATGGGGCTGCCGCATCTGGTTTGCAAGGGGGCGGAAAAAAACTTCATTGAGTTCGCCCAAAAGCACGATGAAGACGGCGAGCCGATGGTGGATTTTAATTATTTTAAGCACGTTGTCGCCAAGGCTATTTTGTTTCGCACAACGGAAAAATTGGTTTCGGCGCAGGAATTCGGCGGCTACCGCGCCAACATTGTGGCCTACACAATCGCGTGGCTCGCAGAAAAATCCGGGCGGAGGATTGACCTCGAAACTATTTGGAACGACCAGAAACTTTCATCCGCGCTCTGCGATGCCATCACAGAGGTATCGAAAGCCGCCAACGAGCATCTTCTGGCACAATCAGGGAATGTCGGCGAAGCGTCTAAACGTGCGGATTGCTGGGATGAATTTAGGAAGAAAAAACTGGAACTGCCGACCGCTTGGAAGGATGAATTTGCGGATGAGCCGTTCGTCGCTCCCACTTGCGAGGAAGACGCGCTTGCCGCCGAGTGGGACAAGGTTCGCAAGAAATTCACCAACGATGCGCGCACCATTGAGGGCTTGGAGGCTTACACCGGCAAGGTTTGGGTTGCCAGCAAACGGCGCGAACTTGTTTCAAGTTATGCCGCGATGACTTGGGATCAGTTGCGGACACGCCCAGGACTTGGGTTGAAAAAATTGCGTGCCTTGGTGGAAATGTTCGCCGCTGCATTGGACTAGCTCGCATGGCTGACGTGTTCACCAAGGCGAAACGCTCCGCCGTCATGTCCCAGATTATGATTACAACTTTACAATTCAATCTTGCAGCGTTGCCGGAAATTGGAAAACCCGAAACTGTCTCGCGCTTTTGCGCGTCCGTCACCACCGCTAAATGGAATTGGCACTAAATACGCCAGCCACGACTATAAAGCCTTAATTGTATGTGTTGGATTCGGCGGCAATTTTGCAAATATTTTGTAGGATTTCCGGGACTTTCTTGAAGGAACCAAGATTCATTGGAAACACACCTCGTTCATGCCAGACAAGGTCTAAGTCGCTATCCTTGTCACCGAGGCGAATGCCCCAATAAGGATAGCCTAGCTTCTTGTTTGCGTGACGGCAGTTTACGGCAGACATAACTTCGACAAGATTTTTGTCATTGCCGGATAATCCGACAAACAAGCATGTGTATGAAGCGAGAGTCTCCGTAAGAGCATTGCGCCTCAAATCTGGTGATCCTATTTTGATTTCATCAAAATGTTTCTGAGCCATCACAATATGGCCGGCAGAAGGTTTTAATTTGGAGAAAGGTAAATAACCATGCGGATGAAAAATGCGAACGTCTGCATTATTTTCCAATTGAGGCAAGGCGGCGAAAGAGTGAACGCATACCCCAAAGGCAGTGAGCAATTGCTCAAGCAGATCATCAAAGTTAAAGGAAATTATTTGCCGGACATTGCCCCGAGCGGAGGGAAATGCCAAGGCGGCAATAGAAAGCAACAGCTCTTTTTCCGCAAGGTGCAATCCGGTGGTGTGGTAATCTTGATATAAGGCTTTGTGGACTAACTTTGCAAATTCACCGTTGTCTTTTTTACAGCATTTGGTTAAGAGCCATTCCGCAACTGCTTCCAAATCTCTCTCCTTTGGCATGGCCTTATTTGCGATCTTGCAGCACTGCTTGGTAAGCTTTGCCCAATCTGGTAAGCCGCAGGAAATGGATACGCCGGCTCCAAGAATTAGGGCTAGTTTCCCCGACCGGAGTTGGTCAGCGCAAAATTGTTCAACGGTTTTTCTATCTCGCCAAGCCGTTACACTTCGCATCCGGTTTTTACTATATTTAGGCGTCGTCATTTTGGCCACTCAATATAACCTTCATCGTGCAGAGTTTTTAATGTGTTGGTAATGTCCAAAAGCAGTTCAGGCCGGTCGTAGTTAAAAGTTAGTTCGCCGCGTGAACTGATGGATAGAATTTGTGAACCTCGTTTTACATCACGCAGTTCAACGCGGTAGGGTGCTATGTTCGCACGAATCCGATGAAACAATTCAGCATCCGCCACATCCGCGCCCCACAATGCTATTGAACGTAAAGAATTACCATAACCCTCAATACGGGCAAAGACGCCACCCATTAGAAATCGATCATCGGGTGAATTTGCGAGGTCTGTAACTAGCCGATCTACAAATACGCGAGGAGCATAAATACCATCGTTGAGTGTTGTCCTCTGAATCAGAACATCCACCATTCCGCCTTCTGCCCCTACCAATAATGAGTGGGAACCACTTGGGCGCAGCAAGAAAAAGTATTCGTAAGTATCTAATTTGTTCTGTTCGGGTATCGAAGAAAAAGGCTCTTTCGTGGAATATCGAACGCATTTCCATCCCTGAACACCAGATTCAGTAACAACAGTTTTAGCATCTTCTAATAAACCTCGAATTGATGCAGCATCGCGCCAACCGAACAAACCGCCCGTCCAAGAACGATGTAAGTTAATCTTCAATCGTTCCTCCCGGTGCTTGGGTCGTTTTACATTCGTTCTTCCCAAATGCTAAGTGTTCCAATATCCAGATAGAACGCAAAGTGTCCGGTTCATCATCGCGGCAGAAAGTTTCAACAAACCGCAGAGGATTTTGGATCAGTTCAGTTCCGAAATGTAATGGCTTTACCGGATAGCCGTCCTTGTCGCCAGGGCCGAGTAGTCCCTCGCGAGCCAGAATCTTTTCAACGTGTTGCGAGTATAGAAAACAACGGACAATGCGAACAAAGAACTCCCTCCGGGCCAATAAATCACGATACTCCTTTTGCTTGCTCTTCAAAAGGGCGCAGGCCTGGCGAATATAGTTGGCGTCTCGTGTATGTTTTGATAACTCCTCTAGCTGCCTTAATAATTGTGCCGTAGTTGTGCTTAACCCATCTTTACGACTAAGGTTGCAGGTGTGCAGTGCGCATAGTGTGCGGACAATATAGTCAGGAATCCGTTCGCGAATGTTGGGTATGATTTCCCAACTCGTCCAAACCGAACTAACATAGTGTTTGGCATCCTTGCGGTAAAAATATAGGAAATCGAAACTATGTGTTAGAATCTCATTTATTTCGCGCCAATGCCTTTCTATGAGAAGCGCAAGAAGCTCTTCAGTCAGATCCGTTTCGTCGTATTCACGATCCATTTGCCAAATTGAAAATGCAAGCAGGCATTGAATCTGTTGAAGCAAATTCTTTTCTGATGTCTTGTCAAGATTGCGAACAACTTCTTGAATTGCGCCACGTTGTTTAGGCGAAGGCAGAATAACGCCAAGAATTCCAGACACCAAAATATGGCTTATTTCATGTGTGATAGTTAAGAGCGTCCATGTTGATGTATTACAGCTTGTAAGTAAGTCCTGCGGCACGCTCAATGAAACATCTGTGCTCTTAAATCCGTCTCTGCCGCTAAAACAGGTGATGTGAGGTATAACAGGTTCATTTGTTTTTTCTGATGAAATTGTTTTCGCTACTTGTTTGGAGTGAGATAAATCAGATACGGGAGCTAATTGATCCAGCCGCCAAAAAGGATCCTTGAAGTCAACTTGGTGCAGAGGTTTTGAAAATGGGTTTTTGTTTTCTAGGTTTTTAATTTTTGCAATTAATTCAGATTTTACAAACGCCCGGCTAACGAATTGTCGCATCCGCAGAATTGCCAAAGAACCGGTTCCGACACCGAGCAGGGAATGAGTCCAATGATGGCTATCGTTTTCAATTATCGGAGGAGTGCCAGCATAAGTCTGTTCGCTCTGCCTAGAAAGATATGCGTTTGTATTAACTAACAGCCCATGTTTGAATCCAGTTTCAATGTCAGGATCATTAAGATTGCCACGCAAGATTTCGTCAAAGTCTGCCAACTCTTTGGCATAGTCCGGGATATATTTTGCTGCGAATGCGTAAGAGCTATTCATCAATAGCTGATACTCACGTTCAGCAGAACGCATGTGCTTGGAATTATCCGGCAGCGGAGCAGACAGGAATTTAGGAAGATTGGCATGCGATGCCGCAACTATTTTGCTATGGGGGCTATCGAGTTTGCCCTGTTTGATCGGCCATACTTCCCAATAAACCTTGAGTTCTTCCGCGTAGCGCGTGGCCTTTTTTAATTGGTCTGCGTTCTCGCAAAAGCAAACAATGTTTAGCAAGCCGAGCGAAAGATAAATTTGTGGCAACCTATCGGTTTGAAGGATGCCAGGAAAGACAGGCCCAAAAAACAGAATCCATATTTGCTTTTTTTGTGGGATTTTTGGAACCGGCGACCGATTTAGCGAAAAAATGGGACTGACCCGACTTCCTTCCCGCATCTTTGGAACAACATCGCTGAATCGAGCAAAAGTTTCGACGACATGGCCATCACCGTTAGGCAGCCGATGCAGCAGAAGAAAATGAGTTCCGCCACAAAGCTCCACCGCATTCATCGGCTTACACTTTGTTTTGGCTAAAAGAAAACCGCCCTGTTATGGGGTCCACTTTCTTTTTGGGTGCGTGGACTTTCAAGCCACGAATCGAGGCGCGAACAGTTACCGTGGCAACCGTGCATACGGGTTCGGGGCCGATCGCTTTATTGGCGTCGCAGTCAAAATGCCCAAACCGACGTTGGCCAACGGCTTGGCCGAGTTTAACGGCGTTACGATGTTCGCTCATTCGCAACATATATTTTTATCAATAGGACGTGAGAAACTACCAGCCGCCCAATTTATGTAAAGAAAATTCAAAAATTAATTTAACTGTTTTTTCCGTGCGGAAATCATGGTTTCCACCTGTTTTTGTTAAAAATGCGGATGCCGGTATCGTTTTTCAAGCATTAAAATACGCGCCGCCCTCGCACCAGCCGCACCGCTCCGCTTTTGCTGGACACCGGCGCGCTGAATTTAATCAGGATCGCTTGCGCCATCAGCGAAATGACCGGACGGCGTGTCGGCTTTGTCATTCACCGTTGCATTGTCGTCCTGCGATTCGTTGGTCATCCTTCCAGAAGCTTGATGCTTTCAATTTTGCACCCGCCTTTGTTTTCACCGGCGCTAATTTCTTTTACTTTCATGGTGGCTAGGAATTCAAAAAGCTCGGTTAGTTTTGCGCCATGCACTTCGATATTTTTGTCGGTGAATTCCAAGACGATGCGCTCCGGCTTGGGATGATGTTTGATTTCGCGCAGTGCGATGTAAGGCAGTGCGGTTTTGCCGTCCGTCAATTCCACGGCAAGGAAGCCGCCCTCGTTGGCGGCAAATAATTTATAGGCTGTTTCGCTCATGTGATTTCCTGTTCTTTGGTTGGTGGTTCTTTTTCCGAGGGCAGCAATCGATTGAACCAGTGCATCACCTGCCGGCAAACCGGCAGTTGCCATGCGGCCAGACTTGTTGAAAGCCGTTCCTCAAATTCCTGTATTTTCATCTTGGCGACGGATTGAAACGCCGCAAGCCGGTTGGAAACGGCGGGGGATTCAAGCACCGGCGGCAAACGATCCAGCGCGGCCAGCCGGTCGCCGGCCGGAAAACTCCGCAGCAACGCCGGTTTATCCGGCGTGTGAATGGTGCAGGACAACTTGCCCCGGCTGCAAGCCACATAAGCGGCTTTGGCGTCCAGCCTGGACGCCGCGACCACCACATGAGCGGCGGTCAAGCCTTGCGCCTTATGGCTGGTGATCGCGTAGCCATGCAGGAACCGGCTAAACCGGCGCGTGTCCAGCGCCGACCCGTCCGCCAGATGCAGCATGTCGCCCGCGATGGATTTCACCTGATGCACTTTGCCATTCACCAACCCCGCCTTGCGGTCGTTGTCCCGCAGCAACACCCAATCGCCCGGAGCCATTTCCAGCACCCGCGCCGTCCCCACATCAAACGCCTTGGCCGTCTTTTTCACGTCCACGCTCCGCTGCTCGCCTTGGGTGTTGCGGAGTTCGACGCGGCTGGAATCGGCGGCGACGACTTCCCACGTTGAACCCTTGTCAAAGCCGCCGGCTTTTTTGTTAAACGTGACCAGCAAGCCGGATTTGTAGTTGTGAAAATTCTCGCGCTGGATTTCCGTCCACGAAAGCGAGTCGTGAACGGTGAAATTCCGGCCTTGTCCCAATTTGCCATCTGCCCGCAACCGCTGGCGGATCTCCGCCGTGAGCGCGTGATTTTCCGCCCACGTCGGACAAACGCACAGCACCCGCTCCGCGTCGGGCCGTGTCCGTTGAACATATTCCGCCGCCGCGTTTGCCAGATAATCCGCCTTGCCTTCCCGCACCCAGCCCAGCCCGTCCAGTTTTTCCATGCCTTCCCGCACCGACCCGCCCGCCATCGTCTGCACCGCGTCGCGGTAAGCCCGGCCTTGCTGCCGGCGAACTTGCCCAATTTCGGCGCGTTCCAGCGGCGAATGTTTTTCCAGCACGCGCAGGAAATCGCCGGCCTCGACACCCGAATGCTGCCGGGTGTCGCCAATGAAAATGACGCGACCATGATTGGCTTCCGCCCAGCGCAGCAACGCCGTTCCCTGTTTGTTGGACAACAGCCCGGCCTCATCCACCAGCAAAACCGGCGGCGACGCCGCCAGTTTGCCGTCCTGGGTAAGGAACGCCGCCACGGTGGTTGCCTGCTTAAATCCTTCTTTGCGCAACACGTCCGTTGCGGACGTGGTTGGCGCAACCGCCAGAACGGATTTGCCGTTGCGCTCCAAAACCCGCCGCAGTTCATCCAGCGCGGTGGTTTTACCCACCCCCGCCGCCCCGCGCAAACTCATCACCTGATCCGGCGAGGCCAGCAGCTTGACCAGCGCCGCCCGCTGCTCATCGGACAGTTTCTGGTCCAGTTTTTCAACGCCGCCCAGCCGTTCAAACCGCCCCTTGCTTTCCGTGACGAAATGCACCGCCCATTTTTCTTCGGCCAGACCCTTGCGCGTGGCGCAGGGGCGCGACAGCAAATCGCCTTCGGCCAGTCGCACCAGTTGCGGCTCGTTTTCCATGACCGTCTTGAGCCGGTCGAGTTGCACCGCGCCTAATTGCTGGTTCAGGGCTTCCGCCAAAATTTCATGCTCCGGCACCACGGAACGGCGTTCAAATAAATGGCTGACCGCCCGCCGCAGGGCTTCCCGTTCCCCGCCCGGAGTTTCAACCCCTTGTTGCGCCCGGCTTATCGCCGCCTGTTTGACGGATTCCAACTGGCGCAGTTCCGCCGCCGACAACTCCGCCCGCTGCCAGCGAACGACCTGCTCCGTGCTGGCTTCCGCCAGTTTGGCGGAACGGGTTTCTTTGGTGATGACATGGATTTCGCCCACCGTCGGCGCGCGGCCATGTTCCTTTTCAAACTTGGCGATGCCCGCCTCTACTTCCTTGCGCCGCTTGGAAAACTGTTTCCGCACCGCTTCCGGCACGCCCCGGATTTCAAAGCCGGTAATCGCCCCCTTGCCGTCGCGGATTTCATCCAGTTCGTAACCCAGCTTGCGGCATTCAACCGCCAGCTCGTTCTGATAGGTTTTCCCGGCGTAGCGGATGGCGGACAGCATTTCCCGTTCGGTCAATGCCCGCCATTCACCGCTGGCGGCGTCAAAGGTGGCGTTGGCAGTGACAAAGTGGTCATGCAGCAGCGGGTCGAGCGCCCGGCTGGCCGTGTGGCTGAACCGAGCGGCACACAGGTTGCCGGTTAGCCGGTTCTGGCGCTCCTTACGGGTGTTGTTTTGGCAGGCGGCAAATCGTTCCAGTTCAGCATACCCCTTGGCCGCTGCCCGGCGATGCCCGGCAATCAGCCGCTCATCGCCGACCGTCAGTGCCATTATAGAAACACTTTTTTGCGCCGACACCTGAAAGTCCAGATAGCAAATCCGGTTCTCGGCGTCGCGGGGCGTCAGCCGCCCGGAGCCGTCCGGCAGGCGGTTCCGGCGCAGGTGTTCAAAGGCCGCGTCGTCCGCCTTGATGTCCCGGCCCGCCAGACCGAGGCGACCCGCCGCCTGCCCCGCCCACTGGCCGACCACCCGCTCGTTTTCGGAGTAGTAGTCGCTGTGGACAAGGTGCTGCCCCAGATAGGTCGAGCCGTCGCGGATTTTGGCCATTGTGAACATGGTATTTTTCCAATTTCGCTATACCAATTTTCGCGCTTCATTGGCCGGTCAAACCGGCGCGGATTTAGCCAATTTAATTATACTAATTCTTAAAGTCAGATTTTTAAGAGACGCAATATGTCGAAGCGATGGAACGAGTTGTAAAACAGCCCGCCGAACGTGCGGCGGCACTACGCTCCGTTTTCGCCCTTTTCAGCACCGAGCGCGCGGTTGAAATTTTCACCCCGCCGCCAACCCGGTTTTCAGGCGATTTTCACCGTGCCTTTTTCCCCGGGTTTCTCCTGATGCCATCTTTCCTTCGACCATTTCCCGTAAAATAAAACCACCGACTCAACGATGTGATCATTTTGCTTTTTACCGTTCTTGAGCGTGGCAAAACTTTCCGGGCGCACCCGCCATAACTCCGCCGGTTGCGTCGAATGGCTCCGGCTGGTTTTCCCGTCACTGTGGGTGGTGGTTTGGCTGATTTGCTCGCCCATGTATTTGCCGATTTGTGCCGCCTCCCATTCGCGGGTGTCGGCATCGCCTTGGCGCAGGAAAACTTTGGTGGCGCATTTGGCAAAAATGGCTTTTCGCTCGTTCTCGCCCAGCACTGCGTCAATAGTGGGCAGGTCTTGCGTCAGCAAGACCGTCGCCACATGGTATTCCCGCACCACGCTGAGCTTGCTCCGCAATTCGTGAGAAATCGTCTCTTGGCATTCATCCGAAATCAAAAACAGGTTCTTTTTTTGTTTGACCTGGGCGACTTCCCGGCAAAAGCAAAATTGCATCACCGCGTTGGCAATGGCCCCATCCTTTGGGTCGGTCAGCAGATCTTTGGAACCCAGCGTCGGCATCGCCATTAGACAAATTTTTCCAGACCCCCACAAATCGCGCAGCGTGAAGGTGGACTCCCCGCTGAACAGCCCCAGCATTTTCTTGCTGCTCAAATTATCCAGCACCCCGCTGACCGTCGCCGCCAGCGAACCTTGCAGCCGGTCGCCATGCGTCGGATAATCCACCTCGAAATACTCAACCGCCCGCTGCACGTCCTCATCGGGATTGTCCTTCGCTTGAGCCAGTGCCGCCGCCATCACGCTGTTTTGCCGCCAAACCGGGTCGGCCAGCCGGGTCAAATCCGTCGCCCGTCCCTTGAACATCCGGGCCAGGTCGGAAATATCCAGCCGCCCATAATGTGCCCAGCACAGGGCGAGCAGCCGATGCACCATGATTTCACTTTGCTGCCGGAAAAAGGAATCGTCTGCCTTGCTGGTCGTCTGCCGCCGCAATGCGTCGGCCAGTTCCACCAGCAGCGAAGCCGCCTCAGTAAGACTCGCCCCCGCCAGCGGATTGAAACGATGTCCGCCATTCACGCCGAAAACGATGACATCTTTTTCGCGCCCGCTTTCCCGGCAAACTTCGAGCAAGTCTGCCACCTGCGTTTCCTTCACACATAGAATCAGCCCGCCAAATTGCGCCTGAAGCAATGCCCGGTAATAGGTTCCCGCCGCCGAGGTTTTCCCCGCTCCCGGCGACCCGATGAACAGCACATTTTCAAAAGCGTCGCGCACGGTAAAGGTGACGCCGTTTGAAAAAGTCAGCAGCGGCTTGTCCATTTCATTGGTTACGACCGCCTCAACTTCGGGCGCACCCCACAACAGGCGCTCGATGAATTCAAAAAAACAGTTCATCGTATGGGGAATACAGCCCCGACGCCCTGCCGCTGTTCGTCATTGATGATTCTTACCTGACCATTGGCACCGTAAATGAATATCACGAGATTGTCTTGCTGCCGCATTATTTCCATCTTATGCCCGGTTTGCTTCAGTTCTTTGGCGTTATCCAACGCTGCGCGATTCCAATACCAGCCGACGCCCAGCGCCAGAATCGCTGCGATCACCATCAAAAGCAACGCCATCCCCACCCGGAAAACACGCAGCCGGGAAATTTGCCCGTTCAGCCGTTTTACCTGCTCATCAACCGCGTCCATTTTCGCCTTTGCTTCTGCCACCGGCTGACGAACATCCGCCGCGCGAACAGCGCCCAGTAAATTTTCCAAATCCGCCTTGCCAATGGCGGATTCCACCGCGCCGGGTGCCCGGGCTTCGCCTTTCCGTTCCAGCGTGCCGTGGGTATAGGTGGCGTAGGCTTCGAGCAAAAGGAACAACTTCGCCGATTGGCTGGCTTCGCCGCCACCGGCCAATTCCGCATAGGCTCGCTCCGCCGCCGCGCGCTTTCCCGGCGGTAATGACGCTATGCAGGAATCCCAAAATGTTGTGTGTGGCTCGCTCATAATTTTGAATGTTGCTTGTGCTTACTTTGCCTTTCCGTTTTTTCTACCGCTTCCACACCCATTCATCGTTAATAACATTCTTAAATCCCATTTTTTCGAGAAATTTATCTTCGCCGTTTGCTATTCTTCCTTTGATGGGGGTAATTATTCCGATTTGTTTAACTTCCTCCCGCTCTTTCAAATTGTTCAATAAAAATTCAACGATTCTTTCATTGGCTACTTCGCTTGCTATGTTGCGTAATCCGACCTGCCCGCTTCCATACATTATTTCAAACCGAAAAGGATAATTGCTGCTGCCAAATTCGGGATGTATTTTCCCGTCGATGATTAAGTCAATGAAATCTATGATTTCGCTATTCACGGCGCTTTCTTGCGCTGGTGTCAGGTTAGAACTAGCCGTGACTTTGTGTTTATAGGTAGGCAGCATTTTTTGTGTTAATGTTTTGCGTTTTCAGTCCTTCGACCATTCCCGGCTCAATTTCATGTGGAACATGGTTAAGAAGATTGTTGCTTTTAGCTGCGAAAAACCAGCAGTTATTATTCCAACGTGTGAGTCGTCTGCTTCCAACCGGGTAAATCTTCAGGATTTCTTTTTGCCTTATTCCTTGCTGCCCACATTATGACCTTTATTTACGGCCTGTTTTCCAATTTTAACTTTTCTTCCGTCCGTTTTTAATTCCCGGCATTCGCGCTCTGCTGGCAATTGCCATTTTCAGTTGATTGTCCATTTTTCGCGACAACTTTAGACACGTCAAAAAAGTCGCGTCCAAACTTCACTGGCTTCAATCCGCGCCGGCTGGTTCTCGACTGCGCTTGTGTGCTCGCCCGTCGCGCCTGAATTTCACCCGCCCCCGCGCCAGACTTCCGGCCAGCGGACAGACCCGCAAGCCGCAAGACTGGCTTGCCCCAGG
>Ga0007882_10000644_pt1 | contig 20471 bp, 12 predicted proteins | sample CryBogCBH12Aug01_FD_71195 | JGI IMG/M metagenome (GOLD analysis project Ga0007882, IMG submission 71195) | Freshwater microbial communities from Crystal Bog, Wisconsin, USA - CBH12Aug09.1 | ecosystem: Environmental > Aquatic > Freshwater > Lake | place: Crystal Bog, Wisconsin, USA | collected... | reverse complement strand
CCCTCGCTGCCGCTCGGGACCCTCTCCCGCTCGCGGGAGAGGGGGGACCCGCCGCGGAGCGGTGGGTGGGTGAGGGTCACTCTGCATCGACCTAATCGCAGCGGGCTCTAGCTCTGCACCGCATCCCCCACCGGCAACCATTTCGACAGCACGGCGCGCAGCTTTTCCAGGCGCAGCGGCTTGCCGAGAAAATCGTTCATCCCGGCATCCAGACAAAGCCGGCGGTCTTCGTCGAAGGCGTTGGCGGTCAGCGCGACGATCGGCGTCTGGCCATAGCCGGGCAAGGCCCGCACCGCCCTGGTGGCGTCCAGGCCGTCCATCACCGGCATCCGCATATCCATCAGGATCAGCGCATAGGACGTCGTCGCCGCCATAGCCACCGCGATCCGGCCGTCCTCGGCGAAATCCGCCTGGACAGCGCATCTTGCCAACAGAATCTTCAGTACCTCGCGGTTGGTTTCGGTGTCCTCGGCGACCAGGATGCGGCCGTTGGTAACGATCGGCATCGGCGGCTCGACGACGGGGGTTCCGACGGCGCCGGTCGCCGGCTGCACCAGCGCGGTGAACCAGAACCGGCTGCCCTGTCCCGGCGCACTGTCGACCCCAACGTCACCCCCCATCAGCGTGGCAAGCTGTTTGGTCAGAGCCAGTCCCAGACCGGTGCCGCCATATTGCCTGGTGGTCGACATATCCGCCTGCTCAAAGGCGGCGAACAGCCGCGGCAAAACCTCAGCCTCGATGCCGATGCCGTTGTCTTCCACCGTAAAACGCAGCAACAGGCCGGTGCCGGTCCGTCTTTCCAGCGCCGCCCGCACGGTTACCTCCCCCCTGGGGGTGAATTTCATCGCGTTGCTGACATAATTGAGCAGGCATTGGCGAAGCCGCAGGGCATCCCCTTGCAGCTGATCCGGGATCTCGGGACTGACCATGAGACGCAAGTCGACTTTGCCGGCCGCCGCTTCGTTGAGAAACGGATCCATCACACTGGACAACAGATTGCCCAAAGAGAAATTCTCGGCGCTAAGGAACAGTTTTCCCGCCTCGATCTTCGACATATCGAGAATGTTGTTGATAATACCGAGGAGATGATTTGCCGCCTGGTCGATCTTCCAAAGCTTGTCTTTTTCATGATCATTGTGGGCCTCCTGATAGAGGCTTTCGGTGAAGCCGACGATGACGTTCATCGGGGTGCGAATTTCGTGGCTCATATTGGCCAGGAATTGCGACTTGGCGCGACTGGCCTCCTCGGCCCGCTGTTCAGCCCGCTTGAGTTCGGTGATGTCCACATGGGTGCCGATCAAGCGCACCGCCCGGCCGTCGGAGCCGCGCTCGAAGGCCCGGCCGCGGCCGAGGATCCAGCGCCAGGTACCGTCCTTGGCCTTCATGCGGAATTCGACAGCGAAGGTTTCACGCCGGTTTTCGATACATTCGCGATTGGCCGCCAGAGCCATCTGGCAGTCGTCGGGATGGATCAGGTCGAGCCAGGTCTGGCCGACCATCGGCAATTCGCCCGGGTCATAGCCCAGCATGCCGAGATAAGCCGGGCTGAAATAGGCCTGGTCGCTGACGATGTCCCAGTCCCACAGGCCATCATTGCTGGCCTCCATGGCCTTGCGAAAGCGCATCTCGCTGTCGCGCAAGGCCTGTTCCATGCGCTTGCGCTCGGCGACGTTGCGCTCCAGACAGAGGACATAGGGCTTCTGGCGGAATTCGAAATAGGTGGCGTTGACCTCGATCGGGAACTCCCCTCCGACGGCGCCGACATGACGGCTGTCGAATGTAATTGTCTTGCGCGCCTTGATCCTCTCAAAATTCGACGCCCATTTTTCAGCCGTATTGGCCTGGGCATCAAGATCCATGACTTTTAGCCGGAGCAATTCCTCCCGACTGCATCCATGAGCCTTGCAGGCTTCGTCATTGACATAGTGGAATTGCCCGTCTCTGTCGGTCAGATAAGTGGCTTCCTTGACGGTATTCATCGCGAAACTGACCAGGGCCAGGTCTGCCAGGACCTGTTCCCGCTTGCGCAGCAGATAGGTGAGAAATACCCCCGCCGCCAGGGCGCCGGCGGCGACATAGACCGCCAGACGCAGTTCCTGGTACCAGGGTGCCATCGCCGCGTCACGGGCCAGACCGACAATGACGTACAGGGGATAGTCGGTGAGCCGGCGGATGGCGGCAATGCGCAAGATGCCGTCAAATGATGACGTCGATTCAACGACGCTGACGGCAACGCCCGACGCAACCTGGTGCCCGCTGGCCGAGTCGACGACGACCTTACCCAGCAATTCCTCGCGCACCGGATATCTGACCAGGATCCGGTTCTCGGCATTACGCAAGGTGATCAGGTCGGTGGCGCCAAGCCCGACGGAGCCGTAAAGCTGCTCGAAGTTTTCCGACACCCCCAGATTTGCCACGATCATACCGGCGAATCCGCCATCGGGCAGGTCGATGCGCCGCGCGATCTGAATGCCCCAGCGATTGGAAACGCGCCCCTTGATAACCTCCGAAACCACCGGATTGGGATGCGGGCCGGATTTCAATTCAAGAAAATACGCGCGATTGCCCAGGTTGATTCCGGCAGCGACGCCGAGGGAATTGGCATAGACCAGCCCGTCGCTGTCGGTGACCGACATCGACACGATCCCGGGACTGCGGTGCTGCCGCTCGGCAAGCATACTGCCGATGCGCTGCCGACGGTCGTCCGGCAGGCGCATGCCCAGGGCGATGTCATCCATAACCAGATCGGCGATTGATTCCATGAGAACCGAATTGGTGCGCTCGATTTTCGCGGCGGCATGTTCTTCCACCAGGCGCGCCAGTGAAAGGGCTCGTTCGCCGGTCTTATTCTGATAGACGAGGTAAGACGATCTGAGGGCAAAAGCGTGGTAGCCGACGAAGCCCAGAAGGATCAGCCAGATGATTGCGATGCTTTGCGAGGCATGCCTCTGCTGCATGCGATCTCCGTTCTTGACCAGACGTCTTTCCGACATTACGCGGATGAACGCTGCGTTCAAGCGGAATGACGGGAAGTTGCCTGATCATTTTGCCGATATTATTCGGCGGCGTCCCCCTCCGCCATGCGCTTGAGGATATCGAAACGACGCCGCACGTCGCTGTTGGCGCTGGCCACCATTTCCCGATAGAGATCGGGATCCTGACGCTCGGTAATGCGGAACCGCGTCTCGTTGGTCATGAATTCGGCCAGATCGAGTTCGGGATCGTTGGCGTCCAGTTCCAGCGGGCTGACGCCGGTCCCCAGGCGCCGCGGATCATAGCGGTAAAGCGGCCAGTAGCCGCTTTTTACCGCCGACTTCTGGCGGTCGAGGCCGGCGGACATGTCGTAGCCGTGGGCGATGCAATGGGCATAGCCGATGACCAGCGAAACCCCGTCAAAGGATGCCGCGTCCTGCAACGCCCGCACCGTCTGGGTGTCGCGGGCGCCGAAGGCGATGGAGGCGACATAGACATTGCCGTAGGTCATGGCGATCAGGCCGAGGTCCTTTTTCGGCCTCAGCTTGCCGGCGGTGGCGAATTTGGCGGTGGCCCCCAGCGGCGTCGACTTCGACTGCTGGCCGCCGGTGTTGGAATAGACTTCGGTGTCCATCACCAGAATATTGACGTTGCGGCCCGACGCCAGAATATGGTCAAGACCGCCATAGCCGATATCATAGGCCCAGCCGTCGCCGCCGACGATCCAGACGATCTTTTCCACCAGGTAATCCGCAAGCTCCTCCAGACGGCGGGCGGCGGCACCGGCAATTGCCGGCAGATGCTGCCTGAGCGCGCTGACCCTTTCGCGCTGACGCTGGATGCTGAGATCATTGTCCTGCGGCGCGTGCAGCAATTCGGTGACCAGCTGGCGCGGCAGGTGATCGGCCAGCGCCTTGACCAGATGGCGCGCCTGCGCCTTGCTCTGGTCCACCGACAGACGGAAACCCAGGCCGAACTCGGCGTTGTCCTCGAACAGGGAATTGGCCCAGGCCGGACCACGCCCGTCCTTGTCAACGGTATAGGGGGTGGTGGGCAGATTGCCGCCGAAGATCGACGAACAGCCGGTGGCATTGGCCACCAGGGTGCGGTCGCCGAACAGCTGGGTCAGCAGTTTCACATAAGGGGTTTCGCCGCAACCCAGGCAGGCCCCGGAGAACTCGAACAGGGGTTTGATCAGCTGCACCGATTTGGGCGTCAGCTGCAGCTGTGCCCGTTCGAGATCGGGCAAGGTAAGGAAATAGGCGAAATTGCCGCGCTCGGCCGCCAGCAGCGGATCCTTCGGCACCATGGCCAGCGCCAGCCGGCCGGGATTGGCCTTGTCCTTGCCGGGGCAGACCTTGACGCAGAGGGTGCAGCCGGTGCAGTCCTCCGGCGCCACCTGCAGAAGATAGGTGCCGCCCTTCATTTCGGCGCCGCGGTAGGGCATGGTTTTCAGGCTGGCCGGCGCCGCCGTGACGGCGTCGGCGGGCACCGCCTTGGCGCGGATGGCGGCATGCGGACAGACCATCGCGCATTTATTGCACTGGATGCACAGCGAGGGCTCCCACAGCGGGATCTCGTCGGCGATATTGCGCTTTTCGTACTGGGCTGTGCCCACCGGCCAGGCACCATCCGGCGGGAAGGCGCTGACCGGCAGCAGATCGCCTTTGCCGGCCAGCATGACGGCGGTGACGCGTTGCACAAAATCAGGCGCGTCGAGGGGAACGATGGGCGGCAGTTCGCGGCTGCTGGTGGCGCGGCCGGGGATCTCCACCCGCAGCAGATGGGCCAGCGTGGTATCCACCGCCTCGCAATTCTGCTCGACCATTTTCGCGCTTTTGCGGCCATAGGTCTTCTCGATGGCCTTCTTGATCTGACCGATGGCCTCATCCCGCGGCAGGACTTTCGACAGGGCGAAGAAACAGGTCTGCATGATGGTGTTGATGCGTCCGCCCATGCCGGCCGCCTGCGCCACCTTGCGGGCATCGATGACATACATCTCGAGCTGCTTGTCGATGATCGTCTGCTGCACCGGGCGCGGCAAATGATCCCATACGGCCTCCGCCGGATGCTGGGAATTCAGCAGGAAGGTGGCGCCGGGACGGGCGCTGTCGAGCACGTCGATCTTGTCGAGGAAGTGAAAATGATGACAGGCGACAAAGTCGGCCTGGCCGATCAGATAGGCGGACTGGATCGGGGCCGGACTGAAGCGCAGATGGGAAATGGTCACCGCGCCCGATTTCTTCGAGTCATAGACGAAATAGCCCTGGGCATAGAGCTCGGTATTTTCGGCGATGATCTTGATCGAATTCTTATTGGCACCGACCGTGCCGTCGGCGCCCAGGCCGTAGAACACCGCCTCGCGGGTATCCGCCAGATCAAGCTGGAAGCCCTCATCCACCGGCAGCGACAAACCGGTGACGTCGTCATGGATGCCGACGGTGAAATGGCGGCGCGGCTTATCCTTCCTCAGTTCATCATAGACCGCCTTGACCATCGGCGGACTGAATTCCTTCGACGCCAGGCCGTAGCGGCCGCCGATCACATTGGGCTCGGCGCCGGTCGGGCGCAACCCGGCGGCGCGGGCTTCCGCCAGGGCGGCAACGACATCCTGGTACAACGGCTCGCCCACCGCGCCGGGTTCCTTGCAGCGATCGAGGACGGCGATGGCCCGGGTCGACGGCGGCAGCGCGGCGATGAAGGCATCGATGGAAAACGGACGGTAGAGCCTGACCTTGACGACGCCGACCTTGCGGCCTTCGGCATTCAGGCGCTCGATGGTCTTGTGAACGGTTTCGGCGCCCGAACCCATGATGACGATGATCTCTTCCGCTTCCGGATGGCCGGCGTAATCGAACAGCCGGGCCTGGCGGCCGGTCAGCGCCGCCAGACGATCCATTTCCGCCTGAACGATGCCGGGCACCGCGTCGTGGTAGCTGTTGCGGGCCTCCTGGGCCTGGAAGAAGGTATCGGGATTCTGGGCCGAGCCGCGCAGCACCGGATGGTCGGGGGTCAGCGCCCGCCGGCGATGCTCATGGACCAGGTCCTCATCGATCAGCGTTCGCAGGTCGTCGTCGGACAGAGCCTCGATTTTCGCCACTTCATGGGAGGTGCGAAAGCCGTCAAAGAAATGCACGAAAGGGACCCGCGATTTCAGCGTCGCCGCCACCGCCACCGCCGCCATGTCCTGGGCCTCCTGCACCGAGGCGGCAGCCAGCATGGCAAAGCCGGTCTGGCGGGTGGCCATGACATCGGAGTGATCGCCGAAAATCGACAGGGCATGGGTGGCAACGGTGCGGGCCGAGACATGCATGACGAACGGGGTCAGTTCCCCGGCGATCTTGTACATGTTGGGGATCATCAGCAGCAGGCCCTGCGAGGCCGTGAAGGTGGTGCCCAACGAACCGGCCTGGATGGCGCCGTGGACGGCGCCGATGGCGCCGCCCTCCGACTGCATCTCGGTGATTTCCGGCACCATGCCCCAGATATTGGTGCTGCCCTCGGCGGCCCATTGCTCCGCCAGTTCGCCCATGGTGGAAGACGGCGTAATCGGATAAATGACCGCGATTTCACTGGTGCGAAAGGCGACGGAGGCACAGGCCTCGTTGCCGTCGAGGGCGATCATCTGCTTTGAGGACATCGGTGGCCGGCTTTCCGTCTGGGGTGAACTGATCGGTCGGATAGATACACGGAGGGCCACAGGTTTTCAAGAAATTTCACATATATAGTAATTCCCGCAACTTTACGTCGCGAACAGCCGGCAAAACGATGCGATCCATTCGCTGGCATGGCGGCGCCCCATCGCCCCGGTCCTTGTAGTTTCTATATATCTCCAAATCGGAACGTGACGGCGACGTCGCGTCATGATATCAGGGCGGCATGACCAACAGCGACGCCCTCTACCATCGCCTGTTTTCTCATCCGCTGATGGTCGAGCATCTGCTGCGGGATTTTGTCCCCGAGGTGACGGAACTCGACCTCGACTTTCGCCACCTGCAGCGGGTCAACGTCAAGTTTCATGGCCCACGCAATCGCCGGGAAGGCGACATTATCTGGCGCCTTCCGACGCCGCAGGGCGACGACATCTACCTTTACCTCCTTCTCGAATTCCAAAGCGGCAGCGACTGGTGGATGGCGGTGCGAACTCAGGTCTATCAAGGCCTTCTGTGGCAGCATGTCATCGCCGAAACCAAATTGAAGAGCGGCGATCGACTGCCGCCGCTTCTCATGTTGGTGCTCTACAACGGCGAGCGCCGCTGGACGGCACCGACTGAGCTGGCCGACCTGATCTTGCTCCCCGCCGCATCGCCGCTCTGGCATTGGCAGCCGCGAATCCGATATCATCTGCTGGACATGGGCGCCTTTCCGGGCGATGACTTGGCCCGGCGAGACAGTTTGGCGGCACTGCTTTTCCGCCTGGAGCAGCGGCATCCGCCGGAAGATCTGGTGGGCCTTATCGACCAAGTGGTCGGCTGGTTCCGGCAGCACCCCGGCACCGCCGACCTGAGGCGGCTGTTTACCGAACTGGTGCGCCAGGCGATGGAAGGCCTGGGGGCCGCGCTGCCGGTACCGGCGGATTTGATGGAGATAAGACCGATGCTGACGACCCTGGGAGAATCGTGGAAACAGCAGTGGCTGGCCGAGGGTAAGGCCGAGGGTAAGGCCGATGCCTTGCAGCGCCTGCTGGACAGCCGGTTTGGGCCCGTCACCGAGACGGCCCGCTCGCTGATCGCCGCCGCCGATCTCGACCGACTCGACCACCTTTTCGACCGGGCGCTCACCGCGACGACGCTCGACGCCGTTTTCGACGAGTCAAAAACGCACTGAGCGGCCTTCATGCCAGCGCCACTCTGAAAATCCCACCCCTCACCGGTTGGCGGCGCGCGAACTGAAATAAACGCAGGCCAGTTGCGGAGAATCGGTGCGGAACCGCTCCCGTCCGTTAACCGCGACATAAAAACAGTGGTCGAGGGGACAGAAAGTCAGGATCCACTGCACCCCCGGACCATTGTCGGAGGTGGTGACGACAACCTCCTGGTCCGCCGGGTCCTGTTCATTCTGGATCGCCATGGCACAAGGCAGCAACCGCTCCAGGTCGATCAATTCACCGGCACCAATCCTGGCAGGGACGGAAGGCACTATCTGGATCACTGGATTATTCCTTTTTCTTCGGCGTCAAACGGATGCCGAGCGCGGGGATCCCCTTTGCGAAAAGCCGATTTCGCAGTTTGGCGGCGCATGGGTCTCCATCCAGATTTTTCTGTGCGCTTCCCCCAGCAGCCAGGTCATGAACCCGTCACCATGGGCTTCCTGATGGGCCAGCTCCGCCCTGGCGCGGACCCGGGGGATGTCGATATTGCGCGCGATGTCCCTGCTGATGCGCCGGTTGATGGCGCACAAAGTCTCGACATCGGCGTCGCTGAGGCTGTGACCGACGCAACTCGAGCGCCTTAGAACAAACTCACAGTCGCGCGGGGACAGAACGACCTGCCGGTTCTTCTCGCCGGCTTCGGTCAGGGCCTGCCAGAGGCAATAATTATTCGCCAGGGCCTCCAGGAAGGCGGCGTGATCGCGGGCCGCGTTGAGGTCGTCCGCCGCCTGCATCAGTGCCGCGACACACAGCTCCGCCAAGGTCAGTCTGATGGGAATAAAATCCGGACCCATTCTTGCACCTCCCTTTAGCGATGCCGGGTGTTCTTCTTTCGTTAGGACCAAAGGGTAAAGGAATTAAGAGAGCGGTCAATTCCGACTAACCTGAAGGATTACTATCCAAAAACAGGTAGTGGCCCGGCCATGGCGACGGTCGGCAGGTCAGGAGGTAATGAGACCTTCCCGAATGGCGTAGCGGGTCAATTCGGCCGTCGAGTGGATTCCGAGCTTTTGCTTGATGTTGCGACGATGAACCTCCGTCGTTCCGACCGTAATCCCCAAACTGGCGGCGATTTCGCCGGATCGCTTGCCCTCGGCCAGCAAGCGCAGCACCTCTATCTCGCGTCGCCCGAGAACGGTCGAAGGAGGACTCTCCGCCGGACCATCCTCGTGGAAATGGCGGATCATCAGTCCGGTAACCTCCGAGGACAGAAATTTTCGCCCATCGACCACCGCGCGGATGGCGGCGATCAATTCGTCCGCTCCGGCTGATTTAACCACGTAACCGTAAGCCCCGGCTTTCAGCATCTCTTCGATATAGAGGCGATCCGCATGACCGGACAGGGCGACCACATGCACGCCGGGACGAAGACGGGTGATGGTGCGGGTCAACTCGATGCCGCTCATGTCCGGCAAGCCGATATCGACGACCATGACGTCGGGATTGAGTTGCTCGAGGGCGGACAGTGCGGCGGCGCCGGTCGCCGCCTCGCCGACGATGTCGATATCCGCTTCGGCGTCAAGCGGCGTCCGCAGCGCCTCGCGGAACATCCGGTGATCGTCGACCAGGACGACACGAATGGTCATGTCGGCACCGTCGACGTCTGGGACGCCGCCGTATCGAGCGGCAAGGTCAGGATCACGGCGGTTCCCTGGCCCGGGCAGGAGCGGACGTCCATGTCTCCGCCGAGAAAGGTGATGCGTTCGCGGACGCTGGACAGGCCGAAGACGTTTCCCGCCGTGATTGCCCGCCGCCAGTCGGCCATGCCACCCCCCTTGTCTTCCACACTCATCCGCAGCCATCCGTCCTGCCCGCTGATCCGCACCACTGCCCTGTCGGTGCCGGAATGCTTGGCGACGTTGATGAGGAGTTCCCGGGTCGCACGGAACAGAAGAGCCGACTGGGCCGAGGTCAGGGACTTGACGGTGCCGTCGTCCTCGACGGCCACTCTCAGATCGTAGGCGCGCCGCATTTCCTCGGCAAGCCAGGACACCGCCGGGACCAGGCCGAAATCCTTCAGCACCGGCGGGCTGAGCTGCGCCGTCAGCGAACGGACGGATCGACTGGCATCAGCCAGCAGACCGTTCAATTCACTGACCTCGACCGACCCCTCAGGCAGCCCTTTGGCCAGGCTGCCGAGTTTGATCCGCGCCACATGCAGCGCCTGCCCCAAATCGTCGTGGAGGTCCGCCGCGATGGCCTGGCGTTCCCTTTCCTCGATAAGCGTCGCCTCGACGGCCAGCTGGCGAAGTTGCTCGGTGCGTTCCTCAACCCGTTTCTCCAGGGCTTGCTGGGCGTGGAACAGAGAATCCTGAGACGCCAGGAGTTCTTCGTTATTGCGCGAAAGGTCGCGTTTGCGCTGGATCAGTTTCTCGGTCGCCATTTTCCGCTCGGCAAGATCCCAGGTCATGTCGGCGAACTCGGTCACCGCCTTAAGGTCGTTTTCCACATAGGGGACAAGCTTGTTTCCCACCCCCAGGACCGCCACCACCTTGCCTTGGCGAAGAACCGGCACAACCAGCTCACGGATCAATTTGGCGTGACCATCCGGCAGCCCTTTGCGGTTGGGCGCGGTGGCGTAGTCGTTGTGGATGGTGGGCAGACGCGACTGGATGCATTCCGCCCATATGCCGGCCCGGTCCACCGGGTAATGGCGATCAGACACCTGGGCATCGCAGTATTCCCTGGCTGTCCGGGTCGACCAGGCCTGCAAGGCGATGGTGTTCTGGTCGGCTTCGACAAAGTGATAAAAACCGATGGAACTGTCGGTCAACGCCTCCAACTCATCGAGGGTCGCCACCAGCAGATCCTGCAAGGTACAGGTCACATCGATTTGCAGGAGCCGTTCCCGGGCGGCCTTGACCCGGTTGCCCGCCAGCAGGACCTGGTTGGCCGCCAGCAGGTCACCAAGCACCCTGCGGTAATGCTGCTGATAGTAGCTGATTGTCCAACAGATAAGTGCGGCGGAGCCAAAATAAACCGCCTGGATAACAACGGTAAATCCGCCACCACCCAGGGAAGGAACGTAAAAAACCGCCGCCAGCACATTGCCCAGTGCCGCGGCCAACAGTCCCGGACCGAAACCGAACAGAATTGCCGCCAGCGCCGCCGAGGGAAGAAAGGTGACGAAGGGCAGTCCCGCCTCGGGCGGCGCGATCACCATGCGGATTGCCAAGGCTATGACGACCAGGACCAGGGCACCAACATAACGGACGACGATGGAATAGTCGGCGGGGAAACGGAACCGGCGCGGCTCGGGGATCTGCGGCGACGACGACATGCGCGTTCAGCCTCCGAGAATCCTCAACATGGCCTCGACATCGACGATCTTGTCGCGGGGGGCGCCGCGACGCTCTCCGCGCGCGGTTTCGACTTCATCCAATCGCCGCCAGTCGTCCAAAGAGACAATCTGCGTTTCCCGTTCCTGAAGCAATGAGATGATTGCTTCGGGTTCCGGCACCGGACGCTGTTCAAGCCCGGCGCCGTCGACCATCATGTGATTGACCACATGCGCCGATGCCGCCTTATGCGAGCCGATCAGCCCCTGAGGTCCGGTTCTGGCCCAACCCACCACATATTCGCCGCCGACCGGCCGGCGGTCCGGTCCGGCGACGACCCTGCCGTCGTCATTGGCGATCAGGCGCAATTTTTCATCGAAGGGAACCCCGGGGATGGGATTGCCGGCAAATCCGATGGCCGTCAGCACCATTCCCACCGGCAACCGTTCAGGCGCGGCCTGGCGATTGTTTCGGTTCAGCATCAGGGCGGCGACGCCGCCGGCGCTGTCGGCGATCACTTCCGAAGGTGAAGTCCAGAACCGCAGATGTAATCTCTTCGCACGGTTGGCCAGGGGGCGCGCCGCATAGGACTGGAGGATATGCAGGTTCTGCTCCGCCTTGCTTCCCTCGGGGTTGGCGACGACCGCCGCGGCGGCGAGGTCATCGGCCTCGACGATGATGTCGACATCCTCGAGATGCCCCAGTTCGCCGAGTTCCTTGGGTGTGAAGGTGGCATCTTCCGGCCCGCCGCGACCGATCAGGAAGACATCGCGGATCCGGCTTTGGCGCAATGCCGCCAGGGCATGGCCGGCGATATCGGTTGCCGCCAGTTCTTCGGCGCTGCGCAGCAGCAGGCGCGTGGTGTCGACCCCGACATTGCCGTGACCGATCACCGCGACGGCGGACACCGACAGGTCGATCCTGGCGTCCTTGTAATCAGGATGTCCGTTGTACCAACCGACGAAGACCGAGGACGGTGTGCAGCGGGTGATCCCCTCCCCCGGAATGCCGAGGCGTCGATCGGCCTCGTTTCCCATGGCATAGACGATCTGGTGATAATGGCGGCGCAAATCCTCAACCGACAGATCGCGCCCGAAACAGACATTGCCGAGAAAGCGGAAGGACGGATGGCTGGCGGTCTTTTCATAAGCACGGGTAATCGTTTTCATTCTCTGATGGTCAGGCGCCACACCGCCGCGGACCAGGCCGAACGGCGTCGGCAGACGGTCGAACATATCGACATGGACCACCGCGTCGGTACGTTTCAACAAGGCCTCCGCCGCATAAAAGCCGGCGGGCCCGGAACCGATGATCGCAACGCGCATGACGTCTCCTGTTATCCGAAAGCCTTTCTTCCTACGCCGAATTGCATTTAAAGCAAAGCAACTCCCCGAACAGGGTCAATTGCGCACAGCAGGGGTACCGCCAGAACAACCCACAATTGATTAAACACCAAAAAAACAATTCCTACATACTTTTGTTACTGTTGGATTTTTGCTTCCGCTGAGGAATAGAATAGCAAATGTTCCCATCAGATTTGTACGGACGAATTTGATTAAGGCTTCTGACAACGCCGCCATAGAGAAACAGTCGATGCTGGGCCGTATTGTCGCGGCTCTGCCGGCGATTGGTCATTTGGAACGGACCCGTCCTGTCCATTACCTGATGGCGGCGGCCCTGGTCGCGGTCGCCTTGGCATTACGCATGGTCATTGCGCCGCAAGACGCCGGGGCGCAATTTGTAACCTTCTATCCAGCGGTAATGCTTGTCGCCGTCTTCGGCGGCTTTGGCCCGGCCATGGTTGCCGCCGTCATAGCCTGCGGGCTGGCCGATTGCCTGTTTTTCCCCCCGTTCAACGGCGTCAACGTCTCCAACAATGCCGTTCTGTCCGTGTCGGTGTTTTTCACCGACGAAGTGGTGGTCTGTGGCGCCATCGCGGCAATGCAACACCATTTTCGCCAGCGGAAACTGACGGAAGCGGCCTTGCATGAGAGCGAATTCACCTATCGCACCTTGTTCGACAACATGCTCAACGGAACCGCCTATTGTCGAATGATTTTCGAAAACGGCGAGCCGGTTGATTTCGTGCATTTGAAGGTGAACAAATCTTTCGACGAACTGACTGGAATAAAGCAGGCCGTCGGCAAGACAATGACCGAGGTCTTTCCCGGTATAAGGCAGAAAGATCCAGAGTTTTTTATTAAACTCGGTCGCGTTGCGATGACCGGACAGCAGGAAAAATTTGAAATATACTTAAATACCCTGAAGCATTGGCTGGCTCTGTCGGTGTATTGCCCACAGCCCGAACATTTCGTCGCGGTGTTCGATGTGATCACTGAGCGCAAGGCGGCGGAAACCAATCTCCGCATCGCCGCCGCCGCCTTCGATGCCCGGGAAGGCATCGTCATCACCGATGCCGGGGAGACCATCCTGCGGGTCAATCAGGCCTTTCTCGACATGACCGGCTTCTCCGCCGCGGAAGTTGTGGGACAGACCCCGCGACTGTTCAAATCCGGACGTCACGATGCCGCCTTTTATGCCGGGATGTGGAATGCGCTCGGGCAAACCGGTGCCTGGCAGGGGGAGATCTGGGATCGCCGCAAGAACGGCGAGGTGTATCCCAAATGGCTCAGCATCAAAGCCGTGACCGGTGCCGACGGCAGGGTCAGCCATTATGTTGCCATCCATACCGACATCACGGAAAGAAAGGCGGCCGAAGAGCAAATCAAAAATCTTGCCTTCTACGACCCCCTTACTCAACTGCCCAACCGCCGCCTGTTCATGGACCGGTTGCACCAGGCACTGTCGGCCAGCATCAGAAACGGACGCGAGGGGGCACTGCTGTTTCTCGACCTTGATAAGTTCAAATTGCTGAATGACACTCTCGGCCATGACAAGGGTGACCTGCTGCTGCAGCAAGTGGCCGTTCGCCTGACCACCTGCATCCGCGAAATCGACACCGTCGCCCGGTTGGGAGGCGACGAGTTCATCGTTCTGCTGGGAGACTTGAGCGAGAACTCCGAGGAAGCCGCGGCGCAGGCCAAACTGGTCGGCGAAAAGATCCTTGCCGCGGTAAGCCGGCCTTACCTTCTGGCCGGACACGACTGCCGCAGCACGCCGAGCGTCGGCATCACGCTGTTCGGCGACAAGCGCGACAGCATCGACGACCTGCTGAAACAGGCGGATATCGCCATGTATCAGGCCAAGGCCGCCGGCAGGAGCACGCTTCGCTTCTTCGATCCCGACCTGCAGGCAACCGTCCAGGCCCATTCGGCGATGATCGAGGATCTTCGGCTGGGACTCAAATTTGGTCAGTTTTCCCTCTATTACCAACCGCAAGTGGAAAACGGCAGGATCATCGGCGCCGAGGCACTGATCCGCTGGCAACATCCTGAGCGCGGTCTGGTTGCTCCCGCCGACTTCATTCCTTTGGCCGAAGAGACCGGCCTGATCCTGCCTTTGGGGCAATGGGTGCTGGAATCCGCCTGCGCCCGGATTTTCGCCTGGGCCGACCGCCCCGGAATGGCCGATCTCACGGTTGCGGTCAATGTCAGCGCCCACCAGTTACGCCAGCACAACTTCGTCGAAGAGGTTCTTTCTGCGGTTGATCGCACCAACGCGGATCCGCACAAGCTCAAACTGGAGCTGACGGAGAGCATGTTGATCGACAACATAGAGGACGTCATTACCAAGATGAACGCCCTTAAGTCCTATGGCATCAGGTTTTCCCTGGATGATTTTGGCACCGGCTATTCATCGTTGTCCTATCTGAAGCGCCTGCCCTTGGGGCAATTGAAAATCGACCGGTCTTTTGTCACCGATGTTCTCAACGATGCCAACGACGCCGCCATCGCCCAGACCATTGTCGCTCTTGGACAGACACTGGGTTTGAAGGTGATCGCCGAGGGCGTCGAAACCGAGGCGCAGCGGGACTTCCTGGCCGAACACGGCTGCAACGCCTACCAGGGCTATCTGTTCAGCCGCCCGGTGCCGGTCGAAGAGTTTGAAAGTCTTTTAGAATCAGCCGTCCCGGCCTAGAGAAAACAAATTTTTTAAACACCAAAATCACCAAGGGCACCAAGGCGATGGTGTCGATGGCCCGATGCGGAGCCCCTCTCCCGCCTTTGGCGGGAGAGGGTAGAGTGAGGACCGACTTAAATACGCTCGAAAATCGTCGCGATCCCCTGGCCGCCACCGATACACATGGTGACCAGCGCGTATTTGCCGTTGATGCGCTGCAGTTCATACAACGCCTTGGTGGCGATGAAGGCTCCGGAACAGCCGACCGGATGACCAAGCGCGATGGCGCCACCGTTGGGGTTGGTCTTTTTCATGTCGAGTTCCAGGCCCTTGGCGACGGACAGCGCCTGCGCCGCGAATGCCTCGTTGGATTCGATGACATCCATCTTGTCCAGCGTCAGGCCGGCTTTTTTCAGGGCCAGTTTGGTCGCCGGGATCGGGCCTTCGCCCATGACGTCATTGGGGACGCCGGCGATGGCGTAGGAGACAAGGCGCGCCATCGGCTTATAGCCGGCAGCGGCGGCGACGGCGGCATCGGCCAGCACGAAGAACGAGGCGCCGTCATTGATGCCCGACGCGTTACCGGCGGTGACGGTCCCGTCCTTCTTGAAGGCCGGACGCATTTTCGCCAGCGATTCCATGGTGGTTCCCGGCTTGACGTGCTCGTCGGTATCGAACACCACTTCGCCCTTCTTGGTCTGCTTGACGACGGGAACGATCTGCGACTTGAACCGCCCCTCGGCAATAGCCAGGGCGGCGCGACGCTGGGATTCGAGGGCGAAGGCGTCCTGGTCCTCGCGGCTGAGGTTCCACTTCGTCGCCAGGTTCTCCGCCGTGATGCCCATATGACCGACACCGAAGGGATCGGTCAGCACGGCCACCATCATGTCGACGAAGGTGCTGTCGCCCATGCGGGCGCCGGTGCGCATGGCTGGTGACATGTAACCGCCGCGGGACATCACCTCGACGCCGCCGCCGATGCCATAGTCGCAATCGCCCAGCAGAATGTTCTGGGCCGTGGTCACGATCGCCTGCAGACCCGAGGAGCACAGGCGATTGACCGTCTGGGCGACGGACGCCATCGGCAGACCCGCTTGAATCGACGCCACGCGCGAGACATAGGCATAGCGGGAATCGGTGGGAATGACGTTGCCGACGGTAATGTAATTGATCAGGTTAGGATCGACGCCGGAGCGCTTCACCGTCTCCTTCATTACGATCCCCGCCAGTTCATGCGGTTCCATATCGCTGAGCGAGCCGCCGAAGGTTCCGATGGCGGATCGCGCGGCGCTCAACACCACAACATCGCGTTTGGTCATGCGCTTAAACTCCAAAATGCCGTTTCGACGTCTGGCTTAGCATAGTTATTTTCAGCTCAGAACTTTTTTGACGCAGACCCCATTACCAAACAGGCATATCCAGTGAGGACCCTCGGCGCTATTATTCGGGATTGGTTCGCCTTTCGACAGGAGAAAGAGCCGCCAGAGCCTTCCCTCTGTTCCCAGTGAAATGACCTGAAATGGCAAACAGCGGCGATCTGCTGGAGATGATAAAGCGCAGCGGCGACATCTGCGCCCAGGAGATGATCCATCTTGCCGGCGCCATCCAGCCGCATGGGCTGCTGGTCGGCCTCGACGCCGCCACACTGGCCCTGGTCACGAAGAGCGCCAATGTCGACACGGTTTTCGGCGCCACCCCCCTGGATAAGAAGCCGACCTGGATCCCGCCATCGGTCATCGAGGCCTGTCGGGATCTTGAGGAACGCAGGTCGCCGGATCGCGTTCTTTTGGCCGCCATCGTCGGCATCGGGCTGACGGAAGTTCACTGCTTCATCGCCGGGGATGTCGTTTTCATCGAATTCGAGGTGGTTTCCGCCTCCCCTGCCTTTTCGGCCGCCACAGGCTCGTCGCCGCGGAGCGACGATTTCGTTCGGCAACTGAGCTCGGCGGCCGACATCCCCGGATTGTCGGAAGCCGCCGCCGCGGCCATCCGCGCCATTTCAGGGTTCGAACGCGTCCTGGTCTATCGCTTCGATGCGGACGGCAATGGTGACGTGGTCGGTGAAAGCCTGACCGCTGACTGGACGCAGAGCTTTCTCGGACTGCGATTCCCGGCGGCAGACATCCCCGTGCAGGCGCGGGAGTTGTATCGGATGACCAACAGCCGCTGGAGTCCGACCCGCGACTATCAACCGGTGCCCCTGGAACCGAACCTCGACCGCGCAGGCCAACCCCTCGACCTCAGTCTCAGCCGCTATCGCAGCGTGTCTCCCGTGCATCGGATGTATCAGCGCAATATCGGCGTTGATGGTGCGATGTCGGTCTCGGTGATGAATGACGGCAAGCTCTGGGGACTGGTCATCGGCCACCATCGCCAGCCGCATTTCGTGCCGGAAACGATCCGCGGCGAGGTCGTCGGCCTGGTTCATGTCTTCGCGCTTCGCCTGGATGCTTTGCTGAACCGCGAGGCCCGCGCCGATCTCGAGCGCGGCATGCAATCCTATCTGGCGATGTTGCGCAAACTGGCAACCGCCGACGATTTCCTGGTGGCGCTGACCGAGAGCAAGCCGGACATTTTCAGGTTGTTGCCGGGTTGCTCGGGAATGGCCCTGGTAACCGATAGCGACGGGACCACCCGGCCTGTCCGCAGCGTCGGCAATGCACCACCCGGCGATGACCTGATTGCCCTCGCCGCCTGGATTAGATCGGCGGCCCAAGCGCCGGTGTTTTTCACGGATAATCTGTCCAGCCGCTTTCCCTTGTTCAGCCGCCATCGCGAGACCGCCAGCGGTGTTCTGGCCTGCTTTTTTGACGATGCCCAGCATACGATGATGCTGGTGTTCAGACCCGAAATCATTCAGTCGGTGTCCTGGGCCGGCAAGCCGGAAAAGCTGGTGGGGCCTGACGGCAAACTCAGCCTGCCGCGCATGTCCTTCGACCGCTGGGCCGAGGTTCGGCGTGGCTACTCGCAGCCTTGGCTGGCCTGGGAACTCGATATCGCCGCGATCATCTGCACCACGGTCAACGATGTCGTCATCCGCCAGACACAGATTGCCGCGGAACTTCGCAACCTGTCGCGGACCGACCCGCTGACCGGCCTGTTCAATCGGCGGGCATTCAGCGAGACCGGCGACGTCGAATTCCTTCGCTGCAAACGGTTTGGAACGCCAACCGCGATCCTCGTCATCGACGTTGATCACTTCAAGCGGATCAACGACGATTACGGACATGGCGCCGGAGATGCCGCCCTCGTCGCGCTGGCGACGATCCTCAAGGCCTCGGCGCGGGCGACTGACGTCCCCGCGAGGTTTGGCGGAGAAGAATTCGTCTTTCTGCTGGTCGGCAGCGATGCCTCCGGCGCCCTGGAAAAGGCCGAGCGCATCCGCATGGAGACGGCGAAGAACACGGTCACATCCGGTCGGCACAGGTTCGGCATGACCGTCAGCATCGGAATCGCCCAGTTCCTGAAGGAAGACCAGGACTGGCTCGAGGCCTTTTCCAGGGCCGACAAGGCGATGTATCAGGCGAAAAGCCAGGGCCGCAACCGGGTCGCCACCGAGGGTTAGCATCGTCTAGAGCGGTGGCGGCGCTCAATCCTTACCGGATTACCCGCCAAAGCAAAGAATCTGCACCGAGAATTTTTTCGTCGCTTCCGCCAGGTCGGCGGAACTCTGGCGCTCCCCAAGCTGTCCCTGCTTATAGGAAATATTCAGCTTATCTAAAATACTGACGACCTCGGCCGCCTTGATCGCAAAATTGACATTTTGCGGTAAATCCCCCAGGCGCTGCGCCACCTTGTTGGCATCCAGCTTCGAAACGATGACGCCGACGACGTTGCCGGCACCATCCACCAGGGGGCCGCCGGAATTGCCGCTCTGCACGGGAGCGGTGATCTGAAACAAATGCGGATCGTCTCCCATGCCGCGGTCGGCGCTGAGGATGCCGACGGTGACATTCCCCTCGGTGGACAACAGCCCGGGCAACGGGTACCCGAATGCTAGAACATCCTCGCCGACCCGTGGCGGGGGAACGGCACGAAGCACCGCCACCGCCGGCGGCGCGTAATCCGCCTGCAGGACGGCAATATCGATCGTCGCATTGACGGCGAGGATTTTCAGCGGCGCCTTGCCGGCTGTCTCGACGCGGCGACAATCTGCCACCACATGGGCATTGGTAATAATGGTCCCCTTGCCGTTGATAAAAAAGCCGGACCCCGATTTGGCATGGCCGGTCGCCTCCGTCCGGTCGTCTCTCGCACCGGCCGCCGCCGCCGGCGGGCGCGCGCCATACCGAAGGGCCGCCTGATAAGCCTGCCGGGCCGCCGCCGGACGGCCCATTTTCCCCAGGATGGCGCCCTTCTGCTGCAGACAATGGGGTGATCGCGCCTGGCGGGCGACACATTGCTCGACCACCGCCAGCGCCCTGTCGTTACGGCCGGCCTCGCTGAGGGCGGCGGCGAATTCAGAGGAAAGTCGGTCCAGGTCCTCAGCGGCCAGGGGGCAGCGTGCGAACAGTTTTTCTCCCGCCTCCACCGCGGCGATGAAGTCGCCCTTAGAGAACGCCTGGTCCAGTTCCAGCGGCAAGCGGGTGCATTCGGCGCCCTCTGCCGCCGGGATGAAGGCCAGACAAAGACAGATCGCCAACCCTATCCACAAGGGCGGCTATTCCTCAACCGAGGCGGGAACCGAAAAACAGAACCTGCTGCCGGCTCCGGGCGTCGATATCGCCCAGATCTTTCCGTTCCAGTGTTGAACGATCCGTTTGCAGATCGCCAGGCCAAAACCGATGCCGCCGGTCTCGTCATTTTGCCGTAAGCGACGGAAGATCTCAAAAATGTCCTGACGTCCGGCCTCGAAGCCGAGGCCGTTGTCAGCGACGGAAATTTCCCATCCGTCCGCCGTCGGCGCCGCTTCGATTTCAATACGGAGGCGGCGCTCGCGGTGGCGGAACTTGATCGCGTTGTCGATCAGATTCTGCAGCAAGCGGACAAGCATCTGTTTATCGGCGATCACCTCCGGCAGCCGACCAACAATGATCTCGGCGTCCGCCTGTTGGATTTGCGGCCGCAGATTGGCCAGGGCAAGCGAACAGGCGGCGGCGGCGGAAACCGGATGGCTCTTTCTGTCGCTGGAGCCGGCTTCGGAATAGCTCAACAGTCCGCCGACGATGTCGTACATGCGCCTGGCCGCCGTTTCCAGGAAATTGAGATGCTTCATCCCCTCGCCGTCCAGACGGTCGGCAAACAGTTTCTTGAGCACCTGGGCGTGGAGGCTGGCGGAACGCGCAGGTTCCCGCAGATCATGAGCGGCGACGACGGTGAACCGCTCCAGT
>Ga0007882_10000642_pt1 | contig 20511 bp, 13 predicted proteins | sample CryBogCBH12Aug01_FD_71195 | JGI IMG/M metagenome (GOLD analysis project Ga0007882, IMG submission 71195) | Freshwater microbial communities from Crystal Bog, Wisconsin, USA - CBH12Aug09.1 | ecosystem: Environmental > Aquatic > Freshwater > Lake | place: Crystal Bog, Wisconsin, USA | collected... | reverse complement strand
CACCCGGAGCTGAGGCAGCTGGAATATCAGGACGTCCCGCGGGGCCGGGTATTGTTCATGCAGCCGACAGGAAAATTCCATGTCTACATGGACAAGACATTGCACAGCCTGAAAACCAAGCGCGCTTTGATCAAAGAATTTGAATTACCCGGACGCTCCACCCGATTTCTGATGGACGCCCATTACACGACCGATTTGTCAGAGCTTGAAAAATTATTCGGCGATTAGGGCGATATCGGCAGGTTTGAGGAACCAACACCCCATGGTATTGCTGGGCCGTGGCGTGGGTTATTTATGGCGGACACAGGAAGGTCAGGTTTGAACTCACCCGGGCCAGCCGGTTCATGGCGGCCTGTTCGCCGTCCTCCAGTTGCCAGTCACACACAACCAAATAGGGAACATTTTCATCGGCCATGGATTCCATGATCTCCAGAAATCGTCCGGAATCCGGGTTGGCGCAAACCCAGAGCGGGGCATTCGCCAAATTGGTCAAAGCATTGGTAATCCGAGGCAAATCCTTTTCATATGGAAAAGAGTTACAAATGCAGTGGGGCGGCACCTTGGCGCTGGCGCAAAGCAGTTCGTAAACGGCGTCCACCGTTGGGTTGACGCGCAGGCACCAGATGGTTGGCATCCGGCGCAAAACAGCCTGATTCCAGATCACCCAGCATTGACGCAACAATGGCGCTTTAACCTTATGTTCGGCCTCCTGGCGGGTGAATTCTTCGGCAATGAGTTTAAAAGCTTCATCCGTCTCTTGGGAATAAACCTTTGGACTGGAAAGCCCCTTTTCGATGTTCGTTTCGATTCGCTCGAAGGCTTTTAAAAGGTAGTAGCTGATTTTTTGGGCGTGGTGGCTGTAAATCATTGGCGTTCAGGGTATATGATGGAAAGTGTTCTCCAGCATTTTTTTGAACCAGTATTGCCCAACGGGTATGACAAATACGGTCAGGGGCAGAGAATATTTTTCCAGGGGATGTCCACGGATGTCATACCCGTGCGATTAAGGTGGTGTCAAAATGAGCATTCCTGCCGACAAATAAACCTTCAACCCCCACAAATACCATGGTCACCATTCATGTTCCCCTCACTGGCGCGTTTGACTGCAAAATCATTGAACTGGCCGACCGGTTTCAGGACGCCAAATCGGGCGATGAATTTAAATTGTGCCTTTATGACACCGGCACGGTGACGGTGGACGCGGCGCTGGCTTTTTATGACGTGGTCCGGTCGCGGCCCAAGGGCATCAGGGTGCATATCCACTCGCTGGTTTGTTTGATGAGCAGCGATGTGTTGATCTGGCTGGCGGGCGACACGCGGACCTTGCGCGCGGATGCGTGGGTTCATTTCCGGGAATATCCGCGGCACTGGCTGGAGCGGTCGGATTTCCAGCAGTTCGTGGACAGCCTGGAGGGGCGGGATTTGCCGGCGGGCAAGACGGCTTTTCAGGAAAATTATCTATCGGTGGAGCGGCTGGTGAAAAAGCATCTGCCGATGCATCTGTGGAACCGGCGGGTCTGGAACAGCGAACTGGAGGAATGGAACATCACCCAGCCGCCGGTGCCGGCCGGCAAATCAATCAAACCGGAAAAGACGGTACCGAAAAAGCCGGCTGCGCGCGGAACGGTGAAGCGCAGCGGCGTCCCGACGCAGATGGCGCTGTTTTAATCAAACACTGGTCGGGATTCTGGCATTCATGGCCTTTGCGATAGCCGGTGAGGTTTTCTGGAGTTCGTTGGCAAGGTTTAGCAGGTCCGGGTGTTTATCCAAGCCGCCTCGCAGCCGCCAGATCAGGCTTTCAATCAAGGAATTATCCCGGCTGGCCACCGCCATACCAACCGCTTTGGCAACCCATTGTTCGTTAATCTCCGCCGATACAAATGTTTGAGGCAACAAATAAAATATCACCAGATCAACAAAGCGAAGGTTGTCCGGGCAGGACTCCAACCAGTGCCGCAGGATTCCTGCCTGCAATTCACCATCCTTAAGCATGCTAAACCCGATGGAAATTTGACCCTCCCAGTGCTGTAGTTGCAAAAATTCTGACAACGGAAGGTTTTCCAGTTCTTTTGCCAAGTGGGCCTTCACTCCGGGAAGCTCCATAATTTGGTGCCACCACATGCCGCTGGGATATCCACTCACCGGTAAGGTTCCGTAAGCTTTCTCCATTGGTACGATAAATTCTTTAACATATTGGAAATAGCATTTAGCGCAGTAGTGCCGACAGTAGTTGCAATTGCTAGCGCGGCAAAAATCGATAAAGATTTGGCTCATAGATTTCACGGTTGGTAGCGGGATTGGAGGGCGGTGGCGGTGGCGCGGAGGCGGTTGGCAAGGGCCTGAGGGCGGACGACGGTGGCGTGGGCGCCCCAGCTCAAAACCCAGCGTTCGGCTTCTTCGATGCTGTTCAAGCGCAGGCGCAGGCGAAGCTGGCGGCGCGCGAGTTCGGTGATTTCCTGGCTGGCATGCCATTTTCGGCCGCGAATCAGATCGGCTCCCCAGGAATCAAAATCCACCACCACTTCGTAGTCATCTTCACCCTTGAACACGGTCAGGCTGCCTTTCAGGTATTCGCCCAAGTTGAACTTTTTTGGGATGGTGAAGCGTTCGGCGATGATTTCCGGGGATTTCAGGCGCGGCAGGGCAAAGGTGCGCATGGCTTCGCGTTTCACGTCAAAGGCGAACAGATACCAGTGGTTGTCAATGCAGCCGAGATGATACGGATGAACCAACCTGGATTGAGCTTTTTCGGCGTCAAGGTTGCGATATTGGAATTTGAGGACGCGGCGTTCTTTCAAGGCGCGCGTGAGGATTTCAAACGTTTCGAGGTCGGTATCTTCCGGCGCGAACGGCCGGAACGACAACGCTTCGTCGAGGTTGCCGAGAGAGAATTTAGTGTCGGAATCCAACTGGCCGGTCAGGCGCTTGAAAGCGAGCGCCAGCGGTTGTTCATACGGGGTGCCGCGATACTGGGCAATGGCCTTGTGAGCGACGAGCAGGGCGAAAATCTCCGATTCCGACAGGGGCAGATGGGGGAATTGTTCCACCGGTTTGGTGTAAAAATAACCGTTGCGGCGGGAATCGAATTCCATGGGCAGATTCAACCGGCACTTCATGAAATCCACATCGCGCATGATGGTGCGCCACGAGACTTCAAATTCTTTGGCCACCTGGATGCAATTGGGATAGGCCTGCTCCTTCAGGAGGTCGTGGAAGCGCATCATGCGCTCCATGGGCGGGCGGCTGAAGGATTGGGATTTGGTTTTGGCCATAATTGCCTCGGGTGTGCCGTCCTCTTATTGAACCGTATGACATTGAATGTCAAGGGGGCGAATGAAAAAATCGGAAAGGGGAAACTTGAAAAGGCCGAGACACGGGAGCAGACTCGCGGGGTGCATACGCAAAGAAAAAGCGGAAACGCTGAAACCTGAAACTTGAAGGATGCGTACATTGAATGAGATGGCCACGGCTTTGAACCGCTCGACGGTTTATCTTTCGGGGTTGCAAAAGCGGTTTGAATTGCCGGCGTTCGTGGGCGCGACGTATCCTGATACTTATCTGGAATTTTTTCGCACGGTGATCTATTTGCGAACGTTCGGCGTGAGCGAAGAGACGCTCCGCAACCTTTGGGTTTTGGAAAAGAAGCTGCTGACGCTGTTGCATGTGGATTCCACCGGCAGCCGGACTTGGTTTCTGGATGGGTGCGGTCGCGCCATGCACCGGTATCGGCGATTGATGCTGAGCAATTTTGATCTGGGCATTCCGCTGGATGCGCGGGAAGTGCAGACCGGCTTAGATTTCAGTGACCGGTTGCCGGAATTATTTGAAGGCAAGGCAATGGGCGAGGATGCGCTGCGGGTGCTGGATGAATGTCTAAAACTTGAGAAAACCATTCTCAAGGACGTGCGAGCGGAATTGCCGCATGTGCGCGAGGCAGTGAAATGGGCGGCGCACTTGCCGAAGTAAACATAATTTAATACTACGAATGAACCTTTACGTTGTTGTGCATCATCAACTCGATAACAGCCAGCCTTGGGTTAACGCATGGCTTGATGACCGACGCATCGAAGCCATTCAAACCACCAAAGAAATCGGGAACCTGTGTCGCGGAGCAAAGGAACGGCGGGAGTTGGTCTATGTTCATCGCTGCGGGTGGGACGAATGCGATCCGGTTATTTGTTGCTCGGCCGAAGTTGAAGCCGTGGACAAAATCGACAGTGCGACAGTGCTGGTGCGGTTTGTAAATGCGACCCAGATGAATCTTGTTCCCCGGCAAACTCCGACCAAGGGACAGAATTTTTATCTAGTCTGATTCATTGGAATGAAAAACGAGTTGGTTAAAAAGTGGCTGGGCAAGTTGACGAAACTGAACGCGGCGACGGGTAGCGGGAAGTGTCGCGGCAAAGCTCCGCACAAACCGCTGCTGCTGCTTTGCCTGCTGGATATAGCCGAGGTTGGGGATCTGGCCGGCCGCACGTTCACGCGAACCGCTGGGCTGGTGCTGCGGTTCAAATCTTACGGCGCGCTGGTTTCCGAGCGCTGGCCGACGCGGCTGGATATGCGAATGCCATTTTTCTACCTGCGCACGCAAGGCTTCTGGCAGGCGTTCACACTGGAAATGACCATCGCGCAATCGCCCGAATCGTGTTTCGTGTGCGAACTGCACGAGGAATTTTTTGATCTACTCGCCGATGCTGACTTTCGTTTGAAGGCCCGGCTGCTGCTGGTGTCGCGCTACTTTGAGCCGCGCGAGCGGGTCGCGCTGCTGGTGAGCCTGGGCCTTTGTGTGGATGGGGCGGACAGGAATGAGCCACGCATCGCCGCACTGAACAAGGAGGCGGAAGAAGCAGCCCGCAAGAAAGGCCGGAGCGCACGGTTCGCGGTGCAAGTGGTGTCGCGCTACAAATTCACCTGTGCGCTGACGGGACTGTGCTGTTTGACGGCGGACGGCGCGGCGATTGTGGATGCGGCGCACATTGAGCCTTTTGCAGACTCGCAAAATGACGACATTGAGAACGGTCTGGCGCTGTGCAAGAACGCGCACTGGATGTTTGATGAAGGTTTGTGGTCGGTGTGCGGCGACGGGCGGGTGGTATTGGCACCGCAACGATTCACTGAAAACGGACCGGAAGGATTGCGGCTCCAGCCCTATGCTGGTCGGTTATTGCAATTTGCAGCGGGCGTAACGCTGCGACCGAAGGCGGATTATATCGCACGACATTGCAGATTTCACGGCATGAATGCTTGAGGCGGCTGGCGAGCCATACGTCGGAACTGATTCACCAGAATTTCCAACCTCAAAGCTTGGATGATGTGGCCCAATGGCAGAATGCAGTGAAGCTTCCGGCGCATTGTGACGGGTGTGTCTGCTTCTTTTCCTGATTTTTTATTCTTGCTGTTTTCAGTGAACGGCGAGTGTATATTATTTTTCGTAACGATTGAAGCCATGCCTAAAACCAGAGAATTGATTGAGTTGTTCCGCGCCATCGGCTCGCACGATCTGACGCAAGCAGCGACGCTTTCTCGAAAACTCGCTGCGCAGCGTGGGGCGCGCGGCCAATTCCGGGCCGAACGTGATCTTCTTGGCGCACTGAATGGAATGGCAAAACCCCCGACCAATGGCCAGAACACTCCCCAAACTTCTTGGAGCGTTGGTGGCACGCTAATGCCGCTGCCAACTTTGAAAAGCTTGTCAGAATTGGAACTCTGTCCAAAAGTTCGTGAAAGCTTTTCCGAAATAATTAAGGAGTGGAAATCCCGCGAAAAGCTGGTGAAGCATGGGCTTCCCCGGCGTTGGCGCTTGTTGTTTCATGGACCGTCAGGATGCGGAAAGAGCGCGGCTGCTGCGGCACTCGCCGCCGAAACAAAACTACCCGGGTTTCTTGTCCGATTTGACTCGTTGATTGGTGCTTACCTGGGGCAAACCGCACTGCGCCTCCGTGAATTATTCAGCTTTGCTGAACAAACCCCTTGCGTCCTGTTATTCGACGAGGTTGATGCATTGGCCAAGAGGCGTGGCAGTCCGATGGAAGTTGGCGAACTGGATCGCATCGTCATCGCATTCATGCAGGAACTTGAACACGCGCATGGCGAGGGGTTTATTATTGCAACTTCAAACCTGCCCAAAGCACTCGACGATGCACTCTGGCGGCGATTTGACTTGCGAATCGGGTTTCCAAAACCGAAAGGTAAAGACCTTGCGCGATTTGCTGCGCGTCGAAGTCGCGAGTTTGGATTCCGGGCTGCGCCGGGAGCTTTATCGCTTTGCAGCAAAAGCGCGTCCTTCGCTGAAGCTGAACAGTTGGTCATTGCCGAAGCCCGACGCCGGGTTCTGAAAATGTGATTAGTCATGCCGACTTCCACTTCCAAGCCGAAGAATTATTTTCTCAACGAGAGTCACGAACTATCAGTTGAAGAAAAACAAGGCGGTGGCCGACAGGTTGAATATTTAAATATCAACTGGCAGCAAAGAGCCAAAAATCTGCGTGGTTCGCTTGAGCGTGTCACACAGCGCGCGAGCCAATCACGCGACCCGCTAAGCAAACGTCGGTATTATCTTATTGCCGACCCCTCGGAACAAATAGTCAAAGCTTCAACCGCCAGAGATGCCATTGGTGGTCAAAAACTGGAGGCGGTGGTTTTTAGCGGTGAACAGTCAAAGCTTTTTGGGCGCATCGGATTGGACTTAATAGAGGTGCTTTCAACGGGCGTAGCAACCGTTCATGCAACGCCTGAACGCATGGAACAACTCATCAGCAAGACCGGCCAGCTGGCACAACTCGGTTTGCGTGAGCAGGCTCGCTTTGTGGCCTTTGAATCTTTTGAATGGCTGGCCGGCAAGTGGAAGTTCGACCATGAATGGCTAGACGAAATCGGTTCAAAATCCGTGGAAGGATACATCAAACTTCAGCCAATGATAACGGAGCTAGAAGCTGATAGTGTCATCCGAGAACTAGATCGATTTTTTCGCGAACAATCCACCGTTGCGTTACTAGGCAAGGGGCGCAGTTACATGGGCAGATTTTTCTTGCGAGTTAAGGTGAACGCGCAGGTGGTCAAAAAAATTGCCGATGAATTTACTTCAGTCCAAGCCATCCACCCGCCCATTTTAGCTTTCACCGAAAGTCTCCCACCTGAAATCGGGTCAAGCGGAAGCACGCCGCCGCCTAGACGGGTGCGGGATCCAAAAACATTACCGTGCGTCGCTGTGGTCGATACAGCCGTGCCGCAAGAGCATAATTGGTTAAAGCCTTATAGGCGGGGAATTGTTACCGGCTTGAATTGTTCGAACACGGAAAATGACCACCACGGCTCCATGGTCGCCACCCGAGTGGTATTTGGTGACGTAGATTTTAGCAACACGGCTTCCCCGCCACCGGCAACTTGTCGGTTTTTAGAGGTCCGCGTTGGCACCGGTCAGCCAAGGGATATAAATGCTGAAGGAGTTTCAAGTGCGCTGGCTGCTGCCATATCGGCGGCACCAGAGGTCCGCGTTTTTAATCTCAGCTTTGACGGGAAACGACGACTCGCCGACCTGCCTGCCAAACAAAGGGCTGAAACTCTAAAACACATAGAAGAAATCGAAAACTTCGCTTTTGACCAAGATGTGCTGCTCGTAATTGCCGCTGGCAATGCGCAAGCCGCCATCATACCAACTCCGGGTTATCCGCTGCACTTCGATGATCCGAATTGGGAGCTGCACAGTTTTCCCCGGGCTTTTAATGCGCTCACCTGCGGTGGGGTTATCAGCAAGTTAAATGCGGGCGGATTGGCAGCCGAGGTTAATGCACCAAGCCCGTTCACACGAGTTGGCCCGGGCTTTGCCGGCAGTCCCAAACCCGATCTTTGTGATACGGCTGGAAACAGCAATGTAAACTATCGCCCGCTTTCAGGTTCAGGGGTATGGGGGTATTCAGCACTTGGTGAACCGATCGAAGATTTTGGAACTTCTTTTGCCGCTCCTTTGTTGGCGCGAGAAGCCGCGTTTATTTTCCAGGAACTACGACAGAAGTGTCCGGGTGACTCACAACCATTTGCGTGTGCAGTAAAAGCGGTGCTGGCATTGACGGCAGACGATATCGCCAAACAATTGAGTGATCCGTTAAAGCCACTTGCCAAACGAACAATCGGATATGGCCGCGCCAAAGCTGAAAGATTTAAGCAACCAATAAATCAGCGGGCCCTTTTCGTGTGGCAAGGTGTAATAACTCATGAAGACGATATTGTTCGCGTGCAACTTCCGGTCCCACTTGCGTGGATCAATGGAGCAGCCTCGCCCCAGATACAGATCTGTGTCGCTTGGGACACACCTGTTTGTGCAGCCGCAGAAAACCAATGGGCCTGCCGAGATGTTGAGATCAAAATTCGGCCTGGGCCGGATGCAAAAGCCTTACATTCGCTCAGAGCAGATGTGGGCAGGATTTCGGGATATCCGCTATTCAAACGCACCTGGAAGCTTGAAAAGGCTCGCGAAAAGGGTGTTTTGGAAGGGGACTTGTGGACTTTAGAATTTAGTTATCATCAAACTGCCGCCTATGCTGCGGGCCACGTTGTTCCACCGGCTCAACGCGTAGCAATTGCCGCAAAAATATGGGACGCAGATGAAACCCCTCTTGAACCACACAGTTTTGTCCAAGCGTTACCCATCGCAGCGTCGCTGGTGCGCTTGAGCAACACGTCGGTTTGGTTGCCTCAAGCAATATCAATTACCTCCGAAGTATAAACTGCACAAGGCTTCCAAGAGCATTGCTCACTTGATCATGCGATTACAATTTTGGGCGGCCAAACATTGCCTTTACCATGTTTGAAAGGTAGACAGGTGGGTTGCCAATGATGCCATAATTAATTTGTCATTTTTTCGGAAGGTCCTTAAATTCGACCCTTTTAATTGATCCGTTAACAGTGGCCAATGAAAGGAGGGGCGCTATTCCACCATTTGCCGCGCATGCGTAAATTTCCAATCTTCTCTCTGCTCTGCTCGCTCCCAAATATACTTGTGACGCGAATTTTCTCAGGGCGGCGGCGGAATATGGACCCTCTGGCACTTCACCGCGGTTTACATCGATAAGCAAGACTGTATCGTATTGTAGACCAGCAACATATTCCGGCATACTGAATAAGAATTTCTTGTTTGTATGTGGAATGCCTGTCGCCTCATCGCGAGACGTGATTGAATAGAAATCGTCAACCAGTTCAGGAAAGTTTAGATATTTTTTGAAAAGGTCGTAGCTACAGCATAATACGGCGACACGTTTACCCTTCCCTAAAAAATGTTGTAGTTGGCTTGCGCGCTTAAACACGGCACCGTAGGTGTCAATAGTAGTAGGCAGTTCGCAAACAGTTGGTATAGGCCCGTCTTCAGTTCTTGATATACCACTGTATGCAGGCCAATCCGAATCCAAATCTTGCCCTGGGAACGTTTGATCAATAGCAGTTAGTGCGTTTGTAATTTGCGGTGTGTATCTAAATACATCAATGAGTTCAATTTTTTCAGTTTTTCCAAGTTTTGCATCGCGCCACATGTGGGAGTCTGTGGTTGTTAATTCTAAAAAAGTGTCCCTTGGCGATTGCTTTGCATCATATGCCATAAACACGGCCGGTGTCTCCGTCGGATTTCGTAAGAGATGCCTGAACAGCATACGTTCCTGACGGTTGAATAGATGCAGTTCGTCTACGAAGATTGCATCAAATCCCTCTTTATCGCGGGTAGCTTCCCAACGGTAGCTGTCGAGATAATTAAGAAAATCCGCTATCATTTGATCGCTGCCGATTGCTTTTTGTTCGCGTAGCCATGCCCGAAATTTATCATATAGGCGTAATACGACTTCGCGTTCATCTCGGTTTTGAAGAGCAAGCATCCAAGCCTTGCGTTTGTCTCCTAAATATTTTTCACGTCTCTCAGTGCTGCTCCTGACACCTTCAGCATCTAACACGCAAGCAAATTCATTTAAAAGCTCCCAGAGAAAAAATCGGCGTTCGGTTGAGTCTTTGCCAGCCTCCATGTAAGCAATAAACGGTTTTGAGCACCGCGATCGGAAGGCAATCCAATCGGACTTTAATTCTTGAGCGATGATATCATTTAGTATGTCAGCCTGAAATACGCGCCCGTCGTGGCCATCTAGGGAGACTGGTGTCAATTGATCCAGGTCATATCGCATATGCTTGTTTGCTAGCGAGTATAATGTGGTGATTTCCAGTGATGGTGGTTGAGACGCAAGACTGTCCAAACCCACGACGGGATCCATTTCGAGAACTAGGTTTTCGATTGCCGTAGCGGTGGATGATGCGTGGGTTAAAAATAACAGTCTGCGTGTCTGCTTCGCGTTGATAGCCTCGTGGATTTCGTGAAGGCACTTTACTACCAGCGCAACGGTTTTGCCGCTCCCTGCTGGCCCTACCAAACGCACGCTCGAAGTTAATGCGTGATCGACAAGTTTTCTCTGATTTATAGTTAGGCGCGATTCATACCAGTCAGTGAATGATAAGTGGGTAGTAATTTCTCCAATTTGGTCCGTGGCTAATGTTATGTCTTGGCCAAGCTGTTCCGGCGAACCCCCTTGAATTAATGTTTGAGCGGTTTTTCCTTTTGCAATCGCGTCTGGGATTAGAAAAAGAGCTTCGGCAAGTAATTTGTTATCGGCTTGAAACACCTCGATTTCCTGAATTCCGCTTTGATCTAACTGAAATGCGAATACTCTTGGCCCGACATTTTTAGTTACATCCATGATGATGCGCCCGGCATTAGTGCGACCACCTACTTCGTCTCTACTGCGACGGTCAGCTTGATAGGTAATTCTGTTTTTGCAGTGATATGGTCGCCAATTCGGTGGTATAGACTGTGATCTTCCGGTGAATATTAGTTTTGCACAACGCAGCAACCGACTTAGAGCCTCCTGCCTTACTAAAGGTGTGAGGCTCGTTAATGGGCCTTCTGTTAAAAGTGAAATTGTCAGCAATCCGTCGCCGGGCTGGAATGCCCTGGACAGTATGTAGCCATGACCCCCGACCTCAACACACACCGTGTGTTTATTTGATTGCGGCAGTGAAAGACTATTTACAATTGCCTCAAAATCCAATTGGCTGGCCGCCAGCGCCTCGATCGATTTCTGGTCAATGTTGATTGTTTTCATTTAATTAAAAGTTTAATTACGCTTGTTTCTATCGCTGTCGTGCGGTGTTTTTCATAAGCCGACGGCAATCCTATTCTTGAATAGAGTGAACCAAATGCTTGAGAGACTGCATATTGAATTGTGGCATCAAGTTTTCCAATTCTGAGAAACACATCGTCCGAAGCTGCTTCCGATGCTCTAAAATAAATCTTTGTTTCCTGTATGCTGATAATTTCACGAAAGAGGATGACTGCGGGCCCATTGTCAATCTGAGGCAACGTGGTTAGAAGGAATACATCTTCGGCGAGCTCATCCTCATGTGCTTTTTTAATATAGATATTTAGATGTTCCTTTTGTGTTTTTCCAGCTTGCGTAATGGCGCAAAATGCGGCGAGCTTTTCCAAGTCGTCAGCTGTATTTGTTTTGTCAATTACTTCTATGGCCATCTGGAACATTTCGAGGTTTTTTTTGACCCGATCAGAATCCGGAGCTGGTATAGATAGTTGCTCACATATTTCTGCTGCGGTGTTAGTTTTTAGCCAATTTATCACTACCTCGGGAGATAGCGCCGTTGCCCCGGGGGTCAGCACTGCATTCCACTTGTTAAGTTGATCTTGGATTTTTTTGAATTCCTTATCGAAGACATTGGCGAGCCTTTTTTCTGCCCATATGCGTCTTATGTAGGCTTCAAGTGGGATTATTCGTAACGCTGCAAGATGCGTTCCGAACTTGTGTTTACTTATATCGCAGTCCGCAGTTATGACTAAACAGATTTGCGCAATCTCACCGGTTTTTGGGTTTCGGCGAATCAATAGATCGCCTTGCCTGAGCGGCGTGTCTGATGAAGGAATATACCATTCCTCGTTTATAAGTGTTGCGGCTCCTATTTCGGTTGAAATCAAATCAGCCATATCAAATTAGTTAGGTTTTGCAGGTGAGCAATTATATCCCCTTAGCTAAATGCAGGTGGACGGGCTGGCGCTGGCCTTCGGAGAAGAACAGGGCTTCGTATTTGGGCAGCGTCTTCAGGCGGTCGGCAGTGCGCCGCTCCATTTCCGAAGGTGCTACGTTGCGAGCGAGCGTCCGGGCATCCTGATCGGTTACACGGAGAATCAGGTAATTCGCGATCGCCGAAAATAGGCTTGAGTCGAAGTCTTTGGCTTCCTGCGAGGCGACAATCATCGCGAGGCCGTATTTGCGGCACTCCTTGGCCATGGTTGGAATGAGCTTCAACTTGGCGGCGCGGTGGGCTTCGTCGAAAATGACCGCATGGGTAATGCGATCGGGACGACCGCGACGGAACATATCCTGGTAAATGCTATAAAGCGCAAAGCTTGCATACGCGCGTTGCACGGCATCACTCTTAGAAGCGTGAACCCGAAGGATCTGCGGACTGGTGGAATCCAAGAGGCTCTTCGCACCCTGCTCGGCACCGAAAAACTCGAAATCGTCCAGCTCGGCGAGGCGCGCCAGAAGGGTCTGGGTTCTGGTGTCAGGACGTTCTTGCTGACGCAGTAAATCTACAAAGCGACGGAATGGAGGCGGCTGCAAGCCAGCAGTGGAGCCATTGCCCCAACCGTGTTCCTGATAGCTGGCCTTGATCGCGCCGCGCAATTGTTCAAGCTGCAAGTCACCCAGGTCGGGAAAGATGGCGGCAAAGATGTCCCGCAATTGACCGGCACTTTCCACATGGGCCAGCGGACCATCATGGGTCACGCGCATCGGATTGAAGCCCAAACTCCGCCCATCACTGCAAGTGAGGTTTGAAAAGGTGCTGGCAAGCTTCTCATCAATATCGTCATGGTATGAGAACACGATGGGCTGAACATTGCCGGCGACCAACTGCTGGCAAATATTGATGAGACAGGTAGTTTTACCCATGCCGGGTAATCCAGCGATCATCAGATGGGGGTTGCTGGTGATGGCAGGCGACCAATTCACGATCTGACCGCCGCGCGCTTCCCCCAGCGGAACAATCGGAACCAAGTTGCCTGGTGTTGCCAAAGCCGCAGATTCGGTAGCGGGCGCTGGTTCAACCGGAACCGGCGCGGTAAGTGCAATTTCTGGCTCAGCGGACCCGCTAGCGGCTAAAGGTTCGGGCGGTATAGCCGCCGGCTCCTCGGCTGGCAAGATCACCGGCACGGGAGCAGGTGAAACGGGCGCGGGAGGAGCCGTCTCAATATCAATGGGTTTATCAGGCAGGGTGTCCGGCCCGAATAGCCAGACACGACATTCCTCGGCAAGGCCGGGAAATAATTCCTCAGGCGTGTTGGGCGTGAAATCAGGGCAGAAGATGAAAGCCCGATCCGAGCGTTCGGAAAAGGTCGGTTCGTAAGTCGCCGGGTCGCGCAGCAGACGATCCAACTCCTCACAAATACGGTTATAAACCGCCTCGTCGAGGTGATGTCGCCGGGCTTTATCCGCATAGAACCGGAGGGCCCGAACGAGACGACCGGAACGAATCGCGCGCTCCGAAGGCTTGTGAGTCGAACCAAAAAACCAGTCCATCCAACGACTGCGGGTGCTGCTGGTTTGTTCGAGAACAGAACTGACCAAAGCGGCGGCGCGGGCCATTGCCAGATGGCGACGATACTTCACCTCGGCAAAGCGAAATTGGAGACGGCCCTTCGATGCCACCGAAACGAACAACATATCGGCGCGGCGCGAATCCTCCGGAACCTGGCCGGCTTCACCCTCCAGATCCGATGAATCGTCAGCCTCGTCGGCATCCGCAGGCACGAGGTCGCGGACATCATCCAAGGGGACAAGGAAGCCGGACGACAGCGGCAACCAGCATTCCGATTCCATTTCGGCATCCAGACAGTGGGCGCGAACGATGGACAAGGCCACCAACTCAGAGCCAACACGTTTGGCAGGGAGATCATCACCACCCGCCGCCAAGCGCATGGCGAGACGCCCACTTAATCCTTTCAACTGGCGCAGAAGAAATTCGCAGTTTCGCATCGAACCACTCAAACCCATCAGGGCCAGCGTCTGGTCTAACAAATGACGGACCTCATCGAAATGTGCCGTAGAAGTGATCATTTGAAGACAACCCAGATCATCTCGTTCGGGAACGGCATCAATCAGGTAGGCATCGTAAACAGCAGGGGTTTCGCGCGGGGAATCAAAATACTCCACGCCGGCGTTGCGATCCACGGTGACGACCCAATCACATAACCGATGAAGCGTATCCAGCATTTCCACGTCCTCCCCGGACGGCGTGGTGCGAATCAATGGCTGAGCATTCTCGGCACCGGCCCAACGTGAGACAGCAGCCGCAATTACCGTCTGAATCTTAAGCAGACGTTCAGTCACCACCCGATTATCGAGTTTTAAGCCTTCCTGTTCGACTGGCACGAGCAATCGCCAACAAGGTAGGGAACCAACGGGGGAAAAATGGCGCTGAAGATTGGCGGTCAAACCGAACGCAAGCAGCGGGCTGGTCGCAGATTCTTTGGGTTCGGTGGAAACCTGAGAAGTAAAAGAGTCGAACGCGATGGCCAGATGCGCCGGTTGGGTGAGGGATTTCGGATCACGCCGCGCCCAGCGGAGGCGAGGCAAGGAACGCCCACCACCTCGACTCAGCGACTCCAAGCTCCAGGCATCTTCCGGTGGCACACCGGCGACTCCCGCCCGTCGACGTTGGTTCACTTTGACAAGGTGAGCGCCGGCAGAGCCGGACTGCGCCTCCGTTGGATGAAGATCCAATTGAAAGGCGACATCACGCAATCGGGGGCCATCCTCGGAATCACCTTCGGGAGGCGCATCCATAATGAGGGCCTTGCCAAGGGCACGAACAACCGTGGCAGCGTCGCCCGGACGCAGAGCGTGAACCCGAACAATGGAGCACTCAGGATGCGAATCCAGATAGTGGCCAACCTCCCGGGCCAAGGCATCGCCGGAGTTGGTGCTCAAGCCCGGCACAATTCGCTCCGACTCGCCGGCGAAACACGCCGCGAGAGTCGCAATGGCGGATTTCGGCTCACGATCACCATCCAGCACCATCGCTACCGCCGCCAACCCGAGCACGTCGCCAAAGACGAAGTGCGAACCATTTTGCAGGCCGGGAAGGATGAACGGAAAATGAGCCGCATCAAGCCACGCCAGAGTGTTGCGTATCCGGCGCGGCGGAATCTGTTCCTCGAACCGCATGTGATAGGCAAGATCGTCATAAGCGCTTTGCCAAGCCACCCGCATGGGATGCGAAGGGAGAACAATCAGCCCGGTGGTTTTGCCGGCAGGATTCTGCACTTCGATGGTGTGGGCCAAGGCAAGTTGAGGATCGCCGGATTCGAGCGCCCCCTGCCAAGCATTCAAGTATTCAGTGGTTAGCGTGGCAGAGGAATGACCGTGTAAAAAGAAGCGCGATAAGGTGCCAGCGGCCTTGAGCGTGTTGTCGCGGAAGCGCCGTGAGACCTCCAGCAGGCGGACCAATGAATCCGTCGGTGGAGTAGCGCTGACGAGGGGCTTGAACTCCAGTTGACTGGTCCAGTAGCCATCAGCGCGGCAACGAATGACCCAGCGGCCCACGGTGGCATCACCATGGTGCAGCCAATCTTTTTCGACCGCCTGAAGCAAAGTCGGGCGCTCCACGCGAAAGCCCTTGCGCATGTTCGGCAGTCGACACGTCACAAAACCGAATTTGTCCGCCAATGCCTGTTCGCCCTTTTGGCGTTGTTCCAAAAAGGACTCGATGTCATCACGCGAGTTGGCTTGGATCAACCCATCGGCCAGACAGCGAAGGATTTCACCGCTACTCACCCGTTCAGAAATGGGTGCCTCCCCAAAGGTGATGATAAAGTCTTCGGTCCGTTCAGATTGGACACCGGTTTGAGCGGCGGCAGAAATTTCAATATAGGCTTCGAGCTTGGAAGAAGGATCCAAGTCTTCAAAGTCTTCGTGAGTAAAAATAACTTTCTGTTCGGATTTACCGCTGTGCTCAATTTGACGGGACGCGAGGACCTCGGAACCGGCCAGCACCCGCACTTCGTAATTCACCGATCCACGGGGCAAGGTTTCCGGTTCCGTTTTCCACCGGATCTCCAATTTCGTTTTGGGGTTTTCGGGATCAATGATCAGATGGGGCAAGGTTTCCTCGGGCACGCTCTGCAATCCGGACCAAGCCCACATCCGATCGTTCGGACGACGCCAAGAGAGAATGTCAATCTTAGCAAGCCGACTATCCAAAAATGCCGGACGCAGGTTGCCCAGCCACAACATGGAGGTCGAGGCGACCTTCTCCAGCGCAACGGCCTTGGTCTGTGAACCAGCATTGCGCAACACTTGTTCCAAAGCGGCGACCTGCTCGTCGGTCTGTTGAGACAAAACCAGACTGCTGATCCGCATGGCGGGAGCCTGACTCGTAGCGGGTGGCATCAAGAGCTTTTCAACCATGAGCGCTGACTCACCTAAGAGCCTGCCCGCCTCGTCGGCGTTGTTGCCAACGACGGGCCACAGGCCCAGCACATGAACCAGCCGACCGGCTTCTTGGGGATGCTCGTTGAGCAGGCCAAAAAACTCAAAATCCTGTCGGAGCGACGTGCTATTTCGGCGACCACCCAAACGGCGCGCGCGCTTGATGGCTTCCTCAGCAAATTCCCGCCAAGCCCGCTCGGTGTTCTGGCGTAAAATTGAAATGGCTTCCTTAAACAGGGCCTTCTCGTCAATTTCGCGAGCCGCGCTATATATGCCATCCATGCCGGCGCCGGCACCATGGGAATCAATGAGCAAGAACGTCGCTGCCCCCTTACTCTCCCGAAGTTCAACCGCCTGATCGGCCGTGATCCAGCCTTCGCCATTGGCAGCACCCACGGCAACGACTTGCCAGCCCGAAACACTACGCACCCCTGAGCCGATGACCTGTTGGATGTCATCGTGGGCAAAAGCGCGAGTGAACGCCAAATCTCCCTCCGCCCCTCGTCCGAGAAGGCGCTCCATGGCACGGCTTAATATCTTGGTGTTCATGACTGGTTATTCCGTTGAAAACGCGGGCGGAGATGTTTCATGAATTCGGCATCATTCACCCCCACTAGGAGACCGAGGTCACGGAGCCGACGCTCCAACATGGCCCGATTATTCAGCAAGTCCTCCCGGGAGGCGGACACACCCGGCGGACACTCATCCACCCAAATTCCATACCGTTCGCGCAAGATGCGCAAAAACTCTGCGAATGAAAGAACGCCCTCCCGAGCAATCAGATGTAGGTGAACCAGGGTTTCGAGCACCGTATTGGAAAGGATGACCGAGCGGATATCCATCATCTTGCGTTTGCGGCCAGCAAAACTACGGGAAACGCGGCGTTTGCGGCCAAGGCCATGCGCCTCATTTAACATCAAACAAGAGTCCACGAACATGAACGGCTTCGTGCGAAGCAGTTTATCGCCCATCATGGTGCAAAGACTGTCAGCCAACGCACGAACGGGATCACGCGAAGCATTGGGGGAGCGAAGAATGTCGATCGCCTCTGGTTCGATACTTTCAGCCTCCAACTTGGCGATCATCGCTTCAATCTTTTCACAAAGGTCGTTCAGGATGGCTTCCGACCGTTCGTGCTGCTCGCGCCGGATCTTGCCCAACAGATTTAACCAAATGGAAGTGTCAGGCCCATTAGGAATGAACTCCTTCAACTTGCGGTCAAACCGCGCCTTGGCGTCCATGATCCGGATAGACATCAGGCTCGTGGACGATTGATCCAACATACGAATAACCTCATCAAAAGATTGTTCGGAAAGGTCGCGCAGGCGGGAATCACTGCCGTTGGAGGCATCGGCAAAAATGGGAACGGGTTTCTGGACGTTGAGGCCGGGCACTTCACCAGAGTTGTCCCAAGCTACGGCAATGGAACAGCTCTCCAAATAAATCGTGAGCAACCCAAGTCCCAGCAACGACTCCAGCATGGGGGTGATGGAACGGCGCGGAATCGCAGCCCCATAATTTTCAAGGAAGTGGGTCAAATCCTCACGGAAGGCCAGCGTGGCGCGTTGCGAAACAGGCCAACTGTTTTGAATATCCGAGACCGCCCCCCGAGTGGCGCGCAGGGTTTCCGGAGCCTCCTTGCAGGTCTGCGCCAGACGAATCATCAACAATTCCTCCAACGACACGCGGGACTGCTCATCAAAATCGTCGTTACGCAAATCTGCCGGGTTATCGCCAAACACCATGCCGCGTCCGAAAATTTGAAACAGCAGGTTTTTCTCCGGCAAGACACCCACGGGAAACGCCCCACTCCCCATGCCGGGCTGGACCTTCTGCCCCTCGCTCTGATTGGCCAGAAGACAAACCAGCATTTCGGGAACGAAGCGAAGGTTGGCAACCGCAGGCGGCAGGTCGAGCCACGAGGCCAAGAAATGCACGGGAAACGCCCGTTGAATCTCCTCCTGATGGCCTTCCTCGTGCTTCTTGTTTTCCAGCGCATCACAGAGAAGCAAATCGCCGAGGATGTCTTTTTCCACTTCCGACTCAAACCCCGTAAACGAGTTCTTGTCCTGAGAGAGCTTGCCCGCCACCGACCAAATGCTCGCGCGCACTTTTTCCGCCGGCGAAAACGTATGCTGAAATCTTCCCTTGCCACGGCGACAGCCACGGCGGCACATATAAAACGCAGCCGGGAGCACCGATCCAACCGCAAAGTTTTGCGGGGTCAGCGGCAAGACGACCAGCGTGTTCGCCGTCCAGATCAATTCAGCCAGCGGGCCGGTGAATACCTCTTCAACGATGTCGCGTGCGCTCATGAGTTTGTGGGAGTCAGGGGTTCGATCGCCAAGACCTGGCGGGTCAGGGAGCGCTGGATACCCAAGCGATGCAGGGTGGCATCCGACTTGGGATTCCAAGCGAGGAGGTGACCTTCATCCTCCTTCGCAAGGCGCTGGGTGAAAATGGTCAGGTTGGCAAACAAATCATCGGAGCGCAGCTCGCTCAATTGCTCACCGGAAGCGAGGGACAGCAACGTGTGAAAGAGTTCGTAGCCCATGGACAAAACGTCCTCGCGGCCATCGGCAGCGCGGTAGATGAGATTCAGCCGGCGCGGCAGAACGGGCAGCGGGACGTTATGAATGCGCGGCCATTCGGCGTCGAGCCGGAATCGTTCCTGCGGCTTTTCAACCCAGAAATATGTTTCCGTAGGTGTGCGGGGTGAGATGCGGAGCGGCACGACGGCACCACGCTGCAAAGCCAAGGGCGGCAGACTTTCGAGCAAGGAGATTCCGCGACACAGCCGGGCACATAGTTCGGCATTTTCGGGTGTGTTTCTAAGCGCCGCATCCTTGAAAAGGCGAAGGTGATCCCCGTTGGCCAACGGCAGAGCATTGGAATCGCCCGTGAGCGCCTCAAGCTGATCCTCGTTCCACTCGATGTAGGCACGACGTCGCGCGGAATCACGCAAAAGACCGGGATAACTGGGGCCTGCGCCAGTAACTTCACGAGCCGTGCGCCCCATCAACCACCGGTCCAGCTGAGGGTGGGACTCCAGGGCCGGATCGAGGGTGGCCAGCTCCCGAAGCAATTCACCCTGACGGAAAAGAGAATCGGGAGAAAAAAGCATATCCCAGTGCGCGCCGGGCTTCAGCCCCGGATCATCGTGCAATTCGGCACAACTATTAACGCCAAACAACACATAACTGAGCACACCACGCAATTCACGGGTAGTGATGTGAATCTGGCCGCGTTGATGCACTGCCTGCAAAGCATCACTCAAACGAGCACGGAGCCGGAGGCCGAGCTTGCCCTGATCCGACTCAGGCGGAGCCAGCAGACGATGCGCGTTAGGGCCAGCCGTGCAACGATCCCACGCCTCGCATTGCAAACATGGAGACCAAGTTTGGGCGGCTTTTTCACCCCCCAGCAAACGAAGAATCAAGCGGTTGAGAAAATCTTCGGACCATTGGCCGGAAGGCGTTCGTCCCCCCACGAGCGAGCGATGGTTCAGACTGATGAACTGAACGTGCGCTGGTGTTTCTCCGTCTTCGTCATCATGGGACAGAAACGAGCGAAGGGCACGGGTGAACGGACTTGCCCCCGAAGTGCGCTCCCGATTCTCCAACCACTCAAACAAGCGACCATCGTTGATGGCCAACAAATGGGCGATGTCATCCGCAGGGATGCCATTTAAGAATGGTTGTAAAAACTCATCGAGCAATTCGTTGGCACTCCGGCCTTGCCAGGAAGCCGACCCATCCAGATTGGCGTGGAGCAGCAGACCATCGTCGGTTTTGGCCTCCCAAATACGCGTCGCCGATTGATGACGCGTGACGCCAAACTTGGCCGCCAAGTGTTGCAACAAAGCCGTCTTGCCATCGCCGGCATTGCCACAAAGGAGAACCAAGCGTGTTTTCCGGTTGCGAACGGCATCGAACAGCGACTGCTCCAGCGGAGTTTCAACATAGGTGGCAAGCGCAAAGTCACT
>Ga0007882_10000640_pt1 | contig 20539 bp, 18 predicted proteins | sample CryBogCBH12Aug01_FD_71195 | JGI IMG/M metagenome (GOLD analysis project Ga0007882, IMG submission 71195) | Freshwater microbial communities from Crystal Bog, Wisconsin, USA - CBH12Aug09.1 | ecosystem: Environmental > Aquatic > Freshwater > Lake | place: Crystal Bog, Wisconsin, USA | collected... | reverse complement strand
AAGCGTTTTTCCATGATCGCCCAGAGATTCCAGATGATCTGGCATATGCATGACGGCGCCAAACGATCGCGGGTGGTCATCCTGGTGTCGAAATTCGGTCATTGCCTGAACGATCTGCTGCATCGCTACCACAGCGGTTCGCTCGCCATCGACGTGCCGGCGGTCATTTCCAACCATGACGACATGCGCTCGCAGGTCGAGTGGAACGGCATCGATTATCACCATTTGCCGGTGTCCAAGACCGACAAGACCGCCCAGGAGCGCCAGACGATGGAGTTGCTGGACCGGTTGGACCCCGATCTGGTGGTGCTGGCGCGCTACATGCAGATCCTCTCGCCGGAACTTTGTACCCGCCTGTCGGGGCGCTGCATCAATATCCACCATTCCTTCCTGCCCAGCTTCAAGGGGGCGAAGCCCTATCACCAGGCCCATCTGCGGGGTGTCAAGCTGATCGGTGCCACTGCCCATTACGTCACCACCGATCTCGACGAGGGGCCGATCATCGACCAGGCGGTGGAACGGGTCGACCATACCCATACCCCGGATGACCTCGTCGCCATGGGGCGCGATATCGAGAATGTCGTTCTTTCCCGCGCGGTGCGTTACCACATCGAACACCGGGTGTTGATCAATGGCGCGAAGACGGTAGTATTCAAGTAGACAGACAGTGAGCAGCCATGACCAAGGACACGACGCTGAATTTCGACGGGGTCGCTCTTTTCGCTTCGCTTAGTCCGGCCGAGCGGGAAGACTTGCTGCGGCAATGCCGGATCAAGAGATATCCTGCCGGTTCTCATATCATCGACAACGACAGCGACAGCCGGGATGTCTATTTCGTTATTCGCGGCGCGGTCAGGGTGGTGATTTATTCACTTTCCGGCCGCGAAGTGGCGCTGGACGATATTGTCGCCGGCGGCTCGTTCGGTGAACTGGCGGCCCTCGACGGCGGGCCGCGGTCGGCTTTCGTCATGCCGCATGTCAGCGAGGCGGTAACGGCCGCCATGCCCCATGAGACCTTCCTGCATCTTTTGGCACGCAAGCCGGATATCGGTCTGGCGGTGATGAAGCGGCTGGCCGGGATGGTCCGCCAGGCCAATGAAAGGATCATGGATCTCAGCATCCTGGGCGCCAATAACCGGGTGCATGCGGAATTGCTGCGGCAGGCGATGGCAACCAGCCAGGACGGCAAGACGGCGGTCATTCACCCCATTCCGGTGCATGGAGATATCGCCAGCCGGGTCAGCACGACCCGCGAAACCGTCGCCAGGGTGTTGGGTGACCTTGCCAGAAACGGCATCGTCGAACGGACCAAGGATGCCCTGGTGGTGCATGACATGGACCAGTTGGCGCTGCTGGTGGAGGAAGTGCGCGGTGTCTAGAGCGGTTCGCGACCAATCAGCCTTTCCTGTGATCCGGGTCACAGATTTTGCCACTGTTTTGCGTATGATTACCCATGATACAGGCGTTTGCCTCTATCTTTTTCCCTCAAGAGCAAACTTGGGCCGGAGGTTCCTCCGGCCCTTTTTTTTGGGGCGGCCGAGTTGACCGGCTGGCAGAGGGCCTGGCGCCTGATCGCCGCCCTCGGCGGCGTCATGGCGGTCGCCGCCGGGGCCTATTCCGCTCATGGCGGCGCTGACGGTGGCGCGGCCTCCCAATGGCTGGAAAAGGGCGCCCGTTACCAGATGTACCACGCCCTGGCTCTGCTGGCCCTGGCCCAATGGGCGGAGGAGGCGGGACGGGCCGGACGCCTGGCCGGTCTGCTGTTCTGCCTCGGCATGCTGCTGTTCAGCGGCGGGCTTTATGCCATGGCGCTGTTCTCCTGGCCGGTGGTGCCGTTGATTCCGGTCGGCGGCGTCAGTTTCATCGGCGGCTGGCTGTGCCTGGGGCTGGCTGCCTGGCGTGCGCGTTGACCGATGGAAACTTCAGATAAAATGCAGCCCAAGACCATCCTCATCGCCGAAGACAATGATCTCAATCTCAAGCTGTTCAATGATCTGATGCAGGTCCAGGGGTATGCGACGCTGACTTGCCATGACGGGCGGGAAGCGCTGCGCATGATCCGCGAGCACCGTCCCGATCTGGTCTTGATGGATATTCAGTTGCCGGAGATTTCCGGTCTCGACGTCATCATCCAGATCAAGGCCGATGCCGAGTTGAAAGCCATCCCGGTGATCGCCATCACCGCCTTCGCCATGAAGGGCGACGAGGAGCGCATTCGCGCCAGCGGCTGCGAAGGCTATCTGCCCAAACCGACTTCGGTGGTCAATCTAGTGAAGACCGTGGCTGGGTTTTTAGATAAAAAGTAACCCCCCCGAGGGGCTTACTTAATCTTCGTTTCCTTGAAGATCACATGCTCGCGCTTGACCCAGTCGTATTTACGGAACTGGAGCTTCTCGGTGGTCTTGCGGGGATTTTTCTTTGCCACATAGAAACAGCCGGTATCGGCGGTGCTGAGAAGTTTAATAAGGATGGTGGCTGGTTTGGCCATAGCAAAAAATCCCGACCCCGATGGTGCATGTTCAGGCGGCGAAAAATACAGGCTGCGCCCCTGGTGTCAAGAGAAACAAACGCTACCGCGCCTGAAGCGATCCCGGCAAATGATCGGAAGACGCCGTGGCCACCGGTGTGGTCAAGGCCAGAGCCTGGGCCAGCAGGCCCCGATCCTCGAGAATCTGGCGGGCGACGGCGGCGTCGACGGCGGCGCCGGCGCCGGCATGTTTCGCCGCCGGACAGGTGGCGCGCATTTTGCCGCGGCTCTCGCCGGCATCGACGGCGACGGCGCGCCAGCCGGCGATTTCCGCCGGCACCACCGACTGCTCGACCGACAGCGAGGCCAGCAAGGCCTTGACATCGGCGTGCTCGTCGGCGGTGCAGACCGTCGGCAGTACCCCCAGCCCATGCAGCGCGTAGCCGCTGGGGCTGAAGAAGCGCGACCAGGTGAGGGTCATTTCGCCGTCATTGGGCATGCGGATCACCGTCTGCACGGTTCCTTTGCCGAAACTGTTGGTACCGACCACCACGGCGCGACCGGCGTCCTGCAGGGCGGAGGCGACGATTTCAGCCGCCGAGGCGGACTTTCCGTCCACCAGGACGGCCAGGGCGACATCCTCGCCGGCGTCCCCCGGCTTGGCGTCATAAATCTGCATGGAGGCGGGGTGCCGACCGCGGGTAGAGACGATGCGGCCATGGTCCATGAACAGGTCGGCCACCGCCACCCCCTGGTCGAGCAGGCCGCCGGGATTGCCCCGCAGATCCAGGACCACCCCTTTGAATCCCGGCGAGGCCTTGGCCGCCACCACGCCGCGGGTGACGTTGGCGGCGGTGTCCTGGTTGAAACTGGCGATGGCGATGGTGGCAATGCCGTCCTTGATGTCCATCGTCACCGTTTGCGGGACGATATGGCCGCGGCGCAATGTCAGGCTGCTCGGCGGCTGGTCGCCGCCACGCCGCAGGGTCAGCGCCACCAGGCTGGAGACCGGGCCGCGCAAGCGGTGGGAAATCTCGTTCTGGTCAAGGCCGGCCAGCGGCAATCCGTCGACCGCCGTCACATGGTCGCCGACCTTCAGTTGCGCCGTCGCCGCCGGGGTGTCGGGGAGCACTTCGGTGAGCACGATGTCCTCGGGATGCACGTCGTAGCGCACGCCGATGCCGCCGAAGCCGTTGCGGGCCGCCCGATGGTCCGCCGCCTCCGCCCGTCCGGCATAGCGCGAGAAGATGTCCAGCTTGGCCAGAACGGCGTCGAGAACCGCCTCGTAGATCTTTTCGTCGCCGGCCTTGGCCATGGGCGGGGACAGGGTCTGCGCGTCCTTGGCCAAAGCCATGATCAGCCCCGCCCAGGCGCGGCTGTCGTCGCCGGCGGGCGGCGCATATTCGGCGGCCTGGCGGTCCTGGTATTTGACGAAGATGCGGCCGGTTTCCCCCTGCTGGATGGTCAGCGCCGGATCAATCGCCGATAACCCGCGCATTCCTTCCAGCGCCAGCTGGTCGACGCGCACATCAGTGAGATAGCGGTCGCGGATCGACTCGAAGGCGAAGGTCAGGACCCTGTCGGCGGATTTGCCGGAAGACCCGCTGGAACCGTCGCCGGAGGCCTGGGTGACGGGAGCGCAGGCGCCGGCGATCAACAGAATGCCGGCGATCGTCCAACGGGGTAGTGCCTTCCTTCTCAATGCGATCACCTGAGGTATTTCAAAAGAAGTAACCGCACTGATTATGTCTGCGTCGTCCCTGTTTGGTACAGGAAATTTGGATACCCCTAAAGCACGATAAAGGAAGAGTTGTAGATGTGCCGACCTATCTTGTGTTGGTTGTCTTGCCGGGAAGGTGGAATATCAAGCTTCCGGTGAGGGGATTGGCTTCCGCCAATTTGACCTGCAGGGCATCGCCCAGGGTGAAGGTCTTGCCGAACCGCCGGCCGGTGAGGCAGTGGCGGACTTCGTCGTGACTGTAATAATCGGTGGGCAGGGTCGACACCGGCACCAGACCGTCGGCACCGGTTTCGTCCAGGGTGACGAACAGCCCGAAGCGGGTCACGCCATTGATCCGGCCGGCGAAGGTGGCACCCACCCGGTCGGCGAGAAACAGCGCCGTGAAGCGGTTCATGGCGTCCCGCTCGGCCGCCGCGGCGCGTCGTTCGGTGGCGGAAATATGCACCCCGATCTCGGCGAAGTGGTCGGCGCTGCCGGCCGGCAGGGCGCCGAGGATGGCGCGGTGCACCAGCAGATCGGCATAGCGGCGGATGGGCGAGGTGAAATGCGCGTAGCGCGCCAGGCCCAGACCGAAATGGCCGATATTCTCGGGCGCGTAGACGGCCTGCGCCTGCGAGCGCAGCACCACCTCGTTGACCAGGGGGGCTTCCGGTAGGCCCTTCGCCTTGTCGAGGATCTGGTTGAACACCGAGGCCCGCAGCACCTGACCCTTAGTCAGGCTGAGGCCGACCGTCGACAGGAAGCCGCGCAGGCCCTCGAGCTTCTCGGCCGACGGCAGGTCATGGACGCGGTACATGCAGGGCCGACCGGCGGATTCGATCTGTTCGGCGGCGGCGACATTGGCGGCAATCATGAAATCCTCGATCAGCCGGTGGCTGTCGAGGCGCTGCCGGGGGACCACCTTGTCGATGCGGCCGTCGGCACCCAGCACCACCTGGCGCTCGGGCAGATCCAGTTCCAGGACGCCGCGCCGCTGCCGTGCCGCCGCCAGGGCCGTCCAGGCGCCGTAGAGCGGCGCCAGGACGGCCTCGCGCAAGGGGCCGGCCGGGTCGGCGGTGCTGCCCTCATGGGCCTGCTGTACCTGCTCGTAGGTCAGCCGCGCCGCCGAACGCATCATCGCCCGCTGGAACTGGTGGCGGGTCATGGTGCCGTCGGCGTCGATCCACAGATGGGCGGCCAGGCAGGGGCGGTCCTCCCCCGGTTTCAGCGAGCACCAGCCGTTGGACAGCGCCTCGGGCAGCATGGGCACCACGCGGTCTGGAAAATACACCGAATTGCCGCGGCGATAGGCCTCGCGGTCGAGATCGTCGCCGGGGCGGACATACCAGGCGACATCGGCGATCGCCACCAGCAGATGCCAGCCGCCGTTGTCGGTAGGCTCGGCCCAGACGGCATCGTCGAAATCCCGCGCGTCGGCGCCGTCGATAGTGATCAGCGGTATGGCCCGCAGATCGGTCCGCCCGTCGAGCGGTGCCGGGCCGGCGGCGTCCGCCTGCTCGACTGCGGCGGCGGGAAAGTCGCAGGGAATGTCATGGCTGTGGATGGCGATCAGGCTGACCGAGCGGGGATTGCTCATATCGCCCAGGCGCTCGACGATGCGGGCCGGGCGCAGCCCATGGGAACGCCCGCCGGGCAGGACCTCGGCCAGCACCAGTTCGCCGGACGCCGCCTCCAGGCTGTCGGCGGCGGCCACCTGATATTCGGCCTTTTCCCGCCGGTCGGTGGGGCGCAGCCGACCGCCGGCGCCGCCCAGCGCATGATAAACCCCCAGCAGCTTGGCCGGCCCCTCGGTGATGCGACGCTGGGCCCGGGCCTGGAAGCTGCCGTCGCCAAGGCGGCGCAGGCGGGCCAGCACGCGGTCGCCGACGCCCAAAGCGGGTTCGCCGCGCCGCCGGGGGGCGATGTAGATGCGGGGCGGCTTGCCGGTCCCCGACCAGCCCAGCGGCTTGGCCAGCAGTTCGCCATCGGCATCGACGCCGACGATCTCCAGCACGGCGGTTTCGGGCATGGCGCCGGGGCGGCCGAACCGCTTGCCGCGGCCCCCTTCGATCTCACCAGATTTCTCAAGCTCCTTCATCATGTCTCGGATAACATGACGATTTTCGCCGCTCAGATGAAATGCCCGGGCAACTTCGCGCTTGCCGGCGCGGCCGCCGGACTCGCGGATGAAGTCAAGCAGTTGCTGGCGGGTCGGCAGCGGTACCCGCTTCTTGCTCACGACGGTTCTTTGGCCTTGACGGTTTTGGACTTGGACTTGGACTTGGCCTTGACCTTAACGGGCGCGGCTTTGGCGGCCTTGCCCTTGCCCTTGGCCGCCGGGGCCTTGGCCGCCTTGGCGGCGAGCAGGGCCACGGCCTCGTCAAGGCTGACCTCGTCCCGGCCACGGGGCAGATTGGCGTAGACCCCGCCATGGCTGACATAGGGACCGAAGCGCCCGGAATTCAGGTTTACCGGCTTGCCGTCAGCCGGGTGGTCGCCCAGGCTGCGGGCCGGCGTCCGGGCTTTGCCCTTGGCTTCCGCCAGCAGTTCGACGGCGCGGTTCATGCCGATCTCCAGCACGTCGTCGCCGCGGCCAAGGGATTTGTAGAGATCGCCGTGTTTCAGATAGGGGCCGAATTTCCCGACGCCGGCACTGATCGTCTGACCGCTTTCCGGATGGGGGCCCAGCGTGCGGGGCAGTGCCAGCAGGGCCAGGGCCTTGGCCAGGGTCAGCTCAGCCGGTTCAAGTCCTTTGTAAAGACTTGCCCGTTTCGGCTTGTTTTTCTTGTCATCCGAATCGCCCAGCTGGACATAATGGCCGTAGGGCCCCTTCTTCAGCAGGATCGGCAACTTGGTGTCCGGGTCGGTGCCCAACTCCTTGGGCCCCTCGGTCGCCTCGTCGGGACCATCGACGCCGATGGTCAGGGGGCGGGTGAAGCGGCATTCCGGATAATGGGAACAGCCGATGAAGGCGCCGAATTTGCCCAGCTTGAGACTGAGCCGGCCATCGGCGCAGGTCGGACACAGCCGGGGATCGCGGCCCTCGGCATTGGCGGGGAAGAAATGCGGCCCCAGTTCCTTGTCCAGTGCCTCGAGGACCTCGGACACCCGCAGGGTCTTGGTATCGTCGACGGCCGAGGAGAAGTCCCCCCAGAACTGTTTCAGCACCGACCGCCATTCGACGCGGCCGCCCGAGATGTCGTCGAGCTGGTTTTCCAGATCGGCGGTGAAATTGTACTGGACATAGCGCGAGAAGAAATTTTCCAGGAAGGCGGTCACCACGCGGCCACGGTCCTCCGGCACGAAACGGCGGTTTTCCAGGCGCACATAGTTGCGGTCCTGCAGCACCGAGAGGATCGAGGCATAGGTCGAGGGGCGACCGATGCCCAGTTCCTCGAGCTTCTTCACCAGGCTGGCCTCGGCATAACGGGGCGGCGGCTGGGTGAAATGCTGGCTGCTGCGCACCGCCTGGCGGTCCATCGCCTCGCCGGCCGCCACCTCGGGCAGCAGGCGCTCGGCGTCCTCGTCCTCGCTGTCGTCGCGGTCTTCGCGATAGACCGACAGAAAACCGGGAAACTTAATCACCGAGCCGGTGGCGCGCAGGACGATCGCCTTGTCGGTGGAGACGACATCGATACCCACCTGGTCCAGCAGGGCGCTTTCCATCTGGCTGGCCACCGTGCGCCGCCAGATCAGTTCGTAAAGCTTGAGCTGCTCGCGATCGAGAACGCCGGCAACATCGGCCGGACGGCGGCTGACATCGGTGGGACGGATCGCCTCATGGGCTTCCTGGGCGTTTTTCGCCTTGGTCTTGTAAATGCGCGGGGCGGCGGGCAGGAACGGTTTGCCGAATTCGCTTTCGATCAGGGCGCGGGTGGCGCCGATTGCCTCGGCGGCCATCTGCACGCCGTCGGTTCGCATATAGGTGATCAGGCCGACGGTTTCGCCGCCGATATCGATGCCTTCGTAGAGACGCTGGGCGATCTGCATGGTGCGGGCGGCCGGCAGATAAAGCTTGCGCGACGCCTCCTGCTGCAGGGTCGAGGTGGTGAACGGCGGGTAGGGGTGGCGCTTGACCTGCTTTTTGTCGACGGTGCCGACGCTGAATTTCGCCGCCAGCACCTTGGCTTCGGCGGTTTTCGCCGCCGCCTGGTCGCCGAGGTCGAACTTTTCCAGCTTCTTGCCGTCGAGAACGCTGAGGGTGGCGGTGATCTGCGCCTTGCGCGGGGTCAGGAAATCGGCCTCCAGGGTCCAGTATTCCTGGCTGCGGAAGCGCTCGATCTCGCCTTCGCGTTCGCAGATCAGGCGCAGCGCCACCGATTGCACGCGCCCGGCCGAGCGGCTGCCGGGCAGCTTGCGCCACAACACCGGCGACAGGGTGAAGCCCACCAGATAATCCAGCGCGCGGCGCGCCAGATAGGCGTCCACCAGTTCCTGGTCGAGTTCCCGCGGATTGCGCATGGCTTCGACCACCGCGCTCTTGGTGATCTCGTTGAAGACCACGCGCTTGACCTCGACGCCCTTGAGCGCCTTGCGGTCCTCCAGCACCCGGCGCACATGCCAGGAAATGGCTTCGCCCTCGCGATCCGGGTCGGTGGCGAGGATCAGGCTCTTTGAGCCTTTGAGGGCGGCGGCGATTTCACGGATATGTTTTTCCGACTTGACGTCGGTCTCCCAATCCATGGCGAAATCGTCGTCCGGACGTACCGAACCGTCCTTGGCCGGCAGGTCGCTGATATGGCCGTAGCTGGCCAGGACATGGTAGTCCTGCCCCAGGTATTTGTTAATGGTCTTGGCCTTGGCCGGTGATTCGACAACAACGATCTTCATGGATTCTGAAATACTTCCTTGAGTCAGGAAAGAAGGGAAACGAGGTTTCCCGAACGCCGCTCCAGCCGACCCGCCAATTCAAGGTCAAGAAGCACCATCGACACCACGGCGGGTGACAATTGGCATTGACGGACGATTTCGTCAACCGTCACGGGGGTGGTGCCTAAGCATTTGACCACAAGTTCGTGCTCCGGCGGACCGTCCACAGGCAAGGCGGGCGTGGTCATAGCGGCCGGAATCGAGCCCGGGCGGCGTCGCATCGGCTGCAGCGCGTCCAGCACGTCGGCGGCCGATTCGGTCAGTACGGCGCCCTGGCGCAGCAGGGCATTGGGTCCACGGGAACGGGGATCCTGGGGTGATCCGGGCACCGCGAACAGTTCGCGGCCCTGGTCCAGGGCCTGGCGGGCGGTGATCAGCGACCCCGATTGCAAGGCGGCTTCGACCACCACCACGCCCAGCGACAGGCCGGCGATCAGGCGGTTGCGACGGGGGAAATGGGCGGCGGTGGGCTGGCAGCCCGGCGGCATTTCCGACAGCACGCAGCCCTCGTCGGCGAGGCGGCGGTGCAAATCGCGGTGCTCGGCCGGATAGACGACGTCGACGCCGCCGGCCACCACGGCGACGGTGGGGCCGGGCAGGGCACCTTCATGGGCGGCCCGATCGATGCCGCGGGCAAGGCCTGACACCACGGTCAGGCCGGACGCCGCCAGGTCGCCGGCCAGGCCGCGGGCCAGGCGGCACCCGGCCAGCGAGGCGTTGCGGGCGCCGACGATCGCCACCGCGTCGCTGTCGAGGATTACGGCGTTGCCCAGCACCATGATCAGCGGTGTCTGGCCTGAGGCGCGCAACGCTTCGGGAAAGGCGGCGTCACCGGCGGTGATCAGCCGCCCGCCCAGGCGCGCCAGGTCGTCGAGTTCGCGCTCCGCCGCCGCGCGGGAGGGGATTTGCAGCGGGCGGCGCAGCAGGTCGGGCAGGGCCTCGATGGCCCGGCTGGCGCTGCCGAAGCGGGCGATCAGGCGGAAAAAGGATGCCGGGCCGATGGAGCCGCAGCGGTAGAGGCGCAGCCAGTCGCATCTTTCGCCGTCCGGCAAGTTTTGCATGTGTCCGGCCATGGTTGCGCAACCTAATGACGTGCGCGGAATCCGTCAAGTTGGCGTTACCTCGGAAGAACCGAAGCCCGGCCACTTATTCCGGCCCGGGCGGGGTTCCAAGTGAAGGCGAGGCAACCAGGCAGGAGAGAAGCAATGAGATCTCTGATCATGGCGCTGGCCGCAGCAGCGGCGTTCGCCGGCTCAGCCATGGCGGCGCAACGGTCGGCGGCGGTGGAAGGCGGCAACGAACTCAACTCCCGCGGGACCCTCGGCACCGCCCCCAGCTACGGGACCCGTAACCCGATCCCCGGGGAAGACGAACAGCAGGCAATGACCCCGGAGACCAACCGCTACGGCTATCCGGCCGTCGAACCGACCGGCAATCCCTACAATGGGCCCCCGGGACTGCTGCACACCTATCCCAATCCGGCGGATGATTCACCGGTGAAGACCTCCCCGTAATCGGTGGCTTTCGGCGTCGGAGCACCCTCTCCCGCCTCTGGTGGGGGAGGGTTTTTTTTATCAAAAAATCAATTTTTTCGAAAACGATCGTTGATAGCCATGTCATCATGCAGTACACTTAATACGGGCAATACAAAGGATATATAAGGGGCATTACAGAATGCGTATTGGGACAATTATTCTATTGGTTGTATCCATAACCGCGCTGTGTTCCGGCTGCGAAACCGCCGTCCGTCGTCCATCCTGCAACGGCAAGCCCTATTGGTGCCTGTCGGTCGCCAATCAATTGGAAGCCGACACCAATGTCTATCTCGACGGCCAGATGGTCGGCGTCGCCAAGGCGCAGAACCAGATGAAAGTCGAGGTTCGCCACGATTTGACCCATATGGTCAATTATTGCCGGGAAATGGTGGTCGGCGACCTGGCTTTCGGTCTTTTCGGCAAGACGAAGATTATTTGCACGCATCCCGAGAAGCTGTTGTTCGACACCAACCAGGACATCGTGCTTTACGACCGCAACATGTTTCCTTACTGAGACCGCTTGCCGGCGCCGATCTTCGGTTCCTCGCCTTTGAGCAGGCGGGCGATATTGGCGTGATGGCGGGCGATACCGAGGACCGCCAGCCCCAGGGCGGCGACCGCCACCTCGGGTCCGGCGACGCCTAAGGCGACCAGCGGCGAGGTGGCCAGGGCCAGCAGCGCCGCCAGGGAAGAGATGCGAAACAACGCCGCCGCCGCCAGCCAGGTGACAATGGCGATGACCCCCACCGGCCAGGCGGCGACCAGCATCACCCCCAGCGTGGTGGCGACGCCTTTGCCGCCCTTGAAGCGCAGCCATACCGGAAAATTATGGCCCAGCACGGCCGCCACTCCGGCCACCAGCCCGGCGTCGACTCCCCACAGGGCGCCGAACAGCGCCACCGCCGCCGCCCCCTTGCCACCGTCCAGCAGCAGGGTCGCCGCCGCCAGGGCCTTGTTGCCGGTGCGCAGGACATTGGTGGCGCCGATATTGCCCGAGCCGATGCCGCGGATGTCACCCAGCCCGGCAATCCGGGTCAGCAGCAGGCCGAAAGGGATGGAGCCCAGCAGATAGCCGAGTCCGGCGCCGAACAGCAGCGTCATTTGGCCTGATACACCAGCCGGCCGTCGATCACGGTCAGCAGCACCCGGCCCTGCACCGGCCGGCCGTCGAAGGGTGAATTCTTCGATTTGCTGCGGAAATTGTCGGGGGCGATGCGATGCGGCTGGTCGGCGTCGAAAACCATCAGATCGGCGGGAGCGCCGGCCTTCAGCTGTCCGGCGGCCAGATTGAGCAGGCGGGCCGGCGCCGCGGTCAGCAGACCGATAATCTCGAGCAGCGACAGATGGCCGTTATGGTAAAGCTCGAGGCTGACCGGCAGCAGGGTTTCCAGGCCGACGCCGCCGAAGGCCGCCTGGGCGAAGGGCAGGCGCTTGGAATCCTGATCCTGCGGCGCATGGTCGGAGGCAATGGCGTCGATGGTGCCGTCCCGCAGCCCCTGCACCACGGCGCGGCGGTCGTCCTCGGAGCGCAGCGGCGGCGACAGCTTGGCAAAAGTGCGGTATTCGCCGACCGCCAGCTCGTTGAGGGCGAAATAGGGCGGTGCCGTATCGCAGCTTACCGGCAATCCGCGGGCCTTGGCCCGGCGGATGATGTCGATGCCGTCGGCGGTGCACAGATGGGCGGCGTGATAGCGCCCGCCGGTGAGCTCGACCAGGCGCATGTCGCGCTCCAGCATCATCGCCTCCGCCGCCGGCGGAATGCCGGCCAGGCCAAGGCGCGAGGCCATCTCGCCCTCGTTCATGACGCCGCCCTCGGCCAGCGCCGGCTCTTCCGGATGCTGGACGATCATCACGCCGAAGGTCGCCGCGTAGGACAGCGCCCGGCGCATCGTCTGGGCGTTGCGCAGCGCCTTGGTGCCGTCGGTGAAGGCCAGGGCCCCGGCCTCGGCCAGCAGACCGATTTCCGACAGCTCCTTGCCCTCCAGCTGCTTGGTGGCGGCGGCATAGGGATAGACTTTGGCCAGGCCGATCTGGCGGGCCCGCCGGGCGACGAACTCCACCGTCGCCACATCGTCGATCACCGGATGGGTGTTGGGCAGGCAGACCATCGAGGTGACGCCGCCGGCCACCGCCGCCTCGCCGGCCGAACGCAGGGATTCCTTGTGTTCCTCGCCGGGTTCGCGCAACTGCACGCGCATGTCCACCAGGCCGGGGGCCAGGCAGGCGCCGGCGCAGTCGACCACCTCGACATCCGAGGGGACGCCGGCGGCAAACAGCCCGGGACCAAATTCGACGATGGTCTCGCCGTCGGTCAGCAGCGCCCCGGCGGCATCCAGGCCGCTGGCGGGATCGAGCAGGCGGGCGTTGACATAGGCTATGCGGCCCGGGGGCAGGGCGGCCATCAGCGGAAGTCCTTCTGCAGATTGGCGGTCAGGACCTCCAGGCAGGCCATGCGGACCGCGACCCCCATTTCCACCTGTTCGCGGATTACCGACCGCTCGACATCGTCGGCGAGGTCGCTGTCGATCTCGACGCCGCGGTTCATCGGCCCCGGATGCATGATCAGCGCGTCCGGCTTGGCGGCCGCCAACTTTTCGTAATCAAGGCCGAAGAAATGGAAATATTCGCGGATCGAGGGGATGAAACTGCCCAGCATGCGTTCATGCTGAACCCGCAGCATCATCACGATGTCGACATCGGCGAGGCCGCGCCGCATGTCGTGGAACACCTCGACACCCAGGCGCTCGGCCTGGGACGGCAGCAGGGTGCGGGGCGCCACCACGCGGACCTGGGCGCCCATGGTGTTGAGCAGATGGATGTTGGAGCGGGCCACCCGGCTGTGCAGCACATCGCCGCAGATGGCGACGGTGAGGCCGTCCAGATGCCCCTTGCGCCGGCGGATGGTCAGTGCGTCGAGCAGCGCCTGGGTCGGATGCTCGTGGGATCCGTCGCCGCCGTTGATGACCGCGCAGTTGACCTTGTCCGACAGCAGCTTGACCGCTCCCGAGTCGGGATGGCGGACCACCAGCACGTCGACATGCATGGCGTTCAGCGTCATCGCGGTGTCGATCAGGGTTTCCCCCTTGGCCACCGAGCTGGCCGAAACCTGCATGTTGATGACGTCGGCGCCGAGGCGCTTGCCGGCCAGTTCGAAGCTGGTGCGGGTGCGGGTCGAGTTCTCGAAGAACAGATTGATCACCGTTTTGCCGCGCAGGGTGGTCATCTTGCGGTCGGCCGAGCGGTTCTTGTCGACATAGTCGTCGGACAAATCGAGCAGGGCGGAGATCTCGGTCGGCGCCAGTCCCTGGATGCCGAGCAGGTGCCGATGGGGAAAAATCGTCTCGCGGGTCATCGGCGGACTATAAGTCGGCCCCGCCGGGTCGGCAAGCCGGGCTTGTAAATTCCCGTAAAAGGGGTAAAAGTAAATTTAATTCACCACGAAGACACGAAGGCACGAAGATGACAAGTTTCGATCCGGTCAGCCGAATTGTCATCGGTCTTGCCATCGAGGTGCATCGGACTCTTGGGCCTGGATTGCTGGAATCCGCCTATGAAGAGTGCCTCTGCCATGAGTTATCGCAAAATAACATTGCCTACCGCCGTCAGGTAGCGGTGCCGGTTATCTATAAGGGATTAAAACTGGACTGCGGCTACCGCCTCGATATCGTTGCCGATCAATCCCTGATCATTGAAATCAAGGCGGTGGAACGTCTATTGCCAATCCATGACGCCCAGATCATGACATATTTAAAATTGACCGGCATTCATGCTGGTCTATTATTAAACTTTCATTCCGTCGTTCTTCGTGACGGCCTAAGAAGAATTGTACTTTAATTAATCTTCGTGTCTTCGTGTCTTCGTGGTTAAATAATTTTTATTACCACGAAGACACGAAGGCACGAAGGTAACAAGCTTCGAACCGTCATTCTGTCGTTCGTCGCGTCTTCGCGGTTAAATAGTCCAGCGACCCTTGCAAAATATAAGCGGCGGCCATCTTGTCCACCACTTCCGCCCGCCGCCGCCGCGAGGCATCCGCCTCCAGCAGGGTGCGGGTCACCGCGGCCGTCGACAGCCGCTCGTCCCACAGGGCGATCGGCAGATCGCGCAGGCCCAGCAGATTGGCGGCGAATTGCCGCGTCGACTGGCAGCGCGGCCCTTCGCTGCCGTCGAGGCTGATCGGCAGGCCGAGAACCAGGCCGTCGACACCCTCCCGATCGATCAGTTGGAAGAGGATTTCAGCGTCTTTGGTGAATTTGGTCCGCGCCACCGTCGAATGCGGCGTGGCGATGGTGCGGCTGACATCGGACAGCGCCAGGCCGATGGTCTTGCTTCCGAGGTCCAGCCCCATGAGGCGGCGATCCCGGCCGAGCAGGGGGGCGAGCTGATCCATGGTAAGAACGGGCATGGCGCCATCACTACCTTTTTTTCCACCGGGAGGTCCAGGGTTGTCTTGTCCCCCGGCCGGATGGTAACGTCCGGCTTCCGTTGTTTTTTCAAGGTTTCCGCATGTCTTTGGACCAAGCCGCGGTGAGGAAAATCGCCGCCCTGGCGCGTATCGAGGTGGCGGACGACGAGCTTGAGCATCTGGCCGGCGAGTTGTCGCATATCCTGCATTTCGTCGAACAACTGGCCGAGGTGAATACCGACGGCGTGGCGCCGATGACCAGCGTCGCCCATCTGGAATTGCCGCTGCGGGCCGACGAGGTCACCGACGGTGATTGCCACGAGCTGGTGCTGGCCAATGCGCCGGACCGCCGGGACGATTTCTTCGCCGTGCCGAAAGTGGTGGAATAGGCATGTCCGACCTGACCCGCCTGACCCTCAGCGAGGCCCGCGACGGCCTGCACAAGCGCCAATTCACCGCCGTCGAACTGGTCGACGCCCATCTTTCGGCGATGGAGGCCGGCCGCTCGCTGAACGCCTTCATCACCGAGACCCCGGACCTGGCCCGCGAACGGGCCGCCGCCTCCGACCGCCGCCTGGCCAAGGGCGAGGGGGGGGCGCTGGAAGGGCTGCCGATCGCCGTCAAGGACCTGTTCTGCACCGAAGGCGTGCGCACCACCGCCGCCTCGAAGATCCTCGGCAATTTCGTGCCGCCCTACGAATCGACGGTCAGCGGCAATCTTAAAAAGTCCGGCGCGGTGATGCTGGGGAAGACCTCGCTGGATGAATTCGCCATGGGGTCGTCCAATACCACCAGTCATTTCGGCCCGGTCATCAACCCGTGGAGGCGCCGTTCCGACCCGAACGCCCGTTTGGTGCCCGGCGGCTCGTCCGGCGGCTCGGCGGCGGCGGTGGCGGCCGGGCTGGCCTTGGCGGCCACCGGCACCGACACCGGCGGTTCGATCCGCCAGCCGGCGGCCTTCTGCGGCATCGTCGGGCTGAAGCCGACCTATGGCCGCTGTTCGCGCTGGGGCATCGTCGCTTTCGCCTCGTCGCTTGACCAGGCCGGTCCGATGACCCGCAGCGTCCGCGACGCCGCCCTCATGCTGGGCGCCATGGCCGGGCATGATCCCCGGGATTCCACCTCGGCGCCGTTGGCGGTGCCGGATTTCACCGCCGCGCTGAGCGGCGACATCCGCGGCCTCAAGGTCGGCATCCCCGAGGAATACCGCCCCGACGGGCTGTCGGCCGAGGTGACGCGGCTGTGGGACGACGGCATCGCCTGGCTGAAAGACGCCGGGGCGACGCCGGTGCCCATCAGCCTGCCGCACACCCGCTACGCCCTGGCCACCTATTACATCGTTGCGCCGGCGGAATGTTCCTCCAACCTGGCCCGCTATGACGGCGTCCGCTATGGCTTGAGGGTCGAGGGCAAGACCCTGGACGAGATGTATGCCAGGACGCGGGCCGCCGGCTTTGGGCGCGAGGTGCGCCGGCGCATCCTGATCGGCACCTATGTGCTGTCGGCCGGCTATTACGACGCCTATTACGCCAAGGCGCAGAAGGTGCGCAGCCTGATCGCCGCCGATTTCACCAAGGCCTTCGGCTCGGTGGACGTCATCCTGACGCCGACGGCGCCAAGCCCGGCCTTCGCCATCGGCGAGACCGACGACGATCCCGTCACCATGTGGCTGAACGACGTCTTTACCGTGCCCTGCAGCCTCGCCGGACTGCCCGGCCTGTCGCTGCCGGCCGGTCTGTCGGCCGACGGCCTGCCGCTGGGGCTGCAGCTGATCGGCCGTCCCTTCGACGAGGAGACGGTGTTGAAAGTGGCCGGCGTCCTCGAGGCGGCGGCCGGGTTCAAGGGGTTGCGGTCATGAGCTATGTGATCCAGGGCGAGACCGGCGACTGGGAAGTGGTGATCGGGCTGGAGGTGCATGCCCAGGTGACCAGCCGTTCCAAGCTGTTTTCCGGCGCCGCCACCGCCTTCGGCGCCGCGCCCAACAGTCAGGTGTCGCTGGTCGACGCGGCGATGCCCGGCATGCTGCCGGTGATCAACGCCTTATGCATCGAACAGGCGGTGCGCACCGGGCTGGGACTGAAGGCCCAGATCAACATGACCTCGGTGTTCGCCCGCAAGAACTATTTCTATGCCGATCTGCCGCAGGGCTACCAGATCAGCCAATACGAGGCCCCCATCGTCGGCGAGGGCGAGGTGGTGCTGGACATGGCGGACGGCTCGACGCGCCGCATCGGCATCGAACGGCTGCATCTCGAGCAGGATGCCGGCAAAAGCCTGCATGACCAGCATCCGACCAAATCGATGATCGACCTCAACCGCTCGGGCGTGGCGCTGATGGAGATCGTCTCCAAGCCCGATATGCGCAGCCCCGAGGAAGCCGCCGCCTATGTCGCCAAGCTGCGCTCGATCCTGCGCTATCTGGGCACCTGCGACGGCAATATGGCCGAAGGTTCCCTGCGCTGCGACGCCAATGTCTCGGTGAGGAAGGCCGGCGAGGGCCTGCGGACGCGGGCCGAGATCAAGAACGTCAATTCCATCCGCTTCCTGCAGCAGGCCATCGACTACGAGGCGCGCCGCCAGATCGACGTCTATGAGGAGGGCGGCGAGGTGGTCCAGGAGACCCGCCTGTTCGACGCCAACAAGGGCGAGACACGATCCATGCGCAGCAAGGAGCATGCGCATGACTACCGCTATTTCCCCGATCCCGATCTGCTGCCGCTGATCCTCGGCGAAGACTATGTGGCGACGATCAAGGCCGGTCTGCCGGAACTGCCCGACGAAAAGAAGGACCGCTTCGTCGGCGACTACCGGCTGTCGCCTTATGACGCCGGGGTGCTGGTGGCCGAGCAGGCGACCGCCGAGTTTTTTGAGACGGTGGCCAGGGGGCGCGATCCCAAGCTGGCCTGCAACTGGGTGATGGGGGATTTCACCGCGGTGATGAACCGCCTGGGGCGCAGCATCGAGGATCCGCCGGTCAGCGCCGCCGATCTCGGCGGACTGATCGATCTGATCACCGACAACACCATTTCCGGGCGCATCGCCAAGGAGGTGTTCGAGATCATGGTCGAAACCGGCAAGACAGCCGCCGCCGTGGTCGAGGAAAAAGGCCTCAAGCAGGTCACCGACAGCGGCGCCATCGAGGCGGCCATCGACGCGGTGCTGGCCGCCAATGCCGACAAGGTGGCGGAATACCGTTCGGGCAAGGACAAGCTGTTCGGCTTTTTTGTCGGGCAGGTGATGAAGGCCACCGCCGGCAAAGCCAATCCGGCGGTGGTCAACGAGGTACTGAAGGGCAAGCTGGCGGGGTAGCTACACCAGCTGTGGCCATGGCGGCGCGGCCTGGACCCCAATCAATGGAGCATTGTGCGCCGAGGTTGCGCTGTTTCCCGGATCGATCAGCCAGGATGAGGTGTTGGCGGTCATTTCGCTCGAGGTGGCGAATCCCAGTGCCACCTGGCCGCGTGCCGCCAGGGTCGCGCCGGTCGTTTCATTGGTCGCAAGGGAGTTTAACCAGGTGTTGAAGCCGCTGGTTTCGCCGGCGCGTCCCAGGCCCTTGGTATACATTTGCGTGATGAACTGGCTGTCACCCATTCCCGTCACGGCGCCGAACCGCGAGGTGAACTCGTTCGAGACCAGGAAAGCCTGGCTGATCTGCGCCAGGGACATCAGTCCCGCGTCAAATTGGTGTTCCCAGGCTTCCAGGCCGGGCAGGTCGGGCAGGCGTCCCAGGACCGACTGATACATCTTGGCGATGGCGGCATCGCCGCCGGTGGCGATCACCATAAATTGGTTGAACACCCCGGTGGTCGCGCTGTTGTTGGCGTTGAAGACGACGGCGCTGGCGCCGGTGACGGTGATGGTCTGGCCGTTGGTTGCTCCGCCGTTGTGGTCGGTCACCGTCAGCGTGCCGGTGGCGCTCACCGAAGTGGTGTAGTTGGCTTGGGGGCCGTCCAGGACAACGACGTTTTTGGCGCCCGCCGGCAAGCCCGCCGACTGGAAGCCGATGACGCTGTTGGTTCCGGATTGGGAACTGATGCCGGGGACGTCGGTATTGACGTTGGATCCGAAAATGATGCGGGCGGCATCCTGGGTGACGATGAATTTCGAGATGGCGGTGGACACGCCGGATCCCAGGCTGTAGCTGCCGGTGATGTCACTCAGGGCTGTGGCATCCTTCGCCAATTGGGCGGTGGTGAGAGTGAGCGTCGGGGTTCCGCCATCGGTGAGCGAAATGGTCATCGGCGCAGGGCCGGCGGCCAGGGATTGCAACCCGTCGAGGTTTTTGACGACATTGGCGGCGCTGTCGGCAACGGCAAGCGACGACAGCGCGACATTGCTGGCAATACCGGCGGCCGTGCTGGCGCTGACATTGGTCAGCGCGAAGGCGTGGCTTCCCAGAATGACACTGAGCGCATTGGCATCGGCTGTGTATTGGCTGCCGGTCAGCGACAGGGTCGGGGTGTTGCTGTCGCTGAGCACGATGGCGCCGATCTTGCCGGAAGCGACCAGGGTCTGCAGCGTATCGAGCTGGCTGGTGATATTGGCGGCGCTGTCGCCGATGATGGTCTGGGCGGTGAGGGTTCCCGCCCGATTGGCGGCAAGGACGGCGGCAGTGGTGAGGGTCGGCGTGCCGCTGACGGCGACGTGGAACGGCGTGCTGATATCGTTGATGGCGCCAGCGTCGGCGATGGCCTGGGCGCCGGTGATGGTCAGCGTTGGTGTTCCGCTGTCGGTCAAGGCGATCGATACCTTGTCGCCGGCGTTGACCAGACTTTGAATCGCCCCCAGCGCCTGGGCTACATTGGCGGCGCTGTCGGAGAAGGCCACCGAGGTGACATGGGTGTTGGTGGCAAGTGATGACGCCTGCGAGGCCGAGGCCCCGGTCAGGGCAAGGGAATAGCCACCCTGGATGCTGCCGATGGCGCCGGCGTCATTGGTGGCCTGCTGGGCGGTGACCGCCAGGGTCGGGGTTCCGCCGTCGGTCAGGGTGATCGTCAGGGTGGCGCCATTGCCGACCAGGGTCTGCAACTGATCAAGATTTTTGGCGACGTTGGCGGCGCCGTCGGAGATGGCGATGAAGGGAACCTTGCCGGCTTTCTCCAGGGTCTTCAGGTGGGCGGCGTTCTGGCCGATATCGCCGGCATTGCCGGAAAAACTGGCGGAACCCAGGTGGGGGTCCGCGGCCAGAGCCGGCGCCTGGGCGCCGGAGGCGCCAATGATGGTAAAACTATAGGGCGGCGTGATGACGTCCAGAACCACCTTGTCATTGCTGTATTGCGGACCGCTCAGGGTCAGGGTCGGCGTTCCACCCGGGTCGTTCAGGGTGATAGGGCCGAGCTTGCCGGCGTTGGCGATGGGCTGCAGCTTGTCGATATTGTCGCCGATGTTCTTCGCGCTGTCGCTGACGCTGAGCGTTGGCGCCGTCGGATCATTGACCACCGTCAGCCACTTTTCCATGGTGCCGATCACGGTTAGCGGCGGGGTCGTGCTGCCGGTGGTCGGCGTGGTTGTGATGGTCGGCGTGGTTGTGGTGGTCGGCGGGG
>Ga0007882_10000628_pt1 | contig 20818 bp, 22 predicted proteins | sample CryBogCBH12Aug01_FD_71195 | JGI IMG/M metagenome (GOLD analysis project Ga0007882, IMG submission 71195) | Freshwater microbial communities from Crystal Bog, Wisconsin, USA - CBH12Aug09.1 | ecosystem: Environmental > Aquatic > Freshwater > Lake | place: Crystal Bog, Wisconsin, USA | collected... | reverse complement strand
AATTGGTGCTACGATTGAAATAACCACTACCTGATATTCGCTACTCCAATAAGAGTTACAACGCAATTAAACCCCATTGATTCATGCCTCTGCACGCTTTAACAGAAAAGATCTGGTTTCCACCAGTTACCGAAGCAGCTGAGGATGGATTATTAGCGATGGGGGGTGATGTATCAACCGAGAGATTGTTATTGGCTTACCAACAAGGGATTTTTCCCTGGTATGATGGAGATATTCCGCTGTGGTGGTCGCCCGATCCACGTTTCGTGCTTTTTCCGGATGAGCTAAAAATCAGCAAGAGCATGAAATCACTGATCAGAAAAGGCTCATTTCAATTCACCAGTAACCATGCTTTTCCGGCCGTTCTGCATTACTGCAAAGAAAACCAAAGAAAAGGCCAGGATGGTACATGGATCACTGATGAACTGGAAAAATCGTTGAACCAATTACATACTATGGGCTATGCACATAGTGCCGAAGCATGGTTGGATCATCAATTAGTGGGTGGATTATATGGTATTCGTATTGGAAAAATGTTCTTTGGGGAAAGTATGTTCTCGATAAAACCCAATGCCAGTAAGTTTGCTTTTATACAGTATGTTGACCAATTAAAAACAGAACAGGTAAAGCTGATTGATTGCCAGGTATATACCGAACATCTGGAGAGTTTGGGTGCCAGAATGATTACACGAAAGGAATTTATGAACTGCCTTCAACAAAATAGCTAACTCTTATAGCCGTACATTTTCTCAACGTCTTTCACAATTTTTTCCATCTCCCAATCATTGCCCTTGGCTTCATAATTCTGTTTCAGGTTACTACCAAATAATACAGCCACGGTTTGCCAGAATGCAGCACTGATAAACCCTTTGTATTCATCAATGATCTCATAACAATTATTCCCGGTTTCGCGATAGATCAATTTCATGAGAATTTTTCCCTGGAAAACAGATAACTGGGTAAGCTTATCCGTAAACTCTTTTTTCAATTCCTTTTCGCGGGCTTTAATAATACTTCTTCTTTCTTTTTTATCTGTAACATGCACCAATTTCGCATTGATCTCATTCATAATTCTACCCGCTACTTTGGCATAGGGATAAGTAACATACACCGCATTGCGAAGCCGGGTCCATTCTACCCAATATTTTCTTTGTTGAGGAGTAAGTTTTGTATATACCCAAACCGGCGGTAAGGAACTGGAAGGTTGGTATCTCCCTGTGGTGTAATAAAAGCAAATACCTTCAGGGTATCATTGATACCATGCTGTTGGGCATATAATTTGTTTCCTGTCTGGAACAGAAAAACAAAACTTATACAAAGGATGCTATTTCTGATAATTCGTGTCAAGCTTCTTGAAATTAGACAGTTTTCCACTGATTAATGCTGCCCAAAGCAAAAAAGTAACCTTTGTAAATGTTAAGAAACCTGTTTTAGGTAACCGGGTGTTCTTTTTACTCTTTGAATAATGGACATGATAAAACCAATCACCATAATAATTACCCCTATCCAAAGAATATTAATCATAGGAAACTCATACACTTTCAAAGTAATCAGATCGGTGATGGCCCCACTTTCTTTGATACCAATTTTGAATTTATCCGATCCCTGATCAGGTGCCCCATTAAACAGGAATACCAGACTTTGCGATTGAACCGTATCCGGTATCTGCCTTAATTCCGTCAACCCTTTGATGGCTACCCCGGGATTAGCCGTGTACCTTCTCCCGTCTTTGGCAACCACTGTCATATCCATAAACAAAGCAGTTTCATCATCTGCATATTTACTTTTGAGTTCTGCAGGGTTCTTGGATACTTTATTCAAAATGATCATCCCATTGCTATAAAAAACCGTGTCGTTCACACTCAGCTGGTATTTTTTAAAGCTGGAGGTATCTGGCTGGGTATTTTCCTGGAAAGAAGTGATATAGACAAAAATATCCTTGTACCAATAATGTTTGGCCGCCGGATTGGCTGAAAATCCTTCACCTCCTTTGTTCTGTTTAATCACATCAGGATATAGCTTAAACCCTTCCGATCCGTCTTTTGCTTTAAAATCAATTTCAAAATAGCGTTTACGATCTTTTGCATTCAAAGTGTCCGAAACATAAGTCACCATGAACTTTCCCATATCCGTAGCCACTGCTTTGAAAAGCGTAATATTTTCAGCAGGATCTCCTGTAGCACCATTCTTTTCCTTGGGGTTTACGCGTAATGGACTTACTCCGGTAGTATTCCAGCTTAATACAGTTTTCTTGCTCGAGGATATCAGGATACCCACCAACACCAATCCAAAACCTATATGCGCAACAGAGGCACCTGCTGCCTTGATCTTACCCTTTAATCCCAGCCAGATATAAGCGATATTACCGACTACTGCATATACAGCTGCAAAAATGGCCATATGAATAGCAAATAGAAAGCCCGGGCCTTTTTTATCAAAATTGATATTACCAAATAAACTGATAGACAGGCTGATCAATACGGCTATCAGTGTAGGTATCCATATTTTTTTACCCAAAAAAGCTTTGGGGGTGTCCTTGTATTTTAAGTATTGTGTTAAGGCAGTCAATAACCCAATCACAATCGCTACAAATACCTGTATCTGGTTATAAGCAAATTCAGCATCTTCGGGTGGTGACATATGTGTGCCGAATATTTTATTAAAAACAGGCACCGATGTTTTGGAAATAATTACCATTCCCGATAAGAAAAGTACCAATGAGCCAATAAATATCCAGAACTCACGACTATATACATTCTCCTCTTTAATAACTGCCGGGATGCTTTTATAATTACGGATATAGAGATACATAGCCGGTAAAAAGAATACCAGCACAAATAATACCAATTGGGTATTCATATCCAGGTCTACAAAAGCATGTACAGAAGTATCTCCGAGAATACCACTTCGTGTTAAAAAAGTGGAATACAAAACCAAAACAAAACTGATGATATAAAAGAAATAAGTAGGGCGTAATGAATACCCACTATTTTTATATACCAGGTTGGTATGTAATCCGGCCACCAGGGTTAACCAGGGAACCAGGGAAGCATTTTCAACCGGATCCCATGCCCAATACCCCCCGAAAGAAAGACTTTCATAAGCCCATGCGGCCCCCATCATAACACCTAGTCCCAGTACGGCTGCAGAAAACGAAGCCCAGGGAATAGCTGGTGTTGTCCACTCATGGTTTTTACGCATCAATCCGGCAAATGCATAGGCAAAAGGGACAATAGTAGAAGCAAATCCCAGAAATAATATAGGCGGATGTATCACCATCCAGTAATTCTGTAGCAAAGTATTCAACCCGTTACCATCTTTTAAAAGCGTGAGGTAATTGGGCATACTAAAAATTGGGGCAGTGATTTCATTTCTCGTTAAGGTAAACGGACTGCTGCCTACTTTGATGCCAAAGAAATAAACACCCATCACCATGGTTGCTACACAGAATTGTGCAAAGCTGATCACTGTCATGACTCCTGGCTCCCAATCTTTCGATTTCCAAATCAATACCCAGCCCAATACACAATGCCAGAAACTCCAAAGCATAAAACTACCTTCCTGCCCTTCCCAGAAACAACTGAGCAGGTATTCAACCTGTAAACTTCTATCGCTATGCGACCAGGCATATTTGTATTCAAACAGATGGTGAGAGATGATATAATACAGGGTAAAGAACATGGCCAGCACGCCAACAGTTTCAAAAGCAAACCCTATTCTTGCTAACCTTAGCCAGGTTTTCCTTTCAACCAAATCCTGCAACCTGGAAGCCTTAAAATAGGCAACTGTTGAAAACAGGGATGCGACCAGGAAGAGCAAAGCAAAAAAATGTCCGATCTGTCCTGCCAATAAATTTTCTCCGATATAATTCATGTAATAAGGGTTCTGATAATGGAAAAAGTACTCATCGATCGCCTCTCAACTCAATGCCATCATTACCCGTTTACAGGTGATGGCAGACTTTTCGCTGCATTGGGGTCGTCTTTGTATTTAGAAGGGCATTTCAATAAAATATCCTTACACTCAAAATGGTCACCCTGCATTTTACCTTTTAACACGATACGGTCACTTTTTTCCATATCGGTGGGTTTGTTATTATGATAAACCACTTTGATACTATTACCGAGCGAGTCAACCGCAGTAAATACCAGGTAATTGGGATTTTTGACAGCATCGTACTCAACAGGTTGCCTTTTATCTAATTTGGCAATCAGGTTTACGAACTTACCTTCTTTCTGTTTGGCAGAAGAAATGGTTTCGTAAGTAGTCAGATCACCGGTATAACTGATCAGCACCACAATAGAAATAGCAATCAGAACCAGGATAGCGATGTTTGTCTTCTTCATGAATAAGGTATTTACTATGCAAAAGTAGCCCAAAATGAATTTGAAACCGCTGACGATTATCAGCAGACTATATGAAACCCGTTATAAAAACGGATAACCGATAGAAATAGAATGGAAACCCATGTATACCCTTGTTTAACCAACACTGTTAAATTGGGCAAGAACTGTCATTCTTTTGTCAAAATCCCCAAAATGAAGCTAAATTTGCGCCCTGTTTGCATTTTAAGAAAATACCATGTCTGATTTATCGCATTTTGATCCCAATTCCGTGGGTAATCCTTCCAACAATATTTTTGGATTACCCTTCAGTGAAGAAGACGCCCGACTCGTAATTCTACCCATACCCTGGGAAGTGACGGTAAGTTATGGTGCCGGCACATCAAGAGCAGCAGAACACGTGTATAAAGCCAGCAAACAGGTGGATATTTTTGATACCGATGGCCACCAGGGTTGGAAGCAGGGTTTTTTTATGAAGCCGGTTGATAAACGAATTTTACTGAAAAGTGATTACCTGCGCAAAGAAGCCGAGTTGTATATCGACTATATTTCAAAAGGCGATGATATTCAGAAGAATAAATTCATGTGCAAAAGTCTGAAAGAGATCAATGAAGGAAGTTTATTCCTGAATGAATGGGTATATGATCAAACCAGGGAACTGCTCAATCAAGGTAAATTAGTGGGCATTCTGGGTGGAGACCACAGCACACCCATGGGTTTTATGAAAGCATTAGCGGAAAAACATGGTGATTTCGGAATTTTGCAAATAGATGCCCATTGCGATCTGCGGAAGAGTTATGAATATTTTACCTATTCACATGCTTCTATTATGTACAATGCCTTACAGGAAATTCCGGCTATCCATAAACTGGTTCAGGTGGGTGTACGTGATTATTGTGAAGAAGAATGGGATTTGATTTGTAACAGCAACCATCGGGTAGTTACTTATTTTGATAAAGCCATCAAGGAAAGACAATTTGAAGGGGAACGCTGGAAAGAAATTGTTACAGAAATCATTGAGCACCTGCCGGAGAAGGTTTACCTCAGTTTTGATATCGATGGATTGGACAGAAAATTCTGTCCCAATACTGGCACCCCCGTACCCGGTGGATTAGAAATGGAAGAAGTACTTTATCTGGTTAAAAAAATATCAGAAAGCGGTCGTAAACTAATTGGCTTTGACCTTGTAGAAATCAGCATTGGACAAACCGACTGGGATGCCAATGTGGGTGCCAGAATTCTTTGGCGATTATGCAATTTGCTGGTGAATAATCAGTAATCTATTTTTCAAATCCTTCTCAACGAAACCTCTGCCCTTCCTTTCTCTGCGGCGAAAAATGTACCCTAGAAATTTACCGCAGAGAACAATAAAAACAGCGTTAATGCAGAGAAATTCAGAAATATTTTGGAAATTATTTTTTGCATAAAAACCTGCATCTTTACTCACTAATTTGAAAGGACCATGGAAGGAAAAGAATATGATTATATACTGGTATTTAAAGGAACCGGGCACGGATTGGTGAACCGTATCAGTAAGTTGATGTTATTATTAGCTATCAGTATTTTCATTTTTTCATCCATATTCCCGTTTAGCAAAACCTCTATTCTTCCTCTGATCATTACTGCCGCTATTATTGGATGGTGGGTATACCTTTATCTGCAACAAAAAAAAGGGAATATTTTGTACTACCGGATTGCATTAATGCTTGCCGCGTATGGTTGGTATATACAGCCCAAAGGGTTATTAATTGCCCTTGTTTACCTGGTTGCAGCTTTATTGGAAAAGCAGGTCAAGTTTCCGGATGAAGTGGCTTTTGATAATGAGGAGATCGTATTCAATAGTTTTCCGAAAAAATTCTATCCCTGGAATACTTTCCGGAACATTGTATTAAAAGATGGGCTACTCACCATTGATTTTATGAATAATAAACTCATTCAGAAAGAATTAGAATCGGTAACTACCAAAAAAGAAGAAGAAGAATTTAATGAATTCTGCAGGGCCAGACTTAGCCCGGTTACTGTCTAATCATTTAGCCGCATTCTACTGATTTTTAGTTTTTACAGTTACTTTTGCCACATGGCAATGGATCAATCCCCCTATTTATTGTATTCGGATGGAAATGGAAATATATTTGAAGATACCAGTCTCTATGCTGTTGGCAGGGCCGGCTGGGATGCATTTCCTGTTCCGGCAGAAGAATGGATTGAATTACCCGATGGCGGAAATTTATATGAACTACCCGGCAGAAGGGGTATCGGGATAGATGTTACCAGTGGCGAAATGAGACTATGTGAGAAAGGCTGGGCAGTAGCTGCTTTTATTCCACCAGCTCATACCGGTCTTTACCTGGCAGCTTTTGAAACCCTCCCTGAAGCCCCTACCTTACCTTTATTTTGTTATACTGCAGCAGGATGGCTGAATGAAAAAACCTATGTACCAGCCGTACGGATTGAAAAAGATATTCGCCAGGAAAATGCAGGATATAATGAGGAGCAGATAGAGAAAGGAACCTTGCATCTTTTACAGAATTATCCGGAAAACAGACTGGTAAAGCACCTGATGGAGAATTGCTGCATGACCTATCATTGTCCGGCCGCACGCAATTTTGCTTTAGGCAGATGGGAATGTCCTGTACCTACCTCCCCTGCCTGTAATGCCAATTGTATCGGTTGCATTTCATTTCAACCCGAAGAAGAAACGATTGTATCAACTCAGGACAGATTAACGTTTAAACCCAGCGCCGAAGAAATCGTTGAATTTACGGTTCCACACCTCCTGAATGCTGATTTTCCGATCATCAGTTTTGGTCAGGGTTGTGAAGGTGAACCCTTATTAATGTGGGAAACCATACGAGAATCCATTATTGAGATTCGCAAACATACACAGCGAGGCAGTATCAATATCAATACCAATGGTTCAAAACCGGATGCGGTAAAAGCATTATGCGAAGCGGGATTAAATAGTATTCGGGTAAGTACCAATTCTGCAAGAAAACATATTTATGAACCTTATTACAGACCCAATAATTACCAGTTCGAAGATATCATCGAAAGTTTACGTGTGGTAAGATCATTTGGGGGATGGGCCAGTATCAATTATTTTGTTTTTCCCGGAATGACAGATAGTGTGGAGGAATATGAAGCATTGCGCAAAATGATTATTGATACAGACCTCAGTATGATCCAGTGGCGAAATTTCAATATTGATCCGGATTGGTATATGGGAAAAATTGGTGTGCATGAAACGGGAGAAATGCTGGGTGTAAAACAACTGATGGATTTGATACGTGATGAGTTTCCAAAACTTCGGTTTGGGTATTTCAATCCATCAATGGAAAGAATGAAAGGAGATTATGAGCATCATTTTGCCGGTGGTGAATTGTATAAATAGCCTTTGTCAATTTCCACATCATTATCATTACTCACAATCAAATTACCGTCATTTTATTATTCCTTAATGCTTACAACCCATCCCAAAAAAGATATTTACCTGGGCATATTACTCGCTACACTTGCGGTTGTAATCTGGTCTGGTAATTTTGTTATTGCAAGGGGTGTTAGTGCACAGGTAGGGCCGTTTAGCCTGGCATTTTACAGATGGGCCACGGCAACTTGTATTATGGCCCCTATCGCATGGAAATCTTTTTCGAGCGAGAAAAAGCTATTATATACCCATAGAAAATACCTGATCTGGGTCGCTTTATCCGGAATCACTTTATTCAATAGTTTCATTTATATAGCCGGACATTATACTTCGGCTATTAACCTTGCACTGGTGGGCACTACCTCCTCGCCTATTTTTGCTACGGTGCTTGCACTGATATTTTTAAAAGAAAAAATCAGCGCGTTTCGGTTAGTAGGGATCATGGTTTGTTTATCGGGTATCCTTTTATTACTATCAGGTGGTAGACTGGAAACCCTGCTCAGTTTTAGATTCTCTAAAGGAGATCTATGGGTATTATGCGGTGCCATGGCATTTGCCGTGTATAATGTATTGGTCAGAAAAAAGCCATTGCAAATATCCTCCCTCAGTTTCCTGTTTATTATATTCTTTGTGGGTACAATTATGTTAATCCCGGGGTTTATTATTGAACAATCAGCCGGTATGCAAACACAATGGAGCTGGCAACTGATAGGTGTGATTCTGTATCTCGGCGCCGGCACTTCCGTTATTTCGTTTATGAGTTGGAATATAGCCATTCAGAAACTCGGCACGGGGAGAACCGTTCTGTTTGGCAACCTGACACCCATTTTCAGCACCCTGGAAGCTGTTTGGCTATTGGGAGAAAGAATTACCCATGTGCATTTGATCAGTGGTTTATTAGTTGTGTCAGGATTGGTATTGGCAAATACCCGGAGAAAGCCAAAAAGAAACTCGGAAACCCTTTATGAATAAGGCCCGGAAATACTGTTTTACTTATGATTGATAGTCTGACCCTTTTTCTACTTTGCCTCTTCGCTTTTTCTGCCGGTTTTGTAGATGCTATTGCGGGTGGTGGTGGATTGATACAGACACCTGCCGCTTTAATTTTGTTACCACAATTTCCCATTGCAACCGTTATTGGCTCATTGAAATTACCTGCTTTTACTGGCACGGGACTGGCGGTTACCCAATATATAAAGCGGGTAAGCATACAGTGGAAACCTGTCTTATTGATGTGCGTAACAGCATTTCTCGCTGCATTCGCAGGCTCAGAAGTATTATCCGTAATGGGAAACCGTTTCATGAAGCCCGTCATATTTTTTGTATTAATCTTTGTAGCTGTATATACCTATACAAAGAAAAATTTCGGGCAAAATATTCATAAAACACATTCTGCCAAAAGCCAATTGGTGTATGGATTATTGATCAGTCTGGTAATCGGATTTTACGATGGATTTATCGGTCCGGGTGCCGGCAGTTTTCTCGTACTTTGTTTCATTACGATCCTGGGTTTTGATTTCCTGCATGCCAGTGCCTATGCTAAAATGATTAATCTGTCAACCAATTTCGGTTCCATTATCCTGTTTCTTTTAAAGGGAATTATCCTTTGGCAAATTGCCATTCCGATGGCCATCTGCAATGGATTGGGAGGTATACTGGGGGCCAAGATGGCCCTATCCAGGGGTAACCGTTTTATCCGCTATTTTTTTATGATTATTATAACAGGAACGCTGATTCGTTTTGGGTACGATGTTTTTATAAAGCATTGAGTTGTCCTTCTTAAGGAATATCCAAAAAATGAACAATATCAGCTCTTTTCTTCTTTAACATATTCTTAGTAAACACCCGGCAGCAGATAGCCTGTTAAAAGCATCCTGATTTTATACCTAATCCTCGGGTAATGAAATCATTTATGTACATTAGTCAACAGATTTCTACTGGCCAGATTTATCTTCGGTTTCCTGCTATGATTACTGAACCTTTAACAGGTAGTATCCTACCCGGATTCGTTGTTAAAGGAAGGGGGAAACCTTTTCATTTTGAGTTTGTTAGAAGAGATATAAATATGTTTAAAACCGATATTATGTGAGATTATCATTTTATTTTTACTTACCCCCTTTATTTATCATGAAATTATATTTATGAGTAAGCAACGAACAGGATTTGTATGTATGGTTTTCCTTCTACTGATTTCTTATACTTCAAAAGCACAGTTTTATCTGGGTATTGAAGCCGGTGGCAATAAGAATTACCTAATCACCAACAATTCGGCACAGTCTTTTACTACTTATAACAGCGCTTCCGGAATTTCAATCGGTATTCCTGTTTTGTACCAGTTTAACGAGTGGTTTGCTTTACAGGCATCACCCAGTTATACGCAAAAAAATTATCAGATAAACAGAACCGGCTTTTTTCAGGGTATTTATCAGAAAAATACCAACGGGTATATCCAATTACCTATCATGGGGAATTTCAGTTTTGGAGGTGAGCAATTGCGGGGATACGCTAACCTGGGCTTATATGGAGCTTACTGGCTTTCGGGCAATGTGAAAGGAACTGAACCCAATATCCTTAATCCAAATGATACGGCCTACTCTTCATCAAATCCAAGCTCGGCCCTGAATGAAAATTACGGGTACAGTTATAATGAAAAATATACTTTCAGTAACATCAAAGACAACCGCCTGGAACTCGGCTGGGTGGCCGGAATGGGTATCAGTTATGAAGTAAATTCTTCTTATCGTTTTTTTATTGAAGGAAAATACACGGGTTCTTTCACAGATCAGCAAAAAAAATACCAGACCAACCAGGTACCCAGGTATAACGACACTTTTGGGATATCCATTGGTTGTTTGTTTAGTCTGGATAATTTATTCGGCTCCTTTTATTAATCGCAGATCTGTATAGTCAACCCGTCTAAAAAAATATTTTATGATCAGAATACCTTCTTTTAAAAATAAATTCCTCCTACTTATCGCATTTTCGCTGGTGATTGCCTTTTCGTTTTCATCCTGTCGCAAAGACCTGACCGCTTCCAATAATGCACAGAATTATCCGGGAGATAGTTACCCCGATCTTTTTCAGGCATTCTGGTCGGGGATGAACAGTAATTATGTATTCTGGGGAATCGATTCCACCGACTGGGATAAAATGTATACTACTTACAAACCGCTTTTTGATAACTTAAAAGTCTTTAATAATGCCAATGAAACCCTGGCAGAGCAATACTTTTCTGAAATGACAAAAGGCCTGGTTGATTCACATTATAACTTAACCTTCGAGTTAACTGGGAATAGTTTTAGTCCTTCCGAGAACCGTCTGCTAAACATAAATCCAAATTATTTTACCGATAGCACATTTCCAGGTGCCGTACTCGATTCGCTGATTCCTAAAAAATATATAGATGCGGCAACCCTTGTGCAGGGAGTTGATACCATTACGCTGGATGGAAGTGCCACTGCATTCAAAGCGGTTTCTGGAACCATCAATAATAGTATTCTCTATCTCTACTTTAATAATTTTGCTATTTCGCAAGCTTCTACGAATACACAACCCGTATTTAATTATTTTTTCAGCATGATCCATAACCTGCCTAATTATATTAAAGGGGTAGTTATTGATTTACGGGGAAATGGAGGAGGCGAAATTGCCGATCTGGATTACCTGGTTGGGCAGATGATTACTTCACAATTGAATATTGGATATACAAGGGCTAAAAATGGGATCGGCAGATTGGATTACACACCCTGGGCCCCAGCTGTTGTAAAACCCTGGGTAGGCGGGTCGGTAAAAATCACTGTTCCGATTGTAGCCTTGGCAGATCATTTATCAGCAAGTATGGCTGAACTTACTACAATGGCCATCAAAACCTTACCCAATGGTAAATTCATTGGTACAAGAACCTATGGAGCAAACGGGCCATTGGCACCATCAGTGTATTACAACGGCGGACAGTTTACAATAGGCACCGGGGCTTTTGGCAGCACTGGCTATCTGTTTACGTATACTTCTTCTACTATGTTCAAATATATAAATGGCGAAATCTACGAAGGCAAGGGTGTGCCTCCGGATATTTATGCAAGAGAAACCACCGCCGCTTACCAAAGTGGATCTGATCTGGTAGTGGATGCAGCCATCAATTATATTAAATCGCATTAAGCACTTATTGAACATTTTTCTTGGTTAAGACTTTCTATATAAGCCCGTAAAACCAGGCTGTATAGGAAACCTTAACCTTTATTTATACCGGATAAGTGGATTACCTGATGGGTAAGGATGTAATTTTCAACATCATTCATTTCCCGTTTCATTCACAGTACATTTGGTATGACCAATTATCAGTCCATGTCGGCCACTTTTGAAAGAGAAAAGAATATTCGCGCTTCCTTATACACACTGGGGATTTGCGTATTGCTTTTCCTTTTGTTCTTCTTTCTGCAATGGACATTACCTGTTATACCTGCACCCGAATTGGGGGAAGGTATTGAAGTAAATCTTGGCAATAGCGAAACAGGCTCAGGGGCCATTGCACCACAAATTCCCGGTGATCCTTCACTGGCAGAAGACAAAAAAATATCTCCTCCAGAATCAAACACACCTGCCGTTTCGCAGCCTAAAATCAATACAGATGAATATGCGGATGGAGATGCCCCGTCAATTAATAAAACGAAAAGTAAACCTGCCAATAAACCATTGATTCATCCGGTTACGATGGTAAAAAAGAAAATGGTTGAACCGGTCACCAACCCAGCACCCGTTGAAACGAAACCAAAAGCTGTTTTCAAAGGAGGTACGGCTACCGCATCCAGTGGAAACCGGGCAGATAGTTATAATGGAGTGCAAAATCAAGGGATCGCAGGTGGAAAAGGAGATCAGGGAAATCCAAATGGGAATCCAAATTCTGACAGTTATAAAGGCAATGCTGCGAGCGGTAATGGCGGATCGGGGGGTAATAGCGGGGTAAGTATACGAAGCGGATTAACCGGCAGAAAAATTACCCATTACCCTAGCTTTGAAGATGATTTTAATGAGAATGCAAAAGTCGCCGTTGATATAACCGTTGATAACAGCGGTAATATCACCCAGGCCATAGTTAATCAAAAAGGCACCACTACTACTAATAAGAATATACTCGCCATTGCTTTACGTAAAGCCAGATCACTTAAGTTAAATACGGCTGAAGCTGCTGAACAATCAGGCACCCTGGTATTCAATTTCAAGCTTCATGGATGATTTATTGTTGCATCTTTGCAGTTGACTATGCTGTATTCTGAAACGATTGACTATTTATTGAATAAACTACCGATGTTTAGTCGCATTGGGGCAGCCGCTTATAAAAAGGATCTGACCAATACACTCAGGTTATGCGAAGTCTTGGGCAACCCGCAGCATAGATTCAAATCGATACATATCGCAGGCACAAATGGTAAAGGCTCTACCAGTCATATGCTGGCAGCCATTTTGCAAACAGCCGGTTATAAAACCGGATTATATACCTCACCCCACTTAAAAGATTTCAGAGAACGGATCAAGATAAATGGAAAATGGTGTGAAGAAAATTTTGTAGTTGATTTCACAGAAAGGATCAGGCCACTGATTGACGAAATTGAGCCATCATTCTTTGAAATTACCGTAGCCATGGCTTTCGATTATTTCGCCAGTAGAAATGTGGACATAGCTGTTATTGAAGTAGGACTGGGTGGCAGATTAGACAGCACCAATATCATTTCTCCGGAACTGAGTGTGATAACCAATATTGGTTGGGATCATATGAATATGCTGGGTGATACGCTTGAAAAAATAGCTTTTGAAAAAGCGGGTATCATCAAGAAAGGCGTTCCTGTTGTGATCGGAGAAGCCATTCCGGAAACAAGACCCGTTTTTGAAAATGTCATCACATCAGTTTCTGCAGAAAATTCCGAAACCCCTAATTTTTTCGCTGAAGAAAAACGATATGTTGCAGATTGGAAATATAGTCATCATCAACTGGATGTTGAAGTAGTGGATAAGCAACATGATGCGCATACAAATTATCAATTGGATTTAACGGGTATTTACCAAACTAAAAACATCATTACCGTTTTAGAAGCCGCGCACCAGTTACAAATAATGGGATGGAATACAGGCACAGAAATCGTACAGAAAGCATTACCACATGTAAAAAGACTGACTGGCTTGCATGGCCGTTGGGAACTGGTTCACTCCCACCCCTCAGTAATACTGGATGTGGCGCATAATGTAGATGGAATAAAACAAATTAGGGAGCAACTGGAATTCATGGATTTTCATCATCTGCATATTGTGATAGGTATGGTAAAGGATAAAGAAATTGATAGTGTTCTTAGCCTATTACCCAAACAGGCCAGTTATTATTTTACCCAGGCACAAATACCGCGTGCACTGGATGCTGCCAGTTTACAAATGAAAGCGCAGAATCATCAGCTTACTGGAAATACATTCAATCATATTGACGAAGCACTCCAATCTGCTTTAAGCAAGGCTGATAAAGATGACCTGATTTTGGTTTGCGGAAGTGTATTTCTGGTAGGAGAAGTAAATCTGGCATCCTAAGATAAGATCCAGCGATGCGATTATCCAATTCTGAGTTTTCCGAGTTTCTCGAGTGCTTTGTAGATCAGGGTCATATGCATGGATTGTATGAATGCATTCTCCTTTACCAACTTGATGAAATCATCCATACTTACCAATAGCACTTCAATATCTTCTCCCGGATCCAGTTCCTGCCTTTTTATTTTCTGTCCGCCGGTAGCCAAATACATATGCATCAGGTTACTATTGGTAGAAGGATTCGCCGAAGTATCGCCCAGGTAGGTAAATTGCTCAAATTGGTAACCCGTTTCTTCCAATAATTCTCTGGCGATAGCTGCTTCAAAGGACTGATCCGTTTTATCTACACAACCACCCGGCACTTCTAATCCTGTTATTTGTAAAGCATGCCTGTACTGTCTTTCAAGAATAATTTCACCTTCTTTTGTAATGGCCAAAGCAGCCACCCATTCCGGAAATTCGTATACATAATAGGGGGATACAATCGTACCATCAGGTCTTTCGCAGGTATCTATCCGGATATTCATCCAGGTTTCACTGAAAAGTTTTTCGGAGGAAAGGGTTTTCCATTGCATATTCTTTTCCATCACCAACCCATCCTTTCACGCAGTGAAGTAATATGCGTTGTATGATGTTTTCCATGCCAGGCATATAAACCCAGAAGAAACCAAAGACTCATTTCGCGCCCATGTTCAGGATGCACTACTTTTCTTTCCCAGGCAGTATCTGGTAAATCTTTAATAGCAGCCAGCCAGCGCTGGTGAAGGGCATGTAATAAGGTGATTGATATGTTTACAGGTACTAAATCATTATCTGCCAATAATGCCCAGGCTTTTTCGTCATAAGGCTTGATGGTGGGATTATTTTCGGTCAGACCCAACTTAAAGCGGGTATAGGCACTCATATGACTATCAGCAACATGGTGAACCAATTGTTTTACGGTCCATCCTTCTTCGCGATAAGGCGTATTCAATTGTGCCGCATCCAGGTTCAATAATGAACGTTCCAGTTCTTCAGGAAGAAAACGGATATCGGCCAACCATTTCTGTTTTTGTTCTTCCGAATAGGGTTGCGGTTCGTATTTACCTATGGGATATCTCAAATCATTTGACATAGTATTCCGTGTTCTGTTTGTGAGTAATCAGGCTTCGCGTAAAGCTTTCCCCGTTAAATGAATAAATACATCTTCCAGATTGGCCTGTTTTACTTCTTTTGGTTTTTCAAATCCCGAAGCAACCAGTTCATCAATCAATTTATCCGGTGTATTCATCGAAATGATTTTTCCGCTGTCAATGATCGCTACCCGGTCACATAATACTTCGGCTTCATCCATATAATGGGTTGTAATGATCACGGTCGTTCCATTATTGCGGATTTCCCTGATCAGGTCCCATAAATTTCTTCTTGCCTGTGGATCCAATCCAGTGGTAGGCTCATCCAGAAATATAATTTTAGGCTGGTTAATCAGCGTAGTTGCGATTGAGAATCTTTGCTTTTGTCCCCCACTCAGTTCCTTGAATTTCGCTTTTGCTTTATCACGCAGGTTTACTTTATCCAGCAATGCCAGAGGATCTGTTTTTTCATTGTATAAACCGGAGAATAGATTGATCAGTTCTACCAAAGTTAAACTGGGATAAAAACCGGATGTCTGTAACTGTACACCGATGATTTTTTTAATTTCATTGGGTGATTTTTCCAGGTTCAATCCATCCACCCATACTTCTCCACTTGTTTTTTCGCGCAAGGTTTCAATAATTTCCAAAGTGGTGGATTTACCGGCACCGTTGGGTCCCAGCAAACCAAATATTTCCCCTTCAAAAACAGTAAAACTAATACCCTTAACAGCTTCAAAATCGCCATAGGATTTGTGGAGGTCTGTTACCTGAATGATTTTCTTACTCATTGTTTACCATTTATACACCAAACCCAGTTGGTTTTTGGAAGCTCCGATTCCCAAACCGGCCCGGTGATTTTGTTGATTAAAAAGAGCAACCGCTGTCTGTAAATTTGCCTGTCCCAATAAAGAAAGATAGCCCCCAAATAAAGTAGCCGCAAACCCACCTCCCGCCAAAGCCCATCCGGTACCTTTACTCTGACCAGATTGTGAAATATCTCTCACACCAAAGATAATGGCTATCGTTCCTACAAAGCCAATTATCTGTCCGCTAATTTTATTTGCCTGGTGCTTCTTAAAATAGCGTATCAGTTCCGGATTTCTCTGTCTGTAAAATAAGTAACGGAACTCTCTGCTACCTCTGTATAAGGTATCGTTATAAATAATGGTATTGGGCTTAGGCGAATAATAATAATTCATGTACCTGTGGTCAAATTTTTCCTGGGCTCTGGTAGTGATTGAGCATATCAAAACCAGTAAAACACATCCGAAAAGCTGTTTCATGTATCTTATTTTTTCAATGTAAATTGTTCCAGTTCTTCCATCATTTTTTTACTTCCAATAAATAAAGCAGTTCGCTGATGTAATTCCGTTGGCTGAATATCCAGTATTCTTTGGTTCCCATTTGTTGCTTTTCCTCCGGCCACTTCTACGATAAAAGCAAATGGATTGGCCTCATATAATAATCTGAGCTTTCCCCTGGGTTTATCGGTGGTAGCGGGATACATAAATATTCCTCCTTTAATCAGGTTACGATGCACATCTGCCACCATACTACCGATATACCTTTGGGTATAGGGGCCGCCTGTGTCTTTTGTCTTACGCTGGCATTCATCTATATACCTTCTGATATTTTCAGCATACTGGAAAAAGTTGCCATGATTTACAGAGTAGAATTTACCGGTTTCTGGGCATTTGATATCCGGGTGACTCAATGAAAATTCCCCAATGGATGGATCCAATGTAAACCCGTTTACTCCTCTTCGGGTAGCATACACCAGCATGGTACTGGAACCATACACTACATATCCGGCAGCCACCTGTTTATTTCCTGGTTGTAAAAAATCTTCCTTTATACAGGGTTTCCCTAACTCACTTACCCGCTTATATACACTGAAAATCGTTCCAATCGATACATTTACATCAATATTGCCGCTACCGTCTAAAGGATCAAATAAAACAACATATTTACTATTATTACTTACCTCATCATCAAACACAACAAAATCATCCATTTCTTCACTCCCAATACCGGCGCAGCTAATACCATGTTTTAATACTCCCATGAATTGGTTATTCGCAAAAATGTCCAGTTTCTTAACATCTTCCCCCTGTACATTAATGGTTCCTGCATCTCCGAGGATATCTACCAGTCCCGCTTTATTTACTTCTACATTTACCCGCTTAGCTGCTAATGCCAGATCACGCAAAAGCCTGCTTAATTCGCCCGTTGCGGTAGGAAATTGTCGCAATTGTGTAAGTGTAAATTCATCCAGCGTGAGAATATTTCTGTTAACCCGCATAGTTGTAAAGTATTTATGCTAAAGATAATGCCGGCAAGTAATATACTTGCTTAATTTTTGACAAATGAACCTATCCATCTCGCTTATATTTGTAAAAAATACACATTAATTTACCTAAACAGATCCTAACCAGTAATGAAAGTATATAAATTCGGAGGGGCCAGTGTGAATAGTGTAGAAAGGATACAAAATCTTGCCTCCATTCTTACAAAAGAACAGGGAGATGGTGAGCAGTTGGTGATTATCATTTCAGCCATGGGGAAAACCACCGATGGTTTGGAAAAAGTGGCTGCCGCATTTTATGAAGGAAAAAAAGAAGAGGCACTTCAGTTATTTGATATCATTAAGCAACAACATTTAAACACCAGTAAATACCTGCTGGTTACCCATTTTAATGAATGTCTCTCCTATTTAACAGATTTTTTCACGGAAGTGGAATGGTTATTACATGATAAGCCGGTAAGAGAATTTGATTATTATTATGATCAGATTGTTTGCATAGGTGAATTATTGAGTACTTGTATTGTTAGTCATTACCTTATTGAAAAAGGCATCCCTAATCAATGGATGGACGTTCGGGATCTGTTGCGAACCGACAATAATTTTCGTGAAGGGAATATAGACTGGGCGTATACCAGCCAGAAAATCAAGTCTGCCATTAATACTGATACTATCTATATTACACAGGGGTTTATCGGTGCTACAGAAGATAATGAAAGTACTACCCTGGGCAGAGAAGGCAGTGATTATACAGCAGCTGTATTTGCGAATATTTTACATGCACAAAGTGTGACTATCTGGAAAGACGTTATGGGGGTAATGAGTGCCGACCCAAAGCAATTTCCTGAGGCTGGTTTATTGAGCGAATTAAGCTATACAGAGGTGATTGAAATGGCTTTTTACGGAGCCCAGGTGATACATCCCAAAACCATCAAGCCTTTACAAAATCAACAGATTCCATTGTTTGTAAAGTGTTTTACTGATCCGGAATTACCGGGAACCATTATACACCAGCATTCTTCCAAACAATTGCCTCCCATACTGGTAATCAAAAACAACCAGGTGATGATGCATTTAAGAAGTCTGGATTTTTCATTTGTCGGGGACTCTTTACTGCAAAAGCTTTATGCATTATTCACAACCCATTCCATAAAACCCAACCTCATTCAAACAGGTGCCATCAATGTTCAAATTTGTATGGATGAGCATGCAGAAAAAATAGATCATATTGCAGCCGCAGCCAGTAACTGGTTTGATGTGCAGTTAGAAAAACAATTGCACCTGATTACTATCCGTCATTATACACCAGAAATACTGGATACAATGACTGCCGGGAAAAAGCAAGTGCTAATTCAGCAGACGAAAGAAACTTTTCAGATGGTCTATACTGTTTAAAGATTACAGCATTACGTATTCCCCTTTCTTATTTACAGAAATATGGGGGATGGTTTTATTGGCTTCAAAATAATCAAATACCTGTTTCAGGTTAGCAGTAAAATGGCGATAATCCGAATCTTCCTTACTTACTCTATTCAGGTAATCCATACTTTTCTCCACATTGAATTTAACCGGAAAAATATGCACCGGAATAAATTCCTGTCCCTGGTTATATGCATAAGAAGCCAGCAAAAACAATTCTTCTATTTGCGCATCCTGGATTGGAATACATCCGGTAGTTACACAACTTCCATGTATGAAAATACCATTACCCGGTTTCGTGGAATCACTTAGCAATTGATCGGAGGCATTAGGGTAATTGATACCTAATGACATATGGTAATCGCTCTTAGGGCGGAACTCATTAATATAGTAAAAACCCTCGGGAACCTGGTAATCACCATTTATTCTTTTGGGGCCCAAAGCACCGGAGAGCGTGCAAATTTTATAAGTCTTAAATAACCGAAAAGAATCGGCCGTTTCATTACGAACCCAAACTTCTAACTGACAATCGTACTTGAAGCTTCTTATATAAATCTGTTTCGCTGGCCAGCTAAGATGCAGGTCCGCGAACTGTTTTTTCAGCTGGTCTTCTTTTTCTTTCATCCCCGCAATCCTGAGTATGGAAGGTTCACCACCAACCAAGGGACTGTTTTTAACCTGAGAAGAAGCCACTGAAAACAAACAAATCAATACAAGTAAAGGAAACCCTGAAATAGCATTTCTCATAATAATACTCCATTAGAATTTACTGTGTTTTTACAACACATAAGAATCAACTAATAGAAATTAACCATACATAAAAAATAATGGCAAACTCCTTCTATAAGAAACGGTTGCTTATAAAAGGTTATTGCCATTACCGCCGGAAATCGGCTTTGTTTTTGGCTATTTTTATCCACCAAAATCAAGCCAATGGGGATATCAGTTATTGATTAAAAAGATTATCAACAGTCAACGCCATATTCACTATAAGTTTCCCCTTTCTTCCTGCTCCCGCTCAATCGCTTCAAACAGAGCTTTGAAATTGCCTTTCCCAAAACTCCTGGCTCCTTTTCGCTGAATGATCTCAAAAAACAAAGTAGGCCGGTCCTCTACTGGCTTGGTGAAAATTTGTAAAAGATATCCTTCCTCATCTCTGTCAACCAGTATACCCAATTCCTTTAGAGGACTGATATGTTCATCAATTTTTCCGACTCTTTGCAGGAGCGTATCATAATAAGAGGCAGGTACTTTTAAAAACTCAATCCCGCGGTTCTGTAAATCAGTAACTGTTTTTACAATATCATGGGTAGCCAATGCTACATGCTGGCAGCCCTCTCCTTCATAAAATTCGAGGTATTCTTCTACCTGCGATTTCTTTTTACCTTCAGCAGGTTCATTGATGGGGAACTTCACAAAACCATTTCCATTACTCATTACCTTACTCATTAATGCGGAGTATTCCGTAGAAATATCTGTATCATCAAAACTCAGGATATTTCTGAAACCCATGACTTCCTCATAAAATTTTACCCATTTATTCATCTGGTTCCAGCCAACATTGCCCACACAGTGATCCACATACAATAATCCGGTTTCCGGTGGTTGATAAGCACTCTCCCATTTTCTGTAACCGGGCAGGAACACC
>Ga0007882_10000627_pt1 | contig 20827 bp, 19 predicted proteins | sample CryBogCBH12Aug01_FD_71195 | JGI IMG/M metagenome (GOLD analysis project Ga0007882, IMG submission 71195) | Freshwater microbial communities from Crystal Bog, Wisconsin, USA - CBH12Aug09.1 | ecosystem: Environmental > Aquatic > Freshwater > Lake | place: Crystal Bog, Wisconsin, USA | collected... | reverse complement strand
TGCACCTGCAACAAGTAAGGTACTGTTTAGTAATGGGCTCCCTTTTCGGTCAATTCTTATAAAAATCCCCCCTGCAACGACAAAGAGTGCTGCAATCAAGGCAATAAACGATATATAATCTTCCAATGAATGCCGCAGGATATAACCATCCTTCATAATAAACCAATAATATGCCGCAACGATACTTCCGAGTCCGAAAGAGACTTTTATGTAATGACGCTCCCAAAAGTGTGGATAAAAGAGAGGTGCAGTAGCTATCATTATAAGAAGCAGAAGAAAAGGGGCTGCCAGCCAGACGGGCGGAACTTGATGGGATGACTGCAAAAGATGAACGGCAGCTTTGGCTGCCGTTTCATGATTTACCGATGCTAAGAGCGCTCTACTCATACCACAATGGTAACGATTATTGTACCCTGAAGTCCAGGTTTATCACTCTCCTTCAAAATCAGTAAGGGAGAAAACACTGTACCCTTTTTCAATAATTTTTCTTTCTCCACCGATATCAGGCAGGTTGACAATAAACGCCATTTCGGAAACGATGCCGCCAACTTTTTCGATCAATGCCGCTGCGGCAAGAGCAGTGCCCCCTGTGGCAAGCAGATCATCAACAAGAAGAACCTTTTGGCCGGCAATAAGCGCATCAACATGGATTTCAATCTTATCGCTGCCATACTCAAGCTCATATTCCTGAGAAACAACATCAGCAGGGAGTTTGCCTGGTTTTCTGACAGGAACAAACCCTTTGCCAAGGGTGTAGGCCAACGCTCCACCAATAATAAATCCCCTTGCCTCTATACCGACAATCACATCAAAATCAAGACCATCAAGCAGATAGTGCTGTGTAAGATTGTCAATTACCAGCCTGAACCCTACCGGGTCCTTGATGAGAGTTGTAATATCACGAAAGAGGATCCCTTTTTTTGGATAGTCGGGAACCGAACGGATACGGGATTTAATGGGCATGGATTGCAATGATTTAGTTGATGGTGAGGTTGAAAATAATACCGAAAATTAAGATAGCACTCTCCCTTTTAAATTCAAATCATCTCCTAAACACTCTATCAATACAGGGACTTCATTTCCTGAAAGGCTTTGTCCTTCACCATGGTCAACAGTCTCAACCAAAACCCGGAGATAGTTGCGCGTATAGCCGCTGAATTGTTGAATTCCATTATGTATCTGCTTCCCTGCTTCAAAAAGCACCATGCGCGTTTGTCCTATATAGCGTTCCTTAAATTGGGATTCTTTTACTCGACCAAGTTCGATGAGTGCCGCATAGCGCCGTGCAGTTTCCACCGAAGCGACCACATTTCGCTCCTTACCGGCTACTTGCCGGGCAAGAGGGGTATCTGGACGAATGGAACAGCTGAATACATGAAGATAAGCAAGAGGAAGGTCTTCGATAAAACGGTACATCTGAAGAAAATCCTCCTGAGTCTCACCTGGATAGCCAACAATGACGTCTGCTCCGATTGCACAATCCGGAATACGTTCAACCGCATGCATTAGTCTGGAACGATACATGCCGGTATCGTAACGGCGACGCATGGCCTTGAGAATGCTATCCGAACCACTCTGAAGAGGAATATGAAAATGTGGAACGATTTTTTCTGACTCCGCAACCAGTGAAATAAACTCAGCATCAACAAAATCAGGTTCTATTGAGCTGATACGTATACGACTGACCGTTACCTCTTCAAGCCTTCGTAACAGATCGCACAGTACCAAGTCGCCATTGCGGTAATCACCGATATTAACTCCGGTGAGAACAATTTCCCTATATCCTGATGATGCCAGCTGGTGAGCACGCTCTACAATCTCTGCAGCAGGAAGCGAACGCGAACGCCCCCTTGCCATAGGAATCGTACAATATGAGCAACCGTAGTCACAGCCATCCTGAACTTTTAAAAAGGCACGGGTTCGATCAAGACTCATTGAGCTGCTTAATGAATACCCTGGATGAACGTCATCAAACGTAGAAGCTGGTGCAACCTTGACAAGAGGAATAGATGTTGTTCCGTTGACGACATCATTGTAAGCTGTTATATCAAATTTATCGTTACTGCCGAGAATAGCGTGAATGCCGCTTATAGAAGAAAGATCACCCTGATTCAACTGGGCATAGCAGCCGATAACAGCAATCCGGCTCGCAGGATTTTTTCTTATAATCCCCCTTATTTTCTGACGGCACTTTTTTTCCGCCTGTTTTGTTACTGCACAGGTATGAATAATAATAAGATCAGCACCTTCCTCTATTGGTGATAACTGCCAGCCTTGTTGACACAGATTATCAATTATGGATGATGTTTCAGCATAATTCAATTTGCATCCAAGAGTTACTGCAGCAACTCTCTTTTTTATATGATCACTCATATCTCTTGTTTTACTGCATTGTCAGACACTGAAAAAAAGCTTCTCCCTTAAATCGGGAAACCACAAAAAATATAACTCACAATAAACATCTTCATTTTTCAGAGAGAACCCTATCTTGCAGGGTGATGATGTCAACAGATTGAACCTTTCATAAAACGTTATATGAATCCTTCCCTTTTTTCTTGCGGTTTCGCAATTATTATTGGTCCTCCAAATGCCGGAAAGTCAACGTTGCTCAACGAGCTTCTCGACTATAAACTTTCCATTGTAACCCCTAAGCCGCAAACAACAAGAAAAAAAATCACCGGAATATATCACAACGACAAGTGTCAGATTATTTTTCTCGATACCCCAGGTATCATGAAACCCCAGCAACAGCTTCATGAATCAATGCTTGGCATCATTAGAAGTACTCTGAAAGATGCCGATGTCGTTATTGCTCTGCTCCCTTATTCAGGGAAAAAAGATCTTTTTGACCGAGAGTTTGCTGAAGAACTCTTTAACGAATGGCTGAAACCTGCTGGAAAACCGATAATTGCGGTTCTCAATAAATGTGATCTTGTCAACACCGACCGACAGCATGAAGCTGAAGAGTTAGTCAGAAGTACATGGGCGCCTGCTGCAGTCATTTCCGTCTCGGCATTAAAAGGCAATAACCTCCCGGTGCTTATTGAGGCTATCCGGCCTTTTCTGCCCCTTCATGAACCGCTTTATCCTGAAGATACACTCAGTACTGCCCCGGAACGGTTTTTTGTCAGTGAAATTATCCGCGAAAAAATATTTCTCCTTTATGGGCGCGAAGTTCCTTATTCAACGGAAGTTGTCATTGATGAATTCAAGGAACAGTATGACGCTGATCCAACAAGAAAAGATCTTATCCGTTGCTCGGTCATCGTTGAACGTGATACTCAGAAACAGATCCTTATCGGACAGAAGGGTGCCGCTTTAAAAAAACTTGGCCAGACTGCCAGAAAAGATATTGAAGAGATGCTTGGCCGTCCGGTTTTTCTTGAACTCTTCATAAAAGTTCGTCCGGATTGGCGAAAGAAAAACAATCTGTTGAAAAGTTACGGCTACTGATCCCCCTGCTTCTATAAAGTGTACTCGAACAAAAAAAACGGTCATAAAAAAAGCCTTCCCGTTTATAGAGAAGGCTTTTTTTATAGCGTGTCAACCGAGCGAACTGTCAATTAATCTGCCAGTTTCGGTTCGCTGACTTTTTTTTCACCTGACTTGATCGGAGGTTCAAGTTCAGCGGTTGCTGCCTCGATTTCCTTTTTCTCATTTGGATGAGCCTGCAGGTATGCTTCAATTTCTTCTTTGCTCTTATCCTTGAAATATTCAAGAGCTGAAAGAATGATGCGTTTGTTTTCCTTGTCGAATTCAATGACGCGAAGAGGAAGTTCATCACCGATTTTAAACGATGAATGGATGTCCTTGACGCCGCCCTGAAGAAGGTGTGATACCGGCACAAAACCGTCTACATCACCAGGAAGAATTACAATAACGCCTTTTTCGATGATCTGCGAAATCTGTCCTGGAGTTTCTGCTCCGACAGCGTATTTCTGTTCAAACTCATCCCATGGATCCTGATTGATCTGTTTGTGACCAAGAGCAATACGACGGGCATGAACGTCAAATTTCAGAACCTTGACTTCAAGTTCCTGATTCTTTTTGACCAGTTCGCTTGGATGGCGGATTTTCTTCGTCCATGAGAGGTCAGAAATATGAACAAGACCATCCACACCAGGCTCGAGCTCAACAAATACACCAAAATCGGTGATATTGCTGACAGTGCCTTTATGCAGAGAGTTTTCAATATATTTTTCGGACAGTGCAATCCATGGATCTTCGTTGACCCGCTTCATGGAAAGAGAAAGCTTTGTATGATCCTTATCAATATTCAGGATCACGCATTCAACTTCCTGACCGAGAGTTACAAACTGACCCGGATGCTTGATATGCTGTGTCCAGCTCATTTCTGAAATGTGAACAAGGCCTTCGATGCCTTTTTCAATTTCCACAAATGCGCCGTAATCAGTAATGGAAACAACACGACCCTGTGCTTTGGATCCAACAGGATATTTAAGCTCAATATTTTCCCAAGGATGAGACTCAAGCTGCTTCATGCCGAGAGAAACTCTCTTGGTGTTCTCGTCAAAGCCGACAACAACAACCTTAATCGGCTGGTCGAGCTCAACAACCTCTGAAGGATGATTGATTCTGCCCCAGGTGATATCGGTGATGTGTACCAGACCGTCAAGACCGCCAAGATCTACAAAGATACCGAAGTCGGTAATATTTTTGACCGTTCCCTCAAGAACCATGCCGACCTTGATATTGGCAAGCATCTCTTCGCGACGGGCTGCATAGGCCTCTTCAAGAATGACTTTATGACTGACAACAATATTTTGAGTAACAGGATTGATTTTGACAACTCTGAAGTCCATAGTCTGGCCAACAAGAGCATCGAAATCACGAACCGGCTTGACATCAATCTGTGAACCGGGAAGGAATGCTTCCACACCGGAAAGAGAGACCGTCATACCGCCCTTGACACGATTGATGATTTTACCATTGATGATGGTATCGTTTTCAATTGAATCATAGATTTTATCCCAGATTCTCAGGACATCAGCTTTCTTCTTCGAAAGAATAAGCTGACCCATCTTGTCTTCGATATTCTCAAGGTATACTTCAACATCATCGCCTACATTTACTTCATCATCGGCTCTGAATTCAAGCAGTGACACAATACCTTCGGATTTGAAACCAACATCAATCGTGACATCCTTGTTGGATATCGATACAATGCGGCCTTTGATAATCTCATCCTCGGTGATTTCATTGAGCGTGCTTGAATAAAGCTGCTCCATCAACGCAAGTTCGGCGGGCTCGTAGTGCGCAAAAAACTTGAGTTTTTTTCTTGCTGGTCTTTCTTTGACCTTTTTTTCCTGTGTAGTAAATGCTTCTGCCATTAATTTTTTCCTTCCTCTCTTGTAATTAGCCTACGTGCCGCGAGAGATATCGGCATGCGGTTTATGGTTGATAAAAAATAATATGTTACTAAAACTGTTTAAGGACAACCCTGCTGTATACCTAAAGCAAGATTATATACTACATCCACCTGACGCTCTATGGTTAAATCCGACGTATCAATTTCGTGAGCATCAACATGTTTTTTCAAAGGAGCATGTTCCCTCTCGGCGTCTTCCCTGTCCCTTTTCTTTATTTCATCTTCAAGTACATCAATATCTGGCAGTCCGGCACCATCAGGGCTCTTGGCAATCAGTTCGGCATACCGCCTTTTTGCTCTTTCACGGGAATCGGCAACAAGAAATATTTTGAGCTCAGCATCGGGGAAAACAACAGTTCCAATATCCCTGCCATCCATGACAACAGCTCGCTGACGTCCAAGTTCCTGCTGCATCTCTCTGAGCCTGTCGCGTACCGGCTTGAGTGAACTGATAAAACTTACGGCACGACTGACTTGGTTATCCCTGATTTCTGCAGTAACATCACTGCCGTTCAGGAAAACACGGTCGCCGTCAAAACTTATTGCAATATCCTTAAGCACATCGGAAACGTTCTCGGGAGAGCGCCTGACATCTTCAAGCAAACCTTGCTGCAGGACTTTAAGGGTGACTGAACGGTACATTGCGCCGGTGTCGATATAAGTATACCCCAGACGCTGCGCGACTTTACGAGCTGTTGTACTTTTTCCGGATGCTGCCGGCCCGTCTATAGCAATAATGATACGCTTATTCCCGATTTCCTGTTTCACTTCGCATTTTAGTTAGATTTTCATTTTATAAAAAATATTTGCTTTTTCCAAACATATTGATTACATGTTAAAACCATTGTTTTTTGGTCATTCACTCTTTCAATATTTTCATTTATGTCACTTCGCTGCGGCATTGTAGGATTGCCAAATGTTGGAAAGTCTACACTTTTCAATGCCATCACCGCAAAACAGGCTGAAGCGGCCAATTACCCATTCTGCACTATAGAACCGAATGTAGGGACTGTCCTTGTTCCTGATGAAAGGATGCAGCAGATTGCTGATGTCGTCAAGACGCCTACACTTGTACCTGCAACTCTTGAAATAGTCGATATCGCCGGACTGGTAAAAGGAGCAAGTAAAGGTGAAGGCCTCGGAAACCAGTTCCTTTCACATATCAGGGAAGTTGATGCGATTGTGCATGTCGTTCGATGTTTTGATGATGATAATATTATCCATGTTGAAGGCAGAATAGACCCTGCTGACGATATTATCACTATTGAAACTGAGTTGATGCTGGCGGATCTCGACAGCATGGAACGCCGTATGGAACGGCTCAGAAAAAATGCTAAAAAAGAAAAAGAGCTGCTGCTGCAACTCGATCTTGCAGAAAAAATAATCACCGGTCTTGGTGCAGGTATTCCTGCCCGCAACATTATTGAAACTCCTGAAGAGCAGGTAATGGCTCGGCAGTTCTTCCTCTTGTCGTCCAAGCCCATCCTGTTTGCTGCAAATGTCGCTGAAACTGACCTTCCGGATGGAAACAGCTATACAAAAAAAGTTGCTGAGATAGCTGAGGCATCTGGTGCAAAAATGCTGATTATCAGCGCAAAAACTGAAGCGGATATTGCCGAACTGCCTGAGGAAGAACGTCCGGAATTTCTTGAAAGCATAGGGCTTACCATGTCGGGCCTTGATCGCCTGATTAAAACAGCTTATGACCTCCTCGGCCTTCAGACCTATTTTACCGCTGGAGAAAAAGAAGTACATGCCTGGACGATTCGCAAAGGAGCTGCGGCACCGGAAGCTGCGGGGGCAATCCATTCTGATTTTGAAAAAGGGTTTATCCGTGCCGAAGTCATGTCGTACCTTGATCTTATTGAGCTGGGTTCGGAGCAGAAAGTCAAGGTTGCAGGAAAACTCCGATCAGAGGGCAAGGAGTACATTGTCAAAGACGGCGATGTCATTGTCTTCCGTTTTAACGTATAGCTCTATAAGTTTTTAACCGTTGACTGTATTCATTATTCAGAACGGCAATGAATCATAAAGTTACACCTGAAAGTCCAATCGGTATTTTTGATTCCGGTATTGGCGGCCTTACTGTTGTCAAGGCAATACAGGCCGCATTGCCTTTTGAACGACTTATCTACTTTGGCGATACAGCCAGGGTTCCTTACGGCCCTAAGTCGCAGGTTACCATACGGAAGTATGCTTTTGACGATATTGCAATTCTCATGCGGTATCAGCCGAAAATGATTATTGTCGCCTGCAACACTGTCTCTGCGCTTGCCCTTGATGTGGTTGAAAAAGCATGTGGCAATATTCCGGTTATCGGGGTACTGAAAGCTGGAGCTGAGCTGGCTGTCGAAGCAACAAACAATAATCGCATCGGCGTTATTGGCACTCAGGCAACCATCTGTTCAAATGCTTACGCCTGCGCTATAAACGCACTTAATCAGGAAATACAGGTCATTTCAAAAGCATGCCCTCTTTTTGTCCCCCTCGCTGAAGAAGGTTTTATTGAGCATCCCGCTACAAGGCTCATAGCTGGGGAATATCTTTCAGACATCAGGAACCAGGGTATTGATACGCTGGTGCTCGGTTGTACACACTACCCTATTCTTCGTCGGGTTATTGAAGAAACCATCGGTCACGGCATTCGTATCATTGATTCAGCTGAAGCTGTAGCCCTTAGAACAAAAGAACTTCTGACAGAGTCAACATTGCTAACCTCCAACGGGAAAACCTGTGCACCGCACCTGCTGGTCAGCGATCTACCTCAAAAGTTCAGTCTGCTCTATCAATTGTTTATGGACTCTGAACTTCCTGATGTTGAACTTGTAGAAGTATAATACCCTTATCACCTTACTCTTCTTTTCGTCTTTGCCTTTTGTACCCATACTTGTTACTTTTGACTTTCCACATTTGATTTTAAAGCCGACAGCGTGAAAGTAAACCTCGACAGAACGTCGTCAGGATTCTGCATCGGAGTGCAGGGTACCATATATGTCGCCGAAGAAAAACTTCAGACAGAGGGCGGATTATACTCTTTCGGAGATGTTGTCCATAATGAGGTCGAGGTTAAACGACTTGAGGCACTCGGTCTTATAACCGTTGACGAAACAGCTTTCAGAGAGCTTAAAAATGCCCAGGTGCTCATCAGAGCACATGGGGAACCTCCATCAACGTACAGGATAGCCAGGGAAAACAATCTCACTATTACTGATACTACCTGCCCTGTTGTCTCCAGGCTTCAGCGAACAACCAGAATGCTTTATAAACTGGACTACCAGATTATTATATACGGCAAACATACCCATCCGGAAGTAATCGGCATTAACGGGCAATGCGATAATCGCGCGGTTATTATCAAACATGCTGATCTCAGCGACCCCGAAGAGATCATGGCGCTTGATATCACAAAAAAAACAGCGCTTATTTCGCAGACAACCATGGATATTCCAGGGTTTTATGAGCTGAAGGCAAATCTTGAAAAACATTTCGAAGATGCACTTTCCTCCGAGCCGACACCATGGATGCCGATCCGTGATATTGATATTACTGCGGACATGACCCATGTGCTTCCTATGCCCCGGTATGTTTACAAGGATACCATATGCCGTCAGGTATCAAGCAGAAACCAGAAACTGCACGACTTCTCTCTTGCTAACGACACAGTCATCTTTGTGGCAGGCAAAAAAAGCTCAAATGGGCAGGTACTTTTCAATATCTGTAAAGCTGCCAATCCTCACAGTTACTTTATTGAAGATATAGATGAGCTTGAGGATACCTGGATGAAGGCCTCTGACGGAAACATGGTGAACAATGTCGGCGTATGCGGTGCAACCTCAACACCGATGTGGCTTCTTGAAAAAGTAGCCCTGTATATTGAAAATAACTTCGCTACAACTCCATGACCCCATTCTTTCTTACGATAAACCAGCAACAGGTTATTGCTTCTCCCGGCATGTCAATTCTTGAGGCCGCGACGAACGCCGGCATTGAGATTCCTACCCTGTGTTTTCATGATTCCCTTAAGGAGACAGGTTCCTGCTGGATGTGCATTGTTGAAATCAAGGGTAAGAACCGTTTTGTACCTGCATGCCATACCCAGGCATCAGAGGGAATGGTGATTGAAACCGACAATGAAACTCTGAACTCTATGAGGCGCCAGAGCCTTGAGAGAATTATTGAAGAGCACAGCGGCGACTGCATGGGGCCTTGTGAACTTTCATGCCCTGCCGGATGCGATATACCTGATTTCATTGCAGCAATATCAAATGATGACAATCAGAAAGCAATTCAGATAATCAAGCAAACGATTCCTCTTCCTGGAATTCTCGGCAGAATCTGCCCTGCTCCCTGTGAAGAAGAGTGCAGACGGCATGGTATTGATACGCCTGTCTCCATCTGTGCTCTGAAACGATATGCGGCAGATAGAGACAGTGAACAATCCGACCGGTTTATCCCGGCAATTGCCCGAAAATCAGGGAAAAAGGTAGCTGTAATCGGCTCGGGCCCTGCAGGCCTCAGCGCTGCTTACTTCCTTCTTTCGGAGGGACATGCCGTGACAATTTTTGAGTCCGGCGCTCAGGCCGGGGGTATGATGCGTTACGGCATTCCCCGTTTCAGACTTCCGGATACAGTAATCGACAGTGACATTGCACCACTGACAGCTATGGGTGCCGAGTTCAGGTTCAATACAACATTCGGTAAAGAAATCACTCTGGAAGCACTGAAGGGAACATACGATGCCCTTTTTCTTGCTGTTGGTGCACAATTGGCATCAACCATGAATATTCCCGGTGAAAATGAACCCGGAGTTATCAGCGGTATTGAATTTCTTCGTAAAGCTGCGTCAGGTGAACAGCAGAATCTCGGGAAACGGGTGATAGTAACAGGAGGCGGGGATACCGCTATAGATGCGGCAAGAACCGCAATTCGTCTTGGTGCATCAACAGTCACCATCCTGTATCGACGTTCAAGACTTGAAATGCCTGCAAACCCAACTGAAATTGAGGAAGCCCTTGCCGAAGGGATATCTCTTGTTGAGCAGGCTGCGCCAACAGCAATCAGAACAAAAGATGGAGCACTCGAAATAACAGCAGTAAAAATGCAGCTGGGAGAACCCGACAGTACCGGACGGAGAAAACCGGTACCCGTAGAAGGCTCAGAGTTCACCATAACCGCAGACACAATCATCTCCGCAATAGGGCAATATATTGACCCTTCTGCTGGAAATTCTTCAGGAATAAGTATTGGAAGGGGCGGAGAATTACAAGTAGATCCTGAAACGCTTCAGTCAGAAACTCAATGGATTTTTGCCGGTGGAGATTGCGTAACAGGAACCAATATTGCCATCCGTGCTGTTGAGCAGGGGAAAAAAGCGGCCCATGCCATCAACCTCTTTTTGAAAGGCGAAAGTATCCCTGCTAAAAAAGCTTCTTTCAACTCGTCCTACGGTGCAAAAGACGAAGCTCCGCATGCATTTTACGAGGGAAAAGCTCCGGCGGAAAGAGTTACTATGCCGGAGCTTCCTCTGGAGAAACGCTCAAAGAGTTTCATGGAAGTTGCGTTGGGCTATACTGAAGATCTTGCCGTCAAGGAAGCCCTGAGATGCATGCAATGCCGTTGCAATGCAATCACTGATTGTCGCTTGAGGGAACTTGCCAATCGGTATCTTCCGTTGCATAGCGCACAACAACATGATCATCCAGGTTTTTATAAAGCAGGAACTGCCGATATGAACATGGAAAGGGAAAAGTGTGTCGATTGCGGAATTTGTGTCCGTATGCTTGAACAGCTTGACGATGATTCAACTGTTGACTGTGCCGTTATAACCGAAAGCTGTCCCACGGGTGCAATCTCATCAGCCCGCAAGTAACAGATAACGAATTACTTTTTCGGTGATTTCAGGAAACCAAACAGGGATTTGAATATGTCGGTGATGAAATGAAATACCGTAGCGACCATTTGTTCAAAATGCTGAACTGCTTCATGTATACCGCCGCCGGTTAGATATACGTATGCTATATACAGCACAAAAACAGCTCCTGCAGCAAGAACCAGCTTCATGACGTTTTTGAAAAGAGAAAGCAGAATCATGAAGGAAATAATAACCGCAATAACAAACAGCACCGGATGCTGAACAAGATAATCAACTGCTTTTTCCATTGGTGGCCTGAACTTAGTTTAAAGATATTCCTGCAGGATATCTGCTATTTTTTGTGAAGGAGATGCGCTTGCAAGTTTATCGCGTGCAGCAAGCAACTCACGACGCATCGCTTCAAGCGATTCAGCATTATCCAGAATCATTCTGGCAGTCCGGTAAATCTCTAATCCGTTAGCCTCATGCTGGATCAGTTCCGGCACCACCCTCTCACTGCTTCCCAGTCCTTTCGCTACTATATTGGCTAAAGATATATTTTTCAGTTTTACTAAAATACTGCCTATGAGATAGTTCAGCATTCCTGTTTTATAAACGACAATCATCGGCACACCAAAACAAAGCGATTCAAGGGTTGCAGTACCGGAAGTGACCAATGCAAGATCGCTGAACTGCATGACTTCATACGCTGAACACCCTATGATGGACAGTTCTTTATATTGTGACAAAAGATGATAGGCGGAATCATCAAGATGCGGTGCTCTACCGAAAAGAAACACCGTACGGTAATCTCGGCTGAGGAGCCTTGCGGCTTTAAGCATTTCCGGCAGGATATGAGCAATTTCCTGTGGGCGGCTACCCGGAAGAAGCCCAATAAGCCTAACATCCGAAGCAATATCATGCGTCCTGAAAAATTGCTCTCTTGTCGGCAGAGTTATTTCGTCAAGCTCTTCTATGACAGGATGACCGACAAATTCAGCATTGATGCCATGGCGACGGAAAAACTCAACCTCAAAATCGAAAATAACAAGAAACCGGTCAATATCACGCCTGATAGCCTTTACCCGACCTTCTTTCCATGCCCAGACCTGCGGGGATATATAATAAATTACAGGGATACCAAGCTCATGAAGAAACCGAGCCATCAGTAAATTCATGCCGGGATAATCAACAAGTAAAGCGGCAAAAGGCATTTCCCTTCGTATGGCTTTTTTAAGATCACGAATAACCTTTCGAAGAAAACCTGTGTGTTTCAGCACATCAACAAACCCCATGATGCTCATCTGTGAGGTATCATAAAGCAGCTCAGCACCAAGAGCTCGAAGTTTCTGACCGCCGATACCAAATACGGATACCTCGTGTCTGGCTTTCAACAGTTCGGCGATAACTCCGGCTGCATGCATATCCCCTGAAACCTCACCAGCTAAAACAAAAAGCTTCTTTGTCATCAAAAAAGTGAGATAATTGGATGAACGACCGGGAAACTGTATTTTGTGACTTATTTGTCATGATTATGTTTTAATAAGTTTCAATTCCCATTATATCAAAATCAATAAAGAATGCAAGTTAAATTCGGTACTGACGGATGGCGCGCGATTATAGCAAAGGATTATACATTTGATAACCTTAAACTTGCAGCACTGGCTTCTGCCCAATACTTTCTTAAACATCCAAATAGAGCAAAGGGAGTATGCGTCGGCTACGATACTCGCTTCATGTCAAAAGAGTTTGCTGAATATACCGCTGAAATCTTTTCGTCACAGGGCCTCAAGGTATTTCTTTCAGACAGTTTTGCTTCAACACCTGCCGTTTCTTTTTTTACAAAAGCCAGGCAGCTTGCAGGTGGAATTGTAATCACGGCATCTCACAATCCTGCTATATATAACGGGTTCAAGGTAAAGGCATCTTATGGTGGCCCTGCTCACCCGGAAGTGATTGCTGAAATCGAGGACAACCTTACGCACATTGACCCTCAAACACCGATTGCAGCCGATAATAAACTGATCGAGCTGACTGATATGAAGGGTTTTTATTTAACCTATTTGAAAAGCAGCATTAATCTTCCCCTGATTCGCGAGTCAAGAATAAAAATAGCTCATAACGCTATGTTCGGCGCTGGCCAGGACCTTATTACCAGCTTGTTCGATGAATCGATGCTCAGCTGCTATCACTGTAGTATCAATCCGGGCTTCGGTGGCATAAATCCTGAACCTATACCTCAGTATATCGGAGAGTTTATCGAGTTTTTTAATGAAGTTGAACCCGATGTAGCCATTATCAATGACGGTGATGCCGACAGAATAGGCATGCTCGATGAAAAAGGCACTTTTGTAGACTCTCATAAACTCTTTGCCATTATACTCAAAGATCTTGTCGAGGAAAAACATCAGACCGGTGAAGTTGCCAAAACATTTGCACTGACTGATGTTATCGACAAAATATGCCGCAAGCATAATCTTATAATGCATGAACTGCCGGTAGGGTTCAAGCATGTGAGTAAGCTGATGACCACCAATAACATTCTTATTGGTGGTGAAGAATCCGGCGGCATTGGGATTACCTCATTTCTGCCTGAACGAGATGGAGTCTATATCGGGCTTCTGATCCTTGAAATGATGACCCGCAAGGACAAAAAGCTTTCAGAGCTTGTACAGGAACTTTACGATGAATATGGTTTTTTCTGTTACAACCGACTTGACCTGCGTGTAAGCGATGCAAAAAAACAGGCTATTATTGATCGTGCGTCAAAAGGTGACCTTGAAAACATCGCTGGATATAAAATCCTGAAATTCAACAATCTTGACGGTTACAAGTATCATTTTGAAGGTGGATGGATGCTCATACGACCATCGGGTACTGAGCCAATACTGCGCCTCTATTGTGAAGCCGACTCACAGGAAAAGGTTGAGAAGGTTCTTGCTTTTGCGGCCAAGCTCGCCTGATAAAGCACCGAAAAAAAGTAAGTTAATGACGATTTCCCAGAATGATATATGACGGGAAATCGTCATTACGTTTTTCAGCAGAATATTTTTTATGATTAGGCCCGCATGAAATCCAATGTTCTGACGTCCATAAGGTAAGCGAGTATTTCAAACACGCACCTTTGGAGATAAGGTCAATTGTATGAATTTATAGCCGATGTGGAAGGGGTAGCAATAACCCGCCCATCTAAAAATAGTGCATTGCAAAAATCAGGTATGACATCGAAAGAGGAGTCGTTCAGAGCTCTTGTTGCCGGACACCAGGAAATGGTCATCAATACCTGCTACCGCTTTGTTTTTAACAGGGAAGATGCGGAAGATCTTGCTCAGGATGTCTTTATCGAAGTATTCAGATCTCTTGAGCAGTTCAGGGAAGAAGCAAAACTGTCAACTTGGATATATAGAATCGCTGTTACTAAATCGCTTGACCACCTGCGTCGTCAAAAACGAAAAAAACGGTTCAGTTCATTAAAAAGAATCATAGGCATTGATGATCCCATAGCAGAAATTGCAGATTCGAATGGCGATAATCCTGCTGAAGCTTTGGTTGGAAACGAACAGGCTGTAATACTGCAGGATGCCCTTAATACTCTTCCCGACAGCCAGAAGACAGCGTTTCTTCTGAGCAAACAAGAGGGATTCAGTAATCAGGAAATCGCTGATATTCTCAAGACATCTGTTTCTGCAGTAGAGTCTCTTGTACACAGGGCAAAAAAAAATCTTCACGACAAGCTTTATGCATACTATGCAATGCAATGATTATTTTTTTATCAACACATGTTTTTCACCTGTCTGTCGTCTCAGGTAATGAAACAGGAACTTATGATGAAACGGCATAATAACAACATAGAGGAACAGGTTGCCAAGACCATGATGCTGCTTGATGAGATCCAACCTATTAAGGTTGATCATCATTTCAGAGTTCGGCTGATGCAGCGCATAGAACGTGAGTTCGGGCAGAGGTCGGAATATTCCCGAGCTGGTTTGAGAAATCGCTTTGATTTCAGGCTTGCGTTCATGGCCCTGCTGATTATGGTCAATCTAGGCTATGCACTGCTGTCAGTACAGCATAACAACCTCGGAAAAACGTCAGGCATCAGTGAAATGATCGACAATCTGAGTGATGATTACCCCAGTCAGGAGTTTGCTTATTACGACCAGACCAGCGCTTACCCGGCAGAAACAGTAACTACCGAAAGCAAGACTCCTTGAGTAATGCCTGCCACTGCGACTTGCGGATACTGATTAATTGAACGCTTTTAATACGATACAGATACTATGACCTTTTTTACTTCGAAACGCCTCTTAACAGCTGCCTTTGTGCTCCTTGTCTTGCTTAATGCAACACTCCTCAGCATTCTCTGGCAACAACACACTCATAGAGCGGAGACAACAACTCATGGAGTCCGTCAGTTCGACCATGATCACTTTTTTGCTGGAAAACTTGGCCTCAGTGAATCGCAGACGGCCAGTTTTCAAAAACTGAGACAGCAGCATTTTCTTAAAGTCCGTCCTGAAATGGATGCAGTTGCTCTCCTTAAAAAACAGCTGGTAGAGGAGTCTCTTAAAGATAATCCTGATTCAAAAACAACAGAATCAATCATTGAGGGTATAGGTTCACATCAGGCGGCAATAGAACGGCAACTGGTCCTTCATTTTAATCAGTTGGCCAAACTCTGTACACCTGAACAGCGGCAGCGATTGAAAGAAGTGCTGGAAAATATGGCAACACACCGTTCACACGGGGGAAGAGGACGATGGGGTGAAGGAACCCCTTTATCGAGAGGAGAATGTAATCGCCCCCCTGTCGGGAATGCCCAAAACCGTTAATACATTATCAGTCAGGGGACATATTTACACTCAAACAAAAAAGCAAAGGAGATTATTTCCTTTTGAATTTATTCCCCAATTTAACAGCAACGAGTGTAGCTTCTTCGCGGAAAAGTGTCATCGCAAATGCAAGATAGAGGAAAAGGAGGGCTGTTTTTGCAGCAATAACAGCTCCTGCTTGAGGCAGTTTCGGCTCAACCAAAAACTGAAACCATCCCAGCACCATGCCCGCTCCAAACAAGAGAAAGAGTTTCAGCCAGTCATAGGGGACGGGAAATACTTTAAGGGAGTACCACGCCATCACAAGACACATGACAACCGTACCGGCAACAATGGCATAAGCTGCTCCATCCATACCGCTTATGGGAACAAGCCACCAGCAGAAAAGGGCCGTTATTGCCGCGCCAGCGAACGTTACCACAGGCAGATAACGGGTATTGCCGGTAATAAGAATCCCTGCGGAAAGGTTGGTTGAAATCATGTCAAATATATAACTCACAAAAATCCAAGGCAGGATCGAAAGTCCGATCCAGTAGCGAGGTGGCAGTAGATAAAAGCTTCCTGCATAGTGAAAGCGGACTAGATCAGGCACAAAATAGGTAGCTGCAAGTGCCAGAAACATGGTGAAAAATGTCGAAATACTCAGTACATGCTGGAATAGCCGTTTCGCATCAGGATCTTTGGCATGCTGCAGAAAAAAAGGTTGCCATGCGAAACGAAATACCTGAATAAATAGCTGAAGCACAACCCCGAAAGCAGCAATCCTGCCATAAATACCTACAATATCTGACGGCTGATACCCTTTGCCATAAATTTTTTCGATCTGTGAAAGTGGTATCCGGATTAAAATATTCCGGTCAATCAGATGAATCAGCAGCCCGGCAATACCTGTTGGTACATAGGGCAACCCTATTCGGAGCATTTCGCGGAGCTGCGGGGCTGAAAAAAAAATCCTGAACTGACGGAAAACAGGAATTACAACTAACAGACTGACCAGTGAACCAAATGCCTCTGCAATAAAAACGCCGGGCAATCCGGTCTTGAGAGGGACTATAAGTACGATAGCGCTTACAACAACTGCAATAACCCCGACGACTCTTGCAATAGCAAATTGAACCGCTTTTCTTTTAAGGCGAAGTTCTGCAAATGGAATTACAAGCAGAGTATCAATCCATAAAATAAGAGCAGCATATCGGACAAAGGTACAATCCGCTGGCGATAAGCCGATAAGTTCAGCAATAACCGGCGCAAAGAACACTATGGCTAACGCAAACAGTGTTGAAGTAACAAAAAGTGTCAGAAAGGCTGTTGAGAATAGCTGTGTCTCATCTCGATCGCGATGAGCTGAATCTGATACCACCTTGAGGTATGATGTCTCGAGCCCATACGAAAACAAAACATTTGCCAGAGCTATGTTTGCATAAATAATGGTTTGCACTCCATTATCAAACGTAGAAAGTTTGTTTGCATACAGCGGAACAAGCAGATAATTGAGGCTGCGAGCCAGGATAGTACTCGACCCGTAGATAACGGTATCTTTGAAAAGAAGCTTGAGCTTTGAAAACATGCAGAAAATAAAATCAAAAAAAACTTAAACTGTACCTTCAGTTGTTGATTCGGACGTTCCATAACCATTTGCAGCAGCCTTTTGCTTCCGTATAGCTTCCTCATCAATCTGAAACCTGCCATCTTTCTGAATAACAGGAATTCTTGATATGACATCCCTCAGATGGCGCTGGGCTTCTGCCTGCTGCTCCTTGAGTTTTTCAAGTTCATCATGGTTCAGACCCACCGGATTGTCCTTATCAATCAGGGTATCTTTCAACGATTCTATTTCCAGGTTCTGCTCTCTTTTCATATATCCTACAAACTTGGTGAGGAGAAACATAAAAAGGAAAAACACAAGAAGGGATAACGCCATAACGATAAGCCAGCTCATTGAATCATAATTCATATCAACAACGTTATGATTAGTAAACCAAATTTTAATTACCCAATTTAGCCGATATTAGACGTTATAAAAAGAGGAACTGATTTTCTTTTCTTTATAAAAAGCACCTATTCTAAACAATACCATGAACACAACCTCCCTGAGCCGACCTATTACTCAACACGGAAAAACAATTCTGGAACAGGAAGCACGCGCCATTCAACAGATAGCTGAAAGGCTTGATGAACGTTTTTCGGATGCTGTCCTGCTTTTGGCTTCATGCAAGGGAAAAATCATTATCTCCGGTATGGGTAAATCAGGCATTATCGGTCAAAAAATTGCAGCAACCATGTCTTCCACAGGATCAACAGCCCTTTTTCTTCACCCGGCTGATGCGGCTCATGGAGACCTTGGTATTGTCGACAATGATGATGTTGTGATCTGCCTGTCGAAAAGCGGAACAACTGAAGAACTGAACTTCATCATACCCGCTCTCAAACAAATCGGGGCTAAAATCATTGCCATGACCGGTAATACACGATCGTATCTCGCCCAGAATGCCAATATCACCCTTGATACTGATATTGACAAAGAAGCCTGTCCATACGACCTTGCGCCGACAACATCAACTACTGCCATGCTTGCCATGGGAGATGCACTCGCAATTGCTTTAATGCAGCAGAAGAATTTCACACAGAGAGATTTTGCCCTGACACACCCGAAAGGGTCACTTGGACGACGGCTCACCGTAAAAGTTACAGATATCATGGCAAAGGACGATGCTGTGCCTCTGGTAACAGAACATGCCTCTGTAACCGACCTGATCCTTGAAATGACCTCGAAACGATATGGTGTAAGCGCCGTGGTCGATGAAGAGGGCTGTCTTACCGGAATATTTACCGATGGTGACCTACGGCGACTTGTTCAAAGCGGCAGAGAGTTCCTCAGTCTCAGCGCAGGCTCAGTCATGACTGCGAACCCAAAAACTGTATCAACTACAACTATGGCAAAGGAGTGTCTGGACATACTCGAAACCTACCGGATCACGCAACTGCTGGTCTGCGACAATAAACAGCACCCCGTCGGGATGGTTCATATTCATGACCTTATCACGCTTGGTTTATAACAGACATAAAAGAGAAAACTGAAGTTGAAGTACTCCTGAGTTCTGCCATTAGTGCGTAAACTCGGTATTCAAAAGATCCATGAGAGCGCTGCTCAAAAAATCGCCTGTATCCATCTGCAAAACATGCAGTTCACCGGTTTGCTCGTCACGGATATGGGCTTCGTGGACCTGCCAAAGTTCTTTCCGTACTTGGCGTATCGACTTACCCGTTTTTATCTCAAGATACTTGCCCATCATCAAGGCCATGAAGCAGATAAGCACATGGGCCCGGATAGCTTCTTGCCTACGATGGAAGATTGGTCTGGCTCGCAGGTCTGACTTGCTCATCCGAAACGACTGCTCTACATGCCAGAGATCTCGGTAGTAAGCGACGACGTCAGAACTGGATAGCTCTGTCTGAGGGATATTGGTGACATAGCCTTTGATGCCCAAGAGCTTCTCTGCTTTTTCCTGAAGGTCTGTATCGAAGATGAACGACTTGGCTACCTCTCCTGACTTCTTGACAAATTTTGCCCGTCTTCCTGGCTCATTGCGTTCAAGCAGGGCAAGAGCTCGTTTCACCTGCTTTTCCAACTCACGTTTGTCTTTCTTGTAGCGGGCTTCAGAGAACTCGCAGATCATTGTGGCGTTCTGGACAGCGTGGGCGTAGCTGAAACGCCGTAACGCATTGCGAGGCAGTTCTGTGTGGATCCGATTGATAAAGCTACTTGAGGTGCTTGCCAGTCGAGCCCCTACGATGTAGCGATACCCTTCCGCCTCAAGTTCCTGCATGTTGGCTTTCGAGAGCATACCGGCGTCAGCCACAATAACCGGCTTGGTTTCTCCGACCCGCTCCTGAAACCGGTGCACGACAGCCAACATCGTTTTCCCTTCGAAGGTGTTGCCTTCAAACACCTCGTGCATCACCGGAAATCCTGATCTGGTGGTGATCAGGCCAATGACGATTTGCGGCTGCTGCGGTTTGTTGTCCTTGGAGAAACCTGGTTTCTGGAAGTCGTATTCCTTGAAGGATTCGAAATACAGTGTGGTGACATCATACAGCACCAGACAGAATGTTTCTTTCAGGCAATCGCGGGCGGTCTTGATGGCTGCTTCCTCAATCTCTTCCTGATGCCCGAGAAGCTTGGGTAACATGCGATAGAGTGTTCGCTCAGCATAAGAGACATTGAAATACCATTGCAGAAGCTCCAGTGTACGAAGCTTCGAGGCGGGCTCAATGATACGCATAAGCGCCAGATCCAGATAGATCTCTGGTAGTGTGCCCATGGCACATTTTCGAGCGCAGGCAAAGAGCGTCTTGCGGGCAAACTGATGGGTGACACCGACAAGCTTGGTGTGAGGAAGAGCCTTTTGCAGGAGCGATGGCCCCGGAGATGGATGTGTTTCGGCAAACAGGCTTGGTTGCCGGCAATGGGCTTCGGCGTAGTTTTTAGCCTCAGCCATCAACAGTTCGCATTCCTGCTCGGTATGAGCACTGCCAATATGCTTGATGAAGGGACGCTTTTTCCCTTCATTTCTAACCACCTGAACAGCGGTTGCTCCAGAGGCCGTTCTAACCTTTCTGATTGTCAAGTCCCCACGCATGGGGAAAAGATAGCATTAGTGCGGAAACTGCCGAATTCAAAAAACTTAACTACAAGAAAAATAATGAGTTAATTTTTTGATTCCGACTGTTTGCAAAAAGTGGCAGAAGTCAGGA
>Ga0007882_10000624_pt1 | contig 20876 bp, 13 predicted proteins | sample CryBogCBH12Aug01_FD_71195 | JGI IMG/M metagenome (GOLD analysis project Ga0007882, IMG submission 71195) | Freshwater microbial communities from Crystal Bog, Wisconsin, USA - CBH12Aug09.1 | ecosystem: Environmental > Aquatic > Freshwater > Lake | place: Crystal Bog, Wisconsin, USA | collected... | reverse complement strand
CGAGGCCGTCGTTGATGCCTGCTGCGATGCTTGGAACGACCTGATCGCCACACCCCAACGCATCCGCTCAATCGCCTCCCGTGAGTGGGCGTCGGTCAATAGTTAAGGCCGTTGGTATTACTTGGGCTCTTACGGCTCAACTCGGCCGCGTCTCGCCGGGTGGCAGGGGATGGCGCCGCAGATGCATCCAGGCGACCAGCCGGCGCATCACCAGATAGAACGCCGGTGTGAACACCAGGCCGAAGGCGGTAACCCCGAGCATGCCGAAAAACACCGCGGTCCCCAGGGACTGGCGCATCTCCGAGCCGGCACCGCTGCCCCAGACCAGCGGCAGCACCCCCAGCACGAAGGCAAACGAGGTCATCAGGATGGGCCGCAGACGGGTGCGCGCCGCATGCACCGCCGCCTCCAGACGATCCATGCCCTGTTCCTCGCCCTGGCGGGCGAATTCAACGATCAGAATGGCGTTCTTGGCGGCCAGGCCGATCAGCACGATGAAGCCGATCTGCGCCAGGATATTGACCGGAATACCGCGCATCGACAGCCCGCTGATGGCCGCCAGCAGGCACATGGGAACGATCAGCACCACCGCCAGCGGCAAAGACCAGCTTTCATATTGGGCGGCCAGCACCAGGAAGACGAACAGCACCGAGGCGCCGAAGACGAAAATGCCGTGGCTGCCGGCCAGCACCTCCTGCAACGCCAGTTCGGTCCATTCGAAGTCGAAGCCGTCCGGCAGGCGCTCCGCCGCCAGCTTGGCCATCTGCTCCAGGGCATAGCCGCTGGAATAGCCCGGCAAAGTCGTTCCCTGGACCTCGGCGGCGGGATAGAGATTGTAGCGGGGCACACGGTAGGCGCCGGTAATGAAATTGAAATCGGTGACGGCGCCGATCGGCACCATCTGTCCGGAGGTGTTGCGGGTCTTCAGATTGGCGATGGCGTGCAGATCCTGGCGGAAATCGCCGTCGGCCTGCGCGGTGACCCGGAAGGTTCGGCCCAGATAGTTGAAATCGTTGACATAAGCCGATCCCATATAGATTTCCAGGGTACGGAAGACCTGGCTTGCCGGCACCCCCAGCATTTCCGCCCGCACCCGGTCGATATCGGCGTAAACGCTGGGAGTGCGGGTATTGAAGGTGGCGAAGGCGCGGGCCAAGCCCGGCACCTGCCCGGCGGCGCCGGCCATGTCATTGGCCGCCGCCTCCAATGCGGCGAGGCCGCGTCCCCGCTTGTCCTCGATCATCATCTTCCAGCCGCCGGCGGTGCCGATACCGCGTACCGGCGGCGGCGCCACCGGGATGATCATGGCGTCCTGGATGACCGACAGGCGCTTGCTGAGATCGGCGAGGATCACATTGGCCGACAACCCCAGCTCGGCGCGCTCCTCATAGGATTTCAACGGCGTAAAGGCGGCCGCCGCGCTGGACGAATTGGTAAAAGTGGCGGCGTCGAGGCCGGCGATGGGGACCACATGGGCGATCCCGGGGGTGTCCAGCAGCACATCCACCACCCGGCGCAGCACCGCGTCGGTGCGGGCCAGGGACGTCCCCGGCGACAACTGGATGATGACGATCAGATAGCCCTGGTCCTGATCGGGAATGAAGCCCTTGGGAGCATTATAGAACTGCACACCGGTCAGGCTGATCAGCCCGGCATAGACCAGCAGCATGACGGTGGTGAAGCGCGCCAGTCGGCGGGTCAGGGCGCCATAGCCCGCGGCGAAGCGGTCAAAGCTGCGGTTGAACAGGCGAAAGAACGATGCCACCGGATGCAGCGGCGACAGCGCCTCCTCGTGATGGTCCTGATGACGCTTGAACAGCAGGGCGCAGAGCGCCGGCGACAGGGTCAGCGAGACGATCAGCGAAATCACCGTCGAGGCGGCGATGGTCACCGCGAACTGGCGAAAAAACTGGCCGGAGATGCCGGGAATGAAGGCCGCCGGCACGAACACCGCCGACAGCACCAGGCCGATGGCGATCAGGGCGCCGCCCACCTCGTCCATGGTGACATGGGCGGCATTGCGCGGCGACATGCCCTCGCGCAGATTCCGCTCGACATTCTCGACCACGACGATGGCGTCGTCGACAACGATGCCGACCGCCAGAACCAGGCCGAACAGCGACAGATTGTTCAGCGAATAGCCCAAGGCCAGCAAAACCCCGAACGTGCCGACCAGCGACACCGGAATGGCGATGATGGGGATCAGCGAGGCCCGCCAGGTCTGCAGGAAGACGATGACCACCACCACCACCAGGATGACGGCCTCGAAGATGGTCTTGTAAACCTCGTTCACCGACTGGGCGATGAACTCGGTGGGATTGTAGACCACCGTGTATTTCACGCCGGGCGGAAAGGACTTGGACAGCGTCTCCATGGTGTCGAGGATCCGCTTGGCGGTATCCAGGGCATTGGAGCCGGGCAGCTGGAAAATCCCCATGGGAACCGCCTGCTGGCGGTCGAGATAGCCGTTGACGTTATAATCCTGGGCCCCCAGCTCCACCCGCGCGATGTCGCGCACCCTGGTGACCCGGCCGTCGGTATCGCTTTTCACCACGATGTCGGAAAATTGCTCGGGGTCGCTCAACCGGCCCAGGGTCTGCAGGTTGAACTGGAAGGCGCCGGGATGCTGGACAGGCGGCTGACCAAGCACGCCGGCCGCCACTTGCACATTCTGCGCCTGCAGCGCCGCCAGCACCTCGGGCGCCGTCAGGTTGCGGGCCGCCACCTTTTCGGGGTCGAGCCACACCCGCATGGCATAATCGCGGGCACCGAACACGTTGACGGTGCCCACCCCCTCGACGCGGGTCAGCACATCCTTGACCTGCAAGGTGGCGAAATTCGACAGATAAAGCTGCTCGCGGGTTCCATCGGGCGAAAAGATATGCACCACCATCAGGAAATCCGGCGAATTCTTCACCACCGAGACACCGATCCGCTGCACCTCGCTGGGCAGCTGGGGCACCGCCAAAGCGACCCGGTTCTGCACCAGGACCTGGGCGATGTTGAGATTGGTCCCCTGCTTGAAGGTGACGGTCAGACGCAGATTGCCGTCGCCGGTAGACTGGCTCGACATGTAGAGCATGTTCTCGACGCCGTTGATCTGCTGCTCCAGCGGCGTTGCCACGGTATTGGCCACCACGACGCCGGATGCCCCCGGATAGCTTGCCGAAACGATGATGGTGGGGGGGGCGATCTCCGGATACTGGGCCAGCGGCAGGGCGAAATAGCCGATGGCGCCGACCAGGGTGATGAACAGGGCGATGACCGTGGCGAAGATCGGCCGGTCGATGAAGAAATGCGACAGCCGCATGGCCTGATGCCTCAGTGCATCTGCGGGTCGGCGGCGATGCTGCCCGGCTGTGGCGTCACCTTGGCACCCGGGCGGACCCGCATCAGGCCGTTGATGATTACCTGGTCATCTGGCCCAAGGCCGCTTTTGACCACCTGCAGTCCCTCCGCCACCGGCCCCGGAACGATCGCCTTGGGCACCACCGAACCATCCTCGGTGACGGTCATCACCACCTTGCGCGACTGATCGGTGACCACCGCGGATTCCGGCACCAGAAGCGCCGTATAGGGCCGCGAGGACGGCACCCGCAGGCGGCCGAAGGCCCCCGGCGTAACCATCCCGTCGTGGTTGTCGATGCTGGCCCGCACCCGAATGGTGCCGGTCCCGCGATTGATCTGGTTGTCGAAAAAGTCGATATGTCCCTGGTGCCGCCAACCGATGCCGCTGGACAGGCTGAAATCCACCGGCAGTTTGCCGGCCTCGGCCGCCTGCGTCAGACCGGCGCCGAACACCGACTGCAGTTTGAGGTAGTCGGATTCGCTCATGTCGAAATTGAAATACAGGGGATCGAGCGACACGATGGTGGCCAGCAGGGTGGCGGCGGCCCCGTTGGCGCCGCCACCGGTGATCAGGTTGCCGATGCTGACCTGATGGGCGCCGATACGTCCGCTCACCGGGGCCGTGATATGGGTGAAGGACAGGTTCAACTCGGCATCGCGGGCACTGGCGCGGGCGACGTCGAGATTGGCTTCGGCGACCTTTTCCTGTTGCAGGCGGATGTCGTAATCGCTCGCCGCCAGGAAGTCCTTTTGCCGCAATTCGCCGCCGCGTGCCAACTGACGCTTGGCCAGTTCGACGGAGGCGGTGGCTTGGGCGACGGTGGCCCGCGCCGACGCCGCGGCGTTCTCGTAGGGCCGGGGATCGATCACCAGCAGAAGATCGCCCTTGGTCACCATCTGCCCGTCGGTGAAGTGGATTTCCGTCAGATAGCCGCTGACCCGGGAGCGCAGTTCGACGTTTTCGACGGGGGCGAACTGGCCGGTATAGTCCTGCCAGTCGACGGTGTCCTTCTGCAGGGGTTTGCTGACCGTCACCGGCGGTGCCGCTGGCTGCTGGGCAACCGCCGGCAAACCGGCCAGAAGCGACAGGGCGAGGGTAACGGCGAATGACCTGAAAATCATAAACCAAATCCAAAACTGAGCGGCGAAGTCTAGTTACGGCTCCCGAGCAAGTCAATTGCCTGCCCAGGCTTATCGGCGACGCGCCGTAACATCGACAATCACCCCCACCTCCAGCCCGACGATCTGATCACTTTTCCAGGCCCCCTGCCCGACACCGAAATCGCTGCGCAGAATCGCCAACCGCCCCTTGGCATGGGCGACCGCGCCATCGATGTCGAGGGTAAACCTGAGCGCCGCCGGTTTGCGAACGCCTCGGATGGTCAGGTCTCCCGGCGCCTCGAAGGCATTGCCGCCCAGCGGACGGAACTCTCTTGCCTCGAACCGCGCCTCGGGGAAGCGCTGCAGGTCGAACCAATCCGCCTGAGGCAGGGACTGATCGCGGGTGATGTCGCCGGTGACGGCGCTATTCATGTCGACGACCACCACCACATGGCCGGCCGACGGCCTGGCCGGATCGAAATCGATGTCAGCCCGCCAGCGGGTGAAGCGACCATCGAACGCTGCTCCCGACTGGCTGCCGGTAAAAGCCAGCAGGCTGGTCCCTGGATCGATTGTCCACTGGTCGGCCATGGCCGGAGCCGCAGCCAGCAGGACGGCGGCGGCCAATCCCCCGAGCCTTAGCCGCATCGACGGCCCAATGGGATCGATCTGGGGGTCATTCTCAGCAGAACCTCGTCTTTTCTGTAAAAATGATGCCATAGGGCGGCCAGGACATGCAGACCGGCGAGCCAGGCCATGAGGTTGCCGCCGAGGCCGTGGCAGTCTTCCAGCAACTCGGCCAGTTGCTCCCGGTTCGACAGCAGGTCCGGCACCGGCAGATGCGGCCATGGGACCACGCCGTAGAGGATGGTGGGAATATTGAGCGGCGAGGCCGACACCGCCGCCCAACCGCCCAGCGGCAGCACCAGCAGCAAGACATAAAGGGCGAAATGCGCCGCCTGCGAGCCCCGGCGCTCCCAGTCGGTCAAACCGGCCGGCGGCGGCGGCGGTCGGTGGGCCAGGCGCCAGGCCAGACGCAGCAGGGTCAACAGCAGCACGGTGATCCCAATCGACTTATGCCACTGGAACAGCACGAACTTCAGGGACGCCCCCTTGGGAAGGTCCATCATCACCCAGCCGATGACGATCAGCCCGACCACCGCCGCGGCCGTCAGCCAGTGCAAAGCCATGGCGACGGCGCCATATCGGCCTTCAGCGATCATCTCACGGCACCCGGTCGAATTCGGCGCTGATGGAAAGCGACACCTCGTCGCTGACTGCCGGTGCATAGATGCCCAGGCCGAACTCGCTGCGCAGGAGATGTCCGCTGGCGTTGAAGCCAAGGACGTAACTCTTGGTCGCCGGACTGAAACCGCCGCCGTTGAAGGTGACATCCAGCGTCACCGGTCGCGTGACCCCATGCAGCGTGAGATCGCCGAGGACAGTACCGGTGGTCGGCCCGGTCACCGTGACCCGGGTGGACCTGAAGGTGGCGGTGGGATATTTGGCGACATCGAAAAAGGCCGGCGCCTTCATGTGTTCGTCCAGCTTGGCGACGGTGGAGTCGACCGAAGCCAGATCGACCGTCACCTCCAGGGCGCTGCCGGCCGGCGAATGCGGATCGAAACGCAGTTTCGCCTCCAGTCCGGGAAACAGCCCGTAGCTGGTTGAAAAGCCGAAATGATTAAACGAAAAAATCAGCCGGGCATGGCTGCGGTCCAAAACGAAATTCCCACCCTCGATCTTCGCCGGGTCCGTCGACGGCGGTTCGGCCAGAGCCGGCAGCGATACCGCCAGGATCACCAGCAGAACCCCTAACTTCAGTCGCATCGTTCACTCCGCAATGCCGTTGGTTTGACTATCATGATTTCAACAATCGTCCTTCGACGCACATCAAAACGCCAGAAAAATCAACTGTAACACGACATTCTACTTAATAGCATCCGGCCTCAGGCAACACCGGCCGCCGCCGAAGTGTTTACCTCGGCATTGGCGAAACCTTCGGAGGGTTCGCTGTTTTCGCACCACGGCAGGAGCGATGCATGAAAAAAGGATTGACGGCAAGGGTCTTGGCTGCCGGCGGCAGTTGATCCAGCGGAATGCGACGGCCCCGGTGCTGCGATTCAAGGCATGGATGATACCCGGCGCGGCGGGTATGCTGGCAGCGCTCGCCGCCTGGCTGATGGCACGGCCGACGGCCCGTCAGCTGGCGCTTCGCATGGCGGAGAAGCGGCATTGGGAAAGCGAGGTCAGGCGTCTGCGCCATTGCGAGCGCCTGACCACCGAGGCGCTGCACCACTGCACGGGGGTGCTGCGGTTGATCGCCTCGGCGCTGCCGGTCGGCGTGGTGGCCATCGACAGGAACGCCCGGATCGAGCTGTGGAACCACGCCGCCGAGGCCATTCTCGGCTATACCGCGGAAGAAATGATCGGCCAGCCGGCGCCGACCCAGGTGTTCATGTCGGCGATTGACGGAGACGGAGACGGAGACGATGCCGGTGCCGCCGACGTCTTTTTGCGGATGGTTACCGGCCAGTCGGTGAAGAGCGAGGAAGTCACCTGCCGGCGCAAGGACGGGGAAGCGGTCGAGGCATCGTTTTCCGGTGCGCCTTTGGTCGACGACGACGACCGCGTCCAGGGCGCCATCTGCGTCTTCGAGGATATCAGCCATCGCCGCAGCATGGCCAGGGCCCTGCATCAGGCCCAGAAGATGGAGGCCGTAGGTCAGCTGACAGGCGGCATCGCCCATGATTTCAACAATATCCTGGGCATCGCCATCGGCAATCTCGACCTTCTCGGCGAGGAATTGCGCGACACCCCTTCGGCCCGCACCGCCACCCTGGTTGACGGCGCCCTGACGGCGCTGCTGCGGGGCGCCGAGTTGACCCGCTCGCTGCTGGCTTTCGCCCGCCGCCAGCCGTTGCGGCCGATGATGGTCGATGTCGGCGACCTGCTGTCCTCCATCACCCGGGTCCTCGCCCGGGTGCTCGGCGAACAGGTGCAGATGGAACTCAGCCTCGAACCTGACTTGTGGCCGGTGGTCGCCGATCCGGCGCAGCTCGAAGCGGCGATGACCAATCTGGCCATCAATGCGCGGGATGCCATGCCGGCGGGAGGGCGCCTGGCCATTTCGGCGATCAACGCCTCGTTCGACGACGACGCGCTCAGCCGGCTGCCCGATGTCGCCCCGGGAGACTATACCTGCATCGAGATCAACGACACCGGGACCGGAATGTCAGCCGAGGTGCTGGCCCATGTCTTCGAACCGTTCTTCACCACCAAGGAGGCCGGCCATGGAACCGGTCTCGGTCTGTCGATGGTCTATGGCTTCGCCCGGCAGTCGGGAGGCCATATCCAGATCTACAGCGAGCCCGGCATCGGCACCAGCGTGAAGCTCTATTTGCCGCGCGCCACCGGCAAAGCGGAGCGCCCCCAAACACGCCAGCGGCGCCGGGCGAAAGGCGGCGGAGAAACCATCCTGGCGGTGGACGACAACGCCGAAGTCCGCTCGATGGTCGCCGCCCAGTTATCCAATCTCGGCTATCAGGTGCTCGAAGCCGGCGGCGCCGCCGAGGCGCTGGCGGCACTGGAACGCCACCCGGCTATTGACCTGCTGTTTACCGATGTGGTGATGCCCCATGGCATGGACGGCTTCGCCCTCGCCGAGCGGGCCCGGCAGCGGCGACCGGGCCTCAAGGTTCTGTTTACCTCCGGCTTCCCCGGAACCACCCTGTCCAACCGCTGCGAACTCACCGGCACCGACAATTTCATCGGCAAGCCGTTTCGCCGTGACGACCTGGCGCAGGCGATCCGCCGCGCCATCGACCAGGAAAGGGGCCGGAAATGAATGAGCGACTGCTGATCCTCGACGACGAGCCCGGCTTCGCCGGCTTTGTCGGGCAGGTCGCCGAGGGCGGCGGCTATGACGTGCGCATCGTCGATGATCCACAGGACTTTCTCCGCCTGCTGGACGATTGGCCGCCGACCCATATCATCCTCGATCTCGCCATGCCCAAGGTCGACGGCGTCGAAATGCTGCGCCACCTGGCGGACCGCCAAAACCGGTCGCAGATCCTGATCATGAGCGGCTTTGACAACCGTGTCCTCGACGCCGCCGTGCGGCTGGGCAACGAACGCGGCCTGGCGATCTTCGGCAGCGTGCAAAAGCCGATACGAGCCAAGGAATTACGCGCCGTCCTCGACAGGATGCGGATGGGTGGCGGCGCCCTCGACGCGGGCAGCCTGGACCAGGCGCTGGCGGCCGGCGACATCACCCCTTTCTATCAGCCCAAGGTGGATCTGCAGTCCATGCAGCCGACCGGCTTCGAGGCGCTGGTCCGCTGGCGCCATGCCGACCGCGGCACCATCTGCCCCGACCAGTTCATGCCCATGGCCGAGGCCAGCGGGCGCATCGACCGGCTGACCGAAGCCGTCACCACCCGGGCCATGTCGCAGACCAGGATATGGCATGACCAGGGAATGGAGGTGACGGTGGCCATCAATCTGTCGGCGCTCAGCCTCGACGACGAAGACCTTGCCGACCGCATCCAGGGCATGTGCCGGGCAACCGGGGCCCGCCACGACGCCATCACCTTCGAGGTCACCGAAACCGCCGCCATGGCCAACCCGCTGCGCGGCCTGGACATCCTGACGCGCCTCAGGATCAAGGGCTTTAAATTATCGATCGACGATTTCGGCACCGGCTATTCGTCGCTGGTCCAACTGCACCGGCTGCCGTTTTCCGAATTGAAGATCGACCGCTCCTTCGTCGCCGAATGCGACACCTCCAGCGAAGCCAGGGTGATCGTCAAAACCATGGTCGATCTCGGTCACAATCTCGACATGACGGTGGTCGGCGAAGGCGTCGAGAGCGAAGCGGTGGCCAAGATCCTGGCCGAGCTGGGCTGCGACACCGGCCAGGGCTTTGCCATCGCCCGGCCGATGGAGGCGGAGCAGGTGCCCGGCTGGTTGGCCCAGTGGGATGGGCACTGCGTGCAGTGAATTGGAGCCTCCTGCGTCAGATATGACGCGGGAGGCGACGGCGCCCGTTGAGGGCGCGGCCAAGGCTGCGGAGCAGCCGCCCGGCGAGGGCACAAGCTAAAAATCCCCAGGCGCCACATTCCAGCAGCGGAGCCGGCAGCCCCCGCCGGTCCTGTCGATCACCCCCAGATGGCCGGTGCCCATCTTGAAGCTGGTCCGGTGCTCGGACGGAGGCAACAGCAGGCGCGGCAGGAAGCGCAGGATGCCGTTGCTGCTGACCACCAGCGGGCGGCGAAACCGGCCGTCGTCGGCCAGGCATTCGCCGACAAAGCCGCCGATGGCCGCCAGAATGTCGCTCTCCCGGCTGCTCCAACCCGCCGCGGCCGGCCAACGGTCGGCATTGTTCCACGCCTCCATCGCCAGGCGCGCCGCCTCGCCGAGGGCGGCGATCTCGTCATTGCTGCGGCCGGCCCAGCGGCCGTAATCGACCTCGTCCAGGCGTCCGTCGATCAGCGGCGGCGGCAAGCCGAGCGCCTCGGCGACGATCTCGGCGAAACGCCGGGTACGCTGCAGCGATGCTGCGAAAATAATGTCGGGAAGGAGTCCGCGGCGCTTCAGCGCCTCGGCCGCCAGAGCCGCCTGGGCAAGTCCCTTGTCGACCAGCGGCAGATCGGTTTCACGACCCACCCAGGTCACCCGGTCGCCGGGAGCGAAGGTGTTGCCGTGCCGGGCGAAGAGGATCTCCATCGTCATACCAGCTCGCCTTCGCGGGCGATGACCGCCTCGACCCGCTGGACATCCTCAGGCGAATCCACCGAGCCATGGGTGCGACCGCGATAGTCCACCACCACCACCTTGATGGGAATGCCGTTTTCCAGCGCCCGCAGCTGTTCCAGCTGCTCGGCCATTTCCAGCGGGGTCTGCTCGAGGCGGCAGAACCGCTCGAGGGTCTCGCTGGCATAGCCGTAAATGCCGATATGCCGGTGAACCGGCGGCGGACCTTCGCCCCTGGTCCGCAGATAGGGAATGATCGCCTTCGAAAAGTAAAGGGCGCGGCCGGCCTTGTCGATGGTGACCATGGTTCCGCTGGCCGGAGTCTTGATCTTCATCGCCTCGATCTCGGCCAGTTGCTCCCAGCTGCAGCGGACTGCCGCCGTCACCATGCCCGCCTGCGGATCGGCATGAAAGGCGTCGACCAGCGCCTGCACCACCCAAGGCGGCGTCAGCACGGCGTCACCCTGGAGGTTGATCACCGCATCCGGGCGCTTGTCCATCGACCGCAGCGCCGCATGCACACGATCCGTGCCGGTCGGGCAGTCAGCCGGCGTGAGGATCACCGGGGCTCCGAACCCGGCCGCATGATCGACGATCCGCTGGTCGTCGGTGGCGATGTAGACCCTGCTGACGCCGGTCACCGCCCCGGCGATGGCGTAGACGCGCTCAAGCAGACTGCGGCCGGCGACCGCCACCATCGGTTTGCCGGGCAGCCGGCGCGACTGGTAACGGGCGGGTATGACGATGGCGATATCCATTGCGGGCCCTTATCTGTTGGGTAACCACTTTAGCTCTTAATCCAGCTGTCGCACCGCCCGCCACAAAAATACCGCTTTTGCAGGTCAGTCATCGCCAATGGCGAAAGCAACGACACGTTGAGGTTACACAATAGAGACATACCTTTGATCTATTTACACCCTACGTTGTCATCCCTAAGATATTGGAAAAGCTCGGGAGAGAAGAATCAAGATGTACCGCATTGCAACAAATAATGACCTGGCGGAATATCTCAGGACCAATCGGGACCTTTCCTTGACCAAAATTGTGGGACTTTCCCTGACCGGCAATTTGCCGGCGGACATCTCCGACGCGACTTTCGTTGGCTGCGTTTTTCCCCAGGGAATGGTAATGCCGGAGACCGTGACAGGAACGTTATTCGTCGAATGCTGCATGGCCGGGGTCAGCTTCTACAATGCCAATCTTTTTGATACCCAGTTCGTCCGTTGCGACTTATCCGAGACGCAATTCGGCAATTGCGACTTGTCGGCGGTACAGTTCATCGACTGCCGCATGGATACCGCCCGCATCAGCGACTGCGACCTCGATGCCGCCTGCCTGACGGCTGACCGCGCGGCTTAACCCGAGCCCCTACCGGCTGACCCGGTCCAACAGATAGACGATGGAGCGGAAGGGCACGCCGGCGCAGTCGGCCAGGCCGATTTCGCAGGTACGGTTCGACGAATAGCCGGCCTCGGTGCCGGCGGGCACCTGGGCCGCCAGGCGCCGCAGCGCATGGTCGTTCAATTCGGGCGTCGTAAACCCCTTGTCGCCGGCGAAACCGCAGCAGGTGACACCGTCGGGGACCACCACCCGGACGGCGCAGGCGCGGGCCAGAGCCAGCAGCTTGTCCTCAAGGCCGAGTTTACGGGCTCCGCAGTTGAGATGCAGTAATACCGGCTCCGCCTGCCTGCGGATGGTCAGCTTCGGCAACACGCGGTCGTGCAGGAAGGCCACCAGATCGACCACCGGCAGGCGCCCGGCGAGGACCGAGTGCATGCGCCACCCGCAGGTGCTGGCATCGATGACGATGGGCAAACGACCGCCGTCGGATGCCCGCGACAGGGCTGCCTCCAGCTCCGCCGATTTGTCGTCGGCGACCTCCGCCAGCCCCTTGCTCTCGAACGGCTGGCCGCAGCACAGATCACTCAGGCCATCAGGCAGGATGGTGCGGAAACCGGCCCGCGCCAGAACGCGCATGGTAACTGCGGCCAGCGACGCGTCCTCCGGATCATCGACCGCCGGTCCCATCACCCTGGAGACGCAGGTTGGAAAATACACCACCGGCTCGGCCCCGGCCGGCGCCGCCGGCACCGCCGGAACCTCGCCCGCCCCCGGCAGATTGGCGGTCATCCTGGGCAGCCGTCCGCCGCTCCACGAGCGCAGGACACCGGCCGCTCCGGCGACGGTGTCGGACCCGGCCAAACGGCTGACCGCGCCGACCATCGCCAGCCCGGCCCGCGTCGCTCCCATGAAGGCCCCGTAATGGCGGGCGGCGACGGCGCCGAAGCGCCGCTCGGCCGATGTGCGGTCGCGACCGCGCAAGGCTTTGACCAGGCGCCCGGTTTCGATCCCGACGGGGCAAGCGGTGGCGCACAGGCCGCAGGCGGCGCAGGTGTCGATACCGTGATGGCGGTAAAGCTCCTGTAACTCCCCGGCATCGATGCCGGCGGCGGTGCGTCGCGAGATCTCCCGCCACCCGGTAATGCGCTGGCGCGGCGACAGGGTCAGGTCGTGGGACGGACACATGCGTTCGCAAAAGCCGCATTCGATGCAGGCATCAACCAGCGGCGAGGCCGCCGGCAGCGGCTTCAGGTTTTCCAGATGGGCGCGTGGATTGCGATCGAGGATGACGCCGGGGTTCAGCAGCCCGGCGGGGTCGAGCAGGGATTTGATCGACCACATCAGCTGGGTGGCCTCGCGGCCCCACTCCAGTTCGACGAAGGGTGCCATGTTGCGGCCGGTGCCGTGCTCGGCCTTCAGCGAGCCGTCGTATTTGTCCACCACCAGATGGCAGACCTCGTCCATGAAACGGGCATAGCGTTCGACTTCCGCGGCTACGCCGAAATCCTGGGTAAAGACGAAATGCAGATTGCCGTCGAGGGCATGGCCGAAAATGATCGCCTCGTGATAGCCATGGCGGTTCAGCAGATCACGCAGATCCAGGGTCGCCGCCGCCAGATCTTCGATGCAAAAGGCAACGTCCTCGATGATGACGGTGGTTCCCAGCGCCCGCACCGCCCCCACCGCCGGCAGCAGCCCCTTGCGGATTTTCCACAGTTTGCCGAACTGCTCGGGGTCGGTGGTAAAGGCCGCCGGCTGCAAGGTCTGCGCCGCCGTCAGCAAGCCGCCGATGACTGCCAGATTGTCGGCCAGTTCGGCGGCGCTGGCTCCCCGGGTCTCCACCAGCAGGGCGGTGGCGTCGTCGGGCAGGTCGTCGAGACCGTCTGGCATCCCCGGCTTGCCGGCCACCGAACGGAGGGCGGCGCGGTCCATCAGCTCGACCGCCGATACCGGTGTCGGCTTCAGGGCGGTGACCGTGCGGCAGGCTTCGCCGATATCGGGAAACAGCAGCAGGGCGCTGGCCTTTTCCGCATGCTCGACGACAGTGCGGAAGGTGATCTCGGCGATGAAGCCCAGGGTCCCCTCGGAACCGATGATCAGGTGCTGCAGGATGTCGATGGGATCGGTGAAATCCACCAGGGCATTGAGACTGTAGCCGGTGGTGTTCTTGATGGCGAATTTGCGGGCGATCCGCGCCGCCAGCGTCGGGTTGCCGCGCACCGCGGCGGCGAGGTCGGCGAGGCCGTCCAGCAAACTGGCGTGGGATTGGCGGAAAGCGGCGAGACCGGCCGCATCGGCGGTGTCCACCAAAGTGCCGTCGGCCAGGATGAGGCGCATCGACACCAGGGTCTGGTAACTGTTTTCCGCCGTGCCGCAGCACATGCCCGAGGCATTGTTGGCGGCAATGCCGCCGATCTTGCAGGAGTCGATGGAGGCCGGATCAGGCCCGATCTTGCGGCCGAGAGCGGCCAAACGGCGGTTGGCCTCGGCGCCGATGACGCCCGGCTGCAGGCGGATGGTGGCGCCATCGGCCGCCACCTCGACACGGCTCCAGGAGTCTCCCAGGATCACCAGCACGCCGTCGGTCAGCGCCTGCCCGGACAGCGAGGTGCCGGCGGCGCGGAAGGTTACCGGCGTGTCGCGGCGCCGGCAGGCGGCCAGCACCCGCTGAACCTCGGATTCGCTGTCCACCCGGACCACCAGGACGGGGACCAGGCGATAGAAGCTGGCATCGGTACCGTAAGCCAGTCTTCGCAACGGGTCGCGGATCAGACGCTCGGTGGGTATGACCGAAGATAACTCGGCGACAATGGCCTCGGCCGCCCCGACACGCAGTTGGCTCATGGCGCCTTCTCCCACGAAAGCAAATTTTTGATTACCATGAGCGTTTATCCGGCCGCCGTCAAACTCGCCGACAAGACAGCAAACCGCGACAGGATGCGCTGTCACCGCCAAAGCTTAGTATCGGCTGTGCGCTGGAAATGTCCGTTTTGAATATTCCGCAAATTGACGATCCGGCCAGTCAACGTGCAGGATGCGTCCCTTGAAGGCTGACGATGACTTCGGGGGGATCCCGGTTCCCGACTTCACCCTTGTTCAAGATATTCATGAAGGTATTGATGATGCGCCGGTTCTCTCGTTTTTTTCTTGCCCTTCTGTTGATCGTTCTTTCTTCGGAGGCGATGGCCAAGCCGCACAAGATCGGCGTCCTGGTGCCATTGACGGGGGCGAAGGCGGAAAAAGGCATCCCACTCAAGAACGCGGCCGAACTCTTCGTTGACCAATACAATGCCCGGGCAGGTTCCGGCGACAGCCTGGAACTCGTCATCCGCGACGATTTTGACGATCCGGAAAAGGCCCGTGCCGCCGCCGCCGAAATGGCCAAGGACGAAAACCTTCTGGCCGTGGTCGGCCATTACTATCCCGATGCCGCGGCGGCGACCGCCCCGGTGTTTGCCGCCGCCAAAATTTCATTCATTTCGCCCAACGTCAGCAGCCCTGCCGTGTTCAGCGGCAACCCCTGGGCCTTCTCCGCCAATTTCGCCGACGACGTGCAAGGCGCCTTCATCGCGGTTTACCTCAAGGAGGTGCTGAAGAAGGACAATGTGCTGGTGATCCACACCACCGACCCATTCGGGATGGCACTGCGTGATGCCTTCCTCGCCAAGGCGCAACGCATCGGCCTTAAGGTTCTGCGGACGCAAGGGGTGGACAAAGATGCCACCCTGGCGGCCGACTGGGCGGCGACGACCTTTGCGGAAAAGTCCGAAAACGACCAGATCGGCGCCGTCGCGGCGCTGACCCATAGCGAGATCGGCCTGCAGTTCCTGCCGCAGCTGCGCCAGCAGGGGATCAAGGCCGCGGTTCTCGCTCCCAATACCTGGGCCAATCCGAAGTTTCTCACCGGCATGGATGACAAATACACGGCGGACGTCTACCTCACCTCCGCCTTCCTATGGGAAATGGCCAATCAAAAGGCATCGCAATTCGCCGCCGCCTATATCAAACGGTTCGGACAGCAGCCGTCGATTGCCGCCGCGATGACCTATGATTCGATGCTGCTGCTGGCCGATGCCATTGCCGCCGGCGGAACCACCCCGCCGACCCGGGCCGGCATCCGCGATCATCTCGCCGGCATCGAGTGGCACGGCTTCGTCGAAGGGGTCACCGGCAACCTTTTCTTCAAGAACGGCCGCGACATGACCGCCGACTATGTCGCCAAATACCTGCGCGCCACCAAGGGCGAATCCGCCGCCCCGCCGCCGGCCGGCGATACGACGGTGCAGGCCGCGTACCGTGACGTGTTCGTCTCGGTGATGAAGGATGGCCGTTTCAAGGCCGCAGCGGTGCAGCTGTTGCGTCCGCACGAAGAATACGTGCTGAAAGAGATGGCCGAGCGGATCGAAAAGGGACAGGTGGCGCTGGTGGACGGCACACCCTACCATATTGTCGATGTCATCTTCGTCGGCGTTGACGTGGTGCGCATCAACGACATCAACATCAAGGATATGCAGTGGGACGTCGACGTCTTCATGTGGTTCAAGTGGAATGGGCCGCGCATTGACGGCAAGGACATCGACAAGGTCGCCGCCATCAATGCGGTGAAGGAGCAATCCTCCCTGTTCAAGGAAGACCTTTCGCGCTCGACCAGATACCGCGCCTACCGCAAACGCCTGACCCTCGGCGCGCCTTTCGACCTGTCGGCCTTCCCATTCGATTCGCAGACCCTGCCGATGGCGATCGCGCATACCAACAAGAACTCCACCCACATCATGCTGGTCCCTGATTCCCGGCATATGGAGACCGGCCCGATCAATGACATCAAGCCGCAGGAATGGACCTATCTGAAGCGCAGCATATTCTCGGATCTTTACCGGTATGAATCGACCTTCGGCGACCCGGATTACCGGCAGGGTATCGGCTACAAGAGCCCCGTCTACTTCTCGACAGTCAACATGACGGTCGACGTTCAACGCATGATAAAGCCCTATCTGTTCACCTTCTTCCTTCCGCTGCTGATTATTCTCGGCATCATCCTGGTGATCCTGTGGGTGCCTCTGGACCAGTTCGCACCGCGCATCAACGCGTCGATCTCGGGTCTGATCGGTGTTCTGGTCTATCACATGTCGCAGAAGAACTCGTTCCCCAAAGTCGGCTATACGATGATCGCCGACTACTACTTCCTGGTCGCCTACGCCTTTGTTGTCACCATGATCATCAGCATCATCTTCACGCAGAACCTGATGGCGAGCGGACAGAAAGACCTGGCGAAGCAACGGAACAGAAAGCTCAGCTACGGCGCCATGATTTCCGTCGTCTTGATTTATGGCGTGCTGACGATTTTCTCGATGTCCGCGCGATAGAGAAAAACACCACCAGGACTCAAGAAGCGGGCGCTGTCGCGCCCGCTTCCCGCCGAACGGCGTCCGCCTCAGCTGTAGTGATGGAGATATTGGCTGAGATCGGTGGCGTTGGAGAAGGTAAACTCACCGGCATTGACCGAGGCCAGGGCGGTCCCCCGCAGGATCAGATGCTGGCCATGGCCCATGTCGAGATCGACGTCGGCCCCGGCCTGGGTCATATGGGACCGCGCTGTGGCATAGTCGGTGTAGGAGTTGGTCAGCGCCACCTTGTCGCCCGCCGCCAATTTGGCGATGGTATCGGTGCCGGTACCGCCCCGGATGACGAAGGTGTCGGCGCCGGCGCCCCCCACCATCAGGTCCTGGCCGGCCCCCGCCACCAGGGTGTTGCCATAGTCGCTGGCCACCATCCGCACATGCCCGTCATTGGCGACACCGGTGCCGGCATGCTTCATGGTGAGGTTGGTGATACCGGTCGGCATCAGATAGGTATTGGTGCCCCACCATTCCACCGTTTCGACCCCATGCGCCGTCGGCAGGACGATGCTTTCGGCGTTGGTGATGACGAAGGTATCGTCGCCGCTGCCGCCGACGAACAGATCGTGGCCGTTGGGGCTGTAGAACTTGGTCGGCCGGCTGTCGGCGAACAATACGCCAGAGGTTGAACCACCGGTAACCTGCACCACCGGGGCGGCGCTTTGCGCCGGATCACCGATCCAGGTCGATGCGGTCGGCGTGGGGGTCGGGGTCGTCGTCGGAGTCGTCGTCGGGGTGGAGACGGAGGCCGGAGAGGAGAAGGCGAATTCCCCGGCATTGACCGACGACAGGGCGACTCCGCGCAGGATCAGATGCTGCCCGCCGCCCATATCGAGGTCAACGTCGGAACCGATCTGCGTCATATGCGTCAGCGCGGTGGCGTAATCGGCATAGGAGTTGGAGACGGCGATCTTGTCGCCCGACCCGAGGCTGGCAATGGTGTCGGTCGCCGTGCCGCCCTTGACGACGAAAGTATCGGCGCCGGCACCGCCCACCAGCAGGTCCTGCCCGGCCCCGGCCACCAGGGTGTTGCCGTAATCGCTGGCCACCATCCGCACATGGCCGTCATTGGCGATGCCGGTCCCCGAATGCTTCATGACGAGGTCGGTGATGCCGGACGGCATGGTGTAGGAGGTGTTGCCCCACCATTCCACCGTTTCGACGCCATGCGACGCCGGCAGGACGATGGTCTCGCTATTGGTGATCAGGAACGTGTCGTCGCCGCTGCCGGCGACAAAGGTATCATGGCCGTTGGGGCTGTAGAACTTGGTCGACCGGCTGTCGGCGGTGAGTGTCGCCGCCGTTGAGCCGCCGGTGACCTGCACCACCGGGGCGGCGCTTTGCGCCGGGTCGCCGACCCAGGCCGATGTGGTCGGGGTGGTGGTGGGCGTCGTGGTCGGAGTCGTTGTCGGAGTCGTGGTGGGTGTCGTGGCGGGAGGCGAAGTCGACCCGGAGGACGAGGTGGTCGTACCCGTTGGCGCCGGCGCCGTATCGATCGACGGAATGGTGTTGGCCGAGGCATAGGCCCGGATATAGGCGATGTCCATCTGGGCCGGGAAATGGGTGCTGCCGTCGGTCGCGCCCGGCCAGCTGCCAGTGCCGCCCACCGCCAGATTAGCGATCATATACATGGGCTTATGCATGTCGTTGGGAGTCGCTTCCGAGAAGATCGACTGGCCGTCGAAATAGAAGGTGATGGTATTGGGTTCCCAATCGACGCCGTAGGTGTGATAGCCCTGCGACATGTCGGCGACGGTCGGGTGTTGCCCGTAGGTGCCGTTGGTCGAACTGTGGGTGGTGGCCCAGAGGGTGGTCATCTGGTTACCCAGAACCTCCATGACGTCGATCTCCGGCGGCCAGCTGCCGTCCGTCGCCAACAGCCAGAAGGCCGGCCACAGGCCCTGCCCGGCGGGCAGTTTGGCCTTCATTTCGAAATAGCCGTAGGTCTGGGCGAAGCTCTTGTCGCTTTCGATCAACCCCGACAGGTAAGGCAGGTTCTGCACCTGCGACAGGACGTTGGACGGGGTCGGCGAGGCGGTAATGGTCAGCCCGCTGGAACTGATGGAGAACGGATTGATTCCCAGATTGTTATAGGCGGGATCGATATAGAACTCTGCCTCATTATTACTGGAGAGAGTGCGCCCGCCAAAAATAAACTGGGTATCCCAGACACCATTCTGATTGCTTGAGTTACGCAGACTCAGACTTGTGAACTCATCGTCAAATACCAACTTATCGCTGCTTGTATCTAGGGTCGTCATTTACTTGTGCTCCGCGTCGTTTTTACGATCGATCCTTTGCCAAAGCATCGGACAGGGCGAAAATTGACACGGAACGGGTAAAGCAATTCATTAACAGCCAGGCTTTTCTGCACCCCCCCGCCCGATTGGCGCGGCGCTACCTCCTTTTCGCATCACCGCATCGGCGGCATGCATAATGCTGAGTATCAGAGATATATACTTATTCCTGACTATAAAAAAGACGAAGATCATTAAAATGAAGAAAGTACTTATTTTATCAGACGGAAAAAATGCCAGAGCACAGCCTTAAGAAAAAAACGGTCCTTGCTTTCATTTGGTGCTCGATTCGCAGTGGGATTGAGCAGATTGCGACATTTATCATTTTCTTATTTCTTGGCAGAATGCTTACACCCGACGACTTCGGGGTGGTCGCCCTGGCGGCAGGCATCGTCGAAGTGCTGCGGCTGCTGAGCTGGGTTGGGCTGTTCGAGGCGATCATCCGCGCCCCCGAGCTCGACGAAGTCGCCGCCGACACCGCCTTCTGGACCAGCGTCACCATCGGCGGCGTGCTGGTCGGGCTGGTCCTGCTGCTGGCCGCTCCGGCGGCCCGCTTGTTCGATCAGCCGGTCCTCGCCCCGGTCATTCGGGCGATGTCGCTGATCGTCATCGCCTCGGCTTTGGGCATCACCCATACCGGCCGGCTGGCCCGCAATTTCGGCCATAAATCGCTGGCCCTGAGAGCGCTGGCCGCCAATATCGCCGGCGGCCTGGCGGCTCTGGCGGCGATCCTCGCCGGCGGCGGCCTGTGGGCTCTGGTGGCGCAAAGGGTGGCAGCCGAGGTGGTGCAGACGGCGGCGGTATGGATCGCCCTGCCGTGGTTGCCGAAACTGCGCTTCTCGCCGGCCGAGATCCGCCGCATGGCCGGCTTCGGAGCGCGCATCACCATCGTCAACATCATCGCCGGCGTCCATATGAGGGTCCAGGAGGCGGTGGTCGGTTTGCGCCTGCCGGTGGCCGCGGTCGGTTCGCTCAGGATCGCCAACCGCCTTACCGAGCTGATCCAGCAGATGGTCTTCCTGCCGGCCAACCAGGCGACCATGGTCGCCTTCTCCCGCCTGCAGGCCGACCCGGCCAATCTGCAGCGGGCTTATCTTCAGGCCTTGCGCCTGGCCGGACTGGCGGCCATTCCCTGCTTCCTCGGCCTGGCCTGCCTCGGCCCCCGGCTGGTGCCATGGCTGTTCGGCAATCAATGGACGGCCAGCGTGCCGATCCTGCAGGCGCTTTGTCTGGCCGTGGTGCCGACCACCGTCCTTTACTTCATGCCGCCGGTGCTGGTCGCCGTCGGCGATGCCGGCGGACTGGCCTGGCTATCGGCGGCCAATCTGACGCTGGGGGTGATCGCCACGCTGGCTGCCGCCCGCCACGGCATACTGGCGGTGGGCATTGGCCTGACTGTCAGGTCATGGCTGCTGCTGCCGGCCTGCCTCTATCTGCTGAACCGCGCCTCGGGCCTGAAGGCCGGAGCTGTGCTCGGCGCCGTCGCCATGCCCACCGCCGCGGCCGTCGGCGCGGCCTTACCGGTCCTGGGGCTGGCTGACTGGCAAGGGATTGATCTGCCGGTGCCGGTCCGCCTTGGCCTCGATTTTGCGGCCTTCGCCACCGTCTTCACCGGCCTTTTGCTGCTGTTCGGCCGCTC